>ERZ777305.58-NODE-58-length-159420-cov-5.465529_pt1 | contig 159420 bp, 141 predicted proteins | sample MGYA00374965_ERZ777305 | MGnify/ENA primary metagenome ERZ777305 (study PRJEB29328, sample SAMD00013331) | mouse gut metagenome | study: EMG produced TPA metagenomics assembly of the Metagenome analysis of fecal microbiota from mouse which was promoted...
ATACCGGGATTGCGAGGTATTATGCTTTGCCAAACTGTCAAAGATGGGATTATATGCCTTTTGCCGAAAGAATGTCAATCATTCCTGCACAATTACCCGCCATCTTATCCAAACTATTTGACAGTTTCCCTTTTGCCCTGTAAACTGAAAAATAACGCTGAAAACAACGAGTATGGAGGAACTTCACATGATACTGTCCGTGAATCATATACATAAATCCTTTCAGGAAGTACCCGTCCTGCAGGACGTGTCCTTTCATATCGAAGCTTATGATAAGGCCGCCATCGTCGGCATTAACGGCGCAGGCAAAACGACGCTGCTGCGCATTATCATGAAGGAACTTGCTCCTGACGAAGGCGCTGTCACAGTTTCCAAAGACACGACAATCGGCTATCTTTCACAGCATCAGGCCGTTTCCAGTGAAAATACCATCTACGACGAGCTCTTATCGGTCAGGCAGAATATTGTTGAACTGGAGCAGCGTATGCGTACCGTGGAATTACAGATGAAAAGCGCTTCCGAAGAGGCACTTTCCGGCCTGATGGAACATTATTCCAACCTCACGCATGCTTTTGAATCCGCTAACGGCTATGCTTACAGGAGCGAACTGACCGGCGTTTTGAAAGGGCTTGGCTTTGAAGAAAGTGAATTTACCAAATCAATCGAAACGCTCTCCGGCGGCCAGAAAACCCGTGTCGCGCTCGGTAAACTTCTCTTACAGAAGCCTGACCTGATTATGTTAGACGAGCCGACGAACCACCTGGACATGTCTTCCATCACATGGCTGGAAACTTATCTGTTAAATTATAAAGGCGCCGTTATCCTCGTTTCCCATGACCGCTATTTTCTGGACCGCATTGCCGGTAAAGTCATTGAGCTGGACAACACAAAAGCGACCGTATTCACCGGCAATTATTCCGCTTATGCCGTCAAAAAGGAAATGCTGCGTATTGCGCAGTACCATGCCTATATGAATCAGCAGCGCGAAATCAGGCATCAGGAAGCAGTCATCGAAAAGCTGCGCTCCTTTAACCGTGAAAAATCGATTAAACGCGCGGAAAGCCGTGAAAAAATGCTTGATAAAATTGAAGTGCTGGAAAAACCGACAGAAGTCCGAAACGACATGAAACTGCATCTGGAACCCCGGATTCTAAGCGGAAACGACGTTCTTCATGTGGAAAATATCTCCAAAGCTTTTGACTCGCAGACGTTGTTTACACAATTATCTTTTGATATCCGGCGCGGTGAACATGTGGCCGTTATCGGCGATAACGGAACCGGTAAAACCACTATTTTAAAAATAATCAACGAATTACTGCCGCCTGATGAAGGTATGATTCGTCTCGGCGCAAATGTGGAAATCGGCTACTATGACCAGGAACACCATGTTCTGCATCCCGAAAAAACATTATTCGATGAAATATCTGACGAATATCCTTTCCTGAATAATACGGAAATCCGAAATATGCTCGCGGCATTCCTGTTTACCGGAGACGATGTCTTTAAAAAAATAGAATCGCTGAGCGGCGGAGAACGGGGACGGCTCTCCCTTGCCAAACTGATGCTCTCGGAATCGAATTTCCTGATTCTCGACGAGCCGACGAACCATCTGGATATTATGTCCAAAGAAATTCTGGAAGATGCCCTGAACAGCTATACCGGAACGGTGCTTTATGTATCACATGACCGTTACTTTATCAACCGGACGGCAAGCCGTATTCTGGAGCTTCATAAGCAGACATTGACGGAATATCAGGGTGACTACGAATATTATCTGGAAAAAAAGAATGAAGCCGCTTCCGGAATTCCGGCTCCGGCGGCCGCCTCTTCTTCTGCTCCCGGTTCGCAGAATGCCTCCGCCGTTTCTTCTGAAAAATCGGACTCGGAAAGCAAACAGAACTGGAAAAGCCAAAAAGAACAGCAGGCTGCCATACGCAAAAAAGAAAACGAAATCAGAAAATGCGAAGAAGCCATCGAAGCATTGGAAAATCGAAATGCCGAAATAGAGCTGAAAATGGCTGAACCTGAAATCTGCACCAATGTGGCAAAGTTACAGGAATTGTCCAAAGAAAAAGAATGCAATGAGGCGGAACTGGAATCGCTCTATGAAAAATGGGAACGCCTGTCTGAAACATAAAAAACGCAGGCTGCTGAGATTACAGCAATTTCCCATAAGATAAAAACAGCGCCGCCGCATCACAGATGCTCTTTATCCATGATGCCGGCGGCTCCTTCTCTTTTCTTATAAGCTCTCCAGTGTTTCTTTTACCGCTTTGATAAAATTCCCGCTGTTTAAAACGGTAACATCTTTCAGCGAAGTAATCAGCGCCAAATCTTTTGTCATTTTGCCGCTTTCAATCGTTTGAATCGTCGCCTTCTCCAACTTATCGGCAAATTTCACAAGTTCTTCGATGCCGTCCAGTTCTCCGCGCTTTCTGAGCGCGCCGCTCCATGCGAAAATTGTCGCAACGGAGTTGGTGGAGGTTTCTTCTCCTTTCAAATGTTTATAATAATGACGCTGCACGGTTCCGTGCGCAGCCTCATACTCATAAACGCCGGAAGGCGATACGAGCACGGAAGTCATCATCGCAAGGGAACCAAATGCGGAAGATACCATATCGCTCATGACATCCCCGTCATAATTCTTGCACGCCCAGATAAAACCGCCTTTTGCCTTCATGACTCTTGCTACCGCATCGTCAATCAGGGTGTAAAAATATTCAATTCCCGCTTCTTTGAATTTCTCTTCATATTCTTTCTCGTATATATCCTGAAAGATATCTTTGAAATGATGGTCGTATTTCTTGGATATCGTATCCTTCGTGGCGAACCACAAATCCTGTTTTGTATCGAGCGCATAGTTAAAACATGCTTTCGCAAAGCTGGTAATGGACTCGTCCGTATTATGAATGCCCTGCAAAATGCCGGCTCCCCTGAACTGATGTATCGTTTCTCTGATTTCCGTACCGTCTTTGGCCGTAAATACGAGTTCCGCTTTTCCGGCTCCCGGCACTTTGATTTCCGTATTCTTATAGACATCGCCGTAAGCATGACGGGCCAGCGTAATCGGTTTTTCCCAGTTCTTTACACAGGGTTCGATTCCTTTCACAATAATCGGTGTGCGGAATACGGTTCCGTCAAGCGCCGCACGAATCGTACCATTTGGACTTTTCCACATTTCTTTCAGTTGGTATTCTGTCATCCTTGCCGCATTGGGTGTAATCGTCGCACATTTAACCGCAACGCCGTATTTCTTCGTTGCCTCAGCCGAATCGATTGTTACCTGGTCATTCGTCTCATTGCGGTATTCCAATCCGAGGTCATAATATTCTGTCTTTAAATCGATATACGGCAGCAACAATTCATCCTTAATCATTTTCCAGAGGATTCTTGTCATCTCATCTCCGTCCATTTCAACCAAAGGCGTCGTCATTTTAATTTTTTCCATTTGCATCTCTCCTTTTATTTTCTGTTCCTTTGTTTTCTGTTCCTTTATTTTCTGTTCCTTTATTTTTCGTTCCTTTACTTTTTGCTTCTTCTCCCGCTTCTTCGCCGTAAATCTCAAACAACCCGTTTTTTACCATATTATCATACGCATTAATCATATGTTTGTTGGCAAGCTGTTCAGCCTTTCCGGCATCTTTCGACTTAATTGCCTCCATAATCTGTCGGTGTTCATTGTTGGAAGCCCGTCCGCGCGTATTGGTCGATAACGTTTTCTGTCTGACACGGAGAACATACTGGTGAAAATCACGCAGAAGATGCTCTAACATTTTAGAATCGCACGCTTCATAAAGAATATCATGAAAGCGATTGTCGAGCTCCGCCATCTGGTCCATATGGCCCTTTCCCGCATGAAATTCCGCCAGATAGATGTTCTCCTCCATTTCTTCCAACTGTTCCTCTGTTATTTTTTCCGTTGCCATTCTTGCACAGAGCCCTTCTAACAGAGAACGAATCATATAAATATCTTTTACATCTTTCGCCGTAATTCCTGTTACATAGGCTCCTTTGTTCGGAATAATCTGTATCAGCCCTTCCAGCTCCAACTGCCGGAATGCTTCCCTCACAGGCGTTCTGCTGACTCCGAGTTCTTCTCCGATGGCAACTTCCTTCAATTCCTCATGTTCCTTATATTTGCCGCTCAGAATATCCTCTCTGATTTTCTGAAACACTCTGCCGCGCAGAGAATAGTTATCATTTACTGTTTTCCGAATATCATAGTCGTTCATTTCTATCTCCTATACCAATCATAAAGAATGCCCGCGGGCATCCTTGTATATGGTATAATTGTATACAATCATACGGGCTGTGTCAAGCATATTACGAGAACAGGCGCTCAATATCTAACATTCCCCATCCCTGTTTATTCCATGATTCTCCCAGGTCTCTCGCACTGTAAACCATTTTTCTTTTTACCTGGTCATTATTCATATACGGGTATTTCTGTAAAAGCAGGGCTGCTGTGCCCGACACGATTGGCGTAGCCATCGAAGTGCCGCTTTTCCTGACATAGCTGCCCCCTCTGTTATTACAGGAAAAAATATCGGTCCCGGGGGCCACAATATCCGGTTTTCTAATCGAATCGTTGCTGTCCCCCCTGCCGGAATAACTTTCGCACAACCCTCTTCTATTGCCAAAATATCCGCCTTCATGACAGCCTACGGTAATCACTTTCCGACTGTTGCCGAGCGGTGATATCGTTCCGTTTCCAGGACCGGCGTTTCCTGCCGCACATACGACGACAATTCCTGCCTGCCAGACGGCCTCTAAAAGGCTGACGACTTCCAGGATTCTGTCTTTATCATCAGGCTCTCCTATTCCGACCGAAATGTTCAGCACACGAATATGATAATGCAGGCGGTTCTGAATTACCCATAAAAGCCCGCGGTACATGCTGTCAATAGAACCTTCTCCGTCCTTATCCAGTACTTTTCCGATGCAGAAAAGACTCTGCGGCGCAATCCCCCTGAATTTCCCTCTGGACATAACGCCGCTTCCGCCAATACAACCTGCAACATGCGTTCCGTGCCCACTGTCATCGTATATTTCACTTCGGTTGTTTACGAAATCCTGAAAGGCTACAATTCGCCCCGCTAAATCAGGATGCCGATAGATTCCGGTATCCAATACAGCCACTGTCACCGCGGGTCCTCTGCATGATTGCTGCAGACGCTCGCTGCAACCCAGTTGTTTTCTAACGCGGTACATAAAAAACTCCCGGCTTTTTCCATATTTTATGCCGGGAGTTTTCTTTCGTTCCTTATGCCGTTTTTCTAAATTTTCTGCCTTTGTATAAGAACATTGCAAGCCCTGTAAAGAATAATCCGACTCCGAGAAACCATTTCGGGTGAATGCTGTAATCTCCGGTGTCAGGCGACACATCTTTTATACCGGAAGAACTTGTAAAGACTGCCTGACCGTTATGCACAACCGCCGTATTGCCGGATAAATAATTATAAATGCCGTATGCCGAAAAATGATTCGCCGTAAAAGTAATGCAGTCAACGCCGTCTACGGAAGTGATTCTGCTCTCCGCTTCTTCCAGCTGTCCATTGGCATCCAGACAGACCACATGCAAATTTTCCGCTCCGATTCCCTTCGGAAAAGGAATCGTAATTTCCATCTCCTGTCTGCCAAGTCCGGTAATCGGTATCGATGTATCCGTTTCCTGTAAAGTTATCTCATAAGCCAGCAGATTTGCCGGTTTTTTATTGCCATAAATATCTTGATAAGCTTTTTGGATTGCTTTCTTCGCCTCATTGCTGTCCGTTATCCGAAGAAGATATCCGCCTTCAACACCATTCAGAACAGCGCCGGCAAGCACTTCGTTCTCAATCGAACTGCTTTCAAGATGAATGGAAATCTCCGCTTCCGTGTCCGCATTTCCGGCCAGAGCATCTGATGTCATATCGTTTGAAACAGCCGTCTGTCCGGCATTTTCGGTTCTTGGAACCTGTACTTTATCAAGTGTATAATCCGTTGTATTGATTCTGAATACATCGGGATAAGAAACCAGCGATGCTCCATCCAGCTGCATCTGACAGATTTTTAAAGACTTCTCCTGATTATCCACATTACAGATAACGCCCCGGAATCCCGTTAAACTGCTGTCAAGCACGGTATTCTCAAAACTGTCCGTCCTTTTTGGTACGACCGCGGCGTGAATGCCGTCAAACGCCAGTCCTCTGTAAGCATCATTGTATAGCTTTCCGGACGAAGCCTCATAAGACAACTTCGGCAGGGAGGTTCCTTCAAAAATAACAATACCGTTTCCTGCCTCTTTCACGGAATCTGCCGTGTCATAAGCTCTCAGCCCGATTTCTTCTACGGAAGCCGGAATTTTAATATTCTGGAGCGGACAGCCCTGAAATGCCCGGTCTTTTATCCGGCGCAGCGACTGACCGCCTTCCACCGCAGCCAGATTTCCGCATCCGGCAAAGGCTCCCTCTCCTATCGTCTCCACACTGTCCGGTATAATAATTTTTGTTATGCCCATATGAGAGGCAAAGGCATCCGCGCCAATGGTTTTCACGCCTTCCGGAATCGACACAATACTGTCTCCGCCGCGATAACCTAACAAAATTCCGTCTCCGACAATCAGAAAATCACCGCTTCCGCTCTGCTCCCAATTCTGAAACCATGCTGTACCCGCAAATGCCGATGGTTCAATTTCCACAACCGTAGAAGGAATGACTACATCGGTCAACCCCTCACAATGATAGAATGCCGCATATCCGATATGCGTAACCCCTTCCGGTATCAGAATATTGGTTAATGCCGAACGCGCAAACGCAAATTCACCGATTTCCGTCACTGTTTCCGGTATCTCGATAAAAGTCCGTCCGTCTTGATAATAAGCCTGGTCCGCAACAACCGTATCGTTCACAATCGTATATTTCGGAAACGCGGAACCTTTTTTACCCGTATTGCCGGAAATGCTCGCAATCGTCTCTCCGGTATCGCCTACTGCAATTCCTTCTGTTTTCGTGATATCCACTTCACCGGTATTCACGGTCGCACTGGCATTGTCCACGAAAACAAACACCTGATTATCAAGGATTCTTGACTTTCCTTTTACGGAAGCATCCTCTTCCGATTCCAGCGGATTCATATGGGTTACTTCATGATAATAATCCACATCGATTTCTTCCGCCGCATTTTCCTCATTATTATTTGTTCCCGGTATAACATCATTCACTGTATCAAACGGCGTATCTTCATACTCCGCCACTTCAATATCTTCTAAAATCAACGTATCCGCAAAAGTCTTTGCCACGCTGCCTTCTTCCGCATGAATGTTCAGCTTCGTACAGCCGTCAAAAGCTGTGCTGTGTATGGAACTGACGGAAATCGGAATAGTAATATTGCGCAGACGGACACAGTCTTCAAATGCTTTCAAAGAAATCGTTCTTACCGAATATGGAATGTTGACAAGCTTCAGATTACAGCAGTTTGAAAAAGCATAAGCCGAAATTTCATTTACATTGCCGCTGATATCGACGCTCTGCAAGTTTTTATTGCCCCAGAAAGCGTAAGCGCAAATTGAACTGACCTCCGCCGGCATGGCATAATGACCGTTCTGCCGTCCTGCCAGAAGCGCATACAGCGTATCTCCGTTCTCTTTGCTGTAAATAGCGCCGTCGCTGCAGACAAATTTCTGATTTTTGCTGTCAAAATCCACATACGCCAGACTGCTGTCTCCCGCAAAAGCTCCGTTACCCAATTCTTTCAGGCCTTTGCCAATCTGGACGCTGCTTAAAGAGGGACAATCGGCAAAAGCCGCCTGACCGATTGTTTCTACCGAATCCGCTACCGCTACTGACTGTAACTGGCTGCACCCTTTGAAAGCGCCGGAACCAATGCTCAGCACCCCATCACCAATTGTCACGGTACGGATATATTCATTTCCGGCAAAAGCCTCTGATTCTATCTTTTCCACATAATTAGAAACAGACACGTTCTCAGACGTGCCGTTATACTTTACTAATGTAGTTCCATTCACCTGAAAGTCAGATACAGAAGCGGTTTCCGCTGCGCCATCCGCAGCGGTTCCCTCCGCTTCTACATCCGATACAGGCAGCTGTGTGACGGCGATTGCTATCGCCATCAACATAGCTCCTATTGCTCTTCTAATTTTTTTCCCCATAGGACGCTCTCCCAGGAATCATCTGTTATGCTGTTTTGACCTTTGGTTTTCTGTCCCTCTTCATAAAGAGTATGACAGACATACATGCGAGGCCAAGTGACAGGAACCACTTCGGATGAATCGGGTCGCCGGTCTTCGGTGTCGTATCCAACAGACCCTCCGACAGATTCTGTGTATTGACATAAATCGTATACGGCGAGAAGTGCGTTGCCGTAAAGCTGATACAAGGCACACCGTTAATCGTTGTAAATCTGGCTGCCAAATCCTCCATCTGGTCGGAAACTACGGCTCCCATCATATTATTACCGCCATAAGTAATCAATGCATCCGGAAGCGGTATTGTGATATCTACCGTCAGACCCGTCGTATCCGTAATCTTCGTCGTTCCGGTGGAATCATACAGACTGATATCCATCGCGTAATACAAAATATTGTCAAGGCTTCCATACTTATTATTCAACGCATTCATAACCGCCTGTGTAGCCTCCGGCGTCTCGGAAATCTTTACAATAAAGTTATCCGTAGAACCGTTTACATTCGCCGTTGCCAAATCTTTGTTATTAATGCCCGGCTTCGTAATGTCCACTCTGGTTCCGCCGTTATTGTTATTGTTGTTATTGGTTCCGCCGCTGTCGCCCGTTGTGCCGCCGGCAGGTCTTGTGCTGACGGTTCCTGTTGTGGGCGCTGATGCCGCATCCATGTACTCCGCAGTGATAATAACATTATTTGACGGCATGACGAATGTCGTTAATGTCGTACTGACATTGGCCAGCGTTACGCCCTGTGAATTTACAACCCACTTGCTGAACCGCTTTCCGGCTGCCGGCTCATTTGCCATAATCAAAACAGTTGACCCCGCCGGATAAGTTCCGCTTCCGCTTCCGTTTATAACCGTTACCGCATACAATCCTGTATTCTGACCGGATGTGGAAGTTGCCGATGTAGAGGACGAACTCGTATTGCTCGTAGTACCGCTGCTGGTCGATGTCGTACGATTGCTCGTGATGGTCGTACCGTTGCTCGTATTGGTCGTTCCGCCGCTCGTGTTCGTTGTTCCGCCGCTCGTGCTGCCTCCCGGGCCTCCCGGACCGCCGACAACATTGAAAATGGTAAAGATAGCTTTATTACCTGTAATGTTTGTAAAGGTATCGTTCCAACCTACAAAGGAATATCCGGCATGTTCCGGTACTCTCGGCTCTACCGCCGCTCCGCCGGCTTCAACATACTGCGTGCTGAGCACCTTAAAGTCAATGGTATCAAAGAATTCTACTTTATATTTGCCGTCTACCATCGTATCGGTTGAGTATCCCTGCGCAACAAATATCGTATCTTCCGTAATCTTATCTTTATTGACATCCGTGCCATTCGCCGCACGCCATCCTGTATAAATCCATTTATCCCGTTTCGGGAATTCCGGCACTTCTGCATAAGAACCGCTTTCAACATATCCTGATTTTATCTCCGTACCGTCATAATCCAGGAATGTGACGAGACATTTTGCACCAAGCGTATCATCGATGCCCATTTTATAATAGGTCGCATATTCATGCGCCGATGTGCCCGGATAGGTTCTAATCATAACCTTCTGGTCATTGTGTATAAAAGCATCCGTCGCAATAAAGACTTCACGCCCCGGAATCGTTACCGTAATCGGTGTATCCTCTGCAAATGCTTCGCTCTGAATACTGTTTACGGACTCCGGCAGACGAACGTCTATCAGCTCCTTACAATTCTTAAAGCAGCATTCCGGTATCTTCAAAAGTCCTGCCGTATTGCTTAAGTCAACGCGCACAATACTTCCACAGTCCTCAAAAGCGCCATCTTTGATTGCACTTACCTTTGCAATATTCGGGTCTACCGTCGAATCGATATAAGACGTACCGACTAAATTTCCCCTCGCGGAAAGACATTCTTCAATTGTGAACGAACCATCCTCATTTACCGAATATACAATGCCGTTTTCCGTCTTATAATAATCGTTGTCGCCAACCGCCTGCAGACGGGTGCATCCTCTGAACGGAGCCTTTCCGATATCCGCACAGTCAGGCCCGAGCACTACCATACTAAGACGTTCACAGTTATCAAACGCATAATCCGGCAGATATTTAACGCTGTTCATTGTTACGGACTCTATCAGGTCATTTCCCCGTACGTCCTTCTCATATTCATTTTCGGTACTGCCCGGATAATCCTTGTAGCTTCCGCTGAACAGACCCGGAACAACATTTTCGCCCTTCTTGGAAAGGTACATATTGCTCGTTGCCGCATCCCAGGATTTATTCTGGAAATACGTATTATAGTTTCCGGCATTGCCGACTGCCGGGTTCGCATCATTTCCTTCCGCATCCAGATTATAACGGTAACCGTATACGTCTATGGACTCAACACCGGCCGGTATGACAATATTCTTCGTCGCATTAACGAGCGCTTCCTCTTCCGCCGTAGGCGCCCGGTATGGGTCATTAGCGGTTACGTTTTCAATAACGTCATAAGGATACCGGTCATAGTATGCCTTCGGCTTCGATGGCGCCGCATAGACAACGATAGGTTCGAAGAAAAAGTCCGCTATCGCATTAAATGTCGTTGTGCCGCTGCTTGATGTATCCGGCGGCGGTGTCGTCGAACCGCTCGCCCATGATTCCCAATTGTTAACATCTTTTACCCAGGGACCATAAAGCGCCTTATCCTGATAAATCTCCTCTTCCGCTTCCTCATCCCCGTCGGCCGCTTTCCATGCCTGAGCAAATGCAGCTCTGTAACTGCTATAATTATCGCCCGCATACTGGTCGTATAATGTTGCCACACGCCAGTCTACATATGTTTTGTACGGTTTATCTTTGCCGATATCTCCTTTTGTCGTATGTATCTCATCCAGAATGCTTTCCACCTGACTGTACTTCGGATAATCCAACAACGTTACATACTCCGTAACAGGATTATACATTACCGTCAGGAAATACGGAGACAGGCTCTTATAACATACCCGAATGCCATCCTGAGACTGAATAATATTATCCGGAGACATAGCCCATTCAAAAGGCGCATAGCCCTTCACAATATCGCCATGGAAGGTAAGTTCGGGGCTTTCCGTCTTAAACGCATCGGTTCCTATTACGAATGCCTCATGTCCGCCAAGAGGACTGCCGAACGTGACATCCACCAGATTGCTGCATCCTTTGAATGCATTATTTCCTACTTTTGTGACTGAGTTTCCAATATATACTTCTCTGAGTTTGGGCCAGTCTGCGAAAGTGGCGTCATTAATAACCGAAATAGAGTTATCTTTTATCCGCAACACTTCAACGACTGCCTTGCCATCTGCAAAATTTGCAAAACAATCCGTCGCGATTCCCTGTACTTTCGTATTTCCTACCACATCCGGTATTTCCAGTACTTTTCCCGGACTCATTTTATCCATTGTTGTGCAGGAAATTAAGACTCCCGCCTGGTCGACACACAAGAGGTATCCACTTATTTTATCGCCCTTGTCATTATATTCATAATAAGCAACTTCAAAATAATCTTTGCCATTAAGCCGATATAGGTATGGTATGCTCATGCCATCTACTGCCGTTACCGCATCCCATGTACATTCACGAGGAGATGCAACGCCTCCATTCGCATTTCGATAAGGCCCTTTTACATAAAAATTCTTATTAATCACATCTGCAAAAAGCATATCAGAACTATATGTAACATAACCACAGGCACTCGGTTGAGCATCTGGCGCTGGAAACTCAACATACTCTAAATTGGTACAGTCATGAAATGCTGCATCACCTATCTTTACATTTCCACCACTGTTTGCCTTCCACTGTGGAAATACAACATATTTTAAACCAATTCGTCCGGCAAACATAAAATCGGCTATTGAAGTCTGCATACTACGCGGCATTGTAATGCCAAACTGTTGTGAACCGGTCTCAACAGAAAATGCACCTTTTCCAATCTCAGTAATATTGGCATTTTCCATCTTAACCTCATTCAATGAATAACAGTCAAAGAAAGCATAGTCATCGATTTTACACGCCACACTGATATTATCCAAATTGAGTTTCTGTAAAGAACTGCACTTTGCAAAAGCTCCGTACCCGATTTCCTTCACCGATACCGGCAGTTCAATTTCCTTTAATGCCATACAACCGCTGAAACAATGCGCCCCAATTGTATCCAACCCGTGTGCGAAAGTAACGGTCTCCAGTCTGACACAATTTGAAAATGCTCTTTTACCTATATTCTTGACATTAGCAAGGTTAATGCTGTTCAACATGGTCGCATCCGCAAACGCCTCTTCCCCGATATACTGAATCATATCTGAAATCACCATGTTTTCAACACTGCTGACACCCTTTAATGCTTTATCGCCGATTGCAATCATCATGGCAACGCTTCTGCCCTGAACCAAATAACCATTTTCGTCATTTGAATACCCTTCTGCCGGCTCCCCGCCATATGCCACATAAATCATGCTGCCACTGTCAGAACCATCCACCTGTATCCGGTTATCCAATACGCTGCGCAGCGTATAGCCCGAACCGTATGCACGCAGTTTGTCATCACAATAATATTGCAGTTTCTGCGTATCGCTCAATTCAGTCGGGAACTTCGTAAGTTCAACAGGTTCCTGAGGTGCATTCGGCTGTCCTTCCACCGCTTGATATTTCCGAAATTCCTCGGTCTTTGCACGATACTCTTCCGGAAAATACTTTTCAAAGAAAGCCAATGTTCTTTTATTATTTTCTGTCGTTCCGCCGGTTTTGTATAGTGCATAAGAATAAACCTTTTCAACATTTACAGAGTTGCCGTTCCAAAAATTATTATATGCATCCACAGTTACTGTTTCATATGCTGTAATAGGCAATAAGGAAAGATTAACCTCATCCGCAGTATATTCCTGATTATATTGAATGACCACTCCACCGGGACGTCCATTAGCAGGATTTCGTACCTGATAATACAGGAACTGCCATGAAAGAACATCCGCTCCTTCTATTGTTCGAATTGCTAATGACTGGTAAACCTTTTTACCTGATGTGTCATTCTCTCCTGTATCACCTGCCGCTGCAAAGGAATTGTTATCCAACAAATCAGATACTGATTTCCCGGAAAAGTTGTCAAGTGTTATTTCAACATTTGACGTGAAATTTCCATCCGATTCTGGTTTGTATCCAAAACCATTCGTTGTATCCGCCATGGCATCTGCATGCACATCTTTCTGTTCATCTGCCCGCGCGGATACTCCTCCCTCAGGTGCCGCCACGTTCTCCGGTACAGGAATCGCCGCCACCGCGATTGCGGTTATCATTAAAACAGCCGCAAGACTCCGTCTCACGCTCCTTTTTAATCTTCTCTTTGATTTCTTGACCGGTGTCTTCTTTGACATATCACTCTCTCCTTCTGTCAGTAACACTTTTTATCCGTCTGATATATGATATACTCGATTCTTCTGATGATTACAGCAAAATATCCGTCTGACCGGAACTTTCCGGAAACGGCATCAATTTCGAGGCAGTATTATTACTATATTATATCGGCATTTACGAACTGTTTGATTAGTCTTTTTCCTGATTTTTATTTAGAAAGTGTAAGAACAGCTCACAGAACACGCCCCTATATCGTACCCACCCCAATACCATATACAGGATAATCCCCTTTTTCATATGTAATACACAACTTTATTTTACTATATTTGTGAATTTATGCAAGTTTTTTTTTAGGGAAATGTCAAATCAGGCAATACCAGATATGGTATTGCCATCGCAGAAAAGATTCTTTTCTGTCTATATCATGATATTTTCACTCAATTCTCTTGGCAACAACAACAAATCTCCCATCCGCCTCGGAGTTATCACAGGTGGACAGGGTCAGCAGTTCGTCTCCAAAGCCTGCTCTGACACCTGTGTCATATAATGAGATGGCCGCCATTTCCTGCATATTGGAGTCAAATTCTTTCTCGGAGACCGCGTCAAAAAACTGATAATATTTAAACACGATTTCATCTTCATTATAAATTTTGGAGCGGAACACATACATCACCTGGTAGGTTCCTTTTTCATAAATAGTATCGAACTGGATATACGGATGCTCCTTATAGTAGCTTTCGCTGCTGTACTTATTCAGGTTCCCGAACATTTTTCCGGAACGCATATGATGTCCGTATATAATCAGGTTGGTATTCCTGTGTACAATATCGCATGCCGCATCCAGAAAAAGGCTTCCGTTTTTATCATATTCCTGCTCAAAATTGTGGTCCAGATAATATATATTATCCGTTGTCTGTAATACCGGATAATCGATATTTGTATCTTCGATTTTCAGCCAGCCAATCAGACGCCGGTTTTTATTATACAGTGTCTCATATTCTTCCAGCACCTTCAGTTCTATTTCTTCTTCGTCCGTATAATGAATCGTAACGCCCGACGCCCCTGAAGACAATGACGTACTGCCCTTTAAATCGGCCAGGTCATTATAGTCTGACTGTGTTTTATCCGCGGTATAATAATATATGCCGTAATAGCCAAAGCAGCCGAGCGCGATTATGCTGCAAAGCACAACAATCAGCTTTCGGTTCCTTTCTTTCTTTTTCAAAACCGCTTTGATTTCTTTCTGCATTTTTGCATCATAATCGTCGAGCGATACTTTTTTCGTTTTATTCTTCTGGGATGTTTTCCCGCTTCCGGAAAGCTTCTTTTGCTGCTTTGTGAGCTTTACTTTGCTGTCTTTGGTATAGCCCTGTTTCCTGTATTTCTCCGCCAGCTCCTGTATCTCATCTTTAAAATCTCTTCCGACTAACGTCGCCAGCTGGTATTTTCCGGCTTTTAAATCCGCAGCCAGACGAATTACTTCGCCCGGCTGTTCCATATTGATTTTTCCCTTAATTGCATCTATCTGCGCCTGGTCCCGCAGCGCTGCTTTATAATCAGACTGCGTCCGGAACGTTCTTCCCGCAACGGTATAATCTGCCATAGTCAGAGCAACTCCTTTATTCTGAACATTATCGCATCTGATTATATCATTTTAAAGGCTTCTTATCAATAGAGCCGGATTACTTATGGAATATACATGTTGTAGGAATACTTATGGAATATACATGATGGTATAGTCCAAAACAGGATTGGAAGACGGATGTTTTTCTCCTCCGATATGAAAAACGAAGTTTACCAGTCCCGTTTCACGGTCGTAACTCCAGTTGACGCCCGTTTTCCAGCTGTTGACGTCCGGATAAACGTACGCCACGCACTCCGACACATTCATACCGGCGCATACATAGCTCAGTCCCGCCGGAATCTGCACGCTGCCTTTTAGCTTTTCGGCAGTCGCTTCAAAATCGGCAATCGTCCCGGTAAGAACGACCGGCGCGGAGTCCGCTTTGCCTTTTGCATAGCCTTCCTGATAGCTGGCCGACGAAGTATTGACATTCGTTTCGGCTTCTTTTATGCCCGCAGCATATCCCGTCTGATACCCGGCCTCTTCTCCGCTCTTATAGCCTTTGTCATAATGAGCGTCGTTATCTGCGCCGTTTCCGACCACCAATATTCCGTCAACCCAGGCAGCCGTTCCTCTGCTCAGACTGTCCGGCATGGCTGCGTTAATTTCCCGGTCTTTCAAATGCGCTACCGACTGAGACTGCAAAATTCCCTCACAGATTTTTTGATAAGGCAGCTTCATCGCATCTTCTCCGGTATCTGCTTCCTCCGATTCATGGGTTATGGAACCGTCCGTCGTAAAATACGTTCCAATCTTGTTCAAAGCCTCTATCGCATTTTCCGTGCTGCTCCGATACGCGGCATCCAGTCCGTCCAATTGTTCTGCCAGCCGGATAAAATCGGAAGAATCCACAATGACCGCTCCGTCACCATAGTTCAATACGCCCTGTGAACAGATGTTCTCTTTTCTGGATGGGCCATCCGCCTGCGCTTCAGGTAATTGTGTCAATTCCTGCCCGCTCCACACCCCGTCCGCTTCCGCATAAAGATATGCAAAATCTGACGCATAAAATGAAACTGCGCCGTCTTCATAGATTAGATTTCCCCTGCTTTTCAAAGACGAATCCGCCGACACCGGCAAAACAACGGAAATCAAACAGGCAGACGCCGCAGACGCTGCCGCAATGTACTTCATTAATTTTTTTCTCACGCTCTTATTCTCCTTTTTATCATGTTGGTGGGACCATCGTTTTTGAATAGTGGGAATCTGAAACAGAATACAGATATCATTCAGAAAGTGATATTCCTGGAAAGAATATACGAAGAACGATTATTCAAAGAACTGATAGATGATAAACTATTTATATCATACCGAAAAAGAAAAAACAAATGATTTTTGGACGCATCCGTGTAGAAAAATAATATTCGTTATTTCGTCAACTGTTTTCAACGGTCAACATATGGTATGCGCAATACCTGAACTTTCAAACAAAAACAACATATTGTATTGTGCAGTTTTACTTTCTGTGAACGGTAGCATAACTGCCTTTTGTTCACAGAAAGCATTGTTATTATTAATATTATTGATGTCACTGTTTTTCCGGATGATTACTTTCTTCCATAAATGTCAGAAACGCATCGGCCGGCAGCGGTTTCGAAAAATAATACCCCTGTATGTAATCGATGCCGAGCCGGGAAATGATTTCCATTTGTTCTTTTGTTTCCACGCCTTCCGATACGATTTTCAGTTTCAGGTCATGAATCATGTGCATGGCGGCTTCCATAACAAATTTGGCCTTCTGGTCCGCAAAATACGCCTGGCTCATTCCCCGGTCAAATTTAACGATAGAGACCGGCATTTCCACAATATAATTCAGATTACTTTCTCCGCTGCCAAAATCATCCAGCGAAAAAGACACGCCGTAATTTAGCAGTGTTTCCATATTTTTAAGAAAGATATTTCTTGTCTGAATCGGTGCGGATTCCGTAATTTCAAGATTGATGCAGGAAGGCTCCGTTCCATATTTTTGCATGATTTTAATGAACGTATCAGCAAGCTTCTTCTTTTCACATTGTTTTACCGAAAGATTTACTTCCACATAGCGGATTCCATAGCGTTCTTTCAGTTGATTCCCGGAAATAAACGCACAGACTTTTTCAAATACAATCTCTCCGATTTGAGATATCATGCCGGATTCTTCCGCAACCGGTATGAATTTCCCCGGAGGAACAATACTCCCGTCGCTTTCGCGCAGACGAACCAATGCTTCCGCCGAAACAAAACGCTTTTCTTTCGTGGCATAAATAGGCTGATAAAAAACGTCGATGCGGTCTTCTTTGATTGCCGCCGCAATCATTTCCTGCGTTTCCTCTTTTTCCCGGAACCGCGCGATTCGCCTGTCATCCAGCAAGATGATGTGTTTTTCCGGATTTTTTTCTTCCACCCTGAAATATCGGAGCATTTGAAAAATTTCCTCCGCATTTCTGAATATGGACGAATCTTCCAGCAACACATAATAAGGATTCAGCTGCATCGGTTCGTCCAGTCTTCTGCTGTACCAGGGATTTTCAAAACGCTCTTGCAGCATACGGAAAATATTCTGAAGCTGTTCTTTGTTATCGATAATCAGAATCAGCTCACGCTCCACGGTCTTAAATACCTTAATGTCCTTTATTTTTTCCAGATAATTTACGATTTCATGAAATGCGATATCCTGACGCATACCATCATCATTATCATCCCGCATCCTGCCGATATCGGACAAAACAATCATAATGGAAGCGAAAATTTTCCGTTCGCCATAAAGCTGTTTCACATATTCGCCAAGCGCATGCGCATTATACGCCCCCGTCTCTCTGTCAATATTGGCATCCGGATTTTCCAACTCAAAAAACAGGATGACCATACCGAGCACCGATGCGAATCCAACCAAAAGCAACCTGGCATTCAGGAACTGTATCAATGCCGCCATCATCCAGATAACCATCCAGATAATCACTGTCCTGCGCCGTTTGGCATTCATTTCTTTTCCCTGGAACAGCATCTTATAGATTGTCAGCAAAACGAACAGAAGCGCAAACGCATAAGTTGTCATGCAGCTCGGTCCATAAGTATAAACGACCGTACCTTCCAGATAATAGTAAATCGGAAGAACATAAATCAGGACCGTACCGACTGTAACCATCACCGTATAGGCCTGATTCTGTTTCATCCGTTCGTTTCTTGTCTTTGCCAGCTCCGTGCGGGAATACAGCAGACCGAAATATCCTACCCATACCAGCGAAACAATATAGGTCTTGCAGATAAACGCGAGCAAAACTCCCGGAATCTGCTCCATATGATAAATTGCCACAATAGAAAGGATATCCATCGTCACGCAAAAAGTTGTCATTCCAAGCGTAATCAGAAACAGCTTTACGGAATAGAGCCCGAGCGGGCGCTGTCTGAAATAAAAAATCCATAATAAAAGAAGAATCGCGATACCACAGCATTGTACCTGTATGTTCATTTTTCATCATACTCCTTTCTTCTACGTTCTTCTTCTCTCTTTTTATTAATCTTTATATTTTTTTCTTTTCTCCGGAAACCTGGACCTGCCATGCACATAAGATAAACCATAAAACAAAACAAAAACATGGAGGCACAAACACATGAGTGATTTATCAGCAACCCATTGCGGATGCAATAACACAAGAGAAGGAAACAACGGCTGTTGTTCTCTTATCTGGCTTATCATTTTATTCTCTGTCTGCGGCGGTAACGACGGCTGCGGATGTGGCGGAAGCGGATTTGGTCTTTTCAACAATAACTCCGACGGCTGCGGATGCGGTAACTGGATTTGGCTGTTAATCCTGCTTAGCTGCTGCGGTAATTCTTTCTGCTAATTTTCTTTCATTTCTTTTGTAACACATCTGGAAAATAGGCTCCGTATGTGAGCCTATTTTTCTCTTAACGCGCATATACTTTGATAAGCTCAAAAAAGGCATCGAAAGGCACAGGGAACAATGAAAGAAGAATCGTCAAACGTCATGGCATTTGATGCCTTATACACAAACAATCAAATACAGAAGCTAAAAGTACTTCTTCCCTATGTAGAGCCTTCCATGCAAAAAAACATGGCGATTTATATCAAATATATGGAGCTGAAATATACGATGGATTTATGCCGAAAACATCCTTTTCACATCTGCTCCACTCCTCCGGAAGAATCGCCTCCGGATGTCAAAAGGCTCTGTCAGGAATTGAAACCCTATTGCACAGAAGCCGAAGTCAGGCAACTGGAACAGATGGAGTCCATGTTACAGACAATGGAAATGTATCAGGAAATGAGCCATACCATGAGCGCCATGCAGGATATGTTTCCGCATATGGGAAACGAAGATGCGGACCAGTCTTCCGCTTCTATGGAAAATATTCTGATGGGCATGCTCTCCCCGGAACAAAAGGCGATGTTTGATGCTTTCAGCAGTCAGACATAACATATTAAATTAACGTTAGGAGGTTTTCTTATGGGTTCCTGGTTAGACGACCCCGATGTTGCACATATCGATAAGTCCAAGCTGGATTTTCTGCAAATGCTCGTTTTTGAAAGCGATGGTCTTTCCAAAGAACAGATGCTTCCCTTCCTGATGGCAGTTGCCAGGCGCGGAAGGGATAAGAATATCAGCTTTACGGAGGAAGAAATGAATACGATTATTAAGACGCTTCATAAATACGCTTCCCCCGATGAAATCGACAAAATGAATAAAATGACTGCCATTTTCCGCAATCGAAAGAATAACTGACGCTATCAGAAGCGCAGGCCGCCAGGCTTGCGCTTTTGCAGACCTGCGCTTTTTTTATTTTTGAACAATATTTACGAGTCTTCCGGGAACGTAAATTTCTTTTACAATGGTTCCGGTCAGTTTCTCGGAAATGCTTTCTTTTGCTTTGGCGATGACTTCTTCTTTCGGGTCGTCCTTGCCAATCATCAGCGTCGCTCTCGTTTTGCCGTTAATCTGAACCGCAATTTCCACATCCGCCTCAATCGTTTTGGCTTCGTCATATTCCGGCCATTTGGCCTGATATAATCTGCCTTCAAAACCGGCATTCTGCCAAAGCTCTTCCGTAATATGCGGCGCAACCGGATTGAGCAGAACGAGCAGCGTTCTGTATTCTTCTTTTGTCACGCTGTTCTTTTTGTAAAATTCATTAATCAGAGCCATCATAGCGGCAATTGCCGTATTATATTTCAGATTTTCAAAATCGCTGCTGACTTTTTTAATCGTCTGGTGCATTTTTGTTTCCAAATCTTTGGAATATCCGGTCTCTTCCGTCATGATGCCCTGCAGTTTCCATACTCTTTCCAGAAAACGGCGGCAGCCCTTTACACCGTCCTCAGACCAGGAAGCGGATAAATCAAAAGCGCCGATAAACATTTCATAAGTCCGCAACGTGTCCGCGCCGTATTCTCTGACAATATCATCCGGATTAACGATGTTGCCGCGGGATTTGCTCATTTTTTCTCCGTTGGAGCCAAGAATCATCCCGTGTGAAGTTCTTTTCGCATAAGGTTCCGGACAAGGTACAACCTTCTGGTCATACAGGAATTTGTGCCAGAAACGGGAATATAACAGATGCAGCGTCGTATGCTCCATGCCGCCGTTATACCAGTCTACCGGCATCCAGTAATCAAGCGCTTCCTTACTCGCCAGAGTCTCTTTATTCTCCGGGTCCGTATAACGCAGGAAATACCAGGAAGAACCGGCCCATTGAGGCATCGTATCGGTCTCACGCTTTGCAGGCCCGCCGCAGCACGGACAAGTGGTGTTGACCCAATCAGTCATTGCCGCCAGCGGAGATTCTCCGTTATCCGTCGGCATATAGCTTTCCACTTCCGGCAATTCTAACGGCAGTTCGCTCTCATCAAGAGGCACATACCCGCATTTTTCACAAGAAACAATCGGAATCGGCTCTCCCCAGTATCGTTGTCTGGAGAATACCCAGTCCCGCAGCTTAAAATTCGTTTTGGCTGTTCCGATGCCCTTCTCTTCCAGAAAAGCAATCATCTTTTCTTTTGCTTCCGCCACATGCAGGCCGTTCAGGAAATCGGAATTGCAGAGAATCCCTGTCGCCACATCCGTATAAACCTCTTCCTGCACATTTTTGCCGCCCGCCACTACTTCGATAATCGGCAGTCCGAATTTCTTTGCAAAATCCCAGTCCCTTTCGTCATGTGCCGGTACGGCCATAATGGCTCCCGTTCCATAACTCATCAAAACATAGTCGGAAATAAAAATCGGAATTTCCTTTTCGTTCACGGGATTGACCGCAGACATCCCCTCCAGCTTCACGCCGGTCTTCTCTTTCGCAAGCTCCGCTCTTTCAAAATCTGATTTTTTGGCTGCCTGCTCTCTGTATGCACAAATTTCATCCCAGTTTTTAAGTTCGTCTCTGTACTTGTCAATCAGCGGATGCTCCGGAGACACAACCATATAGGTCGCGCCGAACAGCGTATCACATCTGGTTGTATAAACGCGGAGTTTATCTTCCTTGCCCTTGATGGAAAAATCCACTTCCGCACCCGTTGATTTCCCAATCCAGTTTTTCTGGGAAACTTTGACTTTCTCAATATAATCGACCGTATCGAGTCCTTCTATCAGCTTGTCCGCATATTCCGTAATTTTTAACATCCACTGGCTTTTTACTTTGCGCACGACTTCAGAACCGCATCTTTCGCAAACGCCGTTCACCACTTCTTCGTTTGCAAGCCCTACTTTACAGGAGGTGCACCAGTTAATCGGCATTTCCGATTTATAGGCAAGCCCGGACTTAAAAAATTTTAAGAAAATCCACTGAGTCCATTTATAGTAATCGGGGTCCGTCGTGTTGACCTCTCTGTCCCAGTCAAAAGAATAACCGAGCGCATGTAACTGGCTCTTAAAGTGCCTGACGTTATTTTCCGTCACAATCCTCGGATGAATATGGTTTTTAATCGCGTAATTTTCCGTCGGAAGGCCGAAAGCATCCCATCCCATCGGATAGAGCACGTTGTATCCCTGCATTCTTCTTTTTCTCGCGACAATATCAAGCGCCGTATAGGGTCTCGGATGCCCTACATGAAGTCCCTGTCCGGATGGATAGGGAAATTCCACAAGCGCATAGTATTTCGGTTTGGAATAATCTTCAGAGGTCTTAAATGCTTTTTCGTCATCCCAGACCTTCTGCCATTTCTGTTCTACTTCTCTGTGATTGTATATTTCCGCCATGTTCCTGCTCCTATCTGCCCGCCTCACCGGACATCTTAATCAGATGCTTTACCCGCGCTTCCCGCGCTCTCTGTCCGATTTCATCGGACGTTTGCTCGTTATGAATGCACGAAAAACAAATGTCAGCTTCGCTGCCGCTTGTTTTTCTTTTGCATTCAATATTGTACTATAACCGGGTAATTTGTCAAGCCGCTTTCTGCGCATAAAAACAGGATGCTGTATTCCCCAATACATCTGCATCCCGTTTTTCTTCTCCAAAAAGGAAATTTATCTGCCAAAAGGCAATACCCTTTTACACACAATTTTTACAAAATAATTTATTCTTCTCCGGATTCTACCTTATTCGCTCTCGCGGCAACTTCTTTTTCCTGTACGTCGCTCGGTGCCTGCTCATATCTTGCAAACTGATATTCATAAGTGCCTCTTCCGCCTGTCATGGAACGCAAATCGGTACAATAACCGTACAGGCAGGATACCGGAATATCCGCTTCAATGACCTGTTTGCCGTCCGCAGTCGGATTCATGCCAAGCACGCGTCCCCGGCGTTTATTCAGGTCGCCCATGATATCGCCCGTATAAGCGTCCGGAACCGTTACTTTCAGGGAAGCGATTGGCTCGAGGAGAATCGGTTTTGCCTCCATAAAGCCTTTCTTAAACGCCTGAATTGTTGCCATCTTGAATGCCATTTCGGAAGAATCTACCGGATGATAAGAACCATCATATAAAATCGCTTTCACGCCGACTACCGGATAAGCCGCAAGCGGTCCGCTCACAACGGAATCCTGAAGTCCTTTTTCCACCGCCGGGAAGAAGTTCTTCGGTACGGCGCCGCCCACTACCATCTGTTCGAATACATAAGTTTCTTCCAAAGAACCGGAAGGTTCAAATTTCATCTTAACGTGTCCGTACTGTCCATGTCCGCCGGACTGTTTCTTATATTTGTACTCTACATCCGAATTCTTCTGAATCGTCTCTCTGTAAGCCACCTTCGGCTGAGAAAGCTTGATGCCTGCCTTATATTCGTTGAGCAGTCTGCTTGTAACGACTTCCAGATGCAAATCGCCCATTCCGTATAACAGCGTCTGCCTGTTTTCCGCGTCATTGACAATCTTTAATGTCTGGTCTTCATGAGCCATCTTCTGCAGCGACTGAGAAATCTTATCGATATCCGCCTTGTTCTGGGCCTGATAACGCATTACCGTATAGGGCGTGGAAATTTCCGTCTTACCGAAACGAATCGGATGCGCCTTTGTGGAAAGCGTATTGCCGGTTCTTGCCGCCGTCAATTTAGCGATTGCGCCGATATCACCCGCATGAAGCTCTTTGATTTCAACCGTCTTACTTCCCTGCATTATATATAACTTGCTGATTTTCTCTTCGATATCTTTTTCTTCGTTATAAATCAGGTCATCGCTCTTAAATACACCCGAGCAGACTTTAATCAGCGAATATTTTCCGATAAAAGGGTCCACGATTGTCTTAAAGATATATGCCGATTTTGATTTGGCAAAGTCAAAATTCGCGCTGAAAATTTCATTTGTTTTCAGATTGATGCCCGCCATCTCCCTGTTCTCGGGACTCGGCATATATTTTACAATATCGTCGAGCAGCGTATAAATACCCTGGCATAACAGGCTGGAACCCATGGACATCGGAACGATGCTGCCATCCATTACGTTGCTCCGAAGCGCAGCTCTGATTTCCGCCTCGGAAAAAGCATCCCCGTTAAAATAACGCTCCATAAATTCTTCACTTGTCTCCGCCACCGCTTCCATCAAAGCATCCCGGCAAAGCTCCAGATTCGCCTTACTGTATTCCGGCATATCGCATTCGACAACTTCCTTGTCCTTCCAGCGGTAAGCCTGTTCCGTAATGACATTGATATAGCCGACGAACTTCTCGTCTTCACGAATCGGAAGATGGAAAGGCGCCATTTTCTTGCCGTACTTCTCCGTCATATCTTCCACAACCTGTCTGAAAGACGCATTGTCAATGTCCATATCCGTTACGAATACAAAACGAGGCAGCTTATATTTCTCGCAAAGTTCCCATGCCTTCTCTGCGCCGACTTCCATACCTGCCTTACCGGAAATCACAATGATTGCCGCATCGGCCGCGCTGACCGCCTCTTCTACTTCTCCTACAAAATCAAAAAAACCGGGGGTATCCAGCAGATTGATTTTTACGCCTTCCCATTCGACTGGCACAACGGAAGTGGTTATGGATATCTGTCGTTTCTGTTCCTCCTTGCCATAATCGCTGATTGTATTGCCGTCTGCCACCTTGCCCATACGGGAAGTGATGCCCGCAAGGTACGCCATTGCTTCTACCAGACTGGTTTTTCCACAGCCTCCGTGGCCTAACAGCGCAACATTACGAATTTTGTCAGTTGTGTAAACATTCATATCTTATCCTCCAATTCCGTCATTTTGTCATATAGCAAATTGTCACAAGAAACATTTGCCCCCTAATTTGATATGATGTGTATATTTTACTAAATATTTTCACAGATTGCAATCTTTTTTGAATATTTTGCCCACTTTATATATCGAGAACGATGATATATGATTAGTGTGGAAAGAAATTCTAAAGCTCACGCCAGAGGGCGTTTCGCTAAGAATTTTTACGATTTGCCTTTGGCAAATCTTTTCCACACCGAAGAACGCCTAAAATGCGGCGTTCTTCCCGTTGATGGTTTGTGCCGCCGGGAGGCGGCATGGAGGTTAATGTAAAAGGCGAAAAATTTGAAAGGAGTGTTTTCCATGGCCTCTTTTACCTGCGGATTTATCGGACTCGGACTGATTGGCGGTTCCATCGCCAAAGCCCTTCATACCGGCATACCGGATGCCCGTCTTATCGCTTACGATACGAATGCCGCTTCGCTGCGGCTTGCCGTGCAGGAAGGCGTTATTCAGGAAGCTTGTTCCGAAATCGGAGAGTCCTTTGGCACATGCGATTATTTATTCCTATGCGCACCGGTATCCCATAATGACCAAAACCTTCTTACGTTAAAAAAATATCTTTCCCCGGAAACCATTCTGACCGATGTCGGAAGCGTCAAAACAGGGATTCACCGGCATATCGAAGCTATGGGCCTGACAAAACAGTTCATCGGCGGACATCCGATGACCGGTTCGGAACGGTTCGGCTATGCCAATTCCAAAGCGTCTTTATTTGAAAACGCTTATTATATCCTGACGCCGACGGGAGAAGTTCCGACAGAAAAAATTTCCGCATATCAGACACTTGTTCAGACAATGGGCGCGATTCCCCTTGTTCTTCCTTATGAACAGCATGACTATATTACCGCGGCTATCTCCCATCTTCCGCATGTTATCGCCGCTTCTTTGGTCAATCTCGTCAAAAATTCCGACTCCAGAGAAGGGATTATGAAAATGATAGCGGCAGGCGGTTTTAAAGACATTACGCGGATTGCCTCTTCCTCCCCTGCGATGTGGCAGCAAATCTGTATGACCAATACACAGAATATTTCTTCCCTGCTGGAAAAGTACATACGGGATTTGCAGGCTTTTAAACAGGAACTTGACGGAAAAGAAGCCGATTCGCTTTATCGTTTTTTCGACGATGCCAGAGCCTATCGGGAATCCTTTATCAACGTTTCCAGCGGGCCGATTAAAACAGAACATGTCATCACCGTCGATATCGCCGACAGACCCGGCTCCATTGCCGCGATTGCCTCGCTGCTCGCAGACCATGACATCAGCATCAAAAATATCGGCATCAATCATAACAGGGAATTGGCGGAAGGCGCTCTGCGGATTGAATTTTACGAAGATGCCGCATCTGCCCGGGCAGAGCAGGTACTGAAAGACCAGTCCTATTCCATCCATACGAAAAAAATGTAACTGATTAAACTATGCAAGATTAATATTTTATAGAAGGAACAAAACTGATAACCAACAGAAAGGAAGACCTATTCCATGTCGAATATACAAAGAAACGAAGCCCTCCGGGGAGAAATCACCGTGCCGGGCGACAAGTCCATTTCCCATCGGGCGGTTATGTTCGGTTCGCTTGCAGACGGCCTGACAGAAGTCACCAACTTTTTACAGGGAGCCGACTGTCTCTCTACCATCGAATGTTTCCGCAGTCTGGGCATCGAAATCGAAAATACGCCCGGCAGAATCCTGATTCACGGCAAGGGCCTTCACGGACTTCAGGCCCCTTCCATCGTACTCGATGCAGGCAACAGCGGTACGACAACCCGCCTGATTTCCGGCATTCTTGCGGCGCAGCCCTTCGAAACGACGCTGACCGGAGACGCTTCCATTCAAAAACGCCCCATGCGGCGTATCATGGAGCCGCTCTCCATGATGGGTGCGGATATCACCAGTTTGAACAACAATGACTGCGCGCCCCTTCATATCAAAGGAAGCCGGCTGCACGGCATTCATTATCATTCCAAAGTCGCTTCTGCTCAGGTCAAATCCGCGATTTTGCTTGCCGGACTGTATGCGGACGCCGAAACAAAAGTAACCGAACCGGTCGTCAGCCGAAATCACTCCGAAATCATGCTGCGCTATTTTGGCGCGAACGTAAAGACCGAAGGAACCACCGCCCATATCTCGCCGGAGCCCCGACTGACCGGCCAATGCGTGCGTGTTCCGGGCGATATCTCTTCCGCCGCTTATTTTATCGCGGCCGGACTGTGCGTTCCCGGCTCCGAACTGCTCATTAAAAATGTAGGGATAAATCCTACCAGAGACGGTATTTTGAGAATTGCGCTTGCAATGGGCGGAAACATTACGATTTTGAATGAAAATCACGACGGAGAACCGACCGCCGACCTGCTTGTAAAATACAGCCGGCTGCATGGCATTACAATCAAAGGAGATATTATCCCGACCCTCATCGACGAGCTGCCTGTCATCAACATCATGGCCGCCGCCGCCGAAGGAACAACCGTCATTCAGGACGCCGCGGAACTGAAGGTCAAAGAATCCAACCGTATCGACGTAATGGTTGAAAATCTGACCGCTATGGGCGCGGATATTACCGGGACAGAAGACGGTATGATAATAGAAGGCGGAAAACCTTTGCATGGCGCCGTTATCGATTCCCATCTGGACCACCGCATCGCGATGAGCTTCACGGTCGCTGCCCTGCTTGCAAAAGGGGAAACAACGATAAAAGGAAGAGACTGTATAAATATCAGTTACCCTTCCTTCTACGAAGATTTAGAAACCCTGCGCCGTTAAACGCAGGGTTTTCATTTTCCATTTTTTCAGGAAGAAACTTTTGGTCAGGAAGATAATTCCACAAGCAGACGGTTCATAAAATAGGAAAATACCATACAGGCAATACCGGCCGCGCTTCCGAACCAGTTTAATCCCACATCCGTCATCTGAAAATGTCTTCCCTCCACAAACTGCTTATAATACTCTGTATAATACGCCAGCAGATAGCAGATGCCGCCGGAAAGAAACACGCCCAAAATCCGGTAATACCTTCTGAAAATCACCATGCTGACAAATGTCGTCACAAATCCTACAACAAAAAACAATCCGAGATGAGCGACATAACGGAGCATCAGGCTGACCGTCCTGATTTCGTCTTCCGTCGGATTTGTATAAATCCTCTGTGAAATTCTGACCGCTATGCTCATCGTCCCGCTGGCGGAACTGTCGCCGTCCTGAAAAGACAATATGATTACCAGATACAGAAGCATCAAAAGCCCCATAACCGATACAAAAATAACGAACATTTCAAGCCCGAGATTCCGCCTTTTATTTTTCTCCGCCGACATCTTCCTGATTCTCCATTTTTCCCATCGTATCGAAAACTTCTATCCGCATGGAATCCATCTCCGACATTCCGATAAAAACAGCGCCATAATTATATCGCTTCTCATCCAGTTTTTCGATTCTGACAATTTCCATAAAAGCATGAATATGCTCTTTCATCCAGATTGTCAGATACGCCTCATAAACCGTTCCCGCATTCAGCTCGTTTTCACAGATAAAACCAATGCCCTTTTTGGAAACATTCACTACTTCAATCGGGATACTCTCCTCCGCTCCATTCAGGTTTTTAATCACCAGATGGGACGACAGTTCCATCCGTCTGTATCTTCTTCTTTCTTCCATACTGTTTTATGACACCTTTCTCCGTTGTATAAAGTATAAAAATATATTACCCCATTCCGTTCTTTTTGTAAAGGAATCATCAAACAATCAACATCGCATCCCCAAAACTGAAAAACCGATACTTTTCCTGAATCGCTTCTTCATATGCGTGCAGCACCCGCTCTCTCCCGGCAAGCGCGGATACAAGCATAACAAGTGTGGATTCCGGCAAATGGAAATTTGTAATCAGCGCATCCAGCGTCTTAAAACGGTAGCCGGGATATATGAAAATCCGGGTATCTCCGCTGCATTCCCGCAGCCGACCGTTTTCATCCGCCGCGCTTTCCACGGTGCGGCAGCTTGTCGTACCGACACAAATAACCCGGTGGCCGCTTTCTTTGGCCCTGTTTATTTTCTCCGCCGCTTCCGCCGTGACCTGATAAGTTTCCGTGTGCATATGATGTTCCAGAATATTCTCCTCTTTCACCGGTCGAAATGTACCAAGTCCCACATGCAGCGTGACATAGGCGATATCCACGCCTTTTTCCTCAATGGCATGAAGAAGCTGTGTTGTAAAATGCAAACCGGCGGTAGGCGCTGCCGCGGAACCCTCATATCTGGCATATACGGTCTGATAACGGTTTCTGTCCTGCAGTTTGTGGGTAATATAAGGCGGCAGCGGCATCTCGCCAAGTCTGTCCAGCGCTTCTTCGAAGATTCCTTCATACAGAAACCGTATCAGCCGGTTCCCTTCCTCCACGATTTCCAGAACCTCTGCCTTTAAAATCCCGTCCCCAAAAACAAGCCGCATGCCCGGTCTCGCCTTTTTACCGGGTTTCACGAGCGTTTCCCAGACATCCTTTTCCTTTCTTTTCAAAAGAAGCACTTCCACCGCCGCGCCGGTATCTTCCCGAACACCGAGAAGTCTTGCCGGAATGACTTTCGTATCGTTTAGCACAAGACAGTCGCCCGGCTGCAGGTAATCGGTTATTTCATGAAATGTATGATGTTCTATGTTTCCCGTCTGTTTGTTTAACACAAGCAGACGGGATGCCGAACGGTCTTTCAGCGGGTCCTGCGCAATCAATTCCTGCGGCAAATCAAAATAGAAATCGGATTTCTTCAATTCCATTTTTCAGTTCCTCTTTTTATAAATCAGCATTCTCCAGAAATGCCACATATCCTCTTTTTGTTTCATAAACATCGGCCTTGCTGGTAGCTTCCCAGGGTGCGTGCATATTTAAGACCGCCACGCCGCTGTCAATTACGTTCATGCCGTAAAGCGCCAGAATATAGGCAATCGTTCCGCCGCCGCCCAAATCCACACGACCGAGTTCCGCCGTCTGGAAGTTTACGCTTTCTTTCTCGAAAATAGCCCTGATATGCGCCAGGTATTCCGCGTTTGCATCGTTGGAACCGGATTTTCCTCTGGAACCGGTAAATTTGTTGAATACCATGCCGCCGCCAAGATACGCCACGTTTTTCTTATCGAAGCTGGCCGCATAAGACGGGTCATATGCGCTGCTCACATCGGAAGAAAGCATACAGGAAGACGCCAGACATCTTCTGACATTCAGTTCGCTGTATTCTCCGGTCAGATTCATCACTTCCGCCACCGCATTTTCAAAGAAGCGGGACTGCATGCCGGTAGCGCCGACGCTGCCGATTTCCTCTTTATCCACAAGAATGCAGCAGGAAGTTCTTTCCGTTTCTTTTTTCACTTCCAGCATCGCTTTCAGCGATGAAAAAGCACATACTCTGTCATCCTGTCCATAGGACAGAATCATACTTCTGTCAAAGCCGGCTTCCCTTGCTTTTCCGGCGGGAACGACTTCCAGCTCTGCGGAAATGAAATCCTCTTCCTCCACGTCATAGGCTTCTTTCAGGATTGAGAGCATGTTTTTCTTAACGGTTTCTTTTTCGCTTTTTTCTTCCTTCTTCCCGTCTTCGCCCTCTGTGTTCTCTTCTTTCGGCTTTACCACGAGCGGCTTATTTCCGATGATAATATCGAGTGCTTCGCCTTCGATAACTTTGGACGCTTTCTTTTCGAGCTGTTCCTGCGCCAGATGAATCAGCAAATCCGATACAAAAAATACCGGGTCGTCTTCATTTTCGCCGATGTTCACTTCCACCGTCGTGCCGTCCTTTTTCACAATAACGCCATGAAGCGCAAGCGGAATCGTCACCCACTGATATTTCTTGACGCCGCCGTAGTAATGGGTATCGAGATATGCAAAACCGCCCTCCTCATAAAGAGGATTCTGTTTCACATCAAGGCGCGGAGAGTCGATATGCGCTCCCAGAATGTTCATGCCTTTTGCCATCGGCTTTTTGCCGATTTGGAACATCACGATAGACTTATTCATCCACACGGAATAGACTTTATCACCGCACTGTAATTTCTTTTGTTCTTTGATAAGCGCTTCAAGCTCCTGATAGCCCTCTTTCTCAATCCGGTTGACAATCGTATCAATACACTCCCGCTCTGTCTTTCCGTTATCCAGAAAGTCCATGTAGTCTCTTGCAAAAGCATCCACTTCCTGCAGCTGCTTCTCATCATAGGTTTCCCATGTGTTTTTCATTTCCATTTTCAAATCCTCCTATTCTTTATTTATCCCGCAGTTCAATTCCCATGCGTTCCAGCCCGTTCAGAATTTTCTTCATCACGGCCGTTACATCGGCGTCTTCCAGCGTTTTATCCTGTGCGCGGAAGGTGATGGAATATGCCAATGACTTGAAGCCTTCCTTAATCTGACTTCCTTCGTAAATATCAAACAATTTGTAGTCTTCCAGAATCTTTCCGCCCCGCTGTACAATGACCGCTTCGATTTCTCCCGCCAGAACGGATTTGGGAACGACCATACTGATATCGCGGGAAACCGCCGGATATTTTGCAACGCCGGCATATTTTCTGTCGAAGGTGGCAAACGGAAGAATCTCCGGCATATCAAGCACCGCCACATAAGCTTTCGTCTTCATATCATAGTTATCGCATACTTCCGGATGCACTTCGCCAAGATAACCAATCAATTTTCCGTCATACAGAATATTCGCCTGCCGGCCGGGATGCAGGAAATTTTTACCCGCTTTCGGGTCATAGACTGCTTTTTTCTTCATACCGATGCTGTCGAAAAATTCTTCCACAACGCCTTTCATTGTGAAGAAATCTCCGTCACCGTACATACCGAGCGTGAACTGCATCCTTTCGTCGGGCAGCTCCGTCAAAGGAAGCGCCTTTGGCAGATAAATATTGCCCAGTTCATAAAGACGTACATTCTTATTCCTTCTGTTATAGTTCGTAGCCAGACTGGTCAGCATACCGTTTAAGGAAATCGTTCTCATAACGGAGAAATCTTCTCCTAACGGATTGGCGATTGTAATGGCATTTCTTAAAGCATCGTCCTTTGCAATCAATAGTTTATCGTAAACTTTCGGACTTTCGAAGGAATAACACATGCCCTGAGAAAATCCGCAGTATTCCGCAATATCTCTCGCTTTCTGCTCAATGCGCAGTTTAAAAGGCAGTTTACCGGTTGTCGCCTCGCCGCTCGGCAGAGTCATCGGAATCTTATCATATCCGTAGAAACGCGCTACTTCTTCCGCAATATCCGCAATTCCTTCCAGGTCCTGTCTGAAAGAAGGAATCGTCAGCATTTTCGTACCGTCCGCTTCTGTCGTAAGTTCAAGTTCCAGCATGGCAAAAATCGCTTCCATCTCCTGTTCGGAAATATCGGTTCCGAGAAGGTCATTGATGCGTTTGCTGTCAAATATAATTTTCCGCAGTTCCTTCAGCGGTGCACAGACTTCTACCATACCGTCCGTCACTTCACCGCAGCCCAGTTCCTGAATGAGCTGACAGGCTCTGTCAATCGCCGCCTGTGCGTTCCGCGGGTCGAGCCCTTTTTCAAAAATGCCGGAAGCATCCGTGCGAAGACCGAGACGTTTGGCCGATTTCCGGATATTCGCGCCATTGAAGGTCGCAGCCTCGAACAGTACCGTTTTCACATTCTCCGTAATCTTGGAGTTCTCACCGCCCATGATACCGGCAATACCGATTTCCTTTTCCGCATCGCAAATCATCAGCATATCGCTGTCCAGATTCCGCATCTGGCCGTCCAGTGTCTGGAATACATCGCCGTCTTTGGCGCGGCGCACAATAATTTTATGGCCCGCAACCGTATCCAAATCAAACGCGTGCATCGGCTGACCGTATTCTTCCATCACATAGTTCGTAATATCCACCAGATTGTTAATCGGGCGGATGCCGCTGGCCGCCAGCCTTCTCTGCATCCATTTCGGAGAAGGACCGATTTTGATATTGGTGCAGACCCTCGCGCAGTATCTCGGGCAGAGTTCGGAATCTTTTACCTCTACGCTGATATAATCCTCCGCTTTTTCCGTCGTCGCCTTCACTTCCACTTTGGGCGCGATGAAAGGCTTCCGAAACGTTGCCGCCGCTTCTCTCGCAACGCCAAGAACGCTGTAACAGTCTACCCTGTTGGAAGTAATTTCATACTCGAATACGGTATCACGCAGTCCGAGCGCTTCTACCGCATCCGCGCCTGTCTCCGCGTCTTCCGGGAAAATATAGATACCTTCTTCCGGCGCTTCCGGGTACATCTCTCTGGAAGAGCCGAGTTCCTCAATGGAGCACATCATACCGTTCGAAGGTACGCCGCGCAGTTTTCCTGCCTTGATGGTAATTCCGTCTGCCGGCAGCGGCCCGCCGTCATGACCGCCCGCTACTTTACCGCCGTCAAGCACAACCGGTACTTTATCTCCTTCTTTTACATTCTGCGCCCCGGTTACAATCTGAATCACTTCCGTGCCGATGTTGACCTGACAGACAATCAGTTTATCGGCATCCGGATGTTTTTCAATCTTTTCAATCTGGCCGATGACAATCTTCTCCAGATTTTTATCTAATTTCTCATATGTCTCTACTTTTGTGCCTGTCAGGGTCATTGCATCCGCATATTCCTGAGCCGTGCAGTCAAGTTCCGGCACATATGCCTTAATCCAAGATAATGCAGTATTCATCTTACTTCAATCCTTTCTGTTTATTGTCCTTTATCCTCTCTATTCACAGTTTCTGCCAAAACCCGGGAAGAACGCCGCGTCCTGCCCTAGTGTACTGTATCATTCACATTTCACCAAATAACTTGCTTGAATTTTCATCTGCCGTGTTGTCGTCGGTCAACGATGCCACCGCATCGACTCCCTCCTCCGCCTTGCAGAATGAAAATTCATTCTGCGTCATTTGGCTGAAAATGAATGTTACCGCACACTAAAATTGTTTCAAAAACCTGACATCATTCTCATACAACAGTCTCATGTCATCAATTTCATATTTTAAGAGCGCGATGCGTTCCAGACCCATTCCGAACGCAAATCCTGAATATTTTTCCGGGTCTATTTTGCTCATGCGCAGTACGTTCGGATGCACCATACCGCAGCCAAGAATCTCTATCCAGCCGGAACCCTTACAGAACCGACATCCGCTTCCGCCGCATTTGAAACAGCTGACATCCATCTCCGCGCTTGGCTCTGTGAAATTGAAATGATGCGGTCTGAATTTTACTTTCGTCTCTTCTCCGAAAAGTTCTCTTGCGAACTCCGCAAGCGTTCCTTTCAAATCCGCAAAAGTAATGTGTCTGTCGATAACAAGCCCTTCAATCTGATGGAAGGAAGGGGAATGGGTCGCATCCACTTCATCGGAGCGGAATACCCGTCCCGGCGCAATCATGCGAATCGGCAGTTTCCCTTTTTCCATTTCATGCACCTGTGTCCCGGAAGTCTGTGTACGAAGCAGGAAATCTCCTGAAATATAGAACGTGTCCTGTTCGTCTTTCGCCGGATGGTCCGCCGGAATATTCAACGCCTCGAAGTTGTAATAATCGGTTTCGATTTCCGGCCCTTCCACAACCTCATAACCCATACCGGTGAAAATGCGTTCCACCTCTTCCATCGCAATGGTATTCGGATGGCGGTGACCAACCTCATTCTTTCTGGCCGGCAGCGTGACGTCAATAACCTCCGCCTTCATCTGCGCTTCTCTCGCCGCCCGCTCCATTTTGGCGATGGCTTCTTCCAGCACTCTCTCAATCTGCTCTCTCGTTTCGTTGACGAGCTGGCCTACTTTCGGCCGCTCTTCCGGCGCAACGTCCTTCATTCCTTTCAATACGCTCGTCAGTTCTCCTTTTTTGCCAAGAAAACCAATCCGCACTTCATTCAGTTTTTCCAACGCATCGCTGGCTTCAATCTGACGCAATGCTTCCGCTTTGAGTTGTTCTAATTTTTCTTTCATGTCGTCAATCCTTTCTGCGTTTAATCCTTTCCGAAATTATGATTACAACAAAAAATCCCATATGCACAAGCATATGGGACGAATAAACCGCGGTACCACCCAGATTCCTGCTCACCGATATCATAAAATCAATCCGAACAGATTTTACAGGAACCATTTATTCCGAGCAGACACTCATTCGGCGTAACGTGCCTCTACGTCTTAAATTACTGAACCTCGTAAATCTGCTTTCTATGGACAAATTTATGCCGGTCGTTCTTCCAAGCGGCTCCGGTGGGAAATTCGGGTCATTATCTGAACTTGAAGGAGTTTTCAGCCGACGGCTCCTTCTCTCTGTAAGAAAATAATTCCCTACTGACACTTTCACAGCCTTTGCATATGGATTTTTGGATATCTTTGTAATAGTCTAATGCGTTTTCCGCGACTTGTCAAGCCATCCAAACAAAAATCTGCAGGCGCAGCACAAAAGCAGCATTAAAATCCCTCCGAAGGTGACCGCGCTGTTTCCGCGCCGCTATTCGAATATGGCATCGAAATCATATGAAAGCATAAAATCCGTTATGCACTCAATATATTCCATGTAATTGTCTTCCGTCAGTTCATATTCTCCTGCTTTCATCCATTTCAATATCTGCGTACAGGTACTTTCCGTATAATGTACTTCATCGTTGTAATGATTGAGGTCACAAATCCATTCCGTATTTGTCGTAAATGCAAATAGATGAACATTTTCATAGGGAAGCAGCTTTTCAATTGCATACTGTTCCATCTGTATTCTTCTTATCAGCACTTCCTCCCCGATTTGGTGATGCTGGTCCCACCACAATATGCTGTATGGCGGAAAGAACAGATAAAAAGTAATATCCGGATTTGTCTCTATGATTTCGATAACATTCTTCTGCAGATTCCTGTCCAGCATTTGAAACATTTGCTCCGTTTCCTGTTCCTCTGCCTTTTTGTATGCCTTTTCCGGTCTTTTATAACGTGCAAGCGCAACATCACCCAAACCGCCGGATGGGAAAATCTCCGCATCAAACCCCTTTGCCGGAACCTGCTTTAAGGTTCTCCCTATTTCCGGAAACACTTTGCAAAACAGGACGTCACCGTTCCAGATATAGTAAACGTCATTCCATATGATATCATCATATAAATAGTCGGGATAATCATCATATCCCATATAGTCCTCATCCGTCACAAACCATAATGTGCCGATGCCCCGGATGACCAGTTTCAGCTCCGGATGTGTGTCTATGGCAGTCTGCAGGTTTTCATTAATCCCCTTAAATCCTTCTCCCTGAAAAGTCAGTCTCACCGACTGCGCATCGAATAATTCATCAATTATGGCTGTCGAGAAAGAAAGGCTGGTCGAATCCCCTGTTATTATCGTATCATAATCGAAGTTCCTCGTAATGCCGTCATTCATATACTGTTCTTCTTTCATCTCATAAGAAATGCCCTCTATCGGCGCATGAAAATGAAAATACGGGTCAACAATGATTACCAGCGCCGCGATAACAATTAAAATCCCTCCGTATGCGCCAAGCACGCCCGTTACCCAACGTCTGCCTTTCCTTTTGCTGTCCATTCCCTTCTCCCTCCCGCATCCTCTAAAAATTCGCATAAATATATGTGCTGACATTGGAAAATGATAATACCGACAAAATCAGGATAATAACCGTAAAAGCGCCGCTATGCCATGAAAAGTCAAAATCCTGCGCTTTCTGGATTGCATTTTTACATTTCAAAACAATGATGCCGGATAAAAACAGATATAAAAGCGCCCCCGCCCAGTCGGGAAAACCGGGAATCCATGCCCATATAAAACTTCTGGTCAGTCTGCAGAGTTCCGGATGTAAGGCGCCCCAGTCATTTGCCAGAAGAACTTTGCACATTTCCCGAAAAACACCGAAAGAGCCGGCACGGAATAGAATCCACGCGGCATTCACAAACAGCAACGTAACGCACCAGTTGACCCATCCCGGAATCCGCTCGATAATACGGGCGGCTTTTTTCGTAAGGAGTAAAAACAGGCCATGCAGAAATCCCCAGACTACGAAAGTCCAGCTTGCGCCATGCCAGAAGCCGCTGCAAAGAAAGACGACCATCGTATGAAGCCATGTCCGTTTTTCCCCTTTCCGGCTTCCTCCCATCGGAATATAAAGATATCTGGTAAAGAATCTCGTCAGCGTTATATGCCATCGGTCCCAAAATTCAACAATTGTTCTCGCCTGATAAGGAGAATTGAAATTGACCGGCAAATCCAGATTCAGCATCCGGCTGATTCCTGTCGCCATATCGCTGTAACCGCTAAAATCAAAATAAATCTGTAATGTATAAGCAACGCTGATGAATACGGCGCTGGTCGTATTTAGTTCCGCCAGACTGGCATATCCATAGTCTACGCCCCTGCCCAATACATCCGCAATCAACACTTTTTTACCAAGCCCCATTGCAAACAGATACATCCCCGCCGCCAGCCTGTCCCAGTTTACGTTCCTTCTGCTCTTATCCCGCAGCATCGGAACAAACTCTTCACAGGTGATGATAGGGCCCGATATAATATGAGGAAAAAAGGAAATGAACAGCGCATATTCGGCAAGACTGCAATCCGCTGTTTTACCATGATAAGTATCTGCGATAAACGCAATCTGCTGGAATGTCATGAAACTGATTCCGAGAGGCAATACCAGCGTTTTAATCGATAAATCTGAACCGAAAAATCTATTTGCATTGTCGATAAAGAAATTATAATACTTGAAATAAAAAAGAACGCCCAGATTCAAAATAACCGCTCCGGCAAGCAATGCCTTTCTCATCCGATACTTCTTTAATAAGAGAAAGATGAGATAGTTCATCAAGATACTGGCGGCAAGAACCGGAAGATATCGTATATCCGCATACGCATAAAACCAGATTGACACAAGCAGCAGAAAATACTGTGAATTTTTATATTTTCCAGTCTTGCCGGCCGCATAATAACCCAAAACCGACACCGGTAAAAAAACAAACATAAAGATATAGGAACTAAATTGCATTTTATCCACGATGCCTTTCTCTCAATTTAACAACTTTTCTTAATGTACTTTCAAACCAGATTAGTGCGTTTTCCATGACTTATCAATCCAGCCGAACAAAAATTTATAAGCAGGACCGAAGTACCGATTAATATGCGCCCCGATTAATAAAATATACATCATCATATAAAACCAGAACATTAAGATGACGATAGTCGTCAGACTGCCATAAGCTCCGAAACCATTGAAAAATTCAATATACACGGAAAAAAAGTAAGAAGCGATACTCCATACGACGGCGGAAAAAGCCGCCCCCGGAAGCTGTTTCCGAAACCGAAGTTTTCGGCCCGGCACAAACGAATAAATCATTGCAAAAATTACGGTCAGGATTATCCAGGAAGCCAGAAAACGAAAGTGCATGATAAACCGCACAAGCAGCTGCAGCTGCGGAAAATCCCGCAGCGCGAGATTGACGATGACATTTCCGAATACCATAATAAAAATGGACAGCAAAATAGCGACCAGCATAATGACCGTATAAAAACAGGCAATCGTCCGAAGCAGCAGATAATTCCGTTTCTCTTCGATATCGTTTACTTCATTCAGCCCCTGTATGAGCGCAAGCATCGCTTTTGCCGCAGACCAAATCGTCACGATTGCAAATATCGTAATCGTCCCGGCAGAACGGGCATATACATCCGTAACGATGCTTTCCACGAAACCGCCCATCGTTTCCGGCACTACCTTCATACATGCCATAATCAGGTTTTCCGCGGTCAGCGACGTATATGGAAGCACCGCACAAAGCGCCATCAGAAGAGGAACCAGGGACAAGAACAGGAAAAACGCCGCACTTGCCGCAAACGCGCTGATATTTTTCCGCGTCATCTGTCCGGCAAAATCTTTTATGATGAAAACCAACCTGATTATCGTTCTCAAAGCAATACCCCTAGTCTGAATTTACATTTTTATCTCGCAGTCCGCAAAGAAACTCGTGAGGATTTCTTCGTAGCCGTACCCAAGACTTCCCATTTCTTTCGCGCCGTTCTGCGACATGCCGACGCCATGCCCATAGCCGCCGCCAATTAATGTATATCCTACCATATCTTCTTCCACATTTCCAGTTTCTATAATAAAAAAGGCGCTCGGCAAAAGTGTGCCGGGTACGGAACCGCTTCCGTTCTGCCGGATAACCTTGCTTTCTCCGTCACACAGGATACGGCGGATATTATATTCCGAAATCACTTTGATGACAGCTTCGCTTCCCGTAATAAGCATCTCGTCCGCAATGCCGCCCGGCCCTCTTTTACTGATTTCGATGTTTTGAAGTTCCCCGATGTCTTCAACCGGCTCCGAAACATAGTATGCGCCGTCCGCGCCTTCTTTTCTTGTCTGAATCAACGCCGCGTTCGCCTGATACCGTTCCTGCACCCGCCCAAGCAGCCCGTCAATGTCTATTTCATTCACTTCATACTGCCACCTGTACCAGGGCTCTCCGCTCTCAAAATCATTTTCGTCCACCGTCCTGATATAGGCGGCGAAATTCTCTTCCGCCGACATATCTTCCGCGCTCTGCGCATTCTGCCTCGTTTCCTCCGATGCCAGTTTCCCCGGTCTGATATAGGAAATCGGCTCGTTTTCTGATTTCCAGATTCCCGTATCGGTTCCGTAACCGCAGGATGTGGAATAATAATAGTTCTCAGCCAGCTCTCCCTGATAATAAAGCTTCATGCCCGTCGTTTCCTTTACCGCGGTCGTCGTTGCCGCATTTTCCTCCAGATTGTGATAGACCTGATAAGACGTCGTATCGTCGAGGTGTGCGCCCAGACCGGCAAATCCTGCATGGAGAATATATTTGAAGGCATAGGTTCTCGCACAGACCGCCTGCGCCTTTAACGCTTCCATCGGATAAGAGGCCGGCATTTCGCTCGGCACGACCGCGTACAGATATTCCTCCAACGGAAGCTCATTGATAATCACCATCCCGTCTTCCGTTTTATAGAACTCCAGCGCCCCTCTGTATGTATTATCCGCTTTCTGAATATCTTCAATTTCCAGTTTGACTTTATCAGTCAATGCCTGGCTTTGAAAAATCAGGCGTTCTCCAGTTTCCATTTTATCCGCTTCTACCACGGTCTGCTCTCCATCCACGGTCACAAGCGCTTTTTCATAATAATAACCGCCTTCGGCCGTATTCTTCAAAAGGACGCGTATCTGATCCATCTCCCCTTCTCTGGACACGAGACAGGCACAGATTTTCTGATTCCATACGACGAAGTCGGTATAATCATAACCAATCATCAAATCCGTTTTTTTCTGCGCCTCCAGCGTGCCGCAGAGTTTATAGATTTCCAGATTTTCTTCTGTCTCATAAATTCCATATCCTTCTATTTCAACGGATTCCGGCGTAACCCGAAGCAGTTTTCCCCGGATTTTCTCCGATTTTACCTGTGTATCTGTCAGTTTTCCGTCCTCAAAGGTCAGGTCCGTTACCTGCTCCCGCTCCGTTTGCGTTTCTGCCGGAACCATAAAATCCATCTGCCGGTAAAAGCAGGACAATGTATATGCCGTCTGCTCTTCCTTCTGTTCATTCGTCACTTCCATCACCCAGACATTTTCCAGAATCGTTTTTTCATCCAGCGTCCTGATGCTGGTCAGAAGTTCATCCCCCTTCACATAGACTTCTTCTTTATAAAAAACAGAGTCCGCAAAAGAAGAAGAGCAATAAGTGTATTCGCTGTTCTGTGTATAAAGTTTTTTCTCTTCGGTATCTACTTTTATAATGAATACCGTTGTCTTCCAGATAGAAGAATCCAAATCAAAATATGCAAGCATGAGCTGAAATGCCTGATACCAGTCCTCTTTCAGAAAAGCATGCGTGTCCTCGTATTTTTCCGCAAAATCCGGCATTCCTTTCTCCGCGCCGCCAATCTGTTCATAAATTGACCTGTATTGTTCGTATGTAAGTTCCCGCTGTCCTGCCGTTTCCGGCGTTCCATCTTCCTGAACTTCTCCACCGTCCTGGGCTTTGTTTTCCCCATCGCTGTTTTCTTCCTCTAAGGTAACCGGCAGTTCCAACGCTTCTATCAGAATTTTAACATCTTCTACCCGGATTTTCTCCCCTTCCGGTTCTTCTTTAACCGACTCCATCCGGTGCAGCCACAGCCAAAACAAAAATACCATACCTGCCAGAATCACAAGCAGCTTCACTAAATTTTTCCAGTTTTCTTTCATGCAGCCCTTCCCCCGCCATTTCAATTATTCCCCAATTTACCCATACAAAAGAAAAAGCAGTCGTGATGACTGCTTCTTCTTTTGTATAAGCCCCAAAATGCCGGTTCTTGTATTTTGACTCCTAGCAATAGCTAGGTGGGTAACCGCAATCATACTTCTGCCTTCCACTGCACAATGTCCGCCGCGGATATCCGCTTCGAACCGGAGGCCTGACATCCATATGACGATGTAGGAATCCCGTTTAAAGTAACTGTAGGTTCAAAATAACAAGAATTATCGCACATCTCAGGTTAATTCTATTATATCCAACACATTACAAAAATACAACCATTATTTCTATAAAGATGTTTGTGAATCTTTACCATCTTCCAGGATTGCAGACTACCGCAAAAAAGGGATATATGAATCCCATATATCCCTTTTTAACATAATTATAATTACATGTTATTGTACTGTCATACTATCGAATCGTATCGATTAGTTCAGAGCAGCAACCAGTTTTTCAAGAGCAGCAAGCGCTTCGTCAGGCAGTTTATCATAGCCTTCCTTCTTGGATGCGAAGTCTTTTACCGCATTCACACGAGTTTCCATAGCGGATTTTAACTGTGCCTTATAATCAGCATCATTTAAGTCAGCTTTGAAATTCTTGAAGCCTTCTGTCTGGCCATCCCACGTGTTCATGATTTCGATATCGTCAAAGCTTCCCCATTTCTCGAAGTTTGCTCTGCCTTCTACGATTGTTTCCAGAATACCGAGTGTATCTGCGGGTTTTACTTTCTCACCCATGAAATCGCCTGTATTTACGATATAGCATGCAACGTTTTTCTCTTCAACAAGCTTTTTGAACTTCTCGTAATCATTTACGAGCGGATAAGTTCTGAACGGGTTTGCGTAAGGCACGATACGGATTGCATTAAGGTCTGTTCCCGCTGCAACACGTTCTGCGGTAGATGTCTTGGTAGCAAGCGTAGCGCCCATTACGGATGCAAGCGCGGAACCATTCAGTTTTACTACCGGCGGAATGGTCGGGTCTTTCATAATCCAGAAGATTGCGTTAACCGGCGCATCAATCTTATCTACACGGTTCGGAGACCAGAGTTTGGATTTGATAGCACGTCCGTTACCGTTTCTGATATCTTCCGTTACAAGCTGAATCTTGCCTTCGCTGTCCATTGTACAGGAACAGTTCTGAGCGGATAACAGATATTCATTGTCCGGGCAGCCTGTCGGATAGTCCGCTGTCTTATCGAAATAAGTAGGCTCCAGGGCAACGGAAGCACAGGTATCCGTATTGATGATGAAAGCATCGTCATGAAGAACTTTGATTTCATATTTTCCGCCATGTTTTGCATGGGTCAGAGTGGATTTACCGGAACCTGACAGACCGTATACGGATGCAACGAATTTCTTTCCGTCCGGAAGTAAATATTCTTTCTGTCCGCCGTGGCAGGAAGCATAACCGTTTCTGTTTGCCAGCGCCCATGCCATTGTCAGAGTGCCTTTCTTGTGCTCGCCGAAATATTTCATACCAAGAATTGCAGCGCAGTTCTCATTTGTATCAAAATAGCAAAGTGTCAGAGGGTCGCTCAGGCAGCTGTAATCAACATCCGGTGCCTCGTGAGGAGCCCACTGAGGGTCTGAGAAAATATAGATATCCGGCTCATTTCCTTTGCCGATTGGCTGAGATTTTTTATACATCTTAACATATTCGTCGGACATATACTGGAAGTTAATCATCCAGTTGTAAAGCAGGTTCTCTTCTCCTTCCGGAATTAACAGATGAGCCTTTGCCATGAACTCAGGGTCAAGACCTACAAAACACTCTGCATGATACATGGTTTTCCAGCGTGTTTCATAAATAGCATCCATAACTACTTTGTCGAGCTTTGCTTCATCAACGCCCGGCTCGCCTTTGATACGGCGTGCAGCAGCATAACGGCCTGTTACTGCACCATCGTTAAATAACAGAACTTTTGCGTCAGCGTCAAGACCAAATGTTTCCCCATCTTTGATTGGCATATCGGTAACAATCGTTCCCGGTGAGTTTTTCGCCAGATTATAAGCCTCTTTTAATGTGTTGACTTTCACTACGTTATTGCCGTAGAAAGCTGCTTCGATAATAGAACGAGTCTTGGAAAAACCGACTTTGCCTTTACCGATTTCGTCAATCTTGTAATTCGCTTTTGTTGACATGACATATCCTCCTTGAATATTATATTATTTATTTAACGGAAAACCTGCTGGCTTTCCGCTATTCCCATGACCTGTACCATTCGGCCCGGCACATTGGATATATTATCTCAAAATCACCTTTAAAAGTCAATATTTAGAAATGGATTTTTCATCCCCGAAAAGTTCCCGCAAACATTTCTCAAACATTTCTGAAAACTTTCTTATATTTTACTTGCAATCTTTTCCTATTTCTGCTATTATACAAATGTTGTTTACGCAAGAAAAGAATTTGATTATATATTGTCAGGAGGTGCAAAGATGGCTAAATGTGATATTTGTGGTAAGGGCGCTCATTTCGGAAACAACGTAAGCCATTCTCATAGAAGATCTAACAGAATTTGGAATTCTAATGTACAGAATGTCAGGTGCAAAGTAAATGGAGCTTCCAAAAAGTTACATGTATGTACCCAGTGTTTGAAGTCCGGAAAAGTGGAAAGAGCATAGTTTCCCAGAACATACGGTTTCAGACGGATGAAAACAGAACGCATCATAAAAGGCCAGTACGCTGTCGTACCGGCCTTTTTATTCTATGCCCATTTCCCGATATCATATTCATGTTTCAGACTTTCATATTCCCGGTTGATTTTCTGAATCATTTCCTTATCTCCTGCCACATTGTCCGGATGGAAAATTTTAATCAAATCTTTATACCGCTTCTTTAAAGCAAGCGGATTTTTCACACCTCTAAACAAATCGGAAATATCTCTTCCGCTCCCGTAAACCGGCTGCTGCATAACCTCTTTCTGCGCTTCCAGCCTGGCCCATTCTTTTTCCAGACGACGCCTGTCCATGTCGAGCTCCGCAAAACCGCCTTTCAAAATCTCCATCTTCTTTTCAAAAAACAGCGTGTTATCCTTTAACCGCTCTTTTTCCGCAGCCATTTTACGATTCAGCGTCTTCATTTCCTCCTGAAACTGTTCCTTCTCCCGCGCAAACTGCTCCTGCATATGCTCCAGTTCTTTTGCAGCAGAAATAATCCTGACATTTTCTTTAAAAAGCCAGGATTTCAGTCTGTTCAGTTCATCCTCATCAGCCGCCTCTTTCAGGATATTCTCCACACAGGGGGCTTTCGCGTGTTTCCCGTTTATGAAAAGGTCTTTTGTTTCCCTTCCATGTATATCCTGACTCAGACACATTAATCTTTCTTTTTTCATCTTTTTATCCATAAAGCATTCCTTACAACGTTTCTACGTTCTGTACTGTCCCCGCCGCACACATTCGGTATTTTAATCACAGCAGAAAAAATTATATCCTATCAGGGATAATAAAATTATCAGAATCAGTCCGATAAACCGATTCGTCATAAAAAGCATAAACAGCATTCCGACCGCGACGCAAAGCGCTACAAGACCAATCATTTTTTTCATGGGAATTCTCCTGTTTATGCCTTTTATATACTATATGCAGCAAATGGTTATTTGTTCTCTTCCGGAAACGCAATATCCACCGCGGCGTCATCTTCCATCATCTCTTCTTTGGGCGCCGTAAATTTATCTACAATGTCGGGAATCATATCGATTACTTTTGTGACCATATCCTGATTCTTGATATTGACGAGCTTTGTCGTGCCGTTCTTGATAACAAGCACCGCACTCGGACTCATTTTCGCCGAAAATCCGCCACCGCCGCCGTTCTTTTTATCACTTGCGCTTGCACCGGCCCCAACGCCAAAGGTAACATCCACAAGCGGAAGAATAATCGTATCTCCAATCTGCGTCGCTTCTCCAACAACTGTTTTGGTTCCGAGAACAGCGTTCATACCTTTCATCAGAGATTCGATAACGCCGGTAAAATTATTGTCTGCCATTTATATATCCTCCTTTTTGAATAAGCTGAGCAGCTTTCTGATATCCTTACTGAAATAAATACGAAGCGCCGCTTTGATAAATGTGAACAGCCTGACCTTTCCTTTGATAAGAACAGAACCCTCTATTCTTTTTCTGTCAAAATCCGGAACAATATTCACATGACCGCCAATAAACGGATATAAAATTCCATAATATGAAAGAATTTTTCCGGTAGCCGCCGGGTCATCCATGCCGATTATCAAATCCGCCTGAAATTTTTGCGGCCTGATATAGGAAAAAATGGAATACAGTTCCTCTCTGCACAGTGAAAATGCTTTCTGAAAAGTATCGCTTCGTATAACATCCATATAGTATTCTATATTTTCCCATATTGTTTTTATTTTATCACAGATTCCGGTCAATGTGTACCAGATATTTTGGAAGAATTTCCGGATTCGTTCCAATACCGCCTTTATCTTCTCCGCCAGGGAACGTTTTTTCTCTTCTTCCGACACAGATATGGTCTTCTCAGACGGCATTCTTTCTTCTTTTATGTTCCCGTCATTCGTTTTTTCCGGATTTTCTCCACCCTGTGTTCCTTCCGTATTCTCTCTGCCCTGCGTTTCTTCTGTATTCCCTCCGCCCTGTGTTCCTTCCGTATTCTTTCCGCTTCGTGTCTCTTCCGCGTTCCCCGCGCCATGCTCTTCTTCAACAGGGGAACTTCCTTCACGCCGTTCTTTCCGGTCTCCGCCGCGTCCTTTTTTATTTTTCCTGCCGTTTCCGCCGCGACCGCTTTCTTTGCGCTTCTGCTTCGGCGGCAGGCGAAATACGGTAAACAAAAAGAGCCTCGCCCTCAGATAAACATCGGCAGGATACTGGAATCTGATATTGACAAAATGAAGCAGCCAGGTAACGGAGCCTTCCGCCTCTATCGGCGGCGCGCCCTCCGCTTCCGACCGTCTTGCTTCTATCCGGTAACGCACCGGAACAAAGAGCGCAACACAAAGGCCGACAAGCAGAACTGCAAGCAATGTTCCAAGTATCATTCCTATTATTTTCAAAATCAGTAATACTATATGTAACATCGCTTCTTCATGCCTTTCTTACTGCCTGCGCCTCCGGAAACAAATATCCTTTTAAATCGGCGTTTCCGTTCTGCGCGACCGCCTCTTCCACAATCCTGCAGACCAGTGTAACCGCTTCTTCATAATTTCCCGCAATACCGATAACGTAAGGCGCATTTTCCTTATTACGGTAATACGGCTGTTCCAGCACGATGCTGTGGCAGATTTCGAGCTGGTCGTCGCCCGATGCCAGCAAAATGACAAACACCCTCAGCTGCTTCGCATGGCGCTTTAACTTCCATTTTATCTTATTTGGTTTTGTAATAGTATCTCCAATATACAGATTCTTATAAAATTTCATGAATACCTCAGTTATTTTTGATAGGCGCGGTCGCTTCCTTCAGCCAGCAGCGCTCTTCTTCCGTCAGATAAGGACTCACTTTCTCATAAACCGCCTTATGATAATCGTTCAGCCGCAGGATTTCTCTTTCCTGCATACAGGAAGGTTCTATACCGCACAGGTCAATAGGCACATAGGTGAGCGTATCAAAATACATAAACTGTCCGTCCCCGTTCTTTTCCCCGTTCCTTACAACGATAATATTTTCCGTACGGATACCGTGGCTTCCCTCTTTGTATACGCCCGGCTCATTGGAAATAACCATTCCCGGCTCAATAACCGCTTCTTTCATCGTATCTGTAAAACGCCACCGGATATTCTGAGGGCCTTCATGCACGTTCAGGATGTAGCCGATTCCATGCCCTGTACCGCATTTATAATCAATATTCAGGTTCCAGAGCGGCTCTCTCGCAAGGATATCCAGATTTCTTCCCGTGCAGCCGTGCAGAAATTTAGCTGCAGTAAGATTCAGCATGCCGACGGCGACCAGTGTAAAATGCTTTTTCACTTCTTCGCTGATTTCGCCGAGTACAATCGTTCTTGTCACATCCGTCGTACCGCCCATGTACTGCCCGCCGGAATCCACTAAGAGCATTCCCTCCGCTTTCAGTTCTTTATTCTCCGTTTCCGTTGCTTCATAGTGCATCATCGCCGCATTTTCCTGATAGCCGCTGATGGTCGGGAACGATAAATCGAGAAATCCTTCCACATTTCGGCGCAGATTATCCAGATACATTGCGGCAGAATATTCATTCATCGGTATTTTGCCGATATTGGTCTTGAGCCAATAGATGAATTTGGTGAGCGCAACGCTGTCCTTTAAATAGACCTCTTCCATATGAGCGAGTTCTACCGGATTTTTTATGGCCTTTAATTTTTCCGTCGGATTATCATCCGCCGCGATTTCCGCATTGTCCCGCAGAATCCGATATAACGCGTAACTCACGTTTGCCTCATCGAGAAGCACTTTTCCTTTCGCCGCCGTCCCAAGAAATTCTGCAATTTCATCATAGTTTTTAATCGTAATTCCATTTTCTTCCGCATACTGCCGCAGTTCATCGCTGACAGCCCGCTCCTGAAGGAACAGCCAGGCGTCGTTCATTGTAAAAAATCCATAAGACAAGGCCACCGGATTATATGCGATATCTTTTCCCCTGATATTGAAAAGCCACATCAAATCATCCAGTTTGGCAAGCAGATGCGCCGTACAGCCTTTTTCTTTCATCCGCTCCCTGACCTGCTCCAGTTTCTGTGCCGTACGCAGGCCGCAAACAGACTCCGGCAGAACCGAAACGGGATTATCCGGCATGAGCGGTCTGTCCTTCCACAGACTGCCCGCCACATCCTTTTCATAACGGATGACCACATGTTTCTCTTTCAGCGCTTTCTCCAGCTTTTTTCCATAGGATGCGGTAACGACTCTTCCGTCAAATCCGAGCGTTTCGCCTTCCTTCATATTCTGCGCAAGATACTCCTCAATTGTCGGCACGCCTTCTTCCTGCATCCGGAACAGCGTAATGCCGCTTCCGCTCAGTTCTTTTTCCGCCTGGATAAAATACCGTCCGTCAGTCCAAAGCCCTGCCTGCGACCGGCTGATGACAAGCGAACCGTTAGAACCCGTAAACCCTGAAAAATACTGCCGCACTTTAAAAAATTCATTTACATACTCCGAATTATGATAATCCGCTGTCGGAATCAGATAGTAATCTATCTTCTCTTCCTTCATCTTTTCCTGCAGACTTCTGATTCTTTCCCTGACTTCCATGTTCCGTCCTCCTGACCGCTGTTTTGTCTCTTTCCTCTGTTTTGTTCGTTCGTGCTCTGTTTTCCGCTTTTTCCTTTCAGGATTCCTTCAACAGGCCGACTGCTCTGGAAGTGCCGATTCTGTCACATCCCTCCTGCAGAAACGCTTCCATTTCTTCCATCGTGGAGATTCCGCCCGCAGCCTTTATTTTGACATCAGGACCGATATGCTGTTTCATCAGCCGGACGTCTTCTATCGTTGCGCCGCCCGTTCCGAATCCTGTTGAGGTCTTAATATAATCCGCTCCGGCATTCGTTACCGCATGGCACATTGCGATTTTCTCTTCTTCCGACAAATAGCAGGTCTCAATAATGACTTTCAATATCCGGCCGGCGCAGGCTTCCTTCACCATGCGAATCTCCGCTTCCACCTTTTCGCAGAGTCTGCTTTTGACATCGCCGATATTGACGACCATATCTATCTCGTCGGCTCCGTCCCGTACAGCCTGTGCCGTTTCGGCCGCTTTCACGTCCGCCGTATGATAACCAAGCGGAAATCCGATGACCGTACAGATTTTCAGTTCATCCCCATAAGTATCGTGGATTCGTCTGACATAGGAAGGCGGCACACAGACGGACGCCGTCTGATAAAGAATCGCCTCGTCACATAATTCAACAATATCTTCCCATGTCGCAAATGCCTTTAACAGCGTATGGTCCACATGCTTTAAAATATTCCGTTTATCCATTTTTCATGATTTCCTTTCTAACCTGTCTGACTGAAAACGCACTCCGGAAAAATATCCCTGTTTTCTCATTCCATTTCATTTTAATACCTTTTCCCCGCCTTCGCAACAGGAATCAAATTGTGTAATATGTTAAAACTTTCTAAAATTTTCAAACATTATTTTTTTTCAGGGTATTTTTGTGATACAATAGATATAAGCTGTCATTTCAAGACTATCTTATATGTTACAATTCACCATAATTTGAAAGGAGGCCTATCTCATGTATATCATGGACCATAACAGCTATTCGGAAATCACTCCTGAAATATTTCGTCTCGCTAATATGAGTAAACAGGCGGATATCATTGATACGGAACTATTCACCAAATATGATGTCAAACGCGGACTTCGGGATTTGAACGGAAAAGGCGTTCTGGCAGGACTTACACACATCTCCGATGTTCGCGCCAACAAGATTGTAGACGGAATTCAGGTTCCCACCCACGGACGGCTTTTTTACAGAGGATATGATGTCAAAGACCTCGTCAACGGATTTGCCAAAGATAATCACTTCGGCTATGAAGAAGCCACTTATTTATTGCTCTTTGATAAGCTTCCGGATGAAAAGGAACTGGAAACGTTCAAATCACTTTTGGCCAGTTACCGTTCCCTTCCTACCAGTTTTGTACGCGATATCATTATGAAAGCGCCAAGCAATGATATGATGAATACGCTTGCAAGAAGTGTCCTGACTCTTTATTCTTACGATGACAGAGCGGACGATACTTCTCTTCCGAATGTACTCAGACAATGCTTACAGCTCATCAGTCTCTTTCCTTTACTTTCTATCTATGGTTATCAGGCATACAGCCACTATCACGATGGAAAAAGTTTATTTATCCACCAGCCTATCGCGGAATTATCCACGGCGGAAAATATTCTGCATATTCTACGGCCCGACAGTCAGTACACACCGTTAGAAGCAAAGATTCTCGATATCGCACTGGTACTTCATATGGAACATGGCGGCGGTAATAACTCTTCCTTTACAACACACGTCGTCACTTCTTCCCTTACCGATACCTATTCGGTCATCGCCGCGGCAATCGGTTCTCTGAAAGGACCAAGACACGGCGGCGCCAACATCAAGGTCGTTCAGATGTTTGACGATATGAAACACAAAGTTGCCGACTGGAAAGACGAAGAACAGGTCGGAAATTATCTGGCCAAACTGTTACATAAAGAAGCTTTTGACCATGCCGGACTCATTTACGGCGTCGGTCATGCCGTATATTCCAAATCGGACCCGAGAGCCGTGATTTTCAAATCTTTCGTAGAACAGTTATCCGAAGAAAAAGGATTACAGGAAGAATTTGCGCTCTACTCGCTCGTGGAACGGCTCGCTCCCGAAGTAATTGCCAAAGAACGGCAGATTTACAAGGGCGTCAGCATCAATGTGGATTTCTATTCCGGTTTTGTATATCGTATGCTGAATCTTCCGATAGAACTCTATACGCCGATTTTTGCGATTGCGAGAATTGCAGGATGGAGCGCACACCGTATGGAAGAACTCGCAAACAACGGTAAGATTATCCGTCCCGCTTACAAGGCGATTGGCAAGGACAGAGAATATATTTCGATGGAGAACCGCTAAAACGCCTCAAATACTTTGTTCATAAAAAAGTTCCCGAATGCCTTCCGGCAAAATACGGGAACTTTTCTTATTTTTATCTGCTGTTTATGTGCTGTTTTTCATAACTGCTCATCTTGGGTATTTCAAAAACTTTTTCAGCGCTTTATTCACGACAATCGCATACACAACAATCGCCGCAAAAAAAGACAGACTGGATATCGTCGAGACAATCGCGGACTGACTCGTCATGTCATTGACGATGTTTACTGCTCCGGCCAGAATGACCACAGCGCCGACCGCTATCAGTTTTCCATATAAATAATTGATAAACCCTTCTTTATCGCGCAGCGCGCTCTCGTCCGCGCCTTTGTTCATCACGACGTTATTAACGATTTTCCCCTGTGTTTTCATGACGATTCCCGCATATACAAGATAACCGCCGCCAATGATACATAAAAAATCAATAAAACTGTACATTACCCGTCTCCTTATCCCTTAAATGCCAAGAATTTTTTCCACTGTTTCCTTCATCTCTTCTTTTTCGCAGACCGTATTGTGCACTACCGCCGCAGTTCTGATTTCCTCGATGGCGTTCGGCACTTTGACATTGGCCAGCCTGGAAAGTTCATCGACCAGCTCAAAGTCCGTCATGCTGTCATATTTGGAGTCGATTGCGTTCATGACGCTTCTTGTGAATTTAAAGGGACTCGCCGTCGATGCAATGACCGTTTTTCTCGTATCTCCGGTCTCTTCCCTGTATTTCCCGTATACCGCTCCCGCTACCGCCGTATGGGTATCGATAACATAACCCGTCTTCTCATATAATGTCCGGATTGTATCCGCAGTCTCCTGCTCATCCGCATAATTTCCATAGAAATCCGAAAGCTGCCGGCTCATCTCTTCCGTAATCTGATACTGTCCGTTCTGCGACAGAGCCGCCATGAACTCCCCGTTCTTCTTCGCATCATTTCCGGCGATGCGGTAAATTAAACGCTCCAGATTGCTTGAAATCAGGATATCCATCGAGGGTGAACTTGTCAGCATAAATTCCCGGTTCCGGTCATAGCTTCCGGTACGGAAGAAATCATATAATACTTTGTTTTCATTCGAAGCGCAAATCAGTTTTGCAATCGGCACTCCCATATTCCTGGCATAGAAAGCCGCCAGAATATTACCGAAATTGCCGGTCGGAACAACCACATTGATTTCCTCTCCGTCGGCTATTTTTCCATTCCCCAAGAGCTTTGCACAGGCAAACACATAATAAACTATCTGCGGCACAAGGCGGCCGATATTAATGGAATTGGCAGAAGAAAAACGAAATCCCTTCCGCAGCATCTTCTCTTCCAGTTCCTTATCGGAAAAGATATTTTTGACGCCGGTCTGCGCATCATCAAAATTACCGTGGATTCCGATTACAAACGTATTATCCCCCTTCTGGGTCACCATCTGCTTTTCCTGAATCGGGCTGACGCCGTTCTTCGGATAAAAAACGATAATTTTCGTTCCTTCCACATCCGCAAATCCCGCAAGCGCGGCTTTTCCGGTGTCCCCCGATGTGGCTGTCAGAATCACAATTTCTTCTTCCACATGGTTTTTCTTCGCCGATGTTATCATCAGATGCGGCAGAATCGATAACGCCATATCTTTAAAAGCAATCGTCGCCCCGTGGAACAGCTCCAGATAATAAGCATGGTCCGCCTCCACAAGCGGCGCAATCTCCTCCGTATCGAATTTGGAATCATAAGCTTTACGAATGCAGTTCTTCAATTCTTCTTCCGTAAAATCCGTCAGGAAAAGTTTCATGACCTCATATGCGATTTCCTGATAACTCATGTCCGCCATATCCTTCAAAGACTTTTCCAAAGACGGAATATGGTCCGGTACGAAAAGACCTCCATCCTCGGACAGTCCCTTCAGAATTGCCTGTGACGCCTGTATTTTCTTTTCATCATTTCTCGTACTGCCGTATAATACTTCCATTCCTGTAACCATATCCTTTCCATGTACTTCCTTATGACTCCGTTTTCTCAGAGACCGCTTTTCACTCTTCCGTCTCGTCTTTCAGAATCTTACCGACAACCGTAATCAAAATACTGCCGAGCACGAGCGCAATCAGTGCGCCGCTTCCGTACCGGGCAAACAGCACAAGCATTTCATGGCTTTCATTCCATTTATCGTTAATGCAATAGAATGCGCCCTCTATATTCGCGTCATAATCCCTGCAAAAATCCTCAAGCTGCTTTATGGCCTGCTGATGAACAGGGCCCTTTCTTCCGACAGGAAGCGTTATTTCCTTGCCGGCCTTCAATGCTCTGGCATCGTCAGTCGACATCTGTGCCAGTATGTAAGACCCATCGGGCAATTGAATCAGAAAATACTCGGCGTATTCTCCCAGAATGTCAAAAGTCATACTCGAAACATCCGGACGGTGTCTCGGCCTGCTCCTTCTACTGCCGCTCGAATAAGCGGAAACCCATGTATGACGGGTTCCGATTCCGGTCGGTATAATTTCTTCCGGCTCCACCGTCACAAAACTTGTCTGCCAGGTATCTTCCCATGTTTCCGCGTCCTCAATTCTCGGGATGTCATCGGCCGCAGGCATTCCGATATAATCTTCCGGAAGTCCGCCCTCGGTCATTGCCAGCGTAACCGGTTCTTCTTTTCCCCGAAGCACCGATTCCACAGGAAGCGCTTTCGCTACAAGAACGGCAATTACCAAAGCAACAATCACAACGATAAATTCCAAAATTTTTCTCAACATCTTTTTCATATGATACGCAAAGCTCCCTCTATTCCGGTCAGAACCCCGGATGCACTCTTTGTTCCGCCTCTTCCCAGGCATCCAGCAAAGGCCGGAATTTCTCATAAGCAAATTTATAATATTCCTTCAGATAATCTTCTCCCCGGACCAATAAAAAATCCTCGATGATTACCTGCTTTTTACTGCATTTTGAGCAACTGTGCACTTCTACCTTACAGGCGCGCCGCCCACTGGGAATCTGTTCCCTTCCCATAATCGGCGTCATATGGGTAAGCAGATATTTCTCGGCATTTTCATAAGTATCGCCAAACGAAACCGGCAGAAGAAATAAATAGGTGCGAGGCAGCGCTTTAGCTGCCTCCGCCTTACAGTACATACAGGTAGAACCGTCTTTTTTGATTCTTACATATTCCCGGATAAAAGAAATTCCAAAAACAATTACCGCTCCAATGACGACGAGGATAATGATAACCGGCAGGTAATATGACAGACTGCCCATTTTTATCTGCCCTCCGCGTTTCTCTTAGCCGCCTGCAGAAGTTCAACAAAAGTGTCTGCCTTTGATATCGCTTCCGCACCCATCCCGGATTTCAGGTTGACAGCCCGGTTGCTGATGAGCGTGTAAATCGTCATTTTCTTTCCATCGAGATAAAATACAAACCGAACGCCGGTCATCGTCGATGCGACAGTTTCCGGCCGTTCAATTCTTGACGCGCTGAACACCTGAATTTCCATCGGATTATAAGCGGAAATATAGCCAATCATACCGCCTTCCACATCGATGTATAAAATGTTTCCCCTGCTCGTAAAAGAACTGTTAAAGCAATAGGGGAGCGCTTCTACTTTCTGCGCGGTGCGGTTTACAAAAATACGGGTAAGGCTTCCGTAACCAATCAGCATTAACAGTACCATCCATACCAAAAACCCGAAGACAAATATCAGCGGAAGAAAAACATCCAGCCGGAACGGCCCTTCCGAAAACAGGCATATAGCCAATGAAATAATAACCGGCGCTCCAATGCCAAGTCCCAGTAGCAACAGCCAGAAAAAGCTTCCGAATTTTTTGAGTTTTGCAGTTTCTTCTTTCATTCCTATGTATCTCCTTCAACCTCATAATATTTTCTTGCGCAATACACGCCGCTCATCCGCCTGCGACCTGCCCGCACACAGCTAGATTATAACACCATAAGGCTTTCATGGCAATCCGGATTTATAAGAAAAACTCATGATTTCCATAGGAAAAAAGTTTTGTCAGCTTCTGGTCAAACCATTTGACTTTCGTGGAATCCGCTTTTTTTCTTGCGCAGAAATATAAGGCTCCCTGAGAAATATCTTCTCCGTAAAGCGCTCTTTCCACCGCTTCATAGGTTTCCTGGCTGACCTTTACATTCTGAAAACGTCCATCCACCGTCGGACTGAACTGGGCCACCCCCTGTTCCTTCTGCATGACGACCTCTGTCACCGTGTCGGGAAAGCTTTCGTTGTTGACGCGGTTCAGCACTACATTGGCCACGAGAAGTTTCCCATCCTCATCCTCTCCGCCGGCTTCCGCTTCCACAATCCGAAGCAGCGCATCATAATCCTGTTCGGACAACTGATACTTCTTTGTCTGTTCCAATACTTCATAATCCACGACCCGCTGTCCCGACGCTACACAGGCGACCACTTCCAGAAAGCTTTTCCTGCTCTCCTCTTCCGTCGCCGTCAGATACTCCATCCGAAACGCCTGCGTCGCCGCAATACGGTTTATCTGCAGCTCCTTCAGACAAATCCACGAAGTCACCAAAATCAAACTCATCAACAGAAATTTTGTCAGACATCTTTTATACATACATATTTCTCCTGTTCTCCATACTGATAAACATGCCATTCTTTCAACCCGCAGACTTTTGGCCACAGGCACAAAGTTGTGCTTGTCTGCTTTTTTTGTTGTTAACATTGTTGTAATATTTTATACAGAAATCCGGAAAAATATGTTATACTAATGCCAATATTCAGAAATATTTCAAAAGATTGGAGATTATCCATGCCGCAGTTACCCGGTGTTTATCAGGCAAAAAAGAAAAACGGCACCATCTATTACCGTTCTTCTTTAACTTATCGCGCAAAGCATATCAGTCTTGGCAGTTACGGTACGCCGGAATCTGCCCATGAGGCTTATCTGCTCGCAAACCGCATTCTTCAGGATATCGCAGTCGGAATCGGTCATTATCACTCGGATTCCGTTCTTTTATTCGAAAAATGGGTCTGTCTGATAAACTTTCGGGATAACGGACTGTATTTCTCAAACCCGTTATATATACGACCTTCTTTTTTCTATTATTACTTTTCGCCGTCCCATTTTTTTATCTTCGACAAAGACGATTTGTTCTATTATTCCAACCACAAAATTTCCTGCAGGGGCGGCCATTATTTCGTTGCGGATTACGGGATGCAGATAAATATCATGAATCGCTACGGCATCAAAAATTATGCCGTACTGAACAAAGATTATCGGTTCATCAATGGAAATACCAATGATTTCCGCTATGAAAATATAGAAATTCTGAATGCTTATCACGGCGTTTCCGCTTTTCGCCGAAAAGGCGAACTGCTTTACAAAGCCAAAATTCATATCAGGGGAAATTATACAATCGGCGTTTACCGGACGGAGGAAGAAGCCGCCATTGCCTATAACAAAGCCATTGACCTGCTAAAAAAAGCCGGCGTAAAAAAGGCTTATACCCCGAATTATATGGAGGGTATGTCACCAGCCGTTTACGCCGACCTGTATACCGCTATTTCTGTTTCACCCAAAATTGAACATTATCTGTCAGAATAACTGACAAAGCACAGATTCAGGCTGGCGTCTCCCGTCACACCGTTCAATACGCCCGTCGTCGTATACTGCCACATCGCGAACTGATACGGATAATCGGGCACATCCTGCTCCTGTGAAAGCCATACATCGTAGTCCTGAAGTTTCGCCAAATCAACATTTTTAATCAGCCATTCCTTGTTTCCGTATATCATCGGGGCATATCCGGCGGTCTGTATGCCGCTCAGGAAAGTTATCGCAATCGACGTCTTATCATCTCTTGAAAGCCCGTCGATTCTCGCCTTGTCATTGGCTACATTTTCCATGTCAAAAGCTACCGGATAAGTAATATGCGCTCTGTACGGTTCCAGATTCTGAATGACAAAATTCGCTTCCTGCAAAACTTCTTCCTGTGAAATCGCCTGGGAATAAAAATAAACGCCGATATCCAGTCCGGCCTCGATTGCCGCCTCCATATTCTCCACAAAGTTATCGTCCAGAGAAATCTGACCTGTACTGTATCCCCTCGCGCCGAGACGCAGCATGACAAAATCAATGCCCGCCGCCTTTATGCTGTTAAAATTAACCTTGCCGTTATGTTTGGAAATATCGACTCCAACATAGGAAATCTTTTTGCCGTTATCCGTATATTTCCGCAGATTCGCATTTTCCGACAGATTTTTGAAATCATATGTATTCTTTGTCAGATAGGGACTGATAAGAACCCATTCTTCTTTTCCGTCGGAAGTTTTTACCAGCGTATGTTTGCCGTCCGTAGAAGGGTCTTCCTGTACGACTTCCTCTTTTTTCTCCGCATAACTGTCCGGTTCCTCATCGTTTTCCGTATCATCCGCGCTCTGCGTTCCCGTCGGCGTCTTCTCCGTTTCTTTTCCCTCTGCCGGATACATATCCCAAAAATCCAAATCCTCCGCACGAAGTTTCTGTTCCGGCTCCGGTACTGCAGTTTCCGGCTCTGCCACCGCTTCCTGCTGCTTTACGACTTCCGGACCGGGTTCTTTGTCTTTGTCATTTTTACGGTTATCCTTCATGACCGTAAACAGAAGAATCAATACAAAAGCTGATACACCGAGTACCATATAAAAAATGGAATGGCTGCTCGAACGTTTTCCATCATCTCCTGGCAGTCTCATCGATATGAACTTCTCCTTTCTCATCACCTGAAATTTCTTTCCATCCACGACTTTGCTGATAAAAAAATGGAAAAAAAAGGTGTTCTCTATTATAATGTATCATGGTAATATGTCCTGTGAATTACTGAACAGAGATATTCTATCACGAAAAGATTCGATTGACAACTTTTGCCGGAATGGAAATGTCTGAGAAAGGAATTATCCATGCTGAAAAAAATCTCTTTTTTGATTGTCCTTGCCTCATTCGCAATGCTTTTGAACGGCTGCGCACGCAATACAACCCCCGTTACCAGAACCGGATTCTATTTCGATACGGTCATTCAGGTCACTATTTATGACGCGGAGAAAAAAGACTGCCTCGATGAATGTATGGCGCTTGCAGACTCTTATGAAAAAATGCTCAGCCCTTCCGTAGAAGGCTCGGATATCTGGAACATCAACCACAGCGGCGGCATGCCCGTTCAAGTTTCCGACGAGACGGCCGAGCTGCTAAAAACGGCTCTGACATACTGCGAAATGAGCGGTGGACGCATCGACCTTACGATGGAAACGGTCAGCAGGCTGTGGGATTTTCATCCGTATGAAACAACGGCTGATTCCGCACCCGATTCCAAAACCGACGCCGGCACAGCTTTGGACCGGATTCCTGACAGCGACACCATCGCCGAAGCGCTCCTCCATGTCGATTATCATAATCTGCACATGGAAGGCACTACGGTTACGCTTCTTGACCCGGAGAGTCAAATCAGCCTCGGCTTTATCGCCAAAGGGTATATTGCGGATAAACTGAAAGAATATCTGCTGTCCGAAAACATCCGGAGCGCCATCATCAATCTGGGCGGCAATCTTCTGGCAGTCGGCGTGAAACCCGACGGCTCTCCCTTTCAGTTCGGCATCCAGAAACCTTTTGACACACAGGGAACCCCTGTCACCGTTTTATCGGTATCCGACAAGTCCGCCGTCTCTTCCGGCATATATGAACGGTATTTTTATCAGAACCAGGTCCTGTATCATCATATTCTGGATGCCTCCGACGGTTATCCGGTGCAGAACAATCTGCTTGGCGTCACGATTCTTTCGGATTCCTCCACGGTTGGCGATGCGCTCTCCACCACCTGCTTCGTGCTCGGACCCGAAGAGGGAATGCAGCTTATTGAATCCCTAGACGAGGTGGAAGCCATTTTTGTTACAAAAGATTATGCCCTGCACTATTCCAGCGGTTTGTCTCCAAAGGAAGACGCAAACCGATAGTTTTACTGCTTCTGTCCGGACGCCTGCCCGGTCAGGACAGCGGCACTTCGCAGCTGCCGCCCGCCGGCAAAGTGATGCGTACTGTTTTCTCCTGATATTTAATCTTCGTATCATAATCGGAAAACGCGCGAATCGTACAGTTCACCAGTTTTCCGTCTTTCCAGGTAATGGCGGCCTCGGCGTTCCCCACCAGACGAAGCCCTCTAACCGTTCCGCTGTTCCAGGCTTTGGGAAGCGCCGGTAACAGGACAACTCTGTCCGGGCTGCTTTGCACTAACATCTGGGCAATCGCCGCAGCCGCGCCGAAATTACCGTCTATCTGAAACGGCGGATGTTTATCAAATAAGTTCGGGTAGGTAGACTTTTCCAACATTTTCTCCAGATTTTCATACGCCTTTTCTCCATCCCACAACTTCGCGTAATGGTTCATAATCCACGCTCTGCTCCATCCGGTATGCCCGCCGCCGTTCTGCAGACGTCTCTCCAGCGTTTTTCGTGCGGCAGCCGCTAACGCCGGCGTCCCATCCATCGTAATTTCATCCGAGGGGTATAACCCGTACAAATGAGAAATATGCCGGTGGCCGGGCTCCGCCTCTTCATATTCCTCCATCCATTCCAGAATCGTTCCCTGACTTCCGACTCTGGTAGGCATCAACCGTTCCTTTATCCGGGAAATCTCCGCAAGAAATGTTGTGATATCATCAATGCCTTCTATATCAAAATTCTGAACTTCTTCTCCCAACACCCTGCCGGCTTCTATGCACCCGCTCAGAAAATGCCGCAGTATCTGGTTATCCATCGTTGCACCGATGCAACAGGCGCCCTGCTCTCCGGTCGGCAGAATATAGGTGTTTTCCGGTGAAACGGACGGAGACGTTACCAGATAACCGTCCTTTTCTATCAGAAAATCCACAAAGAACAATGCCGCTTCCGCCATCACCGGAAAAGCTTCCCGTAAAAATGCCTTATCCCGGGTATATTCAAAATGTGTCCACAAATGCGTGCATAACCATGCAGCCCCCATGACCCAATAAGTTCCTGGAACCCAATGGTCCTGCGGAGAACAGTCTCCGTGGATATCCGTATTATGGTGAGCCACGAATCCCCGGCATCCATACATCTGCCTCGCCGTCTTTCTTCCATTTCTCTGCATCTTCTGCAACAACGGCAGTAAAGTCGTATGACATTCTGCCAGATTGCATGTCTCCGCCGGCCAATAGTTCATCTCTAAATTAATGTTAATCGTATACTTACTATCCCAGGGCGGGATAAACTCCTTATTCCAGATTCCCTGAAGGGTAGCCGGCAAATCCCCCGCCCGGCTGCTGCATATCAAAAGATATCGTCCGTAATCAAACAACTGTTTCATGAGTCCGATATCCCCACAGGGATTCGATAATCTCTCATCGGTGGAACGAGAATCGGCTTCGCCGTCTTCCGGAACGTCGAACGCCAGTTCCACTTTGCCGAACAATGAGCGGTAATCCCGTATATGTTCTGCACGGACGGCTTCATATTCCTTCTCCATACACTTATCAATTCTTTCGGCCAGCTGTTCCTGAAGCAGAGACTGCAAAGCCGACTGATAGAGATATTCTTTCCGCTCCGGTTCCCCTAATCCAAAATATTCCGGTTCCCCGGGAAAATCATGTTCCGCAAAATAGTTCCTGACGTATTTATCCTTTACTTCCGAGCCGATATGATATGTCGTATCCGCCGCAAAATAAAGAATTACTTCATCCGCCGCTTCGATGCACAGGTTCTCGCCAATCAACCGCAGACATCCGCCTTTTGTTTTGGCCCGAAGCATGGACGCAAACTCCACGCCGCCCCGTCCCAGATTGCCACGAAGCAGAATACCGTCATCCCGCCACTTTCCTGCGCCATCATAAAAACGTCCCCTCGAAAGAGCTGCCGTCAGATTTATTTTTCCCTGCGCAGATGCTCTCAACCGCATCATCATACACCCGTCCGGCCTGGAAACGAAAAACTCCCGTTCATAATCCACGCCGTCCAAAGAAAAACGCACCCCGGCAACCGCAGTATCCAAATCCAGATTTCTGCAATATTCTTTCGCTTCCCCCGGACAGCGATAATCCATTTCAATCTCGCCCAGTGTCTGATAAGGATGCTCACTTTGCGGACACCCGGAACCGGCCAGAAGCAATAACCGCTCCGCCTCCTGAATCTTACCGTCGGACAGAAGCTGGCGGATTTGCGGCAAATATGCTTTTAAATCAGGGTTATTCCGGTCCACCCTTCCTCCATACCACATACTTTCTTCATTCACCTGAATGCGTTCTTTGTCAGTCCCCCCAAATACCATTGCGCCAAGTCTGCCATTCCCAAGCGGAAGCGCCTCCTCCCACTGTCCGGCCGGTTTTCGATACCATAACTGATTCATATACCTTCCTCCATCATTTTAATGCCCGTTATAGCAGGCCCGTCTTCATGCCCTCTGAGCGCATGAAGATTTTCATAAATTATAGCAAAGGTATTACCGGCTCCGCAACCTGCGGCCACATATCATTTTGAGTCCTGAGAACCAATTTGTAAGATTCTCTTTAAACTTCGAACGGTAGCACGGTATATCAGAAAGAACAGGAGCCCAATCAGGAAAAGAATTCCCATGCAGACGCCCAGTCCGATTACCTCCGAAAAAACAATCCGTCCGTCATTGGCATACAAAATCATGCCATAATAGAAATACATGGCTGCCATTCCGACAAGCGCCGGAATCCGGAACACATTACCGCACTGACATCGTACCTCTTTTTCCAGAAAAGCGGGCGACGCGCCGAGTTTCTTTAAATCATCGAAAATATAGCGGTTATTCATCGCGATTGTCTGACAGCGGGTATAGCAGACGACGAGCGCTGTCATCAGGCAGACGATAAAAATGAAGAGAAACATCATAAAAAATACGGCCATCGTTACAAGAAAATCATTTTTGTCCAGAATCCGGAATTTCGGTTGATAACGCCATGTCATCCTGAAGTTATTGGAATCCATCTCCTCATACGAAATCCGCATCATCGGGTCCGAATCTCCCCAATATTCTTCTCCCGCTTCTTCCGCCATGATTTTACAGACCCGGTCATAAAGCACAGAAATTTCACAGCTTTCGTCGAGCGAGGCAACGAACCGATGATACAAGTCTCTGGCAAATTCATAAGAATCTTTTCCGTCGGTATTAAACCGCACCATAACCCCGCGCCATTCATCGGAAAGCCCCTCTGCCAAAAGTGCGTAATCTTCATTACTTATCACCGAAAGCATATACTTTCCCGCGAGCAGGTCATCATGAAGGTATCCTGCAAAGCCTGTCTCTATCTGTTTCCTCGTCGTCATATTGGTCAGGTGTCCTGCACTTTCATTGGTATAAACGGAAGCCTCACTCTGATTCGTAACGGCAAAATATGTACCGGGCGCAATATTCACCGTTTCACCGGTCAGTCTCTCGTATGATTCTTCAGAAAGCAGCACCAGTTCCGAACCGATTGACTCATACACCATATGAAAATGTTTCCCGTCCGCCTCTTCCACCATCGTATTTCCGCCTGCGCCTACCGTAATATATTCACATGTTTCCCAGTCTTTCAATGTAAGTCCATACATGTCAGCCAATGCCTCCACCGCATCCTTATCCGGAACGTTCTGGTTCGGACGGTATTCATAAAAATAATCATAAGCCCGGCTTTCGTACTCCAGCAATGCGCTCGAACTCAACGTCGGCAGATAAAAAATGGCAAAACAGGCGCCGGCCACCAGGATTGTCACGATAATTAAATTATTCACCGTCTGCTTTCCCTGAAATTTCATCATGCTGCGGGAAATGATATTTTTGTACGGATTTTTCTTACGATTCGGCATGCCGGGCCAGTTTCCCCATCCGTTTACCACCGTATGCAGCATGACCATGTAAAGCCCGATAAAAACCGGCGCATACAGAATGCCGAGCCAGGCAGGCGCATACGCGCTCATAACCTTCATCCAGAACCCGGGCGCGCCATATCCTGAAACCGCACCGATAAAAATCAGCAGAAAACCGACGGGCCCGCACCATTTTCCCAATTCTTTCACCGGCTCATTGATATGTTCTTCCCTGATAACCTCCATAATATTTGTTTTTCTCACATAACGCCATGCGCCCATGCAGGCAAATCCCGTCACCAGGAGCCAAAAAAGCAACGAAACAAAGAGACAATTCATATTAAAATGAAGCGCCATTTCCGCACTGTCCACCAGAAACAGACGAAATACGCTCCAAATCAGCCATACAAACGGAAAACCGGCTATAATACCGACCGCACAGGATATGCTGCTGAGCAGTATCACTTCCCGGAACAGTCCCGGAAAAAGCCTGCTTCTGGAAGCGCCGAGCGCCATCAGAATGCCGAGCTGTCTCGACTTATGCCGGAAGAAAAGGGCGGACGCGTACAGGGTAAATACCACACATCCGAACAATGTCATAACAAAAATCATATTCATCTGTTTTCTGCTGTCCCCGCCCGGCGGAAAAACAGTCTGTACGGTCGGTGAAAACATCAGCGCCGCATACGCCGATACAATCATCAACGCCATAAAATTGCAGAATAAATACAGTCCCGCATGTTTTCTGCCCGCATGCTGCAGCTTCCGTTCCATTGCTTTCATTGTTCGCATCTGTTCCGTGCCCGCCTGTGCCTTCCGCCTCTGTTCCTTATGTTCCCGCATCATACATCCACCTCCTGGTCGCTCATTTCTTTGATAACCTGTAAAAGTTCATCCTGAAATTCTCTGCGGCTTCCCGAATGCTCCAGCTGGCGGTAAATGTTGCCATCCTTAAAAAGAATCACGCGGTCACAGAAAGATGCCGCAAAGCTGTCGTGCGTTACCATAAAAATTGTCGCTTTCATCTTTTCCCGCGCGCTCCCAAACGCCTCGATAACCGCGCGGCTCGATTTGGAATCCAGATTTCCCGTGGGTTCATCGGCCAGAATCATCAACGGACGGTTCATCAGACTTCTTGCCACAGCGGCTCTCTGTTTCTCACCGCCGGAAATTTCCGCGGGATACTTGTTCATGATATGTCCGATGCCAAACAGCGACACGAGTTCGTCCGCAAGCGCCTCCGCGTCCGCGCTGACTTCTCCCTGTATGATGCGGGGCACGAGAATATTCTCCCGGATTGTCAGGCCGTCCAACAGCATGAAATCCTGAAAAACAAAGCCCAGTTTTTCGTTCCTTATTTTCGCAAGTCCTTCCTCCTTCTGCCCTGCCAGTGACTTTCCTCCCAGAGTAATTTCCCCTTCCTCAAAAGGGATATAGCAGGAAATACAATTAAGAAGCGTGGTCTTTCCGGAACCGGAAGGTCCCATAACCGCGACAAACTCTCCCTTTTCTACATGGAAGTCGATTCCCTTTAGTACAGGATATTTTATTTTTCCCGTTTCATAGGATTTGTAAAGATTTTTAACATATAGCATAACAATGCCTCCCCTTTCGTTTCTAAGATACCACTACCATAACATAAACCGGGAAAACGCATCGGAAGCAATGTCAACTTTGCCCCTCTCTTTGTAAAGTCTGACCGTACTTTGCAGAAAATGTAAAGTTTGGGGCATTCTATGTAAAGTCTGACCGAATGACCGAAAGATGAGAACTGCATTTTTCCGAAAAATATGATAGAATATCTGCAGATTGACAGACCTGCATCCCGTAAAGAGATTATCTGCCCACGGAGGGACTATAAAATGCTGCGTATCGCACTTTGTGACGACGAAGCCGCTGCAAGAGACGCGCTTCGCATACAACTGGAAAAAACGCTGATAGAAAACACCGAAGACATCGTCTATGAATTTTCGACCGGAACAGGCGCCGTCTCCTGGCTTCAAAAACATCCGGGAGAAATCGACCTGCTTTTTCTTGATGTGGAGATGGACGGATTAAATGGCATGAAATGTGCGGAAGAAATCAGAAAGTTCGACCAGAACCTGATGATAGTCTTCGTTACAGGCTATGCGGACTACGTTTTCGACGGCTACCGGACAGGCGCGCTCGACTATATCATGAAACCTGTTCAGCCCGGAAAGCTGATGGAACTGCTGCACCGGGTCCGCACCAAAATGGCGCTGGAAGAAAAAGACCTCTTTCTTGTCAGGAATACGGACGGTATCTGGCGTTTCCGTCTGCATGATATTTTGTATTTCTATTCCGAAAAGCGGCTTGTCTATCTCGTCACCGGAAAAGCCGAATACCCTTTTTATGACAGGCTCGAAAAGGTCGAAGAACGTCTGGACGGACGCTTTATCAGAATTCATCAGCGGTTTTTAATCAACCCGGAACATGTGGAACGGATTGGAAAAGACTGCATTCTTCTGCCGGAACGCGAACTCCCGTGCAGCAGAAAATACAGAGAACAGGCCGCCGCGAAAATTGCACGCTCGATTCTGCATTAAATGCTGTTCCTCAATAAAGCCGCGGCTGACTCTATAAAACGGAGGCTTTCATGAGACTTACCCGAACTATTTCAATCCTGCTTTCTTTCCCAACTGCCTTCTTTTTGTATGGCGCAATCAGAACATTAATCATCGTATCCGAAAAACGGTTGAAACGGCTTCTGCTTTTTTCGGTATGCCTGATGCTTTCCGAAATCGTTATCTTTTTTGGAGATTTCTATAATATTCTGCCCGTATTCGCCCTGTTCCTCTTTGTGATACATTTCACCTGCAAAGGAACATTTTATAAGAAAACGGCAATCGCGCTTTTGTTTTTCAGTACGGGCATTTCTTTTAATGCGCTGCGGGACAACTGTCTGACCAACCCGTACCTCAAGTTGGAACAATATGAAAAGAGTATGTTGATTTCTTCTTTCAGCAGTCTGTTCTTCTACCTTTTTTTATTTCTGGAAACCAGAATTTTTGCTCCCGACAAAGATTATGAACTCTCCGACAGTATGTGGAAATTGCTGACGCTGCTCACCATACCGCCATTCTGCACCGTGTTCTGTCTGGTGCTGCTTTACGATGTATCCTTCTGGAACGTCCTTTCCCGGGTATATCGTTTTCATCGGGATTATGCCGCCCTGCTTGTCATTTCTATTTTCTCCTTCATCGGTCTGCTATGGACAATCACCATACTTGCCAGACAGCAGAAACTGGAGCAGCAGCACGCTCTGGCAGATATCAACCATCATTATTACGAGGCTATGGAACAACAGTATTTCGAGATACGGCGGCTCAAACACGATATGGCAAATCATTTACAGGTTCTTTCCGCGCTTCCTGCCGAAGAACAACAACGCTATCTGGAAGACCTTTCCAGAAATCCCGCGCTTACACAAACCCTTCATTATTGCGGCGACGCTACGGTCAATGCGGTTTTAACCACAAAAGAAAACCAGTTGAAGCGCTGTGGCATTCAACTGGCGTACACCATCGATATTCAGAAAGAACTTCCCTTTGACCCCACCGATATCTGCGCTCTGTTCGCGAACGCACTCGATAATGCAGCGGAAGCCTGTCGAAAAGCGGAAAATGAAGATAAAAAAATAACATTGGAAAGCAGGGTGCAGAAAGGATTGTTTTGTCTGAAAATAACAAATCCTGTCGGAAGAGATGCAAATGAAATCAAATATCATGCCTCCAAAATAAACCTGACCACACGGGACGGTTCTGCGCCTGCAACGACAAAACCGGATAAAGCGTCTCACGGACTCGGCCTGAAAAGCATGCGGGAAATTGTTCTCAGATATCAGGGCGAAATGGAACTGAAATCGGAAAACGGAACCGCAGAGCTGTTCCTGTATATGCCGCTTTGCAACGGATAACCGACATCATTTCACAAGTCTGCGCCATAGAAACGGGAGTTCATACAGCATCATGGCAAGCCATCCCGCCAGATACGCCCAGGGCAATGCGGTAATTCCCATCTTACAGCCAAATACGAGGAAAAAGCATACTGCCACACGGACTCCCATATTTATCAGGCTGCTCCACAACGTAATCTTCAGGTCTCCCATTCCCCGGAAATATCCCTGTACGCCGTTCGTAACCGCAGGAATCATATACATGAACGCAATCAGATGCAGATACTGCTCTCCCGTTATAACGGTCATCTCATCCTGCGTAAATAACCGCATCAGCGGATTTGCCAGAAACAACAGAAGAATGCCTGTTATTCCGCCATAAACAAGTTCTATATACATGCCTGCACGAAACGCTTCTTTTATACGCTTCGTTTCCCCGGCGCCGCGATTCTGCGCCATCACGCTTGTCATCGCATGGCCGATGTTCTGCTCCGGAATATAGGCAAAATCATCAATCCGGTTAATCGCGGCAAACGCCGCCGTTGCCGTCACGCCCATCGTATTAACGGTTCCCTGAATGCTGAGCTTTCCAATCTGAACCGTAGACTGCTGCAACGCGCTGACGAAACCGTACCGGATGGTTTGTCCCAACAGCCTCCTGTCAAACCGAAACCATTGTTTTCCGAGATTCATGACCGGTATATTTTTACGGATATAGCACCAGCACAAAAGGCAGCTGAGCGCCTCGCTCAATACCGTGCTGACCGCACACCCTGCCGTTCCCATCGCAAAAGCAATGACAAAAACCAGGTCTCCGATAACGTTTACAACTGCACTGATTCCCAGGAAAAAAAGAGGCGATTTACTGTCCCCCATTGCCCGCAGCGTGCTCGCAAAAAAATTATAGATAAAATTAAATACAAGACCGCACATGATGACCCTGAGATAAACTGCCGCCTCCGCGCTGATTGCAGTATCCACCTGTAAAATTTCCAAAAACATCGGCGCCGCCGCAAAAACAACTGCGGTAAGCGCCAGTGAAAATCCGATTCCGGCGGTCATTGCCGTACTAATCTGAAGTTTTAACGTTTCATAGTCTTTCGCACCGTACAGCGTTCCAATCAAAATTCCCGCGCCAAGACAGATACCCTGCAGAAAAAGAATCATCAGCGTTACGAGCGGGTTCCCCGTTCCGACCGCCGCCAATGCCTCTCTTCCCACATACCGTCCGACAACGATGCCGTCGATTGCATTATAGGTAAGCTGGAGCAGATTCCCCAATATCAACGGAATGGTAAACCGGATAATGGCAGGAAACATTGCTCCTTTTGTCAGGTCCTTCGTCACACATGCACCTTCCCTGCAAGCACATTTTTATAATCTTCCAGGTTTTTCTGCAACAGCGCCGGCGTATCAAGTCCGTAAGGGCATTTGCTCTTACACTGGTTACAATGAATACAGTTTTCGATTTTCATCATCTTTTCCTGTCCTTCTTCGCTCAGATGGCCTGCAGAAGGGGAACGCCGCAGCAGCAATGACATTCTCGCGCAGTTATTGATTTCGATTCCCATCGGGCAAGGCATACAATAGCCGCAGCCCCTGCAGAATTCGCCGAGCAGCTCCTCCCTGTCATGAGCAATCAGCGCTTTGATTTCTTCATTCATCACCGGAGGTTTTTCGATATAGGAAAGGAACTCATCCAATTCGTTCTCCCGCTGGACGCCCCAGATGGGAAGCACGTTATCATACTGCGCAAGGTACGCATAAGCCGCCGCGGAGTTGGTAATCAAACCGCCGGACAACGCTTTCATCGCAACAAACCCCATATCTTTGACTTTACATTTTTCCACCAGTTCGATGTCCTTTTCGGTCGCAAGATAACAGAACGGAAACTGCAATGTTTCATACAGCCCGCTGTCTACGGCCTCGTTCGCAACGGCAAGCCTGTGGTTCGTAATACCGATATGTCTTATCTTTCCCTGCTCTTTTGCCTTTAACGCCGCGTCATATAATCCGCTTTCGTCGCCCGGTTTCGGACAGAATGCCGGATTATGAAACTGATATACGTCTATATAATCCGTCTTCAGATTTTCAAGGCTTGTTTCCAAATCTTTCCAGAAATCCTCTGCATTGCCTGCTCCTGTTTTGGTTGCAATCCATATTTTATCCCGGATGCCCTCAAAAGCAAGACCCAGTTTATGTTCACTGTCCGTATACCATCTTGCCGTATCAAAATAGGTAATACCGTTATCATATGCTTTTTTCAACAGATAAACCGCGTCCTCATCCGGGATTCTCTGAATCGGCAGCGCGCCGAACCCGTTCTTATTCGTTACGATTTCTGTTTTTCCAAGTCTTACCGTTTCCATAGGTAATACCCGCTCCTTTCTTTGTCCGTGCCCACCTGCGCCGTACCGCCGCCCGGAGCATACGGATTTTGTTCTTTTTATAAGGAGATAATCGCCTTCTTCGGACATTTTTCTTTACATGTACCGCATCCGGTGCACTTCTCCTGGTCAATGGTCGCGTTAAAACTGTCAATGGTAATTGCATCCGCCGGACAGTTTCTTTTACACATCTGACATCCGATACAGCCGACTTCACAGGCCTTCATCGTTACCGGGCCCTTATCGCGGTTGCTGCACGCTACCGCCTGTTTCGCATCGTATGGAATCAGCGTAATCAGATTCTTCGGGCAGGCTGCGATACATTTTCCGCATGCCTTACATTTTTCTTTATCCACGACCGCCACACCGTTTACGACATGAATCGCGTCAAACGGACATGCTTTCACGCAGCTGCCATAGCCAAGACAACCGTAATCGCAGGATTTTTCCCCGCCGCCCGGCACATAAGAAAGCATTTTGCAGTCTTCGATTCCGGAATATTCATAGTCTTTTTTCGTCTTATCGCAATCGCCCTGACACTGTACGAAAGCCACCTGTTTTACGCTGTCTCCCGCTTCCACGCCCATGATTTCCGCAATCAGTTTACCGACTTTTTCGCCGCCCACCGGACAGGCGTTGACGGGAGCCTCTCCTTTGGCAATTGCCGCCGCCAGATTGGAACATCCGGCATAACCGCAGCCGCCGCAGTTATTACCCGGCAGTACGCCGAGCACCGCTTCTTCTTTTTCATCCACTTCTACTTTAAATTTAATCGCCGCGGCGCCTAAAAACAGACCGACAAACAATCCCACGCCTCCGACAATCGCTGTTGCAACCAGAATTCCGGTTATTTCCATAAGTAATCCTCCATTCTATAACCACGCCTTTCTCACACTAACCTCCATACTCCCGCATCGCGGAATCTCAAATCCATGCGGAGAATGCCGTATTTTAGGCATTCTCCTGCGTGAGAAAAGTCTGCAAAGCAGACTTAGAGCTTCTTCGCGAAACAGCTAAGCTTGGAAAACAGGCTTTAGCTGTATGAGCGATTAGAAGTTCTTCTCACGCTATAACAATCCGGAAAATCCACAGAATGCAATTGCCATCAGTCCTGCCGTAATCAGGACAATCGGCATTCCTTTAAAGGATTCCGGTATATCGTTATATTCCATCTTTTCTCTGATACCGGCCAGAATGATAATTGAGATGGTAAAGCCAACCGCCGTTGCAAAACCGTTTACGACGCCTGCCAATATTCCATAATTTTTCTGTACATTCGTAAGCGCAACTCCGAGCACGGCACAGTTTGTCGTAATCAGAGGCAGATACACGCCAAGCGCCTCGTACAGCGCCGGCATAAATTTTTTCAGGAACATTTCCACAAACTGTACGAGCGCCGCTATCACGAGAATGAAAACAATCGTCTGCAGATAAGTAATATTAAACGGTATCAGCACATATTTGTAAATGACTCCCGCCACCGCCGAAGCCAGCGTAATCACGAAAATGACCGCCGCTCCCATGCCGCCTGCCGTACTGGTCTTTCTGGACACGCCGAGAAACGGGCACAGCCCGAGAAACTGGCTTAAAACGACATTACTTACAAGAGAAGAGCTGATTAAGATGATAAATAAATCTTTAAGCATGTTCTTTCTCCTCCTCTCCCTTTATCTTCTGTGCCTTTTCATCATAAAAACGTTTTGTGCACCCGGTATCCGAACAGTTCAGGCAGTCGTTACCGCAGCCTGACTGGATTTTCGACATATCTTTTCCTTTTCTTTCACCAATTATTTTTATCTTATTCTGAATGGCGGTCAACACGGCAAGCACGAAAAAGGCTCCCGGAGCCAGGATAAAAATACTGCACGGAATATAGCTTTCCGGCATGATATTCATTCCGAACAACTTTCCCGCTCCAATCAGTTCCCGCACCGCGCCGATACAGGTGAGCGCAAATGAAAAACCAAGTCCCATACCGATTCCGTCGAATAAAGACGGAATAACCGGATTTTTGGAAGCATAGCTTTCCGCACGCCCCAATATAATACAGTTTACGACAATTAACGGTATATAGATGCCAAGCGCATCATACAATGCCGGGATAAATCCCTCCAAAAGCAGTTCCACCATTGTTACAAAAGATGCGATAATTACGATAAATGCCGGGATTCTGACCTTATCCGGAATAATATTCCGAAGCAGCGAAATGAAGGCATTGCTGAGAGCCAGCACGACCATTGTCGTCAGTCCCATACCGAGACCGTTCATCGCCGAAGTCGTAACGGCAAGTGTCGGGCACATGCCAAGCATCAGGACAAACGTCGGATTTTCTTTTATCAGTCCATTGATAAGACGTTCTTTGATATTATTCATTTTTACATCCATTCTCCTTTCTCAGCCACAGGCTGTGCCTTATTTCTCCGGGCTGTCGGCCGGTAAATTCGTCTGAAAATAAAACAATCCGGCGTTGACTCCATTAGTCACCGCATTCGTCGTAATCGTTGCTCCGGAAATTGCATCAATCTGATAATCGGCCGTTGCTCCGGTTTTGGAATACTCGAATTTTTCCACGCTCTTATCCGCAAACTGCGGGACAAGAACTTCCTCCGCCTTCATGCCGAGTCCTGCCGTCTCCGCAATATCCAATATGGCGATACCGTTTACGGTTCCGTTATTCGTAATGCCGACGGTAAAGCGGATATCGCCGCCGTACCCTTCTTTCGTCGTCACGGTAATCACATAGCCGAGCGCATTCCCGGATTCGTCCTGCGCTTCCATGACTTCATCAATCGTTTCCTGTGCAAATCCGGCCGCCGCCCATTCCTGTTCATCCGGCTGTGCAAAATCCACTTCCGCAAAAGACGCCGCATCCGCAAAAACTGCCTTACAGGCTTCCTGTTTCGCCTTTTCTTTCTGTATGGCAATCGGCTCTTTGGTAATCTGATAAACCAGCCCGAGAAGCAGTCCCGCAACCAGCGTAATCACGAGCAGAATTGCCGTATCCTTAAACATTCCGCCGATATCCGCACTCTTTTTTACTTCCTGATTCTCCGCATTGCTCATGCCCTTGCCCCTCCTTTCCCAAATGCCGTCGGAAGAGTCGCCTTTTCAATCAACGGCACGAGAAGATTTCCCAGAATAATCGCATAGGAAACACCTTCCGGCGAAGGGCCGAATATACGGAAAATACCGGTCAGAATGCCAAGCAGTATACCATATACATATTGTCCCTTTACCGTAATCGGTCTCGTTACATAATCGGTTGCCATAAAGAAAGCGCCGAGCATCAGGCCGCCGCCCGCCAGATGTGCCGAAATATAAGCGTAATCAAATCCCCGGCCGCTGAACAGACTGATGAAAATGACAAAACTTACTATGTAGCTTCCGGGAATCCTTAAATCAATGACGCCCACCAGAATCAAAAAGCATGCCCCGATGACAATCGCGACCATAGAAGTCTCTCCAATCGTTCCGGCAGTCTTTCCGATTACCATATCGAAAATATTAACCGCGTCTCCGTTCTTTAATGCCAAAAGGGGCGTCGCGCCCGTATAGGCATCGCAGTCAAAAGTCGTCATAATGGAAGTAAAGGCTATGAGCAGAAAACATCTCGCTCCCAATGCGGGGTTCATAAAATTCTGTCCGAGTCCGCCGAACAGCATTTTAACAACCAGAATCGCAAAAACACCGCCGATAACGCCAATCCACCAGGGCGCGGAAACCGGAAGGTTCAGCGCCAGAAGAAGGCCCGTTACAACAGCCGAATAATCTCCAATCGTAACTTTTTTACCCAAAATTTTCTCAAATATATATTCCGTCAGAACAGTGGATAGAACTGTCACCAGAATCAAAATCAGTGCATCCAGCCCAAAATTATAAATGCCGAATCCCGCCGCAGGAAGCAGGGCGATAACCACCGCCGCCATAATGCTGCCCGTAGACGATTTCGCTCTGATATGGGGATTGGATGACACTTTCATCAAATCGCTCATTTTTCGTTATTCCTTTCTATATTTTATGTCTTTCTATTTCTTTGCATTTTTTTTCGCAAGCTGCATCTTCCGCATGGACTTGATTGCCTGTGTCAGCTGCCTTTTCGCCGGACATACATAGCTGCAGCATCCACACTCACAGCATTCCATGCCGTCATGGGAAAGAAAAGCTTCTTCGTTGTAATTCTCCGCATAATCCGCAAGCAGCCGCGGCACAATACGGCTCGGACAGGCTTCCACACATCTTCCGCAGTTAATGCAGGCGCTCGGTTCCATCGCGGATACGGCATCCTCCGTCAGACACAAAAGCGCCGAAGCCGTCTTTGTGGTCGGTACATCCAGATTAAAGATGGCAAATCCCATCATCGGTCCGCCGGAGACGATTTTGGCCGGCTCTTTTTTAAATCCGCCCGCTTCCTCAATCAACTCATGATAATTCGTCCCAATTCTGACGATAAAATTCCTCGGGTCCGCAATCGCGTCTCCCGTTACCGTTACAATACGGTTCATCAGCGGTTTCCCCTTTGTTACCGCATGATAGATAGCAACGACCGTATCCACATTATTCACGATGCACCCTGCATCCGCCGGCAGCATGGAAGAATTAATCTGCCTTCCGGTAGCGGCATAAATCAACTGTCTTTCCGCCCCTTGCGGGTACTTTGTTTTCAACGCCTTGACACTGATTCTCGGCTCATCTTTTGTCAGATTTTTCAAAATTTCGATACAGTCGGGTTTATTATCTTCTACCGCAAGAATCCCCCTTGCATTATCGAACAGGCGGAGAGAAATTTTCAGCCCTTCCACGAGTTTCTCCGGTTCTTCTATCATCCGCCTGTAATCCGACGTCAGATAAGGTTCACATTCAGCACAGTTTGCTATCACATATTCTATTTTTTCCGGTTCTTTGGGTGACAGTTTGATGAATGTCGGAAAACCGGCGCCACCCATACCTACGATACCCGCTTCCTTTATCCGTTCGACAATTTCTTCTTTGCTCATCTCATCTAACGGCTTTACGGCCGGATATTCCACTTCTTCGTAAAGTCCGTCGTTCTCGATGATAATGCTCATCACATTATCGCCGGTCACGACCCGGCGCGGTTCAATCGCTTTTACCGTACCCGATACGGTCGCATAAATGGGAGCCGATACAAAGGCTCCTGCTTCCGCAATCTTCTGACCTGTCAGCACATGGTCGCCTTTTGCCACAATCGCCTTTGCCGGCGCTCCGATATGCTGCGATAAGGGATAGATCAAATCTCCTTTCGGCAGTATTTCTTTCATAGGCTTATCTTTGGAAATATCTTTTCCATCATACGGGTGAATCCCACCCGAAAATGTTAATTTTGCCATTCGATGCCCCTCTCTCTTTCTAATACCGTTCCTTTTTTCGTCTGTAATATCCACATAGTAAATATACTATTTTTCGACGCAAAATACTACTGCTAATTCAAAAAATATGATATTATTTATATATATATCAGAAAAAAATGTGCTATCATAAAAACAAAACGAATGGATGTTGATGCGTATGCGTATTGAAAAAAAGAAACTGGAAAATTTTACGATGGAATATCCGCTGGAACAGATTGCTCCGCTCGACAAAATCCTTTTTATTGATATTGAAACCACCGGATTTACAGCCAAAAATTCGAGTCTTTATCTGATTGGCTCTTCCTATTACCGTGACGGTAACTGGTTTGTCAAACAATGGTTTGCCGACTATTATGAAGAAGAGAAAGATGTTTTGGAAGCATTTTTTTCTTTTGCATCTTCCTTTACTCATCTGATACATTTCAACGGCAATAATTTTGATTTGCCCTATTTAATGCAAAAATGCACGCAGTATGAGCTTCCCTGTCGTCTTGATAATTTTGAAGGAATCGATTTATACAGAAGGATTTCACCTTACAAATTTTTTCTGAACACGCCCAACTGCAAGCAGAAAACATTGGAAGGTTTTCTCGGCATCGGCAGGGAAGATAAATATAACGGCGGCCAACTCATTAATATCTATCATACTTATGTGAAAAATCCAACGGATTATCTTTACAAACTGCTGATTCTTCACAACAGTGACGATATGAAAGGCATGCTGCAGCTCATTGTGCTGCTTTCCTATCATGACCTGTTTAACAAGGAAATCAAAGTTAAAAAAGTACAGGCTGCTTCCTATCCTGACAGCGACGGAAATGAACGGCATATGCTCCTGATGAAACTTTCCCTGCCCTGTGCGATTCCCCGTCCGGTTTCCGTTGTTTCAAACGGATGCTGTTTCAACGGCGAAGACGGCGAAGGTCTCCTGAAAGTCCCCGTCTATGAAGAAGAACTGAAATATTTTTATTCCAATTACAAAGATTATTACTATCTGCCCGCAGAAGATACTGCCATCCATAAGTCCGTATCCTCTTTTGTGGACAGGACATACCGCGTACAGGCAACGGCAGCAACATGCTATACACGAAAATTTTCTACCTATCTGCCCCAGTGGGACATACAGGTAGAGCCCTTCTTCAAGAGAGACCATAAAAGCAAAGAACTCTTCTTCGAACTAACGGAAGAGCGTAAAAAAGACCGGGAACTGTTTTCCATGTATGCGGGCTATCTGCTTCATAAAATGGCAGGCATTTAAAACGAAAAAGCGCAGGCTGTCCGGCCTGCGCTTTCTGTATGATGATACTCATATCTTTTTGTATTTAAGGTTTCTCATAGAAGAAAGAATTTCTGCGTTCAAATCCTATCTCCCTGTGGTTAATAATCTGTTCCGTACTTCCAATAAAAAGGAATCCGCCCGATTTCAGGCTCTTCTGGAACTTACGGAATACCTCATCCTTCGCTTCCTCTGTAAAATAAATCAGAACATTACGGCAGACAATCAAATGATAGTCTGTTGGATAAGTATCTTTTAACAGATTGTGTTCTTTAAATTCCACACGCGACTTGATTTCATTTGAAATCTGATAGGAAGGCCCTACCTTTGTGAAATATTTTTTCTTAAAATCATCCGGCACACTGGCAATGCTCTTCTCAACATACAGGCCTGTCTTCGCTTTCGCGATGACCTGCTTGTCTAAATCCGTCGCATAGATTTTAATCTGGTTCAGCGGAAGATGCCTCGATAATGCCATAACAAGAGAATAAGGCTCGTCCCCGGTCGAGCAGGCCGCGCTCCAGATTTTCAGGTTTTTCCCGAATCTTTTGATTAAGTCCGGAATGATTTCTCTGTCCATAATCTGCCACTGTTCCGGATTTCGATAGAACTCCGAAACATTAATCGTCAAATAATTCACAAATTCTTCAAACAACCGATTATCTTTTTTGAGCGCTGCAACATAATTATCGTAACCAGTAATCTTGTTCTTGGCAATCAAAGTATCAATACGGCGCTTCATCTGTTTTTCTTTATAAGCGTCCAAGTCAATTTTGGTCAAATCCAAAACTGCTTTTTTGAAGTACTCATAATCATATGCCATATGAAATTCTCACTCTCTTATTATTTTATGAAAATGCTTCCTTTTTACTCGCCATCCTCGCTCTCGCTCGCGATTACGGATTCAATATCAACGGATACGACATCCGCATCTTCTTCCACCGCTTTCGGTTCGGGCGCAAACATTGCCTTAACGCTCAGACTAATCTTCTTGTCCGCCTCGTTAAAATCGACTACTTTTGCAGTCACTTCTTCCCCTACTTTCAGAACATCCGAAGGTTTGTCGATATGTTCTTTGGAAATCTGTGATACATGAAGCAGAGCGTCAATTCCCGACTCGAGTTCAATAAACGCACCAAAATCCGTCATTCTTGCAACTTTACCGGTTACCACATTGCCGGACGCATATTTCTCAGCGGCATCCTTCCACGGATTTGCATCTTCAAATTTGAGGCTGAGCGCTACTTTCGTTCCGGAAATCTCTTTTATTAAGACTTTCAGCTTGTCGCCGACTTTAAATACTTTCTTCGGATTTTCCACTCTGCCCCAGGACATCTCGGAAATATGAAGCAGTCCGTCCGCGCCGCCCAGGTCGATGAATGCGCCGAAATCCGTTACGTTCTTTACAACACCTTCTACCGTATCGCCTTCTTTGATACTTTCAAAAAGCTTCTTCTGCAATTCTGCTTTTTCAGCCAGAAGCAGCTGCTTACGGTCTCCGATGTAACGTCTTCTCTTGGGATTGTACTCACTGATAACGAACTGAATTTCCTGTCCCGCATATTTGTTCAGGTCTTTCTCATAACTGTCTGATACAAGACTTGCAGGAATAAAAATTCTGACTTCTTCAACAACAACGCTCAGGCCGCCTTCCAGCACCTGCGCAACTTTGGCTGTCAGCACTTCTTTACTATTATATGCCTCTTCGATTCTCTTATTACCTCTGTCTGCCGCAAGACGCTTATAAGTGAGAAGAACCTGTCCTTCTCCGTCATTTACTTTCAGTACCTTTACTTCCATTGTGTCGCCGGGTTTTACCACAGTCGTCAAATCTACATTTGGCTCATTCGTATACTCGTTTCTTGTCAGGATACCATCTGATTTATATCCGATATTGAGAACAATCTCTTCAGGCTTTACATCAATGACCGTACCTTCAACAACCTCCCCTGTGCGTATTGTCTTTAAAGACTCTTCTAACATTTGTTCAAAAGTTAATTCTGACATAATTTTGAACCTCCTCAATAATATTGTTCGGGGTAGATGCCCCTGCTGTAATACCTACCAGCCGGACAGATTCAGGTAACTCTAAAAATAAGTCATCCAATGTCTGTATAAAATATGTGTTCTCACATTCCTGCTTACAGATTTCATACAGTTTCTGTGTATTGGAACTGTGATTTCCACCTATTACTATCATCACATCAACCTGAGATGCTATCTTTCTTGCTTCGGTCTGTCTTACCTCCGTCGCGTTACATATAGTATTCACAACAATACCATTGTAACCTTTTTGTTCAAAAATTTCAACTATATCTTGAAATTTATTGTAGTTATATGTCGTCTGTGACACAATGCACAGCTTTTTTTCCCCTTCATAGCAGAAATTACGCGCTTCATCCTCAGATTCTATCACGATTGCGGGCGTTTTGCACCAGCCGAGGATTCCTTCCACTTCCGGATGTCCCGCGTTTCCGATAACCACAATCTGATGCCCCGCCGCGCTTTCTTTATTCACCGTATCATGAATTTTCTTCACAAAGGGGCAGGTGGCGTCAACGCATTTCAGCCCTTGTTTCTCTATCTTACGGCAGATTTCTTCCGACACGCCGTGAGAACGAACCACCACCGTTCCTTCCGTGATTCTTTCCAGCTCTTCCGGCGATGCGATGACCTGTACTCCCTTTTTCTCCAGGTCTCTTACGACTTCTTCATTATGAATAATCGGACCATATGTATAAATCTTTCCGCCCTTTTCGGCCTGCTCATATACGGTATCCACCGCCCTTTTCACACCGAAACAGAATCCGGCCTTTTTGGCTAAAATAACTTCCATGCGATTCTCCAATCTCACTCCGCCTGCTTTTTCACAAGCGACATAATCCGGGCGGCCACTTCCTCAATCGTCATATCGGAAGAATCCACCAGCACGGCGTCTTCCGCCTGCACAAGGGGCGAAATCTCTCTCGTCATGTCCTGCCGGTCGCGCTCGATAATATCCGCTTCAATCGTATCCATATCACAGGACTCCCCTTTGGCCGCCAGCTCCTGATACCGCCTTTTGGCCCGTACCGCGCTGCTCGCCGTCAGATAAACCTTGACCTGGGCATCAGGCAGAACGCACGTTCCTATATCCCGGCCATCCATTACGACATCCGCGTCTGCGGCCAGTTTTTGCTGCAGCTCCACGAGTTTTTTTCTGACATCAGGATTTTTACTCGTAAGGGAGGCCATCGTCCCCGCCTGCTCCGTCCGGATGACGCCGTTGACATTCTCTCCGTTCAGATAAACAACCTGTTCGCCGTTCTCATAACGAATTGTAATATCCGCCTCCCGGCATTTCTCACTGATTGCCTTCTCATCTTCCGGGTCAATTCCCTCCCGCATCAGAAAAATGCCCATCGCCCGATACATCGCACCGGTATCTACATAAATAAAACCGAGCTGCTTTGCCGTTTTTTTGGCAATCGTGCTTTTTCCCGCACCTGCCGGTCCGTCTATCGCAATATTATATCCCATAAATTTTCTCCATTCTTGTCACAGAAATATTACAATTACAGCTGCATTTTCAACGGATACTCTCCCCGGCGAGATATCCGGTTGACCAGGCAATCTGTAAATTAAAACCGCCGGTCAGCGCATCCACATCCAATATTTCCCCGGCAAAATAAAGCCCTTTTACAAGTTTCGATTCCATCGTGGAAGGATTCACCTCTTTAACGGAAATCCCGCCCTGGGTTATGACTGCCTCAGACCAGTCTCCTGTGCCTGTCACATGAAGCTTGATTTGTTTCGTCAGTTCCACCAGTTTTTTTCGCTCTTCTCTTGTAATTTCATGGACTTTTTTCTCCGGCGCAATATCGGACAACTCTGTCATGACCGGCGCGAGCTTTGAAGGAAACAGTTTATTCAAAGAATTTTTGAACTGTTTATTCTGATTTTCCTCAAAATCACGCAATATCCTTTTATCCAGCTGTTCCTCTGTCAAAGCAGGTTTTAAATCCAATTCCAACACGATTTCATCCTTCTTTTTACACTTCTCGTAAAAGCTGCTGGTGCTCAGTATGAGCGGCCCGCTGACGCCCAAATGTGTAAAAAGCATTTCTCCGAAACCTTCGTATACTTTTTTCTTTCCGTCCCGCATCGTCAGACTGACATTTTTCAATGAAAGACCCTGCAGATGTCTGCACCATTCTTCCGAAACCCGTAAAGATACTAAGGCCGGCGTGCAGTTTTTAACCGTATGGCCGGTTTCTTCCGCCATACGATGGCCGTCCCCGACAGAACCGGTGGAAGGATAGGAAAGTCCTCCCGTTGCCAGAACTACCGCATCCGCTTCCATTTTGGTTCCATCCGTCAGACAAACTCCGCAGACACACGAAGACTGCCGGAGAATCCCTTTTGTTTTTATATCCTCAGAAACGCCTTCATCACAAAACGGCTTTGTCACAAGCCCCTGCACCTTCGTATGCAGCCTTACTTCCACCCGGTTTTTCTTCAAAATGCGCTGCAATGCCGATAAAACATCGGAAGAATGGTCAGAGACGGGAAAAACACGCTCTCCTCTTTCCGTTTTCAACGGGCATCCCGCTTCTTCCAGCAATGCCATAACCTGTCTGTTGTCAAATCCGTGAAAAGCGCTGTATAGAAATTTGGGGTTGGAAATGACATTTTCAAACAGTTTGTCCGTCTCGCAGGCATTCGTCACATTGCATCTGCCTTTTCCCGTAATAAAAAGTTTCTTACCGGTTTTTTCGTTCTGTTCCAACAGAATCACCTGATGATTCTGCTTTGCCGCACTGATGGCGGCCATCATTCCGGCGGCTCCGCCGCCTACTATAATAACTCTGCTCATGCGTCTTCTTTCCGCAAAGGATAATGCAGCATCGATTCTTCGTCAATAAAGTTGATTTCGTCATTCAGATAAACCTGATAATTATTCCAGGCATTTTCCAGTTCTTTCAGATTCTTCGTAACTTCTTCCGGCCGCTTTAAGCACATCGCAACGACAAGCGCATTAATCAGGCTGAGCGGCGCTACCAGAGAATCCACAATAGAGACCATGTCACTTCTTGCCAGAAGATTACAGGAAGAATAGAGATTCATCGGAGAATGCACCGAATCGGTAATCGCAATGACCTTTGCATTTCTGTCATTGGCAAACTCCATCGCTTTCAGTGTACGCATGGAATACCTCGGAAAGCTGATGCCAATCATGGCATCGTTTTCGTCAATTCGAATCATCTGTTCAAACGTCTCGGATACGCTCGTTGTTCTGAGTAATATCACGTTGCCACGAATCATATTCAGATAAAAATGCAGGAAATCCGCCAGCGGCGCACAGCTTCGTATTCCCATGATATAAATGTTTCTGGCTTTGAGGATTGTATTGACTGCCGTCTCAAATGCCGCCGGGTCCAGATTATCGATGGTATCCGTTATTTTTTCGATATCGGCATTTAATACGGAGGTTACAATTTCTGACTGTGTGCTCCTCCCATATTTGGCATCGATTTTCTGCACAGAATTTATTTTGTTCTGAACCCATTCTTCCAAATCTTTTTGAAATTCCGGGTATCCACTGTAACCGACACAGGAAGCAAAACGTACAACGGTAGATTCGCTGACCCCGACCGTATCGCCCAGTTTGGCCGCCGTCATAAAAACTGCCTGGTCATAATGGTCATAGATAAAATTCGCAATTGTCTTCTGTCCTTTGCTCATTTTTCCATAATACTGATTGATTCTGGTTATGATATCATAACGATTCTCCATTGCCGACACCTAATATCCCTTCCTGTCTTTCCCCCACAGTTACAACGTTTTCTGAAAAGCCTGATAGGATTCTTCCAAAAGTGTGACGGTTTCTTCATCATTAAGGTCGTAATCCCCTGTCAGCGACATACACGCCGCGCCATGAATAAAAATCCACATTTTCATAAACATGACACTGGGATTGCTGCATCCTGAAAATCTGGCATTGTTGACTTCTTTTACAACGGAACCTTTCCCATTCAGAATATCGTACAGACTTTTGCCGTACTTATTTTCCGAATCAAATAACAACTTAAATAATTTGGGATAATCCTGCGCGAATTTTACATAAGCGAATCCGAGATTGACAAACGGCGTATCACTATTTTTCGGAAATTTATCATAATATTCGTCAAAATGTGCGACTACCCGTTCAAACAGTTCTGCTCCCAATTCTTCCATGTTCTTATATACCCTGAAAATAGGCTGCGTAGAACATCCTGCTTTTGCAGCCAGCGTTCTTGCTGTAACATGGTCAAAACCGGCTTCCATCGTCATTTCAAATGCCGCATTCAAAATATCCGTTTTTGTAATTGTCTCTTTTCTTGCCATACCGCACTTCTTCACCCCTTGTACATTTATTATAACATACGTTATCATAACATAAATTATCACATATTATGTAACCCACGTCAATAGCATAACATATATTTTTTTCGGAAATCATTTCATTTCCCTGTGATAAAGTACCATAGCCTGTATTTATGCAAAAACCTCCGCATCATTCCTGATTCGGAGGCTCCCTTTTATCCATTCATCTCTTTTCAGCGATTGGCCGGCAACTTAAACTTGGCTATCAAAGCATCCAGAGATGCCGCCTGTGCGGACAACTCCTGACTGGTTGCAGAGGACTCCTGCGCAACGGCCGCGTTTGTCTGAACGACATCCGAAATCTGATTGACTCCGTCTTCCGCCTCTTTCATTGTCTCTGCCTGACTTGCAGAAACAACGCTGAGCTCTTTGGAAGCCGATGCAACCTTTCTGATTCCATCAACGACTACTTCGATGGAAGCTACGGCGCGGTCCGCCACTTTATTTCCATTTTCAACCTCCTGCATGGCCCCCTCAATCAATGTTCTGGTATCAACTGCGGATTTACTGCTCTGTTCCGCCAGCTGTCTGATTTGGTCCGCTACAACGGCAAATCCGCGTCCCGCTTCGCCGGCTCTTGCCGCTTCAATCGAAGCATTCAAAGAAAGTAGATTTGTCTGGGAAGCAATGCTCTCAATTTCTGAAATAATATTCCCTATTTTCTTAGAGGCGTCACTGATACGTTCCATCGCCTCAACCATTGCCTTAATATCCGTACTGCTGTCATCCGCCATATCGGCGTATTCCTGTGACTGATTATATGCTCCTTCGGCGTTCTCAGCCGCTTTCTCAGCCGCCTCGGTAATCGTCATAATCGTTGCCTGGAGTTCTTCTACCGCACTGGCCTGTTCTGTTGCGCCTTCCGCAAGACTCTGTGAAGTTTCCGCAAGATTGCCGGCTCCTGCCGTAACTTGAATAGAGGATTCTTCAATAAAGCGCATCGTCTCAACCATATTGTTTCTCAATTTACGGGAAGCCTCAAATAACTGTTGGAAATCCCCTATGTATCTGGAACTGTCTTTGGACCTTACGGTGAAATTCGAATCCGCCATTTCACCTAATGTATATTCCATATCGGAAATAATGAATTCAAGCGCCTGTGCCATTTCATTCGCAGCCTGAATCATATCCGCCACTTCATCTTTCGTTTCAACTTCCGGGAAAGGACTGAACAAATCTCCCTTTGAAAATTCCCCAAGTCTGTCCCCCAGTTTTAACATGGGCTTTGCAATGCCATCCGCAATCTTCTTACCGAGCCTGGTTGAAAATATCATGGACAAAATAATAATCACTGCAATCGCGGCAACAAGTCCAAAACAGACAATCGTCATAATGCCGGAAATCATATTTCCGCGCTCGACCTTTACTTCCATGATGTCGGTCAGCTCTGCATAAATATTTTCAAACAATGGCATCAATTCTGACATCGCACGGTTTTGCGCCTCTGTGGCCACCGCTCTGTCCGTCGTCATGCCTAAAGTCAGAATTTCATTTTCCAATTTCCAGTAATTCACCAGTTCTGTGGAAATATCATTGTAATTTATTTTATTTTCTTCTGATACCATGTAGCTTTCCAATGCCGCAAAGCTCTTTTCAAATAATGCTACATTTTCATCATGTTCGTTTTTCATTTTTTCGATGGCGCTCATTTCATCATATCCGATAACGCCACGCAGCGCCGACCTCGTCTCCGAAAAATAGGTCAGTGTCTTGCCCACATCTCCCTGCGCAAAACCATAATCGGTAAGCGCTCCTGCATAGATATTTGCAACAATAATCAAAGTGATAAGCGCTACAACTGCCGCTGCCGCAGGAATTGCGGCTGCAGTTATAAATCCACGCACCAGTCGTTCCTTGATGCGGTACTTACTTAAATTGTTACTCATGACTTCTCCCTCCTGCTTAATCCCATAAATCCTCGTTAATAGTGAAAATGTCAGACTAAAACCGAAAACTGTCTCAACATTACATATTCTATGGCCATAAAGTGGAGAAAGTAACTCATAAAATACTCTATATAAGAATGATATGTTATATAAATGAAATGTCCGGCAATCTTCTGCCGCTTCTATCTGATTGTAGTAAATTATACTATATGAAACTATATTAGTCAATAGTTCGTCAATATTGTTTCATGATATACAAAAGTGCCTCTGTCTTTCGACAGAGACACATCAAAATTACTCAGACAGGATACGCACCGTTTTTGGTATCCGCCTGTGTCATATCTACTTTTTCCTGCTGTGCCTGACGATATTTGAAGAAATCGGTCGCAACCTGCGGGAATAACGCATAAGATAATACGTCTTCATCCTGCTGTTTCCATTCTTTCATTTCTGCTTCCAGTTTATCCATTTCGTTCTCAAGCAAATCAGCCGGACGACAGGTAATTCTCTTTTCACCCGGAATGACTTTATCGATAATCTCCTGATTCATCGGTTTAACGGTCTGGCCGTATTCACCGCGGAGAACTGCCTTTGTTTCCTTTGTCGCCATCTTATATCTTTCGCCCATCAGTACATTGAATACAGCCTGTGTACCGACAATCTGAGAAGAAGGCGTAACAAGCGGAGGCTCGCCCAGGTCTTTTCTTACCTGCGGAATCTCTCTTAATACATCATAATATTTATCTTCTGCATTCTGTTCTTTCAGCTGGCTTACCATATTGGAAAGCATACCGCCGGGTACCTGATACAGCAGCGTCTTGATATCAACGCCCATAACCTTCGGATTCAACAGACCGCTTGCAAGACATTCGTCTCTGTAAGGTCTGAAATAATCTGCGATTTCCGCAAGAAGGCTCTGGTCATATCCTGTATCGTAAGGAGTTCCTTTGAATGTTTCTACCATAACTTCCGTTGCAGGCTGTGATGTGCCCATCGCAAAAGGTGAAATTGCGCAGTCGATAACATCAACGCCTGCTTCAACCGCTTTCAGATAAGTCATGCCCGCCACACCGGATGTATAATGTGTGTGAAGCTGAATCGGCAGTTTTGTCGCGGACTTCATTGCCGAAATCATTTCTGATGCTTTATAAGGAACGAGCAGGCCGGCCATATCCTTGATACAGATGGAATCAGCTCCCATCTCTTCAATCTTCTTCGCCATATTCATCCAGTATTCCATCGTATAAGCATCGCCCAGAGTATAGGAAAGCGCTACCTGCGCATGGCCTCTGCCTTCTCTTGCCTTTACTTTATTCGTCGCATTTACTGCTTCCTGTAAGTTGCGCAAATCGTTCAGACAGTCGAAAATACGAATGATATCAATACCGTTCGCGATAGATTTCTCTACAAAGCTGTCTACTACGTCATCCGCATAAGGTCTGTATCCGAGAATGTTCTGGCCTCTGAATAACATCTGTAATTTAGTATTTTTGAATCCGTCTCTTAACTTTCTGAGTCTGTCCCACGGGTCCTCTTTCAGGAAACGAAGGGATGCGTCAAAAGTCGCTCCACCCCAACATTCTACTGCGTGGTAACCAACTTTATCCATTTTCTCTACGATTGGAAGCATCATTTCGGTAGGCATTCTCGTCGCAATCAAAGACTGATGTGCGTCACGCAGAATGGTTTCCATGATTCCAACCGGTTTTTTAGCCTGTTCTGCCATTTCTATTTCCTCCTTCTATTATATCTCCAAATACTTCATCTATTAAAATTTAGAAAACGCCAAATACTGCCATAAAGGTTCCGGCCGCTACCGCCGTACCAATAACACCTGCTACGTTAGGTCCCATAGCGTGCATCAGCAGGAAGTTTGTAGGGTCTTCTTCCGCACCAACCTTCTGAGAAACTCTGGCAGCCATCGGAACCGCGGATACACCGGCAGAACCAATCAGCGGGTTTACCGCACCCTTTGTCAATACGCACATCAGCTTGCCAAACAGTACGCCCGCCGCGGTACCGAATGCAAATGCAATCAGACCAAGCGCTACGATTTTCAAAGTATCCAGATTTAAGAATGCTTCTGCGCTCGTTGTGGCGCCTACGGATGTACCGAGAATAATAACTACAATATACATCAACGCATTGGAAGCCGTATCCGTCAGCTGTCTTACAACGCCGGATTCTCTGAACAGGTTACCGAGCATCAGCATACCGATAAGCGGAGCCGTTGTCGGAAGAATCAGAGATACTACAATCGTAACAACGATAGGGAATAAGATTTTCTCTAATTTGGTAACAGGACGAAGCTGTGCCATTTTAATCTGTCTTTCTTTCTTCGTTGTCAGAAGCTTCATAATCGGCGGCTGAATAATCGGAACGAGAGACATATAGGAGTATGCCGCCACCGCAATCGGCCCGAGCAGCGTTGTCTGCTGCAATTTTCCTGCAAGGAAGATGGAAGTAGGACCGTCCGCACCGCCGATGATGGAAATCGCCGCCGCCGCTTTGTCATTAAAGCCGAAAGCAATCGCACCGAAGTATGCCGCGAAAATACCAAACTGTGCCGCCGCGCCGAGCAAAAAGCTCTTCGGATTGGCAATCAGGGGACCGAAGTCCGTCATTGCGCCGACACCCATGAAAATCAGGGAAGGCAGAATTGCCCATTCATCCAGTTTGTAGAAATAATACAATAAGCCGCCGCCCATGCCGCCTTCGCCGTATTCAGCCATAATATCCGGATAGATATTAACAAGCAGCATACCGAACGCTATCGGAACCAGAAGAAGCGGTTCGAATTCAAAGCGGATAGCCAGAAATAGAAACACCAGAGCTACCAGAATCATCAGATAATTTCCCCATGTCAAATTGGCGAAAGCTGTCTGATGAAGCAGATTGTCCAGCGTATTTGCTATGTAAGCCATGTTTTTACCTCCTGAAGTAATTTATCAAAGCACCTAGTTCATAGTTGCGAGTAATGCACCTGCTTCTACCGGGTCACCAACAGATACATCAATACTTGCCACTGTGCCGTCCTGAGGAGCAACAACAGGAATCTCCATTTTCATAGCTTCAAGAATTACAACAGCGTCGCCCTTTTTCACGGCCTGTCCTACACTTGCTTCTACCTTAAACACTTTACCTGCTGCACCCGCTTCAATCTTTACGCTGCCTGCCGCACCGCCTGCTGCGGGAGCTGCCGCTTTGGGAGCAGCCTTCGGTACTGCTCTGGGAGCTGCCGGAGCTGCTGCGGGAGCCGCGCCTCCTGCTGCGCCTTCTTCTACCACTACATCATATACGCTGCCATTTACGGTAATTGTATAACTTTTCATTATTATTAACCTTCCTTTCCTTTCTCTCAACCTGCAGTTTTTCATGTAAATACTGCCATCGGCTTTCCGCCGTTTATTTTTTATATGCTTTTCTGATGCTTCTTACAACAAAACCGTCCGTAGAACCGGAACCTTCATAAGCTGCAATCGCCGCTGAAATAACCGCTACCAGTTCCAGGTCATCGCTCAGTTCTTCCTTTTCAATAATCTGAGCAACTACATCGTCTTTCTTTGTTTCAGGCGCCTTCTCCTGTGCTTTCTTCTTCGCCGCAAACTTCGGAATAAAGCCGAACAGAGAAATAATCACGCTGATGAGAATCAGAACAACGAATACGGTTCCCATACCGAGCAGCGTATTTAAAGCAGCCTTCTCCATCTTTTCACCGAATGTATATTCTACATTGGTCGAAATACTCGTAAACTGAGCTATGTCGTTTTCTACCACGATTACCATTTCTACAACCGCATTGTGGTCAGAACCGTTTACGTTAATTCTGACAATATAATCTTCACTGTCGTCGCTATATTCGATTACACCGCCATTTGTGCCCAGGTAACTACCTATATCTGTCATTGCGCTTTTAAAATTCAGCAGTCCGTTATGGATGACCTCGTTTTCCGCATTTTCTTCTATCGCATCGGTATTGCAGATTTGATAGATTGCATCAACTCTCTGCGCATAGAACTGAATCATCTGCTGTTCTTCCGCGCTGAGCGGTGCGGCATCTTCCGCGGAACCGCATGCGGCCAGACCAATCATACAGGTAATCATACCTAATATTGCTAATAGTTTTTTCATATTAAGTATCATCCTTTCTAAACTGTACCGTGTTTTTTCTCCGGACGGCCCTCGCTCTTTGCAGCCAGCATCTCAAAAGCGCCGATAATATATTTTCTTGTATCGGCAGGCTCAACAATCTGGTCCACATATCCTCTCTTCGCCGCACTTGTCACATTGTTCTGCAAAGCCGCATACTCTTTTGCGCAAGTCTCGATTGCTTCGGAACCTTGTCCGTCACAGATAATCTTTGCCGCAAGATTCGCATCCATCATACCGATTTCAGCGTCCGGCCATGCCATTGTGATATCCGCGCCGATTGCTTTGGAATTCATCGCAACATAAGCGCTTCCGTAAGCTTTACCGATTACAACGTTTACCTTCGGCACTGTGGCATTCGCAAACGCATATGTAAGTTTTGCAACAGCCTTTGCCATTTTCTTCTCGGCACATTTGGTAGCCGCAAAACCCTTTACATTCGTAAGGGAAAGAACAGGAATATCAAAAGCGTCACAGAAATTGATAAATTCAGCCGCCTTCTCCGCGCCTCTTACGGACAGAGCCGCATCAAATTTCTCGGAAACTTCGCCTTCTTCATTGTATACTTTCGTACGATTCGCAACAGCGCCTACCGTCGCGCCGTTCAGTTTCATAAAGCCTGCGACCATATCTTTTGCATAATTCTGCTTTACTTCTACAAACAGATTGTTATCTGCAATCTGGGATAAAGCAAGAGATGTGTCTTCCGCACAGTTTACGATATCCGGACATCCTCTGTTCAGGTCATCCGTGCAGTCTTCCCACGCGCAGTCTTCGTTATTCGCCGGCAGCATGGAAACAAGCTGTCTGATTTGCGCAAGAACAGACGCCTCATCCGCTACAACATCTACGGTTCCCGCTTCTTCGCTCTGGAATGCAGCCGCGCTCGTATCACATTTGGCAACGGTATTGCCGTCAAGCGCATTCGGGGAATTTACAAACAGTTTCGCCTTGTCCGCTTCCATAAAAGTAAAATCCGTCAGTCCGGGAATTACGGCAAGTCCGCCGCCACAGTTTCCGAATACTGCCGTAATCTGCGGAATCACACCGGAAGCCATAGACTGTTTCAGATAAATCTCACCAAAACCGTTTAAAGCATCCGTTGCTTCCTGTAATCTCAGACCGGCGGAATCAAGCAGCCCGATTACAGGCGCACCCATCTTCATTGCCAGGTCATAGAGGTTTGCAATTTTCTTTGCGTGCATCTCGCCAACTGTTCCGTTCAGAACGGAAGCATCCTGGCTGTACACATACACAAGATTGCCGTCAATTACTCCATAGCCGGTAATCACACCGTCAGACGGAGTTTCTGTCTGTTTCAGGTTGAAATCCGTCGCTCTCGCCGTAACGAGCGCACCGATCTCAACGAAACTGTTTTCATCGAGCAAAGCGTTGATTCTTTGACTCGCTTGAGAAGTAGTACTCATTTTTTTCAGCCCTCCATTTATCTTTTTAAAAATAATTAAAACGTTTTATCCCGCAGACACAAAAGAACCGCCTGCAAGGCGCGCAACAACGCACACTACTTAGTGTAGCATAAATTGTATCAAACGACCAGATAAAAATTCAAAAATATACAGGAATTTAATCCAAAGCCTAAATTGGAAGAAAAAGTCCCACGACATACTCTAAAATCCACAGATAGTTAGTCCTTTCTATCTCTTCGGCCGCAACAATCGTATATTCCCGAATCACTTCATCATTCAGATAATAGGATACTTTTCCCGCTTCATCTCCTGCATGAACGGGCGCCTCCAGCTGTTCCTCCAGTTCTGTTTTTATCTCTACCACATCTTCTTCACAGAGCAGATAAGGCAGGCTTTCCCCTGCCGGACAAACTAACTCGACTTCCACAAAAGCATTTTCATAAGGAGTCGCTCCTTCTCCGGCAATGCCGTTTTGCACCGGTATCGGCTGAAACTCCTTTTCCTCATAGATATCCTGATAGGCATACCGCTCCATCCCGTAATCCGCGAGGGTTCTCATATCGCTCCATTTATAGGTCTTATGATTGGGCCATCCGCAGGCTAACAACGCCACGGTAAAAGTCCTTCCTTCGCTTTCCACCGCTCCCACATAGCAGTAACCTGCCTGATTGGTAAATCCTGTTTTTCCGGATATCGCTTCATCCATCATGCTTAAAAAACTGTTGTGATTATTGCAGTGAAAACTTCTTTTTCCGCTTTCATCACAAAAACTGTATTCCCTCGTCTGGGTAATTTCCAAAAACTGGTCTTTCGCCGGAGAATCCATAACACAGTATGCCATAATTTTCGCCAGGTCTTTTGCCGTCGTGGAATGAATCTGTCCGGTATCGGTTACGACCGCATCCAAACCGTTCGGGGTAATAAAATATGTATCATAACAGCCGATATCTTTCGCCTTCTGATTCATCATGGCCGCAAACTCTTCCACACTTCCCCCGACCGCTTCCGCAATCGCCACCGCAGAATCATTATGCGATTCCAGCATCAGGGAATACAGCAAATCTTCCAGCCGGTATTTCTCTCCTTCCTGCATATACAGCTTCACTTTCGGCATACTTGCCGCATAAGAAGAAATTTCCACGATGTCCGCCGGATTTCCGTATTCCAGCGCCAGAATACAGGTCATAATTTTGGTGGTGCTCGCCATCGGCAGCACCTCTTCTTCATTTTTCCCATAAAGAACGCGTCCGGAATCGGCATCCAGTAAAACTGCCGCCTGCGCATACAGCTGCAGCTGTACCGCCTCTTTCTTTTTCGCTTCTTCTTTCTTCTTTGTACCTTCGTTTTCCCTCGTTTCCTCTTTTTTCCCCGTCTCTTCCGTTCCCGCTCCTGTCGTTTCCGCCCTGACCGGCGTTACTTCCCCGAATGTCCCGCCAATCAGCGACACCGCAAACAGAATGCACAGACAGATGCCAAAGAACTGTCTTCGTCCTTTCTTTTCATATCGTTTCTGCTGATTCCTATAAAAAACGCACATATATTGACCCGAATCCATTCTTCTTCGTTAATATATATGCGTCTTCCATAAATGCAATACATCAAATATCCAATTGTAACTGCTGCTGCACTTCCGATTCCGCCTGCAGCTTAAACTCCTCAATCTGAACAGGATTCAGCTCCGGCAGGTCTTCCAGCGATTTCACGCCGAAACTTCTGAGAAACTGTTCCGTCGTACCGAACAACAGCGGCCGGCCCGGCGCATCCAGTCTTCCCACTTCCGTAATCAGGTCAAATTCCAAAAGCCTGTTAACCGCATGGTCACAGCTGACTCCGCGCACCTTTTCGATTTCCAGTCTTGTGATGGGCTGTTTATAGGCAATAATGGAAAGGGTTTCAAGCAGCGTATCGGTCAGAACGAACTTTTTAGGCGTTTTGGCAATTTTAATCAGATATTCATAATACTCGCCCTTTGTACAGAGCTGCACCGCGTTTTCCAGCGTCGTCAGCTCAATTCCCCGCTCTTCTTTCCGATATTCCTCCGCCATCTCGTCAAGAATTGCTTTGGTCATTTCTTTATCTTCTTCGATTACTTCGGCCAGTCTGTCAATTTCCACGGATTCGCCCATTGTGAACAGCACCGCCTCCAAAACCGCTTTTGCTTTCTTTCTCTCCATCTTACTTCTCCATCCTGTTTCATCAGCTTCCTCAGACCGCTTCTTTGGAAGTTATGACAATATCGCTGAAAATATCATCCTGTTCAATTACAATCTTTCCGACCTTCATCAGTTCCAGAATGACAAGAAACGTAACAATGACTTCCATTTTACTGTTCTGCTTTTCCAATAGCTTCCGGAAACTGAATTTTCTGTGGTTCTTCAGATAATCTTCTATATAAACAGTCTTAATATCCATATCGATTTCATCTTTTTCAATCTTTCCAAAGGTGCTTCTGACAGGGTCGATTTTGTCCTCCTGACGTTTCAGCATAAATTTAAAAATTTCATGCAGTTTCGCAAGCGTCATGTCGCCAATCAATTCTTCATAATCGACAGGCTGCTTATATTCGCTGATTTCTTTCGGCAGCGTAGGTTTTTTATAAAGACTCCGTTCCGCGGTTATCATCCTGTCTTTCAGCTCATAAGACATATACTTGCACATTTTATATTCCAGCAGCTTTTCTACCAGTTCCGCACGCGGGTCTTCTTCCTCGCCTTCCTCATTGACTTCTTTCGGAAGAAGCATACGGCATTTAATGTCTATCAGCGTCGCCGCCATTACGAGAAATTCACTCATGACATTCATGTCTTCCGTTTCCATCTGTCTGATATAGTCCAGATACTGCTCCGTAATCTCCACAATCGGAATATCATAAATGTCTACTTTATTTTTATCGATTAAATGTAATAACAAATCCAGAGGCCCTTCAAAAACCTCCAATTTTACAGGTATTGCCATAGCCTGTCCACCCTTTTCTACTGCTTGTGATGCGCCGGTCTTAAATATATAACCACCAGTTCCCCGGGATTAAAAATCCGTATCGGCAGCGTATGCGTTCCAAGTCCTCTGCTTAAAATCATGACGGGACCGTCTTTCTCAAATTTTCCGCCGTCATAATGTGGAAAAAGCGTCAGCCGCGGGGATATGACACCGCCAAGACAGGGAAGCCGCATCAGGCCGCCGTGCATATGCCCGGAAACAGTCAAATCCGCTCCCCACGCCGCATATTCCTCAAAATATTCCGGATTGTGCGCAATCAGGATTTGAAACTGTCCGGAAGACGCTTTTCCAACCATCTCCGACAGGTAGTTTTCAGGCATCGGATGCTTTGAAAACTTCTGATAATAACGCCTGTCAATCTGTAAACCGCAGATATTTATATTTGCCGCCGGCAGGCTGACCTTTTCGTTCACCAACGGTTCGATGCCTGCCCGGTGCAGACTTTCCATATAAATTTCGTATAAATTATCAAATTCTCCCGGTTCCATGCCGATGCGCTGTTCGTGATTTCCCATTCCGTAATAGACGGGATATTTTTCTCCAATCTGCTGCATCAGATTTATGGCAACCTGATGCTTTCTTTTGCGCTCATATGCCGTCAGCATATCGCCCGCCACCAGAATGCCGTCCGGCGCAAGTCTCTCTATTTCCCGGATAAGTTTTTGGTTTCCCTCTCCAAAGGATTTATTATGCAGGTCCGATAAAAGCACAAAACTGCATGCCTTCGTGATTTTGGGTGATTCGATTTCATATTCCACCGTTACGAACCGATTGCAGTCATAATACATGATTAACAGAAAAAAACAGACAACGATTATGACAACAGTCAGTATTACAGGAATCATCTCTCCACTCCCCGGCAATATGGCCTGAACGATTGTAAGCAGCTCATAAAGTATAGCACAAATGGTACGGAAACTGCAATCCTAAGATTTCGCCAAAGCATTGGTCTGACAAAATACCAGTCTGTACAGCCGGGAAACACCGGCGCATATTCTCTTTGGAGGCACGCTTCCGCTCCGCGACAGATAATTTACGAAGCAAATTTTCTGTTAGGCAGCAACAGACGCTAAGCTCGTGAGGAACCTCGCTAAGCGCTGGCGCCTTTCCAGGGCCTCCGCCAGAGGAATATGCGCCGGCGTTTCCCGGCTGTATGGACTGGCGTGTCGGTCTTCAAACTAAAATTATCCAATCAGAACACGAGGTACTTCAACCATACTTTTTTCAGGTAGTCCTTATATTCTGCCTTTTCAACGGACTTCGCGGCCAAAATGGACACGCTTCCGATGCGGCTTCCGTTCAGTTTATAAACGGCTTCTCCGATGGCATCCCCTTCCGCCACGGGCGCTTTTATGACTCCCGGCAGACTGATTTCCTTTTCGATATCATTCAGATTGTTCCCCGCAATATCCAGATAATGGAACGGTTCCGCATAAGTCAGATTGACCAGTTCTTCCACACCGCCTTCCACTTTCTGAACAGGCAGCGCGTCTTTGTTTTCATCCGTATACATCTGGCTGACGCTGTAACCGTAACTCAAAAGTGACATGGCGTCCGCAAATCTTGCTTTTGGGTCCGGGGAAGCCATAACCACCGCAATCAGCTCCATTCCGTCTTTGTTCGCCGTTGCTGACAGACAGTAAAGCGCTTTGGAAGTGGAACCGGTCTTTAACCCCGTCGTCCATTCATACTGTTTTAACAGCTTATTGGTACTGGACAATGTAAATGTCGTCGTTCCCTGTGCCGTATGATGTTCGATATCCTCCATCCAGATACCGGTATACTGCAGTACTTCCGGGTATTTCGTAATCAGTTCTCTGGACATGACTGCCACGTCTTTGGCCGAGGTATAATGATTGTCGGAATCCGTTAATCCGCAGCAATCCTCAAAATGAGTATTTTGGAGTCCGAGGCTTTCCGCCTTTTCATTCATCAGTTTGACAAATTCGCCTTCGCTGCCCGCTATGTATTCCGCCACCGCCACGCTGGCGTCATTTCCGGAAGCCACCGCGATACATTTAATCATCGTATCTAGCGTCTGGCTCTCCCCTTCTTCCAGAAAAACCTGAGAGCCTCCCATCGATTTTGCATACGCGCTTGTCGTTACCTGGTCTTCCAGACGGATTCTTCCGTTTTTCAAATGCTCAAATATGATTAGCAGCGTCATGATTTTCGTAATACTGGCCGGACTCCTTCTCGTATCCGCATCCTGTTCACAAATGACCTGACCGGTAGACGCCTCCATGACCACATAGGAAGGCGTCGTCACTTCCGGTGCCGCCCAGACTGTCATGGGCATCGCATACAGGCTCACATTAACACACATACAAAGTATCAGAAACAAACTGATGATTCGTTTTTTTCCTCTTTTCAACATACATCTCTCCCGCATATTCCTCTACATTATAGATATTAAGTAAAATGAAAATGTATGTCAGAAGAATCGTACGGAAAACAGATTTTTCAAAGAAGAATTTATTCGTCTTGCGGATCTTTCTGCCGGAATGCTTTCAGCATTGTCCAAAAGATTGCAGATTGAGAGAAAGGCATTGTGATACAGGAAAAAAAATCCGGACATAACAAAATCCCTGATATTCTCAGGGATTTGTTCTCATACTGAATTTGATTAATTGTATTTACGTTTTCTTGCCGCCTCAGACTTTTTCTTGCGTCTCACACTGGGCTTCTCGTAATGCTCTCTCTTACGAATTTCCTGCTGAATCCCTGCTTTTGCGCAGCTTCTTTTAAAACGACGCAATGCGCTGTCTAAAGTCTCGTTTTCTTTTACAATTACGTTCGACATTCCACACCTGACCTCCCTTCAGTCCCTAACTAGTAACATGACTGATTGGGTTATTTGCGCACGACCGTGCATTATGTGTCTACACACAACATAAATTATACCACATTCTGGATATGAGTCAACTACTATTTTTCATTTGTTTTTCATGATACACTAAAAAAGTATTGATAAAGAAAAAAGAATCTGCAGCAGCGGGGCCGGGAAAGGCGTACAGTTCTCTTTGGAGGCACGCTTCCGCTCCGCGACAGATAATTTACGAAGCAAATTTTCTGTCAGGCAGCAACAGACGCTAAGCTCGTGAGGAACCTTCCCTATGAAAACCGTCGGCATTATCGCAGAATATAATCCTTTCCATAACGGCCATGCCTTTCAGCTTGCCAAAGCAAAAGAGATAACGGGCGCAGATTATGCCATCGTCGTCATGAGCGGCAATTTCGTGCAACGCGGTTTCCCCGCCATTATGGAGAAATCCCTGCGGACCGAAGCGGCTCTGTTATGCGGCGCAGACGTCGTTATCGAACTTCCCGTTCATTACGCATCCGCCAGCGCGGAATATTTTGCTTCCGGCGCCGTTTCCCTTTTAGACAGACTGGGCGTCGTCGATTTTCTCTGCTTTGGAAGCGAATGCGGCGATATTAATGTTCTGTCATCGTTGGCCGACATGCTTCTGGCGGAAGATAATTCATTCCGTGAATCATTAAAATCGCATTTAAAAAAAGGTGCTTCTTATCCTCAGGCAAGATGCGACGCGCTTCTCGCGCTCTCCCCACAGAACGAACAAATTTTCTCACAGTTAAATCATCCGAACAATATTCTTGGTATTGAATACCTGAAAATGCTGAAAAAACGTAACAGCCGGATAATTCCCGCTACGGTTGCCCGTACCGGTTCCGCCTATCATGAAAAACAGCTAAACGGCTCCTGCAGTTCCGCACTCGCTATCCGGGAAACCATTACAAACAAAAACGATATCGCTTCTATGGAAAAACAGGTTCCTCCCGCCGTTTACAGGCTGATGGCGCAGCAATATCAAAAAACCTTCCCCATCGTTCCGGAAGATTATTCTGCATGGCTGTCTTACAAACTATTGCAGGAACAGGATAAGGATTTCAGCATCTATTTCGATATCGACTGCAGCCTTTCCGACAGACTGCACAAATTTCTGCCGGCTTATACGGACTTTTCTTCTTTCTGTGAAAAAATAAAAACCAGGAACGTTACCTATACGAAAGTATCCCGCGCCCTGCTTCATATATTGTTAAATATTTATCAGGAAGATGTGAATATTTTTTGCGCCGAGGATTATGTATATTATGCAAGGCTTCTCGGCTTCCGAAAAACAGCGGCCCCGCTTATGAATGCAATGAAAAAAAACGCTTCCCTCCCGCTCATTTCCAGACCGGCGGAAGCAAAGCGTCGTATCCTGTGTGAAAACGGCAGCCGCATGTTCTTACAGGACATACAGGCAAGCCACCTTTATGCGCTGTCTGTGGAACATAAATTTCGTCAGGGATTTCAAAACGAATTGCAAAAGAAACCGCTCATCCTTCCGTAAACAGACTCAGGCTCCGGCAATCTCTGCGATATAGTTCCGAATCCGGTCGTGTACCTCATCGGCGACCTCTTTCGTTGTCATTCCCCGATACTCTTCATATAAAAACGGCGGCAGATAATGTACCTGCGTCGTTACTTTCTTCAAAGTCCACTCTTCAAACACTTTATAGGAATCAATCAGAACGACCGGTACAATCGGCACTTTTGCCCTGATTGCACATTTGAAGCATCCGGCTTTAAAATCACACACGTTATTGTGATTATGGTCATACCCGCCTTCCGGAAAAATAATATATCTTCTGCCCGCCGCGACTTCCTCCGAAATTTCCCTCATCAGTCTGACCGACTGGCGCGCATCATTTTTCTTCAACCGTTTTCCGCGTATCATATCAATAAACTGTGATGTCAGAATCACATGCGATTTGGCATCGTCGATGACAATGGTACACGGCTTTTTGTGCGTATATACAATCCCAAGCGCATCATATTTCCCCTGATGATTCGGGAACATGACATAGCCGCCTTCTTTTGGCAGATTTTCCATACCATACCCCAGTGTCCTGATATGGCCGGCCCTCGTCATCCTTCTGACTGCCAGTCTGGCATACTCATAGCACTTCTCTTCCGAAAACTTTTCCGGATGTCTGGACATATACGCCATTTTCGGAATCATATAAAGTCTTGGCAGATTACGGACAATCACCCGTACAAATCGCAACATAGTAATAACCATGCCTTTCTCTCAGCCTGCAAACTTTGTGGCCACGACACGGAAAGCGTCAGCACAATATTTGCGGGACAAATAAATTCGTCTGTTTCTCCACCGACGTCAGAACAGCGGCGAAAACAGTTTCAGGAACGGCCCTATCACATTCATTTTCATAAACTTCTTCTGACACCATTCCAGCGTAATCTCTTCTGATTCCACAAAAGTATTTTCCATATCCTTTTTCAGCTCACCGACCGCATCCGCCCGATAAAGAAATACACCGCACTCAAAATGGTGATAGAAACTCCTGTAATCAAAATTGATAGTCCCGACCGCGGCGATTTCATCATCGCATAATACACACTTGGAATGGATGAAGCCGGGCGAATACTGATAAATCTTTACGCCTGCCTCAATCAAATTCTGATAACTGGACTGCGTCAGCCAGTAAGCCATCTTTTTATCCGGAATGCCCGGCGTGACAATGCGCACGTCCACGCCTCTTTTGGCCGCCAGTTTCAATGCCGTACACATCTCATTGTCGGTAATCAGATAAGGCGTAAAAACATAAAAATATTTTTTGGCATAGCCAATCATATTCAGATAAATATTCTCTCCGACCGTCTCATTATCAAAAGGCGTATCGCCATATGGCTGCACATAGCCTTTTCCCGGCAGTTTGTCCGTAAAATGATGCCGATAACGGCTGAAATCCTCATCCGTATCGCGGGAAATGTTCCACATCTGCAAAAACATTACCGTAAAGTTCCAGACTGCTTCCCCTTCCAGACGAATGCCCGCATCCTTCCAGTAACCATGCAATGTCTTATAGTTAATATATTCATCGGCCAGATTTATACCGCCCGTATAGCCGATTTTCCCATCAATTACCACAATTTTACGATGGTCTCTGTTGTTCAGGATAATCGCCATGAGCGGAATCAGCTTGTTAAAAGCAACGCACTGAATGCCTTTCTGCTCGACAAACTGCTCATAGTACTTTGGCAGCTGCAAAACGCTTCCGAAATCATCATAAATCACCCTGACTTCAACGCCCTGCTTCGCTTTTTTTTCCAGAATTTCCAGGACTTTTCCCCACATCGTTCCTTCGCCCAGAATAAAATATTCCAGAAAAATGAAATGCTCCGCCCCTTCCAGGTCTTCCAGCAGCCTTTGCCAATAGGGAAGCCCGTCCGCATAATAGGATGTGTTCGTATTCTCCCATACCGCCGTGCCCGAATAACGGTTCAGATATCCGCACAAATTAGAAACCGACAGATTCTCTTTGGCAATTTTATTCAGAATATCCTGATTTCCCGGCATATTCTTTTTCGTCAGTTCTTCTGTTTTCCGGATGCTGTTTCTGAGCCTGCGTGAAATGACAACATGTCCAAATGCAAGATATAAAATTCCGCCAAACAATGGAAAGACCAGTATCGGCACAATCCAGGCCAGCTTGACGGCAGGATTATTCGGTTTCCAGACAAGATACAGAACAATCAGAAGGCTGAGTATCCGTAATACAAGCGCAATTTCCACAAAATGATTGGCCCACCGAAAAAGCTCCAATACAAAAAATACAACCTGAAGCAATACAATTACACCTGTTATAAATACTCTGTTCAAGACCAAATGCAATATTTTTCTCATACGAATATAACCATACCTCTTTCAGTCTGCCCCCCTGAACTTATTAGATAATATAGCACAAAAAAATGTGTTATGCAAACCGCATGACAGGAAATTTTCCGCCGTACAACACCGTCACGATACCGGAGCATCCGGCCGGCGCATGGTTCTCTTTGGAGGCACGCTTCCGCTCCACGAAAACCAGTAGCGGCACTAAGCGGCGAAGCAGCCTGCCGCAGCCTCCCCGCCAAGCGCCGACGGTTTTCCAGGGCCTCCGCCAGAGAACCATGCGCCGGCCGGATGCTCCGGTATCGTGACGGCAGCTGCATTAACCCCTATATGGGTTCACATGCACCATACAATGCTTTACGTTCGGAAAATTCCGCTCCATCTTATGATGCACACATTCCGCCACTTCATGCGTTTCATTCAAAGTCCGGCTGCCGTCCGCGGCAATTTCTATATCGACATAGATTCTGTTGCCGAACAGGCGGGTACGCAGCAGGTCGATTCCAAGTACGCCGTCCTGCGATTCTATCATTCGGCGCATTTCCTGTATTGTTTCATCATCACAGGCTTTATCAACCATTTTATCAACCGCATCCTTAAAGATGTCATAAGCGGCTTTCACAATGAAAACGCTTATAATAACACTTGCTACGCTATCCAGAACAGGATATCCGAGTCTGGAACCGAAAATACCGATTAAAGCTCCAATGGATGAAAGTGAATCCGAACGGTGATGCCAGGCATCTGCCATCAACGCACCGGAATTTATTTTTTTCGCCGCCGCTCTCGTATACCAGAACATCCACTCTTTCACAAGAATGGAAAGAACTGCCGCCGCAAGCGCAAGCCTTCCCGGAATGGCCAGGGATTCATAACTGCCGCCCAGAATCGTCTTCAGTCCGCCGTACCCGATTCCAAATCCGGTAATGCAGAGAACTACCGCAAGGACAATCGACGCCACGCATTCCATTCTTTCATGACCATACTGATGGTCCGCATCGGACTGTTTACTGGAAATCTGTACGCCTATCATGACAATAAACGTGCTGAAAACATCGGATGCCGAATGCACGGCATCGGAAATCATGGCCCCGGAAGAAGCCACAATACCTGCCAATAGTTTCAACAGCGACAATACCAGATTAATGATAATACTGACGAGGGAAACCCTCATCGCAATTTTCTTTTCCATTCTATAACCATACCTTTCACTCAGCTTACGATATTTGTGTCTGAAAGACACAAATTCACGTTTCTGCGATAACCGCCGCGCTGCCGCCGCTCTTTTTCCTGGTAACAACAATCTGCTTTTCTATCTTTTCTTTTAAACTTCCGACATGAGAAATAATGCCGACCAGCCTGTTTCCTTCCGCCAGTCCCTGTAAAGCGCGGATTGCCTGTGCCAGCGCTTCCTCATCCAGATAGCCGAATCCCTCGTCTACAAACATCGTATCCAGCGCAATGCCGCCTGCGGCGGACTGAATCTCATCCGAAAGGCCGAGCGCCATAGACAAAGACGCCAGAAAAGCTTCTCCGCCGGATAATGTCTTTATGCTCCGTACCGTGCCGTTATAATGGTCGATAACTTCAAGTTCCAGACCGCTTTGGCTTTTCATGTTCTGTGCCGCGGCAGCACGTCTCAATTCATACTGTCCGCCGGACATCATCATAAATCTCGTATTGGCACGGCGAATCATTCTGTCAAAATAAGTCATCTGTACATAGGTTTCCAGCATAATTTTATCTTTTCCGGACACATTGCCGTTAAAAGTACCGGACAATTCTCCCACCAGATTCCACTTTTCTTCCAGCGCTTCCATCCGTTTGCCCTGTTTTGCGACAGCCTGTGCAATTCCGGTATTTGTTTTGATATAGCGGTACAATTCCTGCTGTTTCTCTGCCGCAAGCTGCTTTTTTTCCATCAGAACGTTTCTTTGAGCGGTCAATTCTTCCACATTGCAGGCATCTCGCTCTTCCAGCTGTTTCTCCAGCGTTTCTTTCGTGTTCTGACAACGCTCATATTCCTTTTCCTGGTTTCGATATCGTTTTTCCGCATCCGCAAGCTCTTTTTGCAGCCGCAGGCCTTCCTTCCCTTTTTCCCGCAGCTCTTTCTCCGCCTCTTCTTTGCCCGCAAAGCGCAGCAAAACGGCTTCCTTCCCTTCCTCTTTTTCTGCTGCGAGCATGGCCTGATAGCGTTCCTGCTCACTGTTCAGCCTTCCTTTTACGGAGCCGGCATCCTTACTCGCCCTGTTCACGTCGGCATTGGCCTTCTCTGCCGCCCGCTTCGCCTTATCCACCTCTTCTCTTGTTGGCGCGCTTTCCTTTGGCTCCGCCGGCATCGGATGGCTTATGGAGCCGCACACCGGACAGGGCGTTCCTTCTTCCAGTCGTCCGGCAAGTATGCCTGCCTGTTCGTCCAGATATCTTCTTTCCATTTCATCGCAGTCGTCCTTTTTCTTTCGATAGGAAAGCGCGGCCTTTTGATAAGCCTCTTCGCTCGCTTCCGCCTCTTTCCTCAAGTTTTCTATCTGGAGCCGCAGCTGCTCCCGTTCTTCCTTCCTTTCCAGTATTTCCAGCGAATCCTGATACAGCTTTTCCAACCGGGCGCGTTCTTTTTCAAATTCCTGAAAAGACTGCTGTTTCTTATCATATTGTTCCCGCATTTCCTGCAAAGACGGTCTGAGCAGCGTAATCTGTCTTCCGGCCTCTTCCAGTTCCCTTTTCCATTTCTTCCGCTCCTCTTCCCGGCCGATGAGCTGATGGAGCCGCTCCAGTTCCTTTTCGTATGTATCCAGCTGTTTTTGCAGCCGGGCGAGTTCCTCTTCCTCGACGGAAACCCGCTCCTGCAGCAATACGGCAATTTCCCCGGCCGGTATCGCTTTCCGGTTCTGCCGTACAGTATCCATTCTGGCCGCAAAATCTTCCTCTTTACAGAGCACCCCTTCCAGGTACTGGTCAATACTCTTTTCTAATGCTTCATAATCCTGCCGTAAAACGCCGGCCTCCGCTTTTAACCGTTCCTGTATTGTCTGATAAGCTTTCGTATGAAAGATATCCCGGAAAATCTTACTCCGCTCTTCCGTTTTGGCATATAAAAGGCGCAGAAAATCTCCCTGCGCAATCATGGCAATCTGCGTAAACTGATTTTTGTCAAGTCCGAGCAGCTCTGTTACAGCCTTCGTCACTTCCCGGTTTTTCGCCACAACGCGCCCGTCCGGGCAGATAAATTCCGCATCCGCCTTATGATTCGTATAACCGTTTCCTTTTTTCGCCGGACGCCGGTATTCCGGATTTCTCGTAATGTAATATACCGCATCATGACAGGTAAACTTCATGCGCACGAAGGTCGGCGTATCCGCCGCGGCATATTTGGAACGCAACATCTCCGCCCCCCGCGCATCTCCGCTTGCTTCTCCGTACAGCGCAAACACAATTGCGTCAAAAATCGTTGTCTTCCCCGCACCCGTATCACCCGTTATTAAATAGAGACCTTTCGTTCCAAGTCTCGTAAAATCAATTGTTTCTTCTCCGGCATAAGAACCAAAAGCCGATAACGTCAACTCAAGCGGTCTCATAACAATAACCCTGCCTTTCTCCTTTTAACTCGTCTCTTCCCATACCGCTTCAATTAACTTTGCCAGATAATCTTCCTGTATGGCGGACATAGGCCTTTCGTTCTGCATGTAAAACAATTCTTTCATATAGGTTATCGGCATTCTTTCCGCTTCCACTTCCGCCGGCTCATCGGTCCCTTTTTCGGAACAACAGTTATTGTATTCCATTTTCATCAAGTTCGGATAGATGACCCGCAATTTTGCGGCCGCATCAAAGATATCCTTCTCGTCGGTCAGTGTAATCTGGACATAATCTTCGATATTCATATCTTCATATGCGCTGCGTCTTGTCAGTTCTTCATAAGTTCCCTTCAGCTTCCGCAAATCACGAAGCGGCACAAGCGGTATTTTCCGGATTTCAGTCTTCCCCTTCTCCCGCAGTTCTACAATCGTTACCGTCTTATGGTGCGCCGCCTCCGCAAAGGAATATTTTAAAGGCGTTCCCGCATAACGTATCGTTTCTTTTCCGACCCATTGTGCACCGTGAATATGGCCAAGCGCCACATAATCAAACGCTTCGAATAAAGAAGCGTCCACATTGTTAAGCCCGCCTACCTGTAATTCCTCCGAACCGCTCTGCATCGCCCCTGTTACGAACTGATGCGCCAACAGAATATTCCGGCGTTCTTTGTTCAGTCTGACATGGGCAAGGACCGTCTGCATGGCGTCCTGATAAGAGATGATTTTTTCCGCAAGCGGCGGAAATGCCTGCCGCACATGAACGGGCCTGATAAACGGAAGCAGATAAATATCCAGCTCACCGTAAGCATCGCTTTGCGTTACGCATTCCACATCCCCCTGATAACAGCCTGCAAAATAAACGCCGCTCTTTTCCAAAAGTTTTGCGCCGAATGAAATTCGTTCAACGCAGTCATGATTTCCACCGATTAAAAAAACAGGAATATTTCTTCCTGCGATGTCCGTAATGAATTCATCGAGCAGCATAACCGCTTCTGCGGAAGGAACTGTCTTGTCGTAAATATCCCCGGCAATCAGTACTCCATCCACTTGCTCCGCTTCGATAATATCCAATATCTGATTTAATATATAACGCTGGTCCTCCAACATGGAAAACTCATGAAGCCTTTTTCCAAGATGTAAATCAGCCAAATGCAGCAGTCGCATAACTTTCGTACTTCCTCCTGTGTCGTGGTGCGTATGGCTTACCGAATCAAATAAGGCGCAATCACCTTTTCGATTTCTGATATCTTTTCATTCGTTTCCAATATTCGCAGCTCCACATCCGTTGACAAATCCATTGAGAAAATGCCCATAATAGATTTGGCATCCACCACATATCTGCCGGAAACCAAATCAAAATAACCTTCCATATTGCTTATCGCGGACACAAATCCCTTGACTTTTTCAATCGAATTTAAATCCAGTCTGTAAGTTTTCATCTTCCCGTACCCTTTCTTCTTTACCCTGACTTCCTTATCCTGTCATACGCCCGCTTTCAGGCGTAAAAGCCTTATGACAAAGCCACATCCAATATCATCATAATCAGAAATCCCGCCGCAAATCCTAACGTCGCACCGTCCGAATCTCCATCGCCGGAAGCTTCCGGAATCAATTCTTCCACGACAACAAACAGCATCGCTCCTGCCGCAAATGCCAGTAAAAAGGGAAGCGCCTTTTCTATAACACCAGTTATTAATATTGTAACAAACGCGGCTATCGGTTCTACAATACCCGAAAGAATCCCATAAAGGAAAGCCCGGCCTTTTCCTTTCCCATTACTTTTCATGGGCATGGAAATAATAGCTCCTTCCGGAAAATTCTGAATGGCAATTCCGACTGCCAGCGTATAAGCCCCCGCCAGCGTCATTTCCTGACTGCCGGAGAAGACACCGGCAAAAACGACGCCTACCGCCATTCCCTCCGGAATGTTGTGCAGCGTGACCGCCAACGCCAGCATCGTGGTTTTCGTCAGCCTGCTTTTCACCCCCTCCGGCTTTCCTCCTAAGGGATGAAGATGCGGAATCAGTTTATCCAATCCGTACAAAAAAGCGATGCCCGCTGTAAATCCTGTCGCCGCCGGAACAAAAGCCCACTTCCCATACCCCTGCGACATATCAATGGCCGGAATCAGCAACGACCACACAGAAGCCGCTACCATAACGCCGGAAGCAAATCCGAGCAATACTTTTTCCAACAGCGCGTTCATGCTGTTTCTCATGAAAAGTACGCAGGCAGCCCCCGCAAAAGTTCCAAGAAACGGAATCATAAGCCCCAAGAAAATATCCATAACAATGACCATACCTTTCCTCAGTCTCCCACGCATACTGCCACGCAGGCAGTCTCTGTAATTATTCTATGAGATCTTTCTTTGTATGGTTCCACATTATACGATTCATATTCCTGCTCTCATCGAACAGATAAGCCGGCAGGAATGACAGTTAAAAGCCAAAGAAGCATAACACCTGATATATAACACATGATACAATCCATGCAATCCCGCATTGCATCAGCACGATACAAAACGCTTTCCAGACAGAAGCCATCTCTCGTTTAATCGTCGCGACCGCAGCTACGCATGGCGTATACAGCAGGGTGAAAACAAGAAAGCTGACCGCGGAAACCGGCGTAAAGACAGTTCCCAGTGTTTCGCTTAAACTGCTCATCGTCGTACCCGTCAGAACGCTCAGGGTACTTACTACCGCCTCCTTCGCGGTAAAACCGCTGATAAGGGATGTCGCAACGCGCCAGTCATTAAAACCAAGCGGTGTAAACAACGGAGCAATATACTGACCGACCAGTGCGAGCAGACTGTCCCTGCTGTCCGCCACCACATTCAGGCGGCTGTCAAATGTCTGCAAAAACCAGATTATCATCGTAGCTATAAAAATAACGGTAAAAGCCCTCTGCAAAAAATCTTTTGCCTTATCCCACATCAGCAAGAGGACACTCTTTGCGGACGGAAAACGATAATTCGGCAGTTCCATCATGAAAGGCATCGAATTTCCTTTAAACGCCGTATGATTCAGGATGACGGCAACGAGCAGTCCTACCAGAATGCCGAGCGTATACAGCCCCATCATGACAAGCGCCGGATGGTCCGGGAAAAAGGCTGCCGTAAAAAGTGCATATATCGGTATTTTCGCGGAACAGCTGATAAACGGAATCAGCATAATTGTCATTTTTTTATCCCGCTCCGAAGAAAGCGTTCTGCTGGACATAACGGCCGGCACGCTGCATCCGAAACCAATCAGCATAGACACGAAGCTCTTGCCGGATAGACCGATTTTACGAAGCGGCCTGTCCATCACAAAGGCAATTCTTGCCATGTAGCCGGAATCTTCCAAAATGGAAAGAAAGAAAAACAATACGACGATAATCGGAAGAAAGCTCAGTACGCTTCCTACGCCGGCAAAAATGCCGTCTATCACGAGGCTCTCCACTACCGGATTGATGCCGTATGCCGTCAGCATTTTTTCCACAAGCGCCGAAAGCGCGTCGATTCCCATGCTGAGCAAATCGCTTAATCCCTGACCGATTACGCCGAACGTCAGCCCAAAAATCAGCAGCATAATGAGCACAAATGCGGGTACTGCAAAATATTTTCCCGTCAGTATCGTATCAATTCTGACGCTTCGCTTGTGTTCTTTGCTTTCCCGGCACTTGATGACCGCGCTTTCGCACACTTTTTCGATAAAGGTATATCGCATGTCCGCGAGCGAAGCGTTCCTGTCCATGCCGTTGTCCCGTTCCATCTCCACGATACTGTGCTCCATCAGCTCCAGTTCGTTCTGCGACAGCTTCAACCGTTCGATTACATCCTTATCGCCCTCTACGATTTTGCTCGCGGCAAAACGAGGTGACATGCTGCTCAGCTCCGCATGGTCCTCTACCTGATGGCTGACCGCATGAATACACCTATGTACCGGACCTTTTTCACAAAAGTCCGTCACTTTCGGGTAAAGACGTCTTCCCGCCACCTCCCGGATTGCCTTTGTCAGGTCTTCCAGTCCTTCATTCTTAATTGCGCTGATTGCAATGACCGGAATGCCGAGCTGCTCTTCCATCTTTTCCAACGCAATCGTTCCGCCGTTTCCACGCACCTCATCCATCATATTTAGGGCGAGCACCATTGGAATGTGCATTTCCAGTAATTGCAGGGTCAGATACAAATTTCTTTCAATATTCGTGGCATCCACAATGTTGATGATGCCGTCCGGCTTTTCATTTAAAATGAAATCTCTCGTAACAATTTCCTCATTGCTGTACGGCCTGAGGGAATAGATTCCGGGTAAATCCACGACAGTGTCTCTTTTTTCCCCCTGAATCTCGCCGACCTTCCGGTCCACCGTAACCCCCGGGAAATTGCCCACATGCTGGTTTGAACCGGTCAGCTGATTAAATAATGTCGTTTTACCGCAGTTCTGATTGCCTACTAATGCGTATACCATGTCAGTTTCTCCAAACGTAACAGATTCTTATATGAAACGGTTTCCGAGCTTAGTGATTTCCTTCACACTTTGACTTCTATTTTCTGCGCATCCTCTTTGCGAATTGTCAGCTCGTAGCCGCGCAGCTCTATCTCAATCGGGTCTCCCATCGGCGCCATCTTCCGGACCTTCACTTTTGTCCGGGGAATCAGGCCCATATCCAGAAAACGGCAGCGCAGCTCTCCTTCTCCGCCTACCTGCACAATCGTGGCTTCCTGTCCTATTGAAATCTTATCAAGCGTCATCGTCATTCCCTCTCATTCCGCCGCGTAAACGGCTTTTTAACATCTTCCGGCGCATAAATCTTTCCATTCCGCCGGCACGAACGACACAAAATTAGTTTATGCCAGCTTTCGGGGGTTGTCAACTCTATTGTATTGTCAACGCTATTGTAATTGTCAGCTTAGTTGTAATAAACAGAAAAAATTTCCGCCAAAAGATTTCTCCCAATAATTTTACCTGAATTTTACATACAATACCGCTGCATTTTACACGGCCGTGTTATATTCGTTTCAAAATAAAAAAAGTCTGTAAAAACAGACGGACGGGAGACAAAATGAAAGTATCCGACTTGTTTACAATGATTGGCGGTCTTGCCTTCTTTCTGTATGGCATGCACCTTCTCGGCGAGGCTCTGGCAAAAGCCTCCGGCAGTAAAATGGAAGCATTGCTTGCCAAAATGACGAATAATCCTTTAAAAGGCGTTCTGCTCGGGGCTTGTATAACAGCCGTTATACAGTCTTCTTCCGCAACAACCGTTATGGTAGTCGGCTTTGTCAATTCAGGGCTTATGCAGTTGGAGCAGGCCGTCGGCATGATTATGGGCGCCAATATCGGAACAACGATTACATCATGGCTTTTGAGCCTTGCCGGAATCGAAGACGGGCATACCATTCTCACGCTCTTTAAACCGGAAACCTTCTCTCCGGTTCTCGCAATGGCCGGCATCGTTCTCCTTATGGCCGGCAAAACTGAAAAAAAGAAGAATGCAGGCAGTATTTTACTGGGATTTTCCATTCTGATGTTTGGCATGAATACCATGAGTTCGGCGGTGAAACCGCTCGGAAATATTCCGGAATTTTCCAATCTGTTCGTCCGCTTTTCCAATCCGGTCATGGGCATCATTGCAGGAACCATACTGACGGCTCTGATACAAAGTTCCTCCGCATCCGTCGGCATTCTTCAGGCGCTCTGCATGACCGGGGCAATCCCATATTCAGCGGTATTACCGATTATCATGGGACAGAACATCGGAACGTGCATCACCGCTCTGATTTCTTCCATCGGCGCAAAACCAAATGCCAAAAGAGCGGCTTTTCTCCACCTGTATTTTAATTTGATTGGAACGGTTCTGTTTATGAGCGGTTTTTATGCGATTCAACTGTTTTATCCGTTCGCTTTTCTGGAAGAAGCGGCAACTCCCGCGGGCATTGCCATGACCCATTCCTTTTTCAACCTGTTTGCAACGCTCGTTCTCCTTCCGTTTTCGGGCAGACTGGTCAGACTCGCGCACATATCGGTTCCCACTAAGACGACGTATGAAGCAGAGCTTCCTGTGAAAAGGCTTGCCCCGCTTTCCAATATGGATAAACGTTTTCTGGATAATCCTGCGCTTGCCCTCAGGCAATGTCGAAAAACAACAGATGCCATGATAAACCTTGCCTCGGAGACCGTTCGGGAAACCCTTGCTCTGCTTTGCCATTACCAGCCGGAAAAGGCGGAATATGTAGAAGCGCTGGAAAACGATATAGACAAATATGAAGACTGCATCAACGATTATCTGTTCCGAATCAGCCATGCTTCTTTATCGGAATCCAATCTCCTGGAATTAACCATGCTGCAGCATTGCGTCGGCGATATAGAACGCATTGCCGACTATGCCCTCAGCATCACAATCGGCATCCGTAAAATTGAAAAGAAAAATCTGCATTTTTCAAAAGAGGCCAAAGAGGAGCTGCATCTGTACGGCGATATCATTTTTTCGCTTCTGAAATATACGATAGAATACTGGGAAAATCCTGCCCCCATAACCGCAAACAATATCCGGCAGTTGGAAAATGACCGGAATCGTATCGCGCAGCGAATCCTGAAAAACCATAAAAAAAGGCTTAAAAAGGGAAAATGCAGCGTAAACATGGGGTTCCTTCTTTCGGATGTCCTCTCCGGGCTTGACAGAATCGCAAAACACAGCCGCCATATCGTCGATTCCATACAGGATTTTTCTATGGAATAGGCCGTGGAATATTGGGGAATTTCACGCGCACCGTCGTCCCGATGCCTTCATCGCTGTCGAGTGAAATGGCTGCACCATGCACTTGTGCTATGTGCTTTACGATGGCAAGGCCAAGCCCGGTTCCGCCGGTCTTTCTGGAACGGCTCTTATCCACCCGGAAAAACCGCTCGAAAACGCGTTTCTGGTATTCGGGCGGTATGCCGATGCCATCGTCCTGAATAATCAGACAGTCTGTCACCGTCATCCAGACATGTCCGTCTTTTTGATTATAACGAATCGCATTGTCGCACAAATTGTACAGCAGTTCTTCTATCAACGCGCCATCGGCATAAATCATAAGCGGCGTTCCTTTCAGAGAAAGCTGCACGCCATGCCTGGCTGCGACCGGCTCCATCATCTCCATACACCGAACCGCCAGTTCATACAAGTCTACCGGCTCAAATGTAAACTGTTGTTCCGGCGTATCGTCCAGTTGTGACAACTGAAGAATATCATTAATCAATACGAGCAGTCTCTGTGCGTTCTGGTGTATCTCTTCCGCAAAATGCCGTCCTTCTTTTTTGGAAGCCATTCCGGTTGCAATGAGTTCCGCATACCCGGATATGGAAGTCAGCGGCGTTTTCAGCTCATGGCTGACATTGGCGGTAAATTCCTTTCGGATTCTGACGTTTTTCAACGCTTCCGCCTGCCTTGCCCGTATCAGTTCAAGAAAGGGGTCCAGTTCTTTGTAAGCCGTTATATTTTCCAGATGTTCCATGTCATCCGCCATCTGCGCAATCGGCCTGACAAACGCCCGGGTAAGGCATTTGGCAAACCACATGGACACCAGAAAAGAACCTGCAGCGACCAACAGGATGGCAGGCAGAATATTTCGATAAATATGAAAGATGCTTCCCGCCTCTTTCGCAATGCGAATTACACTTCCATCTCCTGTTTTTCTTGCATAAAAGAAAATACTCCGTTCCATCGTCCGGGATTCGCGGCTGCTCATACCCTCGCCGCTTTCCATGGCCTGAATGACTTCCGGCCTGTCCCCATGATTTTCCATGAGCGCATCCCCTGCATAGCTGTCGTACAATACCGCGCCGTCCGCCGCAATCCAGGTAATTCTCAACTCATTTTCCGGCTCAACAAACCCGCCGTTTTTCATTTGTTCCGTCAAATGCAGGTTTTCAATCATTCTGGCAGTTGCCGAAAGATTGGAAAAAACCTCCTGCCGCAGCAAACGGTAAGATACGGCGGCAGTAAAGAACACACTCAGAAAAACAGACACCAAAATGACGAACATAAAATTCAGATTAATTTTTCTTGTCATTTTTTACTTTCCTCTTCTGCGAGATAACCCACATTTCTGACCGTCTGAATATGACGGCCTGCATCCTCCAGTTTTTTCCGCAATGTCTTGATATGAACGTCCAGCGTTCTTGATTCTCCAGCAAAATCTATTCCCCATACTTTTTCCATGAGAATGTCTCTTGATAAAACAACGCCTTTATTTTGAATCAGAAGCGCCAGCAGTTCAAATTCTTTATAGGTCAGCTCAATCGTTTTCCCCTCCACTTTACAGGAACGGCTCACCATATCCAGCACAATCCCGGCCAATCTGAGCGGCATCCCTTCACTGTCCGGTTCCGCCCTTCTGAGCAGAGATTTCACACGCGATATCAGTTCCATAACGCCAAACGGTTTCGTAATATAATCATCCGCCCCGGAATCCAGTCCCTTCACCTTATCGATTTCCGTTGTCTTGGCAGTCACCATAATAACGGGAAGCTTACGGGTTTCCCGGTCGGAACGCAGTTTTTCAAGAACCGTTATTCCGTCTTCATCCGGAAGCATAATGTCTAACAAGACAAGCGATGGCTTTCTCTCCCGTATCCCTTTCAAAAAATCCGCGGCGCATTCGAATCCTTTCGTCTCATATCCGCAGTTATTCAGGGCAAACAGCTCAATCTCCCGAATATTGGTGTCATCTTCCACAATATAGATTGTTTTCATCAAATCACTCCGTTCTATTGTTTTCCTGCATTTTTTATATTACCATATATTTCGGAACGATGTCATATAAGGAGTAATATCATGAATAAAATATTAATGCTTTTTCTGACTTTTCTGAAAATCGGCGCGTTTACCTTCGGCGGCGGATACGCCATGATTGCTCTTTTACAGAATGAATTTGTAGAAAAAAAGAAATGGATTACGAAAGAAGATTTTTTTAATATGACCGCAATCGCAGAATCTACGCCCGGGCCTGTCGCCATCAACAGCGCCACCTATATAGGCTATCGGGTAGCCGGATTCCGGGGCGCGGCAGCATCGACGCTGGCGGTATGTATTCCTTCTTTTGTGATAATTTATCTGATTTCCATGTACTTTGACACATTTTTATCTTTCCGGTATGTAAACTACGCGTTTCAGGGTATTCAGGTCTGCGTGGTCTATCTGATTCTGAAAGCAGGCCTGCAAATGTTAAAAGAAATCCCGAAAAACCCTCTGAATATCATTTTGTTTACAGCAGTATCCGGCTCGATGGTATTATTTTCGCTTCTTGCCGTCAGCTTTTCTTCCGTGTTTTATATTATCATCTGCGGCGCTGCAGGCGTATTTGTCTTCCTTCTCAAAAAACTGGTACGGAAAGGAGATGCAGCATGATTTACCTAGAATTATTCCTTCATTTCCTGAAAATCGGCGCCGTATCTTTTGGCGGCGGCTATGGCATGATTTCATTGATACGCGAAACCGTGCTTGAGAACGGCTGGCTTACCGAAAACGAATTTTTAAGTTTTATCGCCGTATCCGAATCGACTCCCGGCCCGCTTGCCGTCAATATGGCCACGTTTATCGGCTCATCACAAGGCGGCGTTGCCGGCTCTTTCTTTGCGACCCTCGGCGTGATTCTGCCCTCTTTTATCATTATCTTCATCATCGCCGCGCTCATCGGCAATCTGCTGAAATACGCAGGCGTAGAGGCGTTTCTTTCCGGCGTCCGTCCCTGTGTGGCCGCTCTCGTTCTCGGCACAGCGTTTACTATGGGACTTCGTTCTTTTTTTCATGTCGGAAATATAACGGATACAGTCATCATAAATCACCGGGAAATTCTAATTTTCATCCTGTTAGCCGGCATCGGGTTTTTATTCAAAAAATTTAAGAAGAAAAATCTTTCTCCTGTTATTATGTTTCTGATTGCCGCAGTGCTCGGCGTCATGCTCAATTTATCTTAAAATCAGTGGACTTTTCCTGTAAACCCCTATATAATATAACTATTATGGGTATACTATAAATGAAAGATGGAGAAAAAGCATGAGTGACTTAAATTCTAACAAAGCACGACCCCGAAAAGGCCAGACGGGACAAAAACCAAATCTGCCTTTTCACATGCTGGAAAAGCAATCCTATCTGGAAGAACAAAATCAGGAAATCAGGCTTGGAATGGAAGAAGGACTGGATGTTTCCATTTATTCTAAGCCCGAGCTGAACTGGATGCAGATGGAACAGATTCGTATGGGCCTTAAAGATAAAGTGGATGTTTCCGCTTATGCGGATTCGGCTTATGGCTACAACACCATGAAGCAGATTCGGCTCTCCTTTTACTCTTCTACCGACCTCACTTCCTATCTGGACAGGGGTTTTGAAAGCAACGAGTTGGAACAGATTCGTCTCGCCCTGGAAGAAGGTCTGCCTATCGACAAATGGCTGACCGATGATATGTATTCCCAACAGATTCATGAAATCAGAATCGGCCTTTATGAAGGGCTGGATGTTTCCAAATATGCCGATTCCAAATTTAACTGGATGCAGATGCAGGAAATTCGGCTCGGACTGGAAAAAAAGCTGAAAATTTCTTTTTTTGCAAACTATCTGTTCAATCACTGGCAGATGCGGGAAATCCGGCTCGGACTGGAAGAAGGGCTGGATGTTTCTTCCTATGCCAAATTAATTTATTCCAGCACCGACATGCAAAAGATGAGGGAAGAACTTCTTGCAAATGCCAAGACGACAAATACTACGGAAACAGACAGTCTGGAAGCAAGCCTCAATGCCCTGCGTAAAAAAGAATTTAATATTTCGGTCGAAGACAACGGAAACAAGGCTTACGCATACATTCCCTGGATTCCCGGCAACATGGTCAGAGAAGAAGATATTTTTAACGACCTTGAGAACCGGGGAATTACAATCGGCATTAAGCGGGAAGCAATCTCCGATATGATTAAGCAGCGAAGAATGAATGAAAAAATTCTGATTGCTGAGGGCACCCCCGCCGAAAAGGGAAAAGACGGCTGGTTCGAATTTTTTGTAAGACTTGACCTTCCACGTATTCCCGCTCCTCTTCCGGACGGAGGCGTTGACTATGTGAACATCGAAGCTTTTGAAATGGTCGATGAAGGTGAAAAAATTGCCGTATATCATCCTGCCGAAAAAGGCCATGACGGACAGAATGTATTCGGAGAAATCATTCATGCCAATAACGGCCTGGAAAAAAATCCGTTAAAAGGCGTTGGTTTTACGATTGCCGATGACGGCGTGACCTATCTTTCCCGTATGAACGGAAAATTTGAGTTTGTAAACGGCCGGATTATCATTTCCAATATGATTATTGTCCGCGAAGACGTAACATCCGTTACAGGCAGACTGGAAGTTGACGGCTCCGTTTACGTTATCGGCAGCGTTTATTCCGGCGGATACATAAATGCGACAGGCGATATCATTATCGAGCATAATGTCGAAACGGGAAGATTGATTGCGGGCGGAAACGTCATGATTAAAAAAGGAAGTTGTTCCAGGAATGACTGTTTTATCGAAGCGGGCGGCGAAGTCTCCGGAAGCTTTTTTGAAGCTGCCAACATCAACGCCGGAGGCAATGTCAAAGCCAACTATATCATGAACAGCAACATCAATGCTTTGGGAAAAGTCATTGTTTCCGGAAGCAAGGGCATGCTGCTCGGCGGCAGAATATGTGCCGTCAGAGGCGTCGATACTTACAATCTCGGAAACAGCTCTCATCTCAAAACAGTTCTTGAAACAGGCCGAAACGATATTTATGAAAAAGAACAGGCAAAATATGCTGAAAAAAGAATGCAGATTCTGGACCAGATGGCAGTTCTCGAGAATGAATGGAACAAAATATTAAAAACGCTCCCTTCCCAAAAAGAACAGGCGGCGGAAATCATCAAAAAACTCAATGCGGCGATTGTAGCAAAAGACCATGAACTTGCCGAATTGGACGCACAGGCATCCAAGCTCGCCAATTTGACCGACCCCGAACAGAATATGAAAGACCCTGTCTGTGTCAGGGGAAACGCGTACGAGGGAAGTGTCATCATTATCAATACGATAAAATATCTGCTCCCTTCACATGTAAACCGGGTTATTTTCAAACTGAGAAATAAGAACGTGGTAATGGTACGACTATAAAAATAAAAGAAAGTATGGGACAAACTATGAAATACGATACAATCTTAATCATCGATGATGATGTGGCCAGCCGGAAAATTCTGGCCGAAATCTTTCAGGACAAATACAAAATTCTGGAAGCATGTAACGGCAAAGAAGGTATTGAGCTGTTAAGAGCGAACGCATATTCCATTGCCGTTGTCCTGTTGGACAATATGATGCCCGTTATGAACGGTTTTCAGGTACTGGAACGGCTCGGCGAAAGAAAACTGCTGACCAAAATTCCATTTATCATGATTACAGGTGAGGATTCCCCGGAGTCCGAAAAAATGGGCTATGAGCATGGCGTCATGAGTTATATCAAAAAACCGTATCAGCCCGATGTCGTAAAGCAGGTAGTTGAAAACGTCGTTGACCTTTTCCAATATAAAATATTGTTGGAAGTCACGGTGAAAAGCCAGACCGAAAAATTGAAAAAACAGAACCAGATTTTAAGGCTTCAGGCAAAACGGATGAAATATATGAATGAAATTCTGGTCGATTCGATGAGCAATCTTGTTGAGTTCCGAAATCTGGAATCGAAACAGCATATCAAACGGATTCGGCTGCTCTCCGTCTGTCTCGGCACGAGCGTGATGAAATTGTACCCCGAATATAACCTTACGCCCGAAAAACTGGAAATAATTGGATGGGCTTCTTCTCTGCACGATATCGGCAAAATCGTAATACCCGACTATATCTTGTTAAAACCCGGCAAATTAACGGAGGATGAATACGAAGTCATAAAGTCGCACACGACAAAAGGCGCGGAGATTATAGAAAAGATTATTCACATACAGGATAAGGAATTTTACGATTATACTTATGACATTGCGAGACATCATCATGAGAAATACGACGGAAACGGATATCCCGACGGACTGAAAGGCGAAAATATCAGCATTGCCGCTCAGATTGTTTCCCTTGTGGATGTCTATGACGCTCTGACTTCCAAGCGCGTTTATAAAGCGGCATATGACACCGATAAGGCTTACCAGATAATCATGAATGGACAAAGCAACGCATTTTCCTCCAAACTTGTGCAGGCTTTTACGGAAGTACGCGCCGGCATGGAGTCTATTATCCAAAAATACAACAGCGACAGTTAGAAACTGTTCCAACTAAAAAAAACGCAGGCTCAGCAAGCCTGCGTTCCAAGAATTTACTGCGTAAATTCTTGTCTGGCATCCACTAAGATTACAGCAATTTCCTATAGGATAAAAAAGAAAAACCGGCAGAGTCCCATTGGGTCAGCTGCCGGCTTTTCTTTTTGTTGTCAGAACAATCGTTCTTCGATTATGCCATCATCGGAAAGGTCAGAATAACTTTAAATAAATCACCATCGAGTAAAATTTCAAAAGTTCCATGCTGCGCTTCCGTCAGATTTTTGGCAATGGAAAGCCCCAGTCCGCTGCCCTCCGTTGTCCGCGACTCATCGCCCCGGATAAAGCGCTCTGTCAGCTCTTCCGGATTACAGTTTAGCTCTTTTTCCGAAATATTTTTAATGGATATTTCTATCAGCTCCTGCCGTTGTCCTTCTTTCTCCGAAAGACTGTTTATCGCAATATAGACTCTGGTTCCTTCCAGCGCATATTTATAAATATTATTAAACAGGTTTTCCATCACGCGCCAGATACTTCTGCTGTCCGCTTCAATGACTGTCCCGGGCGCATTAACGTTCATCACGATTGTGAGGCTCTTTTCGTCAAACTTCTCGGAAAACTCTCCGATTGTCTGGTTCAACAGCTCTATTACATTAATTCTCTCAAAGTGCAGATTGATATTGCCGGAAGAAATTTTACTCGCTTCAACCAAATCGTCCGTCAGCTGTTTCAGCCGCTGTGATTTTTCATCCAATACCTGTATATAGCTCCGGATACGTTCGTTATCCACTTTTTCCCGTTTAATCAAATCAACATAATTAATGATGGAGGTGAGCGGCGTTTTAATATCATGAGACACGTTCGTAATCAAATCCGCCTTCATACGCTCGTCTTTCATACTGATTTCCACCGCGTTCTTAATTCCGTTTCCGATGCTGTTCACCGACCTGGCAAGCACCAGATTATCTCCATGAAGATTTTCCTGATTGATTTGGCAGGAAAAATTTCCCTCCGCTATCTTTTCAATGCCGTTCACGATATTCTGCCGCTCTTTTACATCCAGATATAAAAGCGTTCCGACAAACATATCCACCACAAAAGCAATGCCCAGACACAAAAGCAACGGCATGCCCGTAAAAATCCCCACCAGAATCATCAACAGGTTAAACGCAAGAAATATCATATATGGTCCCCATGTTCTGATGACGATATTTCCGTTATCATAAACTTCCAGAAACAGCTGAGAACAGCCGTATGCCATTTTTTTCAGCCAACTGTTCTTCCACAGGAGCCCCGCCCGTATTCTTCTGACAAGGCTGTAATAAAAGTAGCAGAATATAATATCGACTAGCAGCACGGTTACACCTGCCGCAATTTTAAACCAGACCGTATACACATTCTCATAGGACACAATAAACCAGTTTCCTGCGTACAAGGCTCCCACAATGGCTGCTGCCGCCAGAACGCCCAGAAACAGCGCGGCCTCGGTCGGCATACTGTCAAATCTGCTTAACAGAACATACTCGTTTCCTTCCTCGTCCCGTTCTTTTCCCGTCGCTCCCGTCAAATATACGAGTAATACAAAATACAGCACAATGGACACGACAGCCAGCGTAACCCATTGCCAGAAATAAGGAAGATAATTCTGAAATCCGGCTTTCCCCTGCGCAAAGACATCATTTACCGGATAAGACGCATCTACGCCAATCCAAATGCGGATGCTTTCAGGATAAGCATAATCATATTCCCGCACGATGCTCTGTATTGTACTTTCCTGAATGGCCGAGTTGCTTTCATAAATCATCTCGGAAGGACTGTAATACAAATATTTGCTCCGGCTGTCATCAAACTTTGTATCAAAACAGCTCCGGAAAAATTCTGCCATATTAGCATTCTCAAGCCCTTTTTTCAGCTCCTCCATAGAAATCAGGTCTTCCATATTGGTAAAATATTCCGTGTGTCCGCCTACGGTTTTCTCGATACAGTACCGCAGATTTGTATTCTCACCGCTATAATACTTCTGATAATTCAGATATTCATCATAATTATAAGCAAGGCTCTGCATCGCTTTAGACACATTTTCGCAGAGTTCCACATAGCTTTCCGGCGCCGCCGTATACTCCTCAATGTTTTTCCCGTCCACCGTCTTATAACGGTTGATAAGAACATTCATCTGAAGAATTTCGTCCTCGTCATACCATTCATCCCATCCGTCCGTCGGCAGCATGTTGGCGGACACATCATCCACAAAAGTATAACTGCCGATATCCGATTTCATATAATTGGCGTCGGAAGTATTATAATATTTGCTGTCCGAATCCACAAACGTCAATACTGTCCGGTCATTCAGAAATTCTTTCATCTGCTGTACGGTCATCTCGTTGGTAACATACTCAGGTCCATAGTTCTGCCATTTCAGCAAATCTTCCAGATAATATCTGGCCGTCACATACTGTTCCGGCATTCCTATGTCCCGATAATTATATGCGGTCACATCGATGACTTTCTTACCGTCAAATACTCCGTCCGTCTCCAGCTGGCTTCGAATCACGCCATATCGTATGATATCCGTTACCGCTCTGCCAAATACCGTATTGAAGAGTTTCGATTCTTCATACGTTTTTTCCTGGTCCGAAGCATGAACACTATAACTCTCCTTTCCGGAAAGTCCCTGCACAACTACGGTTGACCCCGTTGTTACAACAAGTACCGCGATAACGGCCATCATCAGCAGCAGATGCTGCAATACCTGAAGCGCCGCCCGGATACTCCTGCCTGCCTTTCTTTTCCCGTCTTTCATATTCCCTCCCACTTTTATTGTTTCTCAATCTTATAACCGACTCCCCATACGACTTTCAGATAACGTGGGTCTTTGGGATTAATTTCAATCTTCTCGCGGATATGCCGGATATGCACCGCAACCGTATTATCCGCGCCGATTGCCTCTTCATTCCAGATGCTTTCATAAATCTGGTCGATGGAAAAGACCCTGCCGCAGTTCTTAACGAGCAGAAGCAGAATATTGTACTCAATCGGCGTCAGTTTAACGATTTCTCCGTCCACGGTAACCTCCTTTGTATCATCGTTCATACAAAGACCTCCCACCTGGAACAGCGCATTGTTCTCCGTATTGAGGCTGCCTAGCATCGTATAACGCCTTAAATTGGACTTTACTCTTGCCACCAGTTCCAGCGGATTAAAAGGCTTCGTCACATAATCATCGGCGCCGATATTCAGCCCGAGAATTTTATCGCTGTCTTCTGATTTGGCAGAAAGGATGATAATCGGAATGCCGGAATACTCTCTGATTTTCAGCGTCGCATGGATTCCGTCAAGTTTGGGCATCATAATATCCATAATCAGAAGATGAATCGTCGTCTGCTTCAAAATTTTAATTGCCTGCTCGCCGTCATACGCCTTAAAAATCTGATAGCCTTCCTGCAATAAATAAATTTCTATTGCATCCACAATTTCCTTATCGTCATCACATACAAGAATATTCGCCATCTGCTCTTCCTCTCTTTTGTCGTGTCAGCCGCCTTACGATGCGCTGACGCCGGGTTATGATTATTAAAACACATAAAATGAAATTTAATGGTAGGAATTTCATTAATATTTTCTTAATTCGCCGGAAGAAGCCCCAAAAACGCGCCAAGATTTCCGCGTTTTCCCTGGCTTGCCCGATGAGAAAAAAGATAATCCGGGTTACAGCATGTGCAGACATCCGTCACCTGAATCTTATCCGCCAAAATACCGGCCTCCTCTAATACGATTTGATTGGCGCGCCACAAGTCGAGCTGGTACTTCCCTTTTTCCTTATCAATCAAGAGCGCATCCGCCTGTCCCGGGCCGCGAAATGCTTTTCGAAAAGCTTCCGCCACATCTTCACTGACCTCGTAACATGCCTGGCAGATAGACGGTCCGATGGCCGCCGTTACATCTTCCGGCTTCGTTCCAAATGCCTGATACATCGCCTCCAGCGTCCGCTGACCCATCCGGCCAACCGTTCCGCGCCATCCGGAATGGGATAAACCAATCGCTTTCTTTTTGGTATCAATAAAAAAAAGCGGGACACAATCCGCATAAAAGGTCGCAAGTACGACTCCGGGCACATCGGTAATCAGCCCGTCTATGTCCGCATAATCTTTTGGACAGACAATCCCTTTTCCCCTGTCCTTCTCGTTTACCGTCCTGATATTGGTCGTATGCGTCTGGTCGGCACAGACAATATCTTCCGGCTGACAGCCAAGAACTTCCGCAATTCTTTGATAGTTTTCGTCCACCGCGGCCTTATCGTCTCCCCGCGTGTAACTGAGATTCATGGAAGAAAAAATGCCGCCACTCACTCCGCCCAACCGGGTAGAGAAAAGATGCCGCACGAGTCCTGTTTCTTCCAGCAGCGGAAAAGTCAGATATTCTACTCCGCCGTGTCTGTTTTGTTTTACCTGCCGGTTCCCCGGCTTTCTTATTATTTTTTCCATCTCTGTGACCATGCCTTTCTCTCAGCCTGCAATATAGGGAAACGCGTCCCGAATCCATTCTATCCTGCCGCCGTCAATCGCTATTACATCAAAGCGGATTGGCGTATCCAAAGCGCATCCGTGTATCATCCGGTAATAATCGGCAACCCTGCATATCTTTCTCTGTTTCCGAAACCCGACGGCCTCCGCCGCACACCCTTTGGCGTCGTCTCTTCTATATTTTACCTCAATAAATACAAGGTAATCCCTTTCGCAGCCGATGATATCAATTTCACCCTGCCTGCATCGAAAATTGCGTTCCCGAATTTTGACGCCCTGTTCTATCAGATGCTGACACGCCCTTGTTTCCTGTTCCTCTCCGATTTTTCTTTTGTTCAGTCCGCTCCCGTTCCTTTCTCTCTGCCGGAGACGCTTATCCCCTTTGCTTTCGCTCTCCCGCCAACAGGTTTTAACCTTCTATCTGTAAATCAGCTCCTGGCCAGTTTTGCTTTAATCTTATCCATGGAATCCACGAAAACGAGAATTTCCGCCACAACTTCATAAAGCTCCGGCGGAATCATTTCTCCGATATCCAGCCTTGACAGCGTATCCGCCAGTTTATCATCCCGATGTACCGGAACATCCGCCTCTTTCGCCTTCTCAATGATTCGCTCCGCCAACGCTCCCCTTCCGGAAGCAATGACTCTCGGCGCTTCGTCCGAAGGGTCAAACTCTAACGCAATCGCCTGTTTCAGTTTGCTTTCTTTTTCTTTCTGCATCCGATTTCCCCCACTTTTTGCAAAACAATCTTTTCCATCCGCAATACGGATTTTCACTCATATCAGGCGCGCATGTCAAAAGACGTCTTGCTCAACACGGATATATTTTTATTCTGTTCCAGAATTTCCTGCATCACATTCGTCGGCCCGTCTTCCTTTATCTGAAAGTTTGCCTTCATGGAATAACCGCGCTTTTCCAGTCGTTCATTCAAAATGTGAATATGGTCAGCAATCAGATTCAATGCCGCCTCATCTTTTACGGTAAAACTTGCGCTGACCTTATTCAGGTTCTTCTGCATGGTGACATAAACGTCCAGCGGTCCGAGATTTTCCATATCCAGATGCAGAAGCGCGCTGACATTGCCGTCTTTTTTGGCAAGGCTCTTTTTGTTGGTATAAACATATAAGTCTCCGTGAGCCTCGTTTCCCGTCATTTTTAAGGGAAGCTGTATATAAGTAAAGAGATGATTCATCTGATTCATAAAATCCACGTTGTTCTGTAAGTTCTGAACACTCTTTGCGCCTGCGCTTTCCGCCTTTCCTGCCATATGAAAGGCTTCTTCCAGTCTGGCTGCCTGTTCCCTGATTCGGGCATAAAGCTGCTCTACTTTTTCTTTATCCGCCACATCCTCCGGCTTCATGAGCCACTCATTTTTCATGCCTGCCTCAAGCAGATTCCGAAAAGCTCTGCTCCCGAAAAGGGTTTTCATATCCTCCTGAAAATCTTCCCGTATCATATGGGCATTTTCTGCAAACAAATGCTGAATCTGCGAAAGAACCGCTTTGGGCGAAAGATTTCCGCTGCCTATCTGTTTTGCGAGCTCCGCATCGGTTCCCATCTTTTGAAGCATATTGGCAAGAGACTGCCACGTTTTGGCAGACAATTCCGTACGTCCTGCCGGTTCCTGCTCTGTCATTCCCCGTCCTGCCGCGTCCTGCAGAGCATCTTTTGCCTCCGCCTTTTCTCCCTCTGCCAGTTCCTTTAACAGGATTTCCGCTCCGTCCGGCGTTCTGACGGTCTCCGGGCCGCCTGCCGTCCTGTCAGACGCACCGGGCAGGGCTTCTCCCATACTTCCTTCCGACACATTCCCGGAAATTCCCGCGTTTCCTTCTGTTCCGGATTCGCCTGCGGCCGTATCGCCCGGCAGACCGGCGTTTTCTCCTCCGCTCTCGTTTCCTGTTAAGGCTTTTATGACCTGCTGATAAAAGAGAACTGCCTCCGCCTCTTTTCCTTCCGCAAGAAGTTCCTGGAAAACCTGCGGAATCTCTTCCATAATCTGGCCCGCGCTCTGCAATATCTGATGTTCGTAATTTTTGTACAGTTCAAACTGTTCAATATTTATTTCCGTAACAGGAAGCCCCAGACGAATCATCTGCATGACCGAAGCCGGGTCTGCATTCGGAAAGTCGATTAACTGCCGGCTCACATATGCTATCGAGTCCCGGTCGATTGGCATTCCTTCCTGCATCATATTCGATACCATCCGGATATTACCCGCACTGGCAGATAAGCCTGCCGCCGATAATGCTTTCAGAATCGTCGCCTGATTTGCCATATTCGCATAAAGCGGCGCAAGAGATATCTGTGAGCCGTTGTTCGTCTTTATTTCAAAACTCATGTTCTGCCCGAGCGCAATATTTAAATCCCGTTCCAGCTTGGCCGTCAATACGGTCTCCTCATCCAGCGCGATTTGAACCGTATTGCCTTCTCTTCCCACTACTTCGCCCTGAACCGTCTGCCCCGGAACCATGTTCCTGATTTCACTCTGCCCCCGGTAATTCCTGTCTCCGGCCGGAACCGTACTCCCGGTTCCATTCATATTTGTCTGCTTGATTTCCTGATTCTTCGACTGAAAAATATTCCCTAAATTCAATGTTTCCTCCCGCTCATGAAACAAAATGTGTGATAAAAGTTTTTCGGTGAATCGGGCATGGCCCGTATTTTTTCAGAGCTTCGATATGCGCCTGTGCACCATATCCCTTATTGGAAGCGAATCCATATTCCGGAAAAATGCCGTCGTACTGCACCATCAGGCGGTCCCTCGTCACTTTTGCCACAATGCTTGCCGCTCCGATGGAAATGCTTTTGGCATCCCCCTTGATGATTGGAATCTGCCTGATGGATATCTGCGGTATTGTCACGGCATCATTTAACAGCAAACCAGGCTGAACCTCCAGTTTGGAAACTGCCTCCCGCATCGCCTCATATGTCGCCTGCAATATATTGATTTCATCAATCCGCTCCGGCGTGCTGTAACCGATTCCTACCGCCACCGCTTTTTCCATGATGACATCATAAAGCTCCTCTCTTTTTTTTTCGGACAGTTTCTTGGAATCATTGATATATAAAATGTCACAATTTTTTGGCAAAATGACCGCCCCTGCCACTACCGGTCCGGCAAGCGGCCCTCTTCCCACCTCATCAATGCCGCAGATACTCCCATAAGCAGCATATTCTTTCTCATATGCTTTGAGCCCTTCTATCCTTTCAAGCTCCTTCTCATAAGCAGCAAGGCGCTTTTTGGCCTTTTCAACCTCCAGCCGCACGCCGTTTCTCTCATCCTGCTCATACCGCTTAAATAAATCAGGCAGCCTTTCATAATCAGCTGCCTGTAATTTCTCTTTGATTTCACGAATCGCTTCTGCCATATTGTACCTCACATGTTTACTCCCATCTGTCTGCTTCAGCAGACACTCAAATCAATAGTTGAAAATTTTAATTTTCAACCTTTTACCAATCGAAGTATTCTTTCGACCATTCCGTTATCTGTGCCTGATAAATCCAAACCTGTCAAAAGGCCATATCCTGAGCCATGCCCGGCCGATAATTTTATCCCTTCTGACATTTCCGACCGACATATCCCGGCTGTCGGAACTGTTATTCCGGTTATCTCCCAGTACGAAATATTCATCCTCTCCGAGCGTAATCGGCTCATATGCCCGGCCCGGTTCCTGGATGACTTCTTTCCCATATCCCTCTTCTAAAATCTCACCGTTTATGAAAATATTTCCATCCCTGTCAATCTGAACAGTCTCACCGGGAAGTCCTATAATTCTCTTAATATAAAACGTATTATCCTCATATTCGAACGGAAAAACGATAATATCAAAACGTTCTGGCTCTCTGAAACGATAAGTAATTTTATCCACAATCAGATTATCTTCATGCCGAAGCTGTGGCTCCATTGAGCTTCCGCTCACCTGTGTCCGCTGTCCGACAAAATGAATGACCAGATAGACCAGACACAGTACCACCAGAAGATACAGGCTGGTACTCAATATTTCCCGCAACACCTTTTTCATGACATCTATAACCGTGCCTTTCTTACAGTCTGTGAAAAATCTTTGATTTTTCAACCTATGACCTTACTTCCGCTTTTATGCTGCCCCGTCAGGTCTTTCCAGCGTGATTCTTCCAATCCTTCCGCTTCTGAAATCGTCCAATAAAAGCAGGGCGCCTTTCTCATAATCGATTTCCCCGCCCTTTTTATAACATTTCCGACTCTCACAAATATGTTCATAAACCTGAAGCGGCGCCTCCAATTCTTCCGAAAATTGATAACGCTCCACAAGTTCCTGCTTATAGTGTACCATCAAACAGGTAAGTAAGTCCATTGCAAGTTCTGTCTTTTGCAGAATTTCATCATTCATGGAACCGATAAAAGCAAGATTCCGGCCCACTTCCTGACTGTCAAATCTGGGCCACAAAATCCCCGGCGTATCGAGCAGCTCCAACTCCCTGTTCAGCCGAATCCACTGTTTTCCTTTCGTAACGCCCGGCTTATTCCCGGTCTTTGCACATGCTTTGCCTGCTATGGAATTGATAAAGGTAGACTTTCCTACATTCGGAATACCCACTACAATCGCCCGTACCGGCCGGTTCACGATTCCTTTTCTACGGTCCCGTTCAATTTTCTCACGACAGGCTTCCCGTACAGCTCCCTGAACCCCTTTGATTCCCGTTCCGGCTCTGGAATTGATTTCCAGCACATGAAAACCTTTCTTTTTAAAATAAGCAATCCACGCTTTATTACACGCATCATCCGCAAGGTCTGCCTTGTTGAGCAATATCAGCCGCGCCTTGTTCCTGCCAAGCTCATCTATATCAGGATTACGGCTGCTCAAAGGGATTCTGGCATCTACCAGTTCAATCACCAGGTCGATTAACCCGATATTCTCCTGCATCATGCGTTTTGCTTTAGTCATATGTCCGGGATACCATTGATAATTCATGCCAGTCCTCATCCCTTTCTTTCAATGTATTAAAATACCCTTATTCCACACTATTCAATAAACCCAATTTCACCCTCTGCGTCTTTCAGATGAAACCAGGCTTTCCCGATAATATTGTTTTTGGCTATCGGTCCAATATTGCCGGAACGGCTGTCTTCGCTGCTGTTTCGATTATCACCAAGCACAAAATATTCATTTCCTGCCAGTGTTATCTCATTTCCCGCAATTCCGGAATCAATAATTTTATCAAATCTTTCATCCTCTTCCAAGAGCTCGCCGTTGACATAGACTTTTCCATTTAAAATCTGTATCGTTTCACCGGGCAATGCAATAATTCTTTTGACATAATAATGCGTATTCTGATTTCCGTTTGGAAGAAATACTACAACGTCTCCTCTCTTTGGTGAAGACAGTTTATACAAAAAACGATTGATTAAAATTTCCTGCCCGTTGCTTAATGCCGGTTCCATGGAATCCCCGATTACGCTTGTTCTCATACCGACAAAATAAGTCAACGCTACTGCCAGAAAAATAACTACAAAGGTTCCTATCATCATTTCAAAAATATCTTTCAGCAAAGAGGAATTTATTTTCTTTTCTTTCTGATAAAAATGCAGCCCTTTTCTTCTAGCCACCCCGATAACCACGCCTTTCTCTCAGGTTGAAAAAACTTTTTCCAGCCTGACCATGCCTTTCTCTCGATAGTACAAAAACAGTTACCTCGAATTTCTTCAAGGTAACTGTCCGGATTCAATCTTATTTTACCAGTTCTTTAACTTTTGCTTTCTTACCAACACGTTCTCTCAGATAATTCAGTTTCGCACGTCTTACCTTACCTCTTCTTACTACTTCGATTTTCTCAACATTGGGAGAATGAAGAGGCCATGTCTTCTCAACACCAACACCGTTGGATAATTTTCTGACCGTAAAAGTCTCCCGGTTGCTTCCGCCCTGTCTCTTCAATACAGTTCCTTCAAAAATCTGGATTCTCTCGCGGTTACCTTCTTTAATTTTACCATAAACTTTGACTGTGTCGCCTACTCTGAATTCGTCAACCTGCTCTTTTACCTGAGCTTCTTCAATTTCTTTAATAATCTCGTTCATATTTCCCTCCTAAATAATATGGATGTTCTTAATACATTCCGTAACAGAGGACCATCTTATTCGCAACAGTAATAATTTATCATACTGAGGGGAAAAATGCAATAGGGAATCTGGGATTATCATAAAAGTTTATATCGCAGAAATCAAATCATCATCAAAGTATTGTTTACTTTTCTTTTTCCCATTGACATTAATGGTGTAAAAACAGCAATTCCGATTGAAATGCCAGCGAATCCCTATAATCACGCCCGTCATATCGGGATGGTTGCAAGGCGAGACCTGTTCCCCATAAACAAACCGGAGAGATGCCGGCAACTCCCGGATTCTTTTATGTCCAGCTCGTAATTCGCTTTAGGCGATATAACTAAGGCTTTACTATTGTCTATCTTGTATTGAGCAACTGCCTGAAACAGTCAATCTTCCATAGCTTTGCCGTCGAAACATATACCCCACATAAAAAAACTCCGTTTGCGCATAATTCCGATTGATATTCGCGATTATAAAATATTTTCCTGCTGCTTATTTAAATACATCCTATGTTCTTATTTATCAAGGGAAGCAAGCTTCAGCAGACCGTAAGAAACTTATTCAAATACATCCTATGTTCTTATTTATCAAAGCGGAAGAAACAAAAACAATCGTGGATTTTACATTACATTTAACATAACCTTCTCCCGCCTGTCATCTCTCTATTCAACTGAACCTGTACTTTCTTAGATTATATAGTATATATTCATTATCTGCAAGTTTATCCCTATTATTTTGAGATTTTTTCTACACACAACAAACCCTTCATTCCATTTTCGGAAAATATTCCAAAGAAAAGTTCTTTTTATAAAACTTTTTCATAAAGATGATACCAGGGAAGTCCATATTGTTCATATCCAAGACTTACAGGTCCTATGAACTGATATCCGCATTTTTGATAAAGCTGCTCGGCAGGGGTATTTCCTTTTACAACATCAAGTCTGATGCTTACGCACCCCTCTTTTCGCGCTGCCTGTTCGGCAAACAGCAACAGCTCTTTCCCTACGCCGCACTTTAGAAAATCAGGATGGACAGCAAGCGTATAAATTACGTAAATATACCTGTAATCATCCTCCGTCAGCCATTTACCATTTTTATACCCTTCCTCCGGCTCGTGTTTTATAATAATCGTTCCTGCAATTTTCTCCCCAACCTGGGCGACATACAGTACATTTTCCGTCAGCCCTTTTTCCGCATCGCAGCGAGCCGGATAAATGCCCTTTTTCCATCCGGGATAATTTATGTGCGCGTCCAGGTAATCGCATATATCCTCATATAGCATTTCGATACAATCAATATCTGCATCCACGGCTTTTCTAATATAAATATTCTGTTTCACAATGGAATCCTCCTCCGCACGCTGCGCACAATTCGCAAAAACAATCTGTAATGGATTGTTACACCAGTCGTGTTATTGTTTATCTTCCTGTTTCAGTTCACCCTAATATTTTTTCAAATACACCTGCATGTTCTCATTTATCATTTTATTTTTTCGAGCCTTCATCTTCTTGCCGCTTCGCCCATTTCTCATATAAATCCGGTCTCAGCCGCTTCGTCCGCTCAATGGACTGGGCAAGACGCCATTCGTCCACTTTCGCATGATTCCCCGAAAGAAGTATCTCGGGAACTTTTTTGTCCCGCCAGACTTCTGGGCGGGAATACTGGGGATATTCCAACAAATCATTGTGGAAAGACTCCGTCGTTGCGGATTCATCATTATGCAGTACGCCCGGAACCAGTCTCGCCACGGCATCTACCATCACCATTGCCGGAAGCTCGCCGCCCGTCAGCACATAGTCCCCGATGGAAACATAATCCGTAACGATTTCTTCCAGAACGCGTTCGTCGATGCCTTCATAATGTCCGCATAAAAAAATCAGCTCTTCTTCTCCGGCCAGCTCCTGTGCCATTTCCTGATGAAATGTCTTTCCCTGAGGCGTCACATAAATAACTCTCGCCTTTTTCCCGATTCTCTGCATTATCGACGACCAGGCATCATAAACCGGCTGTGCCTGCATCAGCATGCCGGCGCCTCCTCCGTAAGTATAATCATCCACTTTTCCATGCTTATCCGTCGTATAGTCTCTGATATTGACCGCCTCAATGGAAATATGCTGTTTTTCCACCGCTCTGCCCAAAATGCTTGTATGCAGTCCCTGCATGACCATCTCCGGAAAAAGCGTCATGATATGAAAATTAACCACAAGCTTCTCCTGTCTGTTATAATTATCCGATAATCAGCGTATTACGCCAACAGCCCATCCATAATATGAACCGTGATGACCGATTCCTCCATATTGATTTTCAGAATACACTCTTTAATTGCCGGAAGCAGCGCTTCTTTTCCCCCTTCCGTTTCCACAACATAAACGTCGTTTGCGCCGGTTTCCAGCACGTCTTTCAACATTCCGAAAGGTTCTCCCGCATCCGTTACGACCTTCATTCCAATCAGGTCGGCAATAAAATATTCGTCTTTTTTTAATTTCACCGCTTTATCCCGCGGCACGAGCAGTCTGGCTCTCTTGTATTTCTCCATATCGTTGATGGAATCAAAATTTTTAAATTTCAGAATAACAAATTGCCTGAAAAATTTGACACCTTCAATTTCCAATGTCAGTCGTTCTTTTTCCGTTTCGAGAATCACTTCGTTCAGGTTCTTAAAGCGTTTTACATCATCCGTCGTCGGAAAAACCTTGACTTCTCCCCGGATGCCATGTGTCTGTGTGATTACTCCGACTTGTAATTCAGATATCATTTTATGATTATGCCCTTTCCTTAACCTGCATGGCTGCAGGTCAAAACATCGGATACCATAGCAAAAACAGCCTCATGAAATTTTTCGTGAGGCTGTCAGTTTTTAAACAATTTCTACATCCACTCTTTTGTTGTCTTTTGAAGACGCCGCTTTCACCACCGAGCGGATGGCTTTTGCAATTCGTCCTTGTTTTCCGATGACCTTACCCATATCGGATGCCGCAACATGAAGCTCTATTGTAATATTTTTTCCCTCTTCCTTCTGCGTTACAACGACCTCATCCGGATTATCCACAAGCGATTTTGCAATTACTTCTACCAATTCCTTCATAATCTACCTCCAGAAGTACAATAAACAGGTTCACTCTCTTATGTTTAAATAATTCCTGCGTTCTTAAAAATCTTATTGACAACTTCCGTAGGCTGTGCACCGTTTGCAATCCATTTCTTAGCCGCTTCTTCGTCCAGTTTGAAAGAGCTCGGCTCTGTGTTCGGGTCGTAAGTTCCGATTTCAGCAATACATCTTCCGTCTCTCGGGGACCGGGAATCTGCTACTACAATTCTGTAAAAAGGAGTTTTCTTCTTTCCCATTCTTCTTAATCTGATTTTAACTGCCATTTTTTTCTGCCTCCATTGTAAAAATATTATTTGATAGTTTTATATTGAAAAGCCCTAAAAAGGGAGTTTTCCCATTCCGCCAAACATTCCGCGGCCTCTTTTGCCGCCGCCGAGCATACCCGGCATCTGTTTCATCATTTTCTGAGACTGTTCGAACTGTTTGATAAATCTGTTCACAATGCTGATGTCCACACCTGCGCCTCTGGCAATTCGGTGTTTTCTGCTTGGGTTGAGCAGCTTAGGATTCTGCCGCTCCTGAGGCGTCATACTCAGCACGATGGCTTCCATACGGTTCATCTGTTTTTCATCAATCATCCCTTCGATATCGCCCATCTGTTTTCCCATACCGAGCATCCCAAGAATACTGGAAATGCCTCCCATGTTACGCATCTGTTTCATGCTTTCCAGATAGTCTTCAAAATCAAACTTGCCCTTTTTCATTCGAGCAGCCATCTGTTTTTCTTTTTCTTCATCGATATCGATATTCTGCTGCGCCTTCTCAATCAGCGTGAGCACATCGCCCATGCCCAAAATTCGATTGGCCATACGGTCCGGATAAAACTGTTCCAAATCGGAAAGCTTCTCTCCCATGCCGACATACAAAATCGGTCTTCCCGTCACGGCTTTAATGGACAGGGCCGCACCGCCTCTGGAATCACCGTCCATTTTGGATAAGATAACGCCGTCAATGCCTACTTTTTCGTCAAAGTCTTTCGCCACATTAACCGCATCCTGACCGGTCATGGCATCTACAACAAGTATTGTCTGATGTACCTCAACGTTGGCCTTGATTTCCTGGAGTTCCGCCATCATTTCTTCATCGATATGAAGACGGCCTGCGGTATCCAGAATCACAACATTGTGGCCTTCCTTCCTGGCGTGTTCCAGCGCCGCCTTTGCGATATCCACCGGTTTATGATGTTCTCCCAGTGAAAAAACATCTACCTGCTGCTTCTCTCCATTGATTTGCAGCTGTTTAATTGCCGCCGGCCTGTATACGTCACAGGCAACGAGCAGCGATTTTTTCCCTTTTAATTTCAGCTGTCCGGCCATTTTCGCCGTTGTCGTCGTTTTACCGGCTCCCTGCAGGCCGCACATCATAATAACGGTAATTGCCTTTCCGGGCTGCATTTGGATTTCCGTTGTGTCCGAACCCATCAGCGCAATCATTTCTTCATTTACGATTTTAATGACCATCTGGCCCGGATTTAATCCGTTCAGCACATCCTGGCCTACTGCCCGCTCTTCCACGGATTTCACAAACTGCTTAACGACTTTGAAATTGACATCGGCTTCCAACAACGCCATTTTAACTTCTTTCAGAGCAATTTTGACATCCTCTTCCGTTAAACGGCCCTTGCTTCTTAAATTTTTGAATACATTCTGTAATTTATCCGTTAAACTTTCAAATGCCATATACGAACCTCAATCGCCTTTCTATAACGCCTCCAGAATTTCTGCCGACAAATACCGCAGTTTTTGGCAATACACTGTCTTATCGCCGGTTTCATTCCGTTCATAGCATTTGGTCAGGTCATCTATTTCCTGAATCTTTTCTTTCATTTTCTGAAACCGGGCAATCAGCTTTAACTTCTTTTCATATCCCATCAATGCCTTATCACAGCGTTTCACAATATCATGTACGCCCTGTCTGGTGATGCCCTGCTCCTCCGCAATTTCACTTAAAGAAAGATTTTCATATACGATGCTCTCGTATATCTGTCTCTGATGCGCGGTCAAAAGCTCTCCATAAAAATCATACAGCAAACCCTGTTCTACGATTTTCTCCATGATGCTTCCCCCATCGGATTATTTTTATACTCCGACCTTTGCTATTCTACTATATTGGGATAGGGGTGTCAAGTATTTTTTCTTGACAAGTTGAAAGTTGCAGAATTTCATGAAACATTTCAGATTATGTAAACCTCATCCAATGAGAATATCAAACCCATGCTCTCTGCTGCCGAGGTAAAATCCCTGGCCGTCCGGGAGCATTTGCGGTTTATTCGGTAAAAGTCTGGTACCGTCCGCCAGAAAAGTACCGTTCGTGGAACCGAGGTCAGTCAGAAACACGCCGACATCCGTATTCTGTATTCTGCAATGTATACCACTGATTCCTCTCGCGGTTTCCGGATAGACCAGTTGGCACGCATTCGCATTACGCCCTATCGTTAATTCCTGCTCCACTTCTATTTCCATATCTTCAAAAATTCCGGAACGACCCGCCAAACGTACTTCCTGCATCCTTCTTACCCACTTCCTTTCCCCCTATAACAAGAGGGCAGCATATCCTTCTGTCAACGTTCGCAGTCAGAAATACCGCCCTTGCTCTTCTTACAGCACAATACCGTATATCAACATTTAATTTCCAGATATCCCAGTAATTTGCTTGTATCGTACTCGTGCATAATACCTGCATGAGAATCATAATATATTCCGTCAAAATGTACCAGATAATGGCAGAAGCGTCCCATTCTCTCCATTAGAATCGCGCATTTAGGCAGCACCGTATCTCTTCCCTCGGTATACATAATGATATCTGTATGGTCGATACCGTAATAATTCAAAGCGGAAATCACACGTCCCATCGTAGCCTGCCATTCCCGGCAGTCCATAACGCTGATAACTTCCGCAATTGTAACACCCGCCAGCATTGCTACGCATGCCTGCCCGCAAAGACCGTCTTCCGGCAGTTTAATCACTTCGATATTGTCAATCTTACGAATCGGATTTTCAAAACTGTATGGACTGTTCTGGTCCATTCGAATCAAAGAACCTGTCACATGAAGCAGAATTTTATGCGTCACGCCAAGCTCTACGCTTACCGCATCTTCGTCCTCAATATAAATTTCATAATTTCCCTTTTCCTTTGGATGAAGTTCGCAGTCAATGATTTTATTATCCAGAACCAAATCTCCCTGAATCACATCTCTCTGCCTGCATACTTCCCATACGTTAAAGGGAAGGTCAATTCTGTATCCCTTATCACGCTTCTCTACTTTGGATTCAAAAAAATATCTCATGTTTCCTCCATTCCGGTGCTCTGCACCTGTCCTCATATCGTTTTACAGCCAAAATAGTCCATCCCATACAGATAATAATATTGTAACAAATTTCCGAAAAATTGAAAACTGTTTTTATTTGAATTCTTCTTTCAAAAAATTGTACCGCAGGTCTTTCAGCATAGAAGGCGCGACCCCGACAATTTCCTTGAAGCGTCTCGCAAAGGTGGAATAGTCCGAATATCCGCAGTCATAGCAGACTTTAGAAGCCGGCACGCCTGTCAGAATTCTGCGCTTCGCCTCTAAAATTCTTTTCTCATTGATATACTGACGAATGGAATAACCGGTTGCCTCTTTAAACTGTCTCATCAAATAATATCTGCTGATATAAAAAGTATCTGCCAGAAAATCAATGCTGATATCTTCCGTCAGATGCGCCTGAATATACGAAATCACATCTACAATTTTTTCATGATAAACCGCCGTGGTGATAAAAGCCTTCGGCTGCGTAATACATGCCCGGTTAAGCAGCACCATAAATTCCAGAAAAACTGCCTCTAACATCCTGTCTCGCAGAAAATCCTGTTTTCCCGACTCTTCTTTTTCAATCCGCATCAGGCAGTCCAGAAGATTCTCATAACTGCCCGGCGCAAAATGAAGCACATGGTTTCCCTTCTGCCCTGCCAGTTCGAAACAGTATCTTAACTGTTCTCCCCGTTTGGTTCCATGATTCATAAATTCTTCGGATAAATAGATGATATATCTTTCATAGGGTCTGCTGCTCTCTATTTCCGGTTTATGAATCGCATTATAATCTACCAGCACAAAATCATGCGGTTTCAGCCGATACGTCTTTCCTTCAATCTTGTAACTGACATTTCCATCTATAAAATAAATAATTTTATAAAAATCATGATAATGGAAAGGAAAATCCCGCGAAACACAATCCTTTATATGAAACAGTTTCCAGGATTCTTCCAGAAAACCCGTCTTCTCATATTGTGCCAGATTCTTTTCATTCAAGAACTGCCGCACTCCTTTCGCCTGTTCAACCACAATGTCACAATACACGAACAATCAGATTCCTAATCCTGCCGTTCTCTCAGCTTTTTTCAATCTATTCGCCCGAAAAATCCCCGAAGCTGATGTTGATATCCACATCCGTGTCGATACCGTCTACGACTCCGGTATCGGTATATTGCCATACCCTGACATTATACGGAAAATATAACTCCGTGTCATAATAGGCAAACCACTTATCATAATCCTCCAGTTTTTCCATATCGAGCATCAGCATAAACGTTTTCAGGTTGCCGTAAATCATCGGCGTATAGCCTGCCTGTTTAATCATTTCGCAAAAAGCGATGCAATACTCTGTCCGCTCTTCCTTCGTCAAATCTTTCGTCCGCGCATTGTCCTGATTTACCGCTTCCACATCCAGCACGACCGGATAGGTGACATCGTAAGGCTCGATTGCATCCAGAACGAACTGCGCTTCCTCTTCCGCTTCCTCAACGCTGACTGCCTGCGTAAAGAAATATACGCCGGCCTTGATTCCATTATCGAGCGCACCGTTAATATTATCCTCAAATGTTTCGTCTTCTTTGATTTCGCCTTCCGTATAGCCGCGGATGCCAAGCCTGATAAACGCATATTCTACATCGCTTGCCGCAACCTTTGACCAGTCGATTTCCTCCTGATACCGGGACACGTCAATTCCTTTGTGGGAAATCAGTTCGCCGTTATCATAATATTCAATCAATTCTTCCTCCGTATGTACAAAATTCTCCGGAAGATACGCATGTTTCGCGAGGTTATCGAGTATCGGGAAAAAGTAATACTGATTGCTGTCAACAAGGACTATTTCATTCGGAAAGAACTGTCGGAGCATATTGACGGCTCCGTCACCGGAAAGCATCAGCTCTTTCATTCTGGCAAGCATCGCCTCTTCTGTTTCCGCCGATGCCGTCAGCGCCGCATTCTCCTTTTCGTTTGCTAACATTGCATCCACTTCTTCCTGCGTATAATTCTCTTGAAGGACTGCAATTTCATCGCGCATTTTCGCCGCTTCCAACTGAGACGCCCGATAACTGAAAACAAGAACCATACAAAATGTGACCGCCGTCAGCGTTACAATACAGAGAATAATGGAACCAAACAAAATACCGTTCTCGGTCCGCCGCTGTTTTCTGCTCTTCTTTTTCATTTGTACCTTTTTTCCCCGCATATTTACTCCTCTTGGTTTAGAATCTGTCTCCAAAATAGCTTTTATAACCTTCCCCGAAAATCTCCGTTGCGCTCGTAATAACCATGAATGCCTCGGCGTCTTCTTCCCTGACGATATCCTCCACCTGTGGCGATACCGGTTTTTTAACGACGCACATCAATACTTTTTTCGCTTTTCCGCTGAACGCACCGCGGCCTTCAATCTGTGTCACGCCGATATCCAGTTCTTTCAAAAGTCTGTCCGTAATCTCATCAGCCTTATCGCTGATAATATACTGCAGTTTTGCTTCATCTTTTCCATACAGGACAATATCCAGCATAAAAGAATTGACAACCGCAATAATCCCGGCATAAAGGGCGACATCCAGGTCCTGAAACACAATGCCGGACACACTAATTATTATAACATCTGTAATGAAAAAAAGCATTCCCGTCTTTAAATAAGGCAGTTTCTGGCGAAGCCATTTGACGATAATGTCCATACCTCCCGTCGTCGCGCCCGCTTTCATAATCAGTCCGATAGAAACTGCATACAAAACGCCGCCGGCAAGTACTGCCAGTAAAATATCATCCGTTGCCGGTCCTAACGGCGCCAAAAGATTTGTAAATGCGGAAATAAGCGTAATCGCATAAATCGTCGATACCGTGAAATGAATGCCGAACTGCCAGATAGAAAACAGCAGAATCGGAATATTCAACGCAAAAATCAGTGTACCGGTCTCCACGGGCAGAAACTTACCGATAATAATCGCAATACCTGTCACGCCGCCCGGCGCAAGATGATGCGGGTCGATGAACAGACTGATTGCCAGTGCATTCAACAGCGCCATAATGGTAATCACCGCATAATTTTTTAAAATCTGCCTTTTCATTCCGATTCCTTCCTGTCCGTAAAACCTTTTATACCCGGCTTTGGTTCTGCCCGGTTCATAAATTACAGTATATGGATTATCCGGCATCTTATTCCTGTGGACTGTACGTCCGACAGGCAGCGGCCGGATGCTAAACGCTAGCCCGCACCACTTTCGGCTTATAGCCGCTTTCTTCCAGCGCCTGAATAATCTGATTTTTATGCTCTGTTCCGTAAGCTTCCATCGTGATACGAAGCTCAACGGCTGCATTTCTGTTAATGGAAACGAACTGATTATGCTCCAGTTTGATAACGTTTCCGCTCTGTTTCGCAATCACATCGGATACCCTCGACAATTCTCCCGGTTTATCCGGAAGCAGCACCGATACGGAAAAAATCCTGTCCCGCAGCACAAGCCCCTGCTGTACGACCGAAGACATCGTAATGACATCCATGTTGCCGCCGCTTAAAATGGAAACGACTTTTTTATTTTTGACATTCAGATGTTTCAGTGCCGCCACGGTCAGCAGTCCGGAATTTTCGACAACCATCTTATGGTTCTCAACCATATCCAGAAAAGCAACGACCAGTTCTTCGTCCTCCACCGTAATGATATCATCCAGATTTTGGCTGATATAGGGGAAAATTGTGGTTCCGGGCGTTTTCACGGCCGTGCCGTCCGCAATCGTATTAACGCTGTCAAGTGTGGTTACTTTCCCGGCCTTTACGGACGCCTGCATACAATTTGCGCCCGCCGGTTCCACGCCGATAACCTGAATTTTGGGATTCAGCAGCTTGGCAAGCGTCGAAACGCCCGTCGCCAGTCCGCCGCCGCCAATGGGAACCAGAATATAATCCACGAGCGGCAGTTCTTTGATAATTTCCATCGCAATCGTGCCCTGACCGGTCGCCACCTCCAAATCATCAAAGGGATGGACAAAGGTATAACCTTTTTCTTCCGCAAGCTGATACGCATATGTACAGGCTTCATCATAAACGTCACCGTACAAAATAACTTCCGCTCCGTAGCTTTTCGTTCTGTTGACCTTGATGAGCGGCGTCGTCGTCGGCATAACGATGGTCGCCTTAACGTTGTAGCATTTGGCCGCATAGGCAACACCCTGCGCATGATTTCCCGCGGAAGCCGTAATCAGCCCTCTTTGTCTCTCTTCCTCCGAAAGCGTGCTCATCTTATAATAAGCGCCCCGCAGTTTATAGGCTCCGGTAAACTGCATATTTTCCGGCTTCAAATATACTTTGTTCCCTGTCTGCGCGCTGAAATAATCGCTGAACACCAATTTGGTCTCCGTCGTTACCTCTTTTACAACTTCGCATGCCTCCTCAAATTTCTCTAACGTAAGCTCCATCTTTCTGCCCCTTTCCTGTATTGGCCATATCCCTTCAACTTCCCGTCATGCCATCATAGACAATCTTTCCCTTATACATCAAACAGCGCATTTACAAACTGTTCCGCGTCGAACTTCTGTAAATCGTCGATTGTTTCTCCGACGCCGATATACTTCACCGGAATCTTCAGTTCGGACTGGATTGCAACCGCAATGCCGCCTTTGGCGGTTCCGTCCATTTTCGTTAAAATAATGCCCGTTAAGTCCGCCACTTCACCGAACTCTTTCGCCTGCTGCAGCGCATTCTGTCCTGTCGTTCCGTCTAAAACGACCAGATTTTCCCGGTGCGCGTCCGGAAACTCCTTATCGATGATACGATTGATTTTTTTCAACTCTTCCATCAAGTTCTTTTTGTTATGCAGACGGCCTGCCGTATCGCACAAAAGCACATCGACATTTCTTGCCTTCGCAGCCGCGACCGCATCATAAATCACACTGGCAGGGTCCGCTCCCTCTTTCCCGCCGATGATATCCACGCCGGCCCGGTGCGCCCATTCCGTCAGCTGTTCTCCCGCTGCCGCCCGGAACGTATCCGCCGCCGCAAGAAGGACTTTTCTGTTCTGCGCCTTTAATTTCCCCGCCAGTTTTCCGACGGAAGTCGTTTTTCCGACGCCGTTTACGCCGATAACAAGAACGATGGACTGCCTGTTCTCAAATTCATAGGCGGTCTCGCCCACCTGCATCTGCTCTTTGATGTTTTGTATCAGAAATTCCTTGCAATCGGCCGGCTCTTTGATATAATTCTCTTTTACCTGTTCCCGCAGCCTCGTCAGAATTTCTTCCGTCGCATTCACGCCGATGTCGCCCATAATCAGAATTTCTTCCAGTTCTTCGTAAAATTCCTCATCGATATGGGAAAAGCCGTTAAAAACGGAATCAATTCCATACACGATATTCTTTCTTGTTTTGGTTAATCCTTCTTTTAATCTGGCAAAAAAACCTTTTTTTTCTTCGCTCATCAATCATCCAATTCCTTATCAATCAAATTTACGCTGACTAACGTTGAGATTCCTTTTTCCTCCATCGTAATACCATAAAGCCTGTCCGCTTTCTCCATTGTCCCACGTCTGTGAGTAATCACGATGAACTGCGTATTCTTCGTCAGCTTATGTAAATACTTCGCAAAGCGGCCTACGTTATTTTCATCCAAAGCCGCTTCGATTTCGTCCAACAGACAGAACGGCGAGGGTTTCAGATTCTGAATCGCAAACAGAAGGCAGATTGCTGTCAGCGACTTTTCTCCACCGGACATCTGCATCATATTGACCAGTTTCTTTCCCGGCGGCTGTGCGATAATGCGGATGCCGGCCTCTAACACATCTTCGTCTTCCAACAGCTCCAGCGTTCCCTTTCCGCCGCCGAACAGTTCCTTGAACACTTTATCAAATTCCCGGTTGATTTCCGCAAATTTCTCATTGAACTGTTTTCGCATGGACGTGTCCAGTTCTTCAATAATGCCTAGCAGCGTCTGCTCCGCTTCCACCAAATCATCATGCTGCGTCTTTAAGAACGTATACCGCTCCATCAGATTTTTGTAATCCTCGATGGCATTGACATTGACGTCGCCCAGTTTCCTGATTTCATCCTTTAAGCGGGAAATGTCTTTTTTCATCGCCGGCAGGTCAGCCATCTCTTCATTCCGCATGGACGCCGCATCGGACAGCGTAATTTCGTATTCGTCCCACATATAGTTAATCTGGGATTCGATAGAATTTTCCAGCTTTTCCTTCTGGCTGTTCAAACGATACACTTCCTTGTCAAGCGCGTTCATCTGCTTTGACATTTCTTCTCTTTCCGTAAAAAAGTTCTTCTGCTTTGCGGAAAGCGTTTCTTTGGAAGCGATATCCTCTTTCAGTTTCTCTTCCGTATCGGTCTGGGTCGTATGGGATGCCAGAATCGTTTTTTCTATTTCCAGAATGCTTTCCTTTTTCAGTTCCACATCTTCCCTGCCGGCCTCCAGACTGTCCTTCACCTCTTTCAGCTCCAGTTCATGACGGCCGATTTCGCCCTCGATACGTTCGATATTCTGCCTGTGAAATTCTGCCTGCTGTAAAATTTTCTCAACTTCCACATCCCATTCGGAAACCTTTGCGGACTGTACAGATTCTTCTGCCCGTTCCGTCTCCAGCTGACGCTGAAAGCCTTCAATCTGCGCTTCCGTATCTTTTTCCAGTGTTTCGGAAGATTCCAGTTCCAACAGAATCGCCTTCTTATTCTCCTGAATCTCCTGAATCTGTGTTTCCAGTTCCTTCTCTTCCGTCTGCAATTCCTCGGAACCTTCCGCCGCTTCGTTCTTTCGTTCTCTGGCCTGTTCCACATTCAGTCTTGCCGTATTCTGCTCAATAAATTTCCTCTGTAACTGTCCCTTGATATCTTCGATTTCAAGACGCATTTTGTTTCTCGCCGTCTTGGTGCTTTCGATGTCCTCCAATAAACGGTCGATTTCCATCACATATTGTTTGATTTTTTTCTCCAGTTCTTCCATCTCACGACGCCGGCCCAGGAGATTGCTGTTGTTCTTAAAAGCGCCGCCGCTGATGGCGCCTCCGGGAACGAGAAGCTCGCCTTCAATCGTAACCATGCGGAGACTGTGGCGGAACTTTCCTGCGATTTTCACCGCATTGTCAACATTATCGACAACCATGATTCTGCCAAGCAGGGATTTGGCCACGTCCCGGTATCTTGCATCCACCTTTACCAGTTCGTCCGCCATGCCGATAACGCCTTTTTCTTTCAGCGCCTCCTTATTCTTAAATTCCTGCGGATTTTTGATGCTGGTGAGCGGAAGAAACGTAGCGCGTCCCGAACGGCTGCTCTTCAAATAAGCAATCATACTCTTGGCCGTCTCTTCATCTTCCGTCACAATATTCTGGATATTGCCGCCAAGCGCCGTTTCAATCGCCGTTTCATATTTGGCCTCGGCCTGAATGATATCCGCAATAACACCGACAATTCCCTTTTTCTTCGCTTTCTGTTCCATAACGGCCTTAACCGCACCGCCATAACCTTCATAGCGCTCTGTCAGGTTGGAAAGCGCATCTAATTTGGACTTTTCCTGATGATAGGAAACCTGCGTATCGCGAAGCTTCTGGTCCTTGTCCGCCAGTTCTTCCCGCATTCCCGCGAGTTTTTCCTCCGAAACTTCCTGTCTGTCTTTCAGCTCCTGAATCGCCTGATTAATCGTTTCAAATTCTTCTTCCAGATTTTTAATCGTTTCCGTATGTGCCGCTTCATCTGACTTCACCCGCAGCAGCCGGGAATTCAGCTCTGCTTTCCGAATCTGAATCTGCTCTAACATCGTGTCGAAACTTCCCATCTTGGATTTGATGGTCGCCCGGTTATTCAACGCGCTGATAATGGTATTCTTCCCGTTTTCGATATGATTATTTAACGCTTCAATTCTGCCCTGTACATCTTCTAACAGCGTTCCTGCCTCTGCTCTCGCCTGCTGCAGCACGGTCAGCTTCTCATCAATCTGCGCTTTCTGCTCCGCAATGCCATCCTTTTCCCGGTTCTTCTCCTGTATGGAGCTTTCAATCGTATGGATACGGGTCTGCAAATGCTCTTCGTTTCCTTCGACCGAATGAATCTTTTCTTTCAGGACGTTCATTTCACCTTCTAATTTGGAACGCATGACGCCCGTATCCGTCAGCGTCGCCCGGGCCTGCTCTATCGCCTGGTCAAGCTGTTCGATTCTGCTCTCTATCTGCTCATATTCTTCTTTGATATGTTCGTATTTCTGTGTCGTATCTTCCAAATCACCGCTTGCTATGTGCAGTTTCTCATCGACCGAATCAAGCTGTTCCTTAATGCTGATATTTTCTAACAGAAAGACATTGACATCCAGTGTTTTCAGTTCTTCTTTTTTCCGTAAATAAACCCTTGCCTTCTCGGACTGCTTTTCGAGCGGCCCCGTCTGCTTCTCCAGTTCGGACAGGATATCGTTGACGCGGATAAGATTTTGCTTTTCGTCTTCCAGCTTCTTCTGTGCCGCATATTTTCTTCTTTTGAATTTTACGATACCGGCTGCTTCGTCGAAAAGCTCCCTGCGTTCTTCCGGTTTACCGCTCAGAATTTTATCAATCTGTCCTTGACCGATAATCGAATACCCTTCCTTACCGATACCTGTATCATAAAAAAGTTCATTAACGTCTTTCAACCGGCATATCGTGCCGTTAATCATATATTCGCTTTCACCGGAACGGTACAGTCTTCTGGATACCGTCACTTCATCATAGTCAATGGAAAGCTGATGGTCGGTATTATCCAGCGTAATTGCCACATAAGCGGAACCGAGCGCTTTCCGCATCTCCGTACCCGAAAAAATAACGTCCTGCATGGACGCGCCGCGCAGCTGCTTGATGCGCTGCTCTCCGAGCACCCATCTGACCGCATCCGCAACGTTGCTCTTTCCGCTGCCGTTCGGCCCGACAATTCCGGTGATTCCGTTATGAAATTTAAATGTAATTTTATTTGCAAAAGATTTAAACCCTTGTACTTCGATACTTTTTAAATACATAGATACCCCGCATTTTATCCCTGCAAAGAAACGAGCGCCTCATAAGCCGCCTGCTGCTCTGCCGCTTTTTTGGTTTTTCCCGTTCCTTCACCGATTTTCATTTCATCAATTCTGGCCTCCACAACAAATACCTTATCGTGGTCCGGGCCGCTTTCACGAATCAGCTCGTAATGCAGCTTTCCTTCATTCTTCTGCTGCACGACTTCCTGCAGAATTGTTTTGGCGTCGTAAAACAGCTTCTTATGCTCCAAATCCGAAAGCACAAAACGATGAATAAAAAGCGCCGCTTCCTCCTTGCCGCTGTCCAGGTAAATTGCCCCGATAATCGCCTCCATCACATCCGAAATAATGGAGTCTTTGGTCCGTCCTCCAGTCCGCTCTTCGCCGACGCCGAGCAGAATATATGCTTCCAGACCAAATTGTCTCGCACAATAAGCCAGCGCCTGCTCACAGACGATGGAAGCCCGCATTCTCGTCAGTTTCCCCTCCGACATTTCTTTATTTTCCTGAAAAAGAAACTCACTGGAAATTAATTCGAGTACCGCGTCTCCCAAAAACTCCAGCCGCTCATAATCCTCATATTTGTTTACTTTCTGCTCATTGGCAAAAGAGCTGTGTGTCAACGCCTGCCGGAGCAGTAACTGATTGCTGAAATGATATCCGATTTTAGCTTCCAATTCTTCTATCGGTTTTTGCTGCATTGATACCTCCACAAACGAAAAAAACCCTTTTTCAGAAAGGGTTTTTCTTCTATTCTGCCGCTTTAACTGCGCTTTTAATCAAATGAACCGCTTCTTCTACCGTCGCTATATGTTCCACTTTTTCAGCCGGAATCTCTATATCAAATTCTTCTTCAATGCCCATAATGATTTGAAAGATATCCAGCGAATCCGCTCCCAAATCTTCCATGAACGTTGTTTCCATTGTAATTTCTTCCGGGTCCACACTCAAAACATTTGCAATGACCTGCTTTAACTTATCGAATTCCATATGCAGCCAGCCTTTCTCAATCCTGTATGCTGATTTTCTCTTTGATTTTCTCGTTAATCTTCTGTTCTTTGAACAAGATACACTGTAAAATCGAATTTTTGATTTCGACGGATTTGGAACTGCCATGCGTCTTGACAACCAGACCGTTCAGGCCGAGCATCGGCGCGCCGCCATACTGTTCCAGTTCAAAATCCTTCAGGGTTTCTTTCAAAGCAGGCTTTACGAGAAACGCACCGATTTTACTCCGCAGAGAAGACATCATACCGTTCCTCACTTTTTTAATCAGCGTGCCGCCTACGCCTTCATACAGCTTCAAAATGACATTTCCGACAAAAGCCTCACACACAATGACATCCGCCATCCCTGCCGGAATATCTCTGGCTTCAATACTTCCGATGAAATGAATATCGGGACAGTTCTTTAAAAGAGGGAACGTTTCCTTAACAAGCGCATTGCCTTTTTCCTCTTCCGCACCGATATTGACGATTGCGACTCTCGGATTCCTGACGCCCATAATATTTTCCATATAAATCGAACCCATCTTTGCAAACTGTACAAGGTGAGAAGGTCTCGCATCCACGTTTGCGCCACAGTCCACCAGCAGAGCACATCCCTTCTCCGTCGGGATAAGCGGCGCGAGCGGCGGTCTTTCCACCCCTTTAATACGGCCTACAATAACCTGTCCGCCTACCAGCGTTGCCCCGCTGCTTCCGGCAGACACATATGCGTCACAGGTTCCGTCCTTCACAAGATACAGAGCCTTCACAAGAGAGGAGTCTTTCTTTTTTCGAATCGCCATAACCGGAGGTTCCGCAGTCTCGATAACCTCGCTCGCAGGAACAAGCATAAGCTGCTCTTCCGGGTATTGGTATCCGGCGAGTTCTTTCTTCATCGCATCTTCATTTCCTACCAGATAGACCTTGACCTTGCTGTTCTCCTGAATGGCTTCTACCGCACCCTTAACAATTTCTGCCGGTGCATTGTCGCCGCCCATTGCGTCTACCGCTACCTTTACATATTCTCCCATGCTCCTACTCCTTCCTCTGCCTGAAAGGCATCATATATTAATATACTAGACTGTCCAGTAAAAATCAAGTTTTTAGCAAAAAATGGCCTGAAAACGCGGAAATAAAAAAATCAAGGAATCATTTATTTGACAATCCCTTGATTTTTCAGCTTAATCAACTGCAATAATTTCTTTTTTGTTATATGTGCCACACTTCTTACATACTCTGTGGGGAACCATTAATGCGCCGCATTTGCTGCATTTCACTAATGTAGGAGCAGTCATTTTCCAGTTTGCTCTTCTCCTATCTCTTCTTCCTTTGGAAGATTTGTTCTTAGGACAAATAGACATCGTTACACCTCCTTATTCGCATGAAAGATATCTTTTATCACTGACATCCGGGGGTCTGGAATAAATGTATCGCATTCACAGGTTCCGGTATTCAGATTCCGGCCGCACTTCATACAAATTCCTTTGCAATCCGGTTTACACAGAATCTTTCTTGGCCAGTTGATTATGATTTCATTGTTCAGTAAATCCTCTACATTCAACTGATAACCTTCCATAAAACTCCGGTCATCGTCCTCTTCGTCATCCATCTGCTCCAATACTGCATCCGGCCCATGGACTTCTCCTGAAAACTGAAGCGTCAACTTTTCCTCCACAGGTTTCAGACATCTGTCACAGTTCATTGCAACGATGATTTCTGCCTGTCCTTCCACCGCAGCCCTGCCCTTACCGATATTGGTAAAAGTCAGACGCACCGGTGATTTTTCAAGAATCCGAAAAACTTCTCCGCCGACGGTCACTTCTGTCATATCTGTTTCCGTCTGCATCGAAAGTATTTTATCCTCGGATGTTAATACCTCAGTTAAATTAATGAACATAGCTGACTCCTATTCACACTCAAATCATTATACATAGGACGGTTCGGTTTGTCAACTAAATTTTTCCGCCGAATACTTTAAAAATACGCTTACTTTGCCAGCGTTTCTTCCTGCAGTCTGTCAAACTCTGCCATACACTCATCCACCGTAGCGCCGTTCAGCAGTTCCCGCACAACGAGGCAGGTATTGCCCCACTGTTCCAGCTGCATACCGGCATTGGTGCCGAGAACATAAACGTTCTCCTCTATCCTGTCGTTTAACGGCTGTAATGCCGGAATACAGTCTACTTCTACATTTTTAGACGGGGAAATCACATTATTCGTCTCCGCATATATCTGCAGCGCTTCGTCCGAAAGTATTACGTCCAATACGTTCAGCGCATCTTCCGCATGTTCTGCATTCGAACCGACGCCAAATCCGGTCATGGAAATTACCGGCATCTGTCCGCGGCTGCTCGGAAAGCCAATGACCAGCATGTTAAAATCCGGATTCCCGTATGCGGTCTCCGAATTGGCAGCTCCCCAATAAGCCATGACAACAGGTGTTTTGCCGGCAAGAAAATCTTCCCCTTCTCCTTCAATCGCTTCGCTGACATAGGCTTTTTCGGCGTCGATATATCCACAGTCAATCATTTCCTGAAGAAATTCAAATCCGGGACGCATATAGTCACTGTATTTGCTTTCTCCGCTGTTTAACGCCTCGATTTCCGCCTCTGTGTTTCCACTGTTATACAAATCCGCGTAAGCCAGCGCCAGAACAAAAGTTTCCAGCCACCAGCGATTTGCCCCTACCGGTGTTTCGATTCCGTTTTCTTTAAAAACTCTGCAGCATTCCAGAAAATCTTCCGGCGTTTCCGGCAGTTCAAGGTTATACTGGTCGAACATGTCTTTGTTAATGAATAAACCGTATGCCACTACTTCCTGTGGAATGGCTACCAGTTTTCCGTCAATCGTATTCGCCGTTTTTACCACATCCCGCAGATTTTCCGCACAACTGAGCCCCGACAGGTCCATCAGCTTTCCTTCTTCTCCCAAAGCCTTGATGACATCCGGATTCAGCAGATAAATATCATCCATATCATTTCTTGCTCTGTCAAGCGCTACATCATCATATGTTTTGTCCTGATAATCCTCCGCAGTATATGTGATATAGCCTACGTTCACTCCGAGTTCCTCTTCTGCCATAATAATTGTTTTGTCTGCGGCGTTCCTTGCCACATTTTCCGCATCCGGACTCATTTTTTCCATCGGGCTGTACAGATTTACGACACGCTCTTCCCCCTCTTCCGATTCCACCAGGTTGAAGTCCGATTTATTCCCACAGGCTGTCATCATAAGAACCGCCGCTCCTGTCAGACATCCTGCCATCGCTTTTCTGAAATCATTCTTTCTGTTACTTTTCATAATTTCTTTCTGACTGCTCCTCACTTACTTCTCATTGATTCCCCTCTATTTACAATTCCTTATATATACCGCTTAATCACCTGCTTCAACAATTCCACATCGATTGGCTTTGCCAGATGGACATTCATTCCCGCATTCAAAGCTTCTCTTTCATCTTCCGCAAAAGCGTTTGCCGTCATGGCAATGATTGGAATCTCTTTCGCGTCTTTACGTTCCAGCTCCCGGATTGCTCTTGTGGCATCATAACCGTTCATCACCGGCATCTGAACATCCATAAGAATCGCGTCAAATTCGCCCTCTCCGGCGTTTTCAAAACGCTCCAGCGCCAGACGGCCGTTTTCAACAATTTCACAGCTTGCGCCCTCTATCGACAAAATCTCCGACAGAATCTCCGCATTGATTTCATTATCTTCCGCTGCAAGGAAATGCAGGCCCTGCAGACTGTCGTCCGCTTCTTCCTCCGATGTCTTATTTTCTCCCGCTTCTTCCGCCTGTATCTCCATCACTTTTTCTTTCAGGGCAGATACAAAAAACGGCTTTGTAAGAATTCCCGTATATCCTGACTGAAGCGCTTCCTCCATATAATCCATATTTTCCACATCATGGTCCGCCATGAAAAGAAGCGGCGCGGTTATGGGCAGAAGATTTCTTATTTGTCCCGATATCTGAACATCGTTCATAACAGACAAACCGGCATCCAGCAATGCCAGCTGATAACCGTTTTCCGTATCCTTATAGTCCTGTAACAGGGACAGGGCATTTTCCACATCGGCTGCAATGTCCACCGTAACGCCGATATCGTCCATAAGCATCCGTATGCTTTTGCCTTCCTGCTGATTATTACCCACAAAAAGAATACGGGATATTCCGTTCTGCTCCCAAAACAGTTTATCCACCTGTCCTTCCGGTATGCGGAACTCTAATTCTACCCGGAAAAGACTTCCTTTATTGACCTCGCTGGAAACTTCGATGGTTCCTCCCATGAGTTCCACGATATTTTTGGTAATCGCCATGCCAAGCCCAGTACCCTGTACTTTATTCGTTGTACTGTTCTCCGCCCTTGTAAACGCGTCGAAAATCGTTTTTAAATACTCCTGCGTCATCCCGTATCCATCATCCTCTACTTCGATTCGAATACGCTCAAACTGGGTGGAGCGCTGTTTCAGCCCGATAATGCGGAACCAGATATTTCCTCCTTCCGGCGTATACTTGACGGCGTTGGAAAGAAGGTTTATCAGGATTTGGTTGATTCTTGTTTCGTCTCCTAATAAACGTTCATGCTTAATATCCATTACTTCCACATGAAATTCCTGCGCTCTTGCGCTCGCCATCGGACGAACGATGGCATCGATGGACGATACCAAATCATTCAATGTAAATTCTTCAACGGTAAGTACGACCTTTCCGCTTTCAATCTTGGAAACATCCAGAATATCATTAATCAGACTGAGCAAATGCTGCCCGGACGCCATAATTTTTTTCGTGTATTCCCGCACCTTTTCCGGATTTTCCGCATCTTTCGCAAGCAGCGTGGTAAAACCGAGCACCGCATTCATCGGCGTACGGATATCATGAGACATATTGGAAAGGAACATTGTCTTGGAATTACTTGCCATCTGCGCCGCATGCAGCGCTTCCGCCAGCTGTTTGTTATGCAGCTCCCGTTCCGCTTCCCGCTCCTGCATGATTTTTCTCTGCTGTCTCTGATTAAAATAATACAAAATACAACACAGGAAAAAGGCGACCAGCATGACCAAAACGACAATTAAAATGTGCTGGTTTACGGTCTTGCCTTCCTGCTGGATGGCTTCAATCGGCACATATCCAATTAAATAAATCGTGCCGTCATTCACCGTCCACATATAATTCAACGCGCTTTTCCCCCGAATATCATGATAAAACATAATATTCTTTCCGTTTTCCAGACATCTCTCTACTTCAGCCCGCAACTCTTCGTTCTGAATGTTATTCGCCCTGTAAAAGTCTTCCAGATTCAGGTGTCCCGCGCTGCGCTCTCCCATTCCCTTTGGTTTCAGCACGAATCTTTCTGTCTTGGCATCCATAATATAGAGCATGGCCTTCTTGTCATAAAATCCGTCGGGAAGCGATTTATCGAGAGAATCATAGGTGTATTCCACATAGAGCATTCCGAGGTTCTGCTCATCCTTCGTTACGGGACATTTGATGGTATATGCCCACGTTCCCATATAATTCATATAAGAATGGGATACCTGCAGCCCGTCTATCATACCGCCTGAAGAAAAATCCAGCCCTTCTTCGGAAAAAGTCTCTCCCGTACTGGAAATTCCTTCCGTTTCGCCGTCTCGAATAAACGCTATTTTTACCATCGTCTGATTCTTCTGATAAGAATTAATATAATCTTCCGGCTCCTCCCTCATGGCGATTTCCCGGGCCATCAGCTTCTGGAATTCCGCTTCTTTATTCAAAATTGACTCTATGGTACATTTTATCAAATCCAGACTTTCATTCAAATTCTGAATTGCCGCAGCGGACATTTCTTTCGATAACTTTCGCGAAACCGAAAATACTATCACGCCAAGAATGCAAAAAACAAGTATTATCGAAAGAAGTAAGGAAAATCCTTTGTCCGTCCGGTTTTTACTGCTTTTCTTTTTCATCACACTCACCAGACTTCTTCCCCATTAGCACGACCATCATTTCGAATCAGACTTTCGGAAGCTGCGCAATTGCCTGCGCCAGCTCTTCATCTGTCGGAACATAATCCTTCATCTCACCGTCATTGTAGCGTTGATAAGCAACCATATCAAAGTATCCTGTGCCGGTAAGTCCAAACACGATGTTCTTCTCTTCGCCGGTCTCTTTACACTTCATCGCCTCATCAATCGCAACCTTAATCGCATGGCTGCTCTCCGGCGCCGGAAGAATCCCTTCCACCCTCGCAAATGTCTCTGCCGCCTGAAATACTTCTGTCTGCTCCACGCTTCTCGCCTCCAGCAGTCCCTGGTCATACAATTCGGAAACGGTAGAACTCATACCATGATACCGAAGTCCTCCCGCATGATTCGCAGACGGAATAAAACCGCTTCCCAATGTGTACATCTTCGCTAACGGACAGACTTTCCCCGTATCACAAAAATCGTATGCGTATGCCCCACGTGTCAGGCTCGGACAGGAAGCCGGCTCCACCGCAATCATCTGATATTGCGCTTCTCCTCTTAAAATCTCTCCCGCAAAAGGCGAAATCAAACCGCCCAGATTGGACCCGCCGCCCGCACAGCCGATAATGATATCAGCCTTAATGCCGTATTTATCCAAAGCCGCTTTCGTTTCCAATCCGATAATGGACTGATGCAGCAATACCTGCGAAAGCACGGAACCCAATACATAGCGGTAGCCCTCCTGACCGGTCGCAGCCTCTACCGCCTCTGAAATCGCACAGCCGAGGCTTCCCGTAGTTCCCGGAAATTCTTCGTTAATTTTACGCCCCACATTCGTATTCATGGAAGGCGACGGTGTTACTTTTGCACCATAAGTACGCATGACCTCCCGTCGGAAAGGTTTTTGTTCATAAGAGCATTTGACCATATACACCTGACAGTCCAAATCAAAATAAGAGCACGCCATGGAAAGCGCTGTTCCCCATTGGCCTGCCCCGGTTTCCGTCGTTACGCCCTTTAATCCCTGCTTTTTCGCATAATAAGCCTGCGCAATCGCAGAATTCAGTTTATGGCTTCCAGACGTATTATTACCTTCAAATTTATAATAAATATGCGCCGGTGTTTTTAATTTTTCTTCCAGACAATATGCCCGGACAAGCGGCGACGGCCGATACATCTTGTAGAAATCCCGGATTTCATCCGGAATATCAAAATAGGGGGTTGTATCGTCCAGTTCCTGTTTTGCCAGTTCCCGGCAAAAGATACCGGAAAGCTCCTCCTCCGTGACCGGCTGCAGCGTGCCCGGATTTAAAATCGGCGCAGGTTTTTTCTTCATGTCAGCGCGTACATTGTACCACTGTTTCGGCATTTCCTGCTCTTCCAGATAAATTTTATAAGGTATTCTTTTATCCATTCCAATAACCTTGCCTTTCCTTTGAATTGCGTCTATTATACAACGAATGAGACTTCATGGCAATTTATTTTTATTCCGTCCGGTCATACCTTATATTCTCTTGCTGCGTTTTCTTTCTATATTTTATTCTGATACTGCTCCAGACGTTCGTTCAACAATGCCGAAAGCTTCCTGTTCTGCCTCCGTATTACATAGGATACCGCAAGGAATATTGAGCCAATCGACAGGAACATAAAAATGTTCATTATCAGGTTTTCCACATCAAACCATCGAAAGACTCTTGCACAGCCGAAAACAACTATATTCGTATAGAGATAATGCAGCAACGTGCAGATAATGCGTTCCCGTCTGGAAATTTTTCTGTTCGGATAAATAAAATTCCCCAATGTGCACAGAAAAGAGGCTGCCAGAATCTGCCAGAGAAGATTTGACGGAACCATCTCTTCTCTGTTAAAAACCGTAATAAACAAAGCGCACGCAAACAAAACGCCTGTTACGACATAAGCAAAAGTATGGAACGTTTCCTTCATTTTCGATAACATATTTTACACCTTCTTCCCACTTTATATACCGAGTTTGTTCTTCAAAAGCGGCACATACTGTCTTGATATGCCGACACGCTCTCCGTTCTTCATCAATGCTTCAAACCTTCCGCTGAATTCCGGCGTAAAATTTTTTACTTTTGCCAGATTTAAAATAACCGACTTCGATACCCGAAAAAAATCGGTTCCCGCAAAGCGTCTTTCCAATTCATATAATTTGAGTTTCGTTTCATATACATTTTTTTCCAGATAAAGAAAAACCTTATTATCGACCGCTTCAAAATAATAAATATCGCCCGGCTCTATCTGCAGAATTTTCTCTCCCTGCCTGACCGTCAGCTTTTCTTTTTTCAGTTTCAGACCATTCACCAGCTGCATGACAGCCTCATCCACTTCCCGACAGCGGATAATGACCGCTTCTTCCTCATCCGGTCCGATATCTTCTATAATAATTTTCATATAAAGCCAATCCTTCCAGCGAAAACTTTTTTCCGCACTTCCATTCTATCTCTTTATCTGTCATACAGCAACTTTCTTCTGCTGATTACAGCGGAAGCCGCAATCATCAGGAGGCCTAGCCCAAGCAGACAGCCTGCCTGCACGACAAAGGACACCGGCTCATCTCCCATCACAATGGTAATCCCCATCTTTTCCCGAAAAACTTCCGCCGCCTCTGCAGGAATTCCTGCAAATGTTTTTTCCACCGCTTCTTTCGTACAGACAACACGCATCATCGCCGCGCCATGCAAAACCGGTAAATGCCTCAGAATATCCGCCACGCTTTCCGGTAATACCGACATCGGCAGATAAATGGCGCCGACAAATCCGACCAGCGTTCCGACTATCGAAAGTATACCGTTCCAGGCGCCCACACTGTGAACAAAGAGCGCAATGAAATAGGCAATCGCCGCATAAACAAAAGCATTCAGCGCAATCATGCCAAGCAGCTGTAACAACGCCGTCCAAACAAGCGTCGTCTGCCCCGTAACCGCAAAATAAACCTGAGAAACCGCCAATGTCACAGTACACAGAAAAACGGCGATGCACCATGCGGAAAAAATATATCCGAAAGCAATTCCAAGTCTTTTGACAGGCGTCACATAAAAACTTGCAAGCCGCATATTGACTTCATCTTCTATCATACTTCCCATCGCCGTCATTGTCACCGTTACCGTGTTTGAAATCAGGATTCCCGCCAATGTCCACATTGATATCAGATATTTCGCATTGGCTTCATCTGCCGCTGTGTCTCTGTTTCCTCCAAACCGTTCCAAAGCCGTTACAATATCCTGACTGTTCATATCGCCAAGAAATAAAATCATCAGCCCAAGTACAATCAGCATCGATAAGACCGAAGAGATTACTCTGCCTCTGTCTCTTATGAAAATATAAATATTTCTTTTTACCAGATTCATTGCAGCTCTCATTTTTCCACCTCCTGATTTTCACTTTGTCCAAGCGTCTTGCCCGTTACATTCAAAAAAACATCGTCCATCGAACCCTGAAGCAGCTCAAATCCTTCCATACAGGACTGCATCCGCTGAAAAATCGGAAGCGCCTGCATGCTGTTCTCCAAATCCAATACAGCATAATTTTCTTTTTGCTTCCAGGTTCTTTCTTCCTCCTCCAGTTTTTTCCAAAACTGTTCCTTCCGTTCCGCCGACGGAATCAATCGCAGTCTGTCCTTCGCATGTTTTTCTTTCAGGGCAAAAGGCGTTCCACGTTCCAGAATCTGTCCTCCGTCAATAATCGCAATGCTGGTGGCCTTCGCCGCCTCTTCCATATAATGAGTCGTCAGAAAAACCGTCATATTCGTTTCTTTTCTAATCCGTTCGATGCTCTGCCACACATTTTTCCTCGTTGCCGGGTCAAGTCCTGTCGTCGGTTCATCCAGAAACAAAAGCTCCGGTCTGTTAAGCAGCGCCCTTGCAATCTCACATCGTCTTTTCTGCCCTCCCGAAAGGCCGGCAAACTTTCTGTTGTACATATCCCCCAGTTCCAGGACTTCACAGATATCCAAAATCTGGCCTTTTAACAGGCTTTTGCTTTTTTCATAGAAAGAACCGCGTACAAACAGATTTTCTTTGACGCTCAGCCGGTCATCCAGACAGTTATTCTGATAAACAACGCCAATCCGTTTTCTAATCTGTTCATTTTCTTTCCCAAGAACCTGACCGCAGATTTCCGCCTGGCCGTCCGTCGGCGCGCTCAACGTGCACAGCATATTGATGGTCGTTGATTTACCTGCACCGTTAATACCAAGAAATCCGAATAATTCTCCTTTTTTTATTTCGAAACTGATATCGTCTACAGCTTTTACTTCTTTGAAATATTTTTTCAGATGCGATACCCGAATAATTGTTTCCGCCATATATTATCCCCCTTTCGACATGCCGATGCCAAAAGCACAGGCCGCCAATCACACTTTTTCCTTATTATGTTGTCCGGAGGAACATATGGCAAGGAAAAACCGGTAAGTGGTGTCAGATAACCGGTAAGATGCAAATAAGCGATGTATAAACCCGACAAAATTACGATATATCCTGCCAAACAAAAACGCGGGCTGCTGAGATTACAGCAATTTCCTAAAAGAAAAAAGCATCGGAGTTTTTCTCCGATGCTTCCATCATTCATAGTCTGACCGAAATTCCCTTTTCATATAGATAACGCTTTAAATCCCTGATTTCCATCTCTTTAAAATGAAACAGGGAGGCCGCAAGCGCCGCATCCGCTTTTCCTTCCGCAAACGCTTCATAAAAATGCTCCATTGTTCCGGCGCCGCCGGACGCAATGACAGGAATGGACACGTTTTCTGAAATCTGCCTCGTCAATGCCAGGTCATATCCGGCTTTCGTACCGTCTCCATCCATACTGGTCAGAAGGATTTCTCCGGCACCCAGTTCTTCCGCCTTCATTGCCCATTCAACCGCATCGATTCCCATATCGATACGACCGCCGTTCTTATAAATATTCCATCCGTTACCATCCGGACGCCTCTTGGCGTCAATCGCAACAACCACGCACTGGCTTCCGAATTTGTCCGCCGCATCGGCAATTAACTGCGGATTCATAATCGCTGCGGAGTTGACCGATACTTTATCCGCGCCTTCCCGCAAAATAGCCTTAAAATCATCGACCGTTCGAATGCCGCCGCCCACCGTAAAAGGAATAAATACCTTTTCAGCCACTTTTCTGACCATTTCAACGGCTGTTGCCCTCGCATCGGAAGAAGCGGTAATATCCAGAAAAACCAGTTCGTCCGCTCCTGACTTATCATAGGCTGCCCCGACTTCCGCCGGGTCGCCCGCATCTTTAAAATTAATAAAATTTACGCCTTTCACGACTCTGCCGTTTTTTACATCCAGACAGGGAATAATTCTTTTTGTGTGCATTGGCTGTTCTCTCCATTTCTCCGCCGCCCCAGTCTTTGCCCCGGTGCTTTACCCTTTTGCGTTTCCTCCGGGAATATCCAAAAAATTCTTAAGAATCCGCATTCCTGTTTCAGAGCTCTTCTCCGGATGAAACTGGCATGCAAATATATTGTCTTTTTCAACGGACGCATGGATTTTTACGCCGTATTCCGCTGTTGCCTTCACAATATCTGTATCTTCTGCCTGTAAGTAATAAGAATGCACAAAATACACATAAGACTGTTCCGGTATTCCATGAAAAAGTCTGCCCTGCCCCGGATAGGAAAGCGAATTCCAACCGATATGCGGAATTTTCAAATTCGGAGCTTCCGGAATCCGAATGATTTTTCCGGCCAAAATGCCGAGTCCCTCAACGCCCTCGCTTTCTTCGCTCCCGTCAAACAACAACTGCAGGCCCAGACAAATTCCCAAAAAAGGCGTTTGCCGCTCCGTGACTTCCCGAATGACTCCAGTCAGTCCATATTTATGGAGTTTCTCCATTGCATCGCCAAAAGCCCCTACCCCAGGTAAAATTACATGTCCGGCGGATAAAATCTCTTTTGGATTCCTCGTTATGACGGCCTGCCCGCCCAAAGCCGCTACCGCTTTTTCAACACTTTTTATATTTCCGGCATCATAATCAATGACAGCAACCATAATGATTCACCTTTTCAGTTATTCTGATGTACTTCTACCGAAACCGGCTCAATATACTTTACTTCCTCTCCGGATGCCGCGTCTGCATTTTCGGGAGCGGCATTTTCTCCTGCCGCATTTTCCTCTGCCATGCCATCCGATGAGCCATTCAAAATATCATCCGTAACTATATCATCCGTTACCATATCTTCCGTTTCTTCCGGAAGTCCATCGAGAATCTCCTGTTCCTCAGGAAGGACGTCAGCCATTTCGTCTGCTGTGTCTTCTGCTGAAACTACGGCCCCGAATAAAACAGCTGTTATTTTCTGTGTATAAATAATGTCGTCTTCAGAATAAATAATATCCATAACATCTGCTTCGGAAAGATTGTACCGTTCAGAAAGAATAGCAAGTATCTGCTGATATTTTTCTCCTATTTCACCGGTCACATGATATTCTTCGGCTTCCGGAAGAAGTTCATAATACAACGCGGCTCCCTGTACAAGCGCATTGAGCGCTTCCAGCTCCCTGCCGTTTAGTTTCATATAATTATAATAAGATTTTATCTTACGTTCCATCTTCAAAATAAGCGTCGTCTTATGTAAGATAACTTCTTCATCTTCATTCAAATCTTTTCCGTAGAGCAAGTCATAAACAGCTTCATAATTCCCCATATCATAGGCAATTCTTGCATCTCGTTTCTGCATATGCTCAGGTAAAACAATCGTGAAAACAATAATACACAAAAGAATCGTCATGCAGGATAAAATAACAGGAATTACTTTTTTCTTCGAAAGCTTCTTTCCTGCTTCCGTCCTTACCTCTTCTTCATCCGCTTCCTTTACTTTCTTTTCCTTTTTGGGCTTTTTCTTCTTTTTCTTGGCAGCGCCTTCATTTTCGCCTTCTTCATCTCCTTCGGCAGCCGCTTTCTTTCCTTTTGCCTTCTTTTCTTTCTTTTTCTTCTCTTTCTTTTCTTTTTTCCCCTTCTTCTTATCTTCCGCACTCAGCTCCGCAAGAAGCTCCATGTTTTCATCTGATGCGTCTCCCGTCGTTTCGACATCTATCGCTTTTTCTTCTTCATCTTCTTCTGATTCTGTCAAAAAAGCAAGAAATCTTGCAAAAACACCCGGTTTTTTATCCGCTTTTTCTTCCTTTTTGCTTTCTTCTCCGTCAGAATCTCCTGCTTCTACGGACTCGTCAGCCGTTTTTGCCGCTTTCTTATCCTTCTTTCTCCACTTTCTTTTTTTCTTTTCCTTTTTCTCTTCTTCCGGCGGCGCCTCTTCCTGCAGTCCTTCGATAGACGCTGCTCCGTCGCTTCCATCCTCATCCCCCGGGAAGAAGGAAAACTCATTATTATCGCCGGCAGCCATATCTTCTTCATTGGAATCAGAAACACTCTCTAACAAGGCCAGCATTTCATCATCAATTTCTTCCTCCTGGCCTGACTGCTCCAAAAGGTCATTAATTTCCGCCAAATCATCCATATCGTTTTCATCCAGCGAAAAATCATCCGACATATCATCCAGACCGGTCTCATCCATTGACAGGCCATCCGCCGAATCGTCTTCCGGAATATCCATTGAAAAATCATCCGTCAGAGGCTCTTCCATTGACATTTCGCCCAAGTCCAAATCATCCAATGACAAATCATCCATACCGGAATCTGTCATATTCATATCATCTAACTGAAACTCATCCAATCCAAGAGCATCCGAATCAGCCATATCCGTACCAAGCGCATCCAGTCCGATATCATCCAGCGACATATCTCCCAAGTCCGGCTCATCCAATGTCATATCATCCATGCCTGACTCTTCTAATGTCATATCATCCATGCCTGACTCCTCCAATGCCATATCATCCATACCTGACTCTTCCAATGCCATATCATCCATGCCCGGCTCTTCCAATACCATACTGTCTGATTCAGACATTCCTGACATCATATCATCCAAACCGATATTATCCAGATCCATATCACCCAATTCGGCTTCATTCAGCGCAGCATCTTCCAACCCTGACGCCTCCGGATTCATATCCTCTATCCCAAAATCGTCCAAATCAGCTGTTTCCAGAGCGATATCATCCAAACCGGATTCTTCCTGTCCCATATCACCCAATACAGGCTCTTCCAGACCGATATCATCCAACACGGACTCTTCTAAACCCATATCATCCAATGCAGGCTCTCCCAAGCCGATATCTTCTAATACAGGCTCTTCTAAACCCATATTTTCTAACGCAGGCTCTTTTAACCCCACATCTTCTAATCCAGGCTCTTCTAAGCCGATATTATCCAATACGGACTCTTCCAAACCAATATTCTCTAATCCGATACCTTCGGACGTCATATCCCCCGCCAATGTATCCTCGGAAACAGCTTCATCAGCCCAAAGACTTTCCGTATTGATTCCATCAGATGCAGCAGCCTCTGAATCAGCCCCTTCCTGAATCATATCCCCTGCATCAAGTTTTGCGCTGCCCAAATCGACTTCCGAAACGAACGGCGCCTGCTCAGGTTCTTCTCCCGTCAGCATTTCTATTGCACTCTTGGGTCTTGCCTCATGATTGGAATCCTTTGAGGACGAACCTGCCACGTTTCCATTCATCATGGATTGTAATAAACTTTCCAAATATTCTTCGTTTGAACTCATAGCTTCTCTCCAAATAATTATTTATACTCAGATGCAGCTCATAACATAGCTACCTCTGCTATTTTATCACATACGACACAATTAAACAAATCCATTTGCCAAAAAATCAACAGATTTTTCTTTTATTCCAAGCCCCCGGTCTCCCAAATTTTCCCCAAGCTGATACAATACGGAATGGATTCGATATAAAAATGATTTTTGATTATAATATATTATCTTTTCAAAAGGCCATCTGATAATAGAGGGCATTTCCATGCCAGCCCCAAGTTCTATCACACATACTTTCTTATTAACGGTTCCCTGCAGCCACTTTTTATAGATTTCCCATTGGGGCAGATACCCTTCCTCTGCATATTTACTGACGCCAAGCTGATTAAATCTCCTCTTTTGCCCACAGCATCCGCACACGGGTTCCGATAATTCTTCCAGTTTTATATCTTTGTTAAAATAAGACAAAATTTTCTGATACATATCGTTGTCAAATTCCAATATCTGACCGCTGCAATTATAATCGCACTGCATCTGCCTGAAACCTCCGCAAGGCGTTGCAATTCTGTTTTCCTGGAATCCATAACGATATACATAATCATCATCGACTATGGACAGGATAAAATAATTACGGTCTTCTATCAGTTTCTTTAAAGTTTGATATGCCTTATCCAACTTTTTATCCAAATATTCTTCCAATGCCATTTTTTGCATAAAAGGAACTATCCATCGATATTCTGCTTTTCCCTCTACTTCCTTTTCTTCTATTTCTTTTTCTATTTCCTGATATCGCTCATTTCGCAATAAAATATCCCAATCATATTGAAACTCTTTGCCGATTCCGACCAAAATCATATCTGCATCATTACATTTCTGTGCTATTTCGGATATGCTGTATTCCATATTTTCGAAACTCTCTTTCCATCACATATTTTATTTCATTTTGAAAAATATTTACGCAAAATACAAAAGCCGGGAATACCCGGCCTTTGTTTCTTATCTACTTCAATACCAATTTGTCAACAACTCTTACCAGATTGCCGATTTCCGGCTTGGAAAGCTGCGCATCGGCGCCTAATGCTTCGCCTTTTCTTTTCATTTCATCATTTACCAGAGATGAGAAAATAATGACCGGAATATCTTTTGTTGCATCATCTTCTTTTATCAGTTTTGTCAGTCGGTGACCATCCATAAGAGGCATCTCGATATCGGTTATAATACACTGTACATGCTCTCGAAGCGTTCCCTCCTCTTTGCAGTCACGAATCACTTCATAAGCCTGCTGACCGTTCTCCGTATGAATCAGGTTCGAATAACCCGCTTTATGTAAACAATCAACAATTAACTTATTCAATAACGGAGAATCTTCCGCAATCAGAATCGGAATTTCATATCTGCCTCTTTCACCCAGTTCATCAATCTCTGTTACTTTCAGGCCTGTTTCAGGATTAATGTCCGTCATAATCTTTTCAAAATCCAGAATGATAATCAGTCTTCCGTCCAATTTGATAATTCCCGTGGAAATTCCTTCTTCTGCGGAAGAAACCGTAGAATCCGGTTTAATAATGTCTTTCCAGGATACTCGGTGGATACCGACAACAGAATCTACATGAAACGCAACATCCAGTCTGTTAAAGTTCGTGATAATAAATAACCCGCCTGCTTTCGATACACCGCGCTGTAAACAATTTTTCAAATCTATTGCCGTAATCATCGTATCACGCGGCATAAAAATACCTTCAATACTTGGATGTGCATTGGGAACCGGCGTAACGTCCTCATATGTTATAATTTCCTTTATTTTCGCCACATTGATTCCATAAGCATTGCCATCCAATTTAAATTCAAGCACCTCTAATTCGTTTGTTCCATTCTCAAGCAGAATCTTTGTATCCATGTAATCCACCTCACATTATATATTTAGAAAATATCTTATAATCCACCAATTCACCATTATAAATAATTATGGGATAAATATTCTGTTTTTTAAGCATATTTTCTATCAACAGTATCAAATTAGATACATTATACCATAAGTTTAAACAAAAAAAAACACTATTTACAAAAAAGTGTAAATAGCGCTTTAACATACCCTCAAAACCAAATACCAAAAATCTTCATCCGCTTTTCTCTTCCATTTCC
>ERZ777305.59-NODE-59-length-158951-cov-26.343073_pt1 | contig 158951 bp, 131 predicted proteins | sample MGYA00374965_ERZ777305 | MGnify/ENA primary metagenome ERZ777305 (study PRJEB29328, sample SAMD00013331) | mouse gut metagenome | study: EMG produced TPA metagenomics assembly of the Metagenome analysis of fecal microbiota from mouse which was promoted...
GGATAACCTTTTGACATACAGACATAGAAAAATTACCCGCTCCGGACTGAAGCGGTTAAGGGAGGATGTGCTCTTTATTTTAGTTTAAATGAAAGAGCCGTGAGTCAAGGGTGCTTTTTTTTTGGGGGGGGGGACAAGTACCTTCAGTTCTTCACTGTCGACATCACAAACACACTCGTCACCTTTTCAAGTATGTTGAGATTGCCGAGGCGCTCGGTGATAAAGGCGCGGGAAGCCTGCATGTCAGGAACCGTAACCTTAAGCATATAGTCATGGTTTCCGCTTACGTTATAACATTCCGTCACCTCATCCATCTCTGCTGCTTTTTTGTCTTGTGTAATTTATATACCTTTGTGATTGATTCTATTAACAATCTCAACTAAGAATAAAAAAAACGAGCAGCCATGTTTATCGCAATTCTTACATACAAAAAACCGCTTGAAGAGGTTGACCGTCATCTTCAGGCGCATCGTGACTATCTTGCCGAGCACTATGCCGCCGGCGATTTCATTGCCTCAGGTCCGCAGACTCCCCGCACCGGCGGCGTGATAATGATAAAGGCTGAAAGCCGTGCGGCGGTAGATTCTATTATCGCGCAAGACCCTTTCCACATCAACAGCATAGCCGACTATCAGATTGTGGAGTTTACCCCTACAATGTTCTGCAACCCTACCCTTTCCGACCTGTTAAAATGAGCAACGAACCACGCGCTATATTTCCCGGCTCCAAAGCCCGCAAGCCGCAATATGTGCTGGGAACTGAGAATGGAACCAAACGCACATCAAACGTAACCGAGGCAAAAATTGTCGAGGCTGTGGAGGACATTGAAGACAATGTGGCTATATTCCTTGAAAAATGCGTGCCGGTGGTACTGGTCCGCTATGCCGAAGCATACTCTATTGATTATTATAAGGACGGCAGCATTGCGGTGTGTTTCAGAGTCAACGGATATATGCTGCGCATGTGGCGGTCAGACATAGATTGTGATGTGGCGGCAGATATTATGTGCAACTTTTTCCGCACCGCCTCGCTTCCCGACATGACAGGCTGGCACTGTCAGAAAATCTATCCGGAACAAGAGACCCCAGAGACGAAACTTTGTGTGGACGGCGAAGATTTCCGATACTTTGATATGGCTGATGTGTTTTGTGCATTGGAAAACATCATAGAGGGCAAATCGCTGTGGATGCTTTATGATTTCATTAAAGGCGATGGCGGATATGTCAGCATCCGCAGGCGTGACAATGATGCGGCTCCGACCGCCGGATATAAAGTTGAATATGTAAGATGGACGAATCCGGCTCCGACCGGCTTCAGAGGCGTTGTTTCTGATGAAGGACTCCTGCGGAGCTGGCTGTGGAGTCTGATTGAAGGCGAGAAACTGCCCGATCCTCTGAGCTGTTGGGAGGAGTTTGGCGTAAACGATTATTTTGAAAGACTGGTATTCAGATTTTTAGACGAAGAGAAAGATGAAAGGTAAATATAGCAGGCAGGTGAAAACGGCAGTCAAGCTGATTTGGTCAAGTTTTGACCGCGATGAAATACGCCGGGGATACTCAATACTTATACTGGAGGCGCAAAAGGGCGATGCAGATGCGCTGGCATTCATAGCCCGCTGCTTCATGGGTGAGTCGTATGTGTGGCCGCAGGCAGGCTTCAAAGCTGACGATGAAAACGCATCGAAGCTGATGCAGAAGAGCGCGATGATGGGCAGTGCCACGGGCGTTCTTTGTGCTGCGCGAAGCGCAAACCTCACCCCTTCGGTGGAACGTGCAATGCCGTTCGCCTCGTTTAAGGAAGCGTTTGAGGAGATTCTCGGTCAGGCAGAGCGTGGCGACGCCTTCTGTTGCTACATGGTCGGCAATGTGTATTATTGGGGCGACTATCTGCGTGTCGAGCCAGACTATGCCAAGCAATTCAAAGACGAAAGCGACTATAACGCATGGGCCTGGCCGATAGCAAAGGTGTGGTACGAGCGCAGTTTCGACGGCGGGCTTTGTGCCGGATGGGGCAATTACTGCGACATACGCAAATCCGGCCTCTGCGAAATTGCGCAGGATGTCTTTGAGAAATATTACTTGATGCTGGCGGATATTTCACCCGTAATCTGCAACAACTACGGTTATTATCTCCGCACCGAGAAGGGCGACTCATACGGTGGGCTGTTGCGATATGTGGAGGCTGCCCGCAGGGGCGACCCACAAGCCGCATACAATGCAGGGCATATCTACGAAGCCGGTGAAGAAGTGGATGAGAATATCGACCTTGCATATCAACTCTATGAAATGGCTGCCAAATGCGGACATCCCGCAGGACAATTTGAGGTAGGATATTATCTGTTTGAAGGCTTCGGTGATGTGGAGCAGGACTACGCCAAGGCTGTGGAATGGTTTGAAAAGGCATACCAAAACCCGAAATGCAGCAAGACCACCCGTACGCAGGCCGCCGCCTATCTCGGTTTATGTTATCAGGAGGGGCTTGGAACAGTTCAAGACGACGATGTGGCATTCGAGTATCTTCATGAAGCCGGGGAAGACATCGACAATCTATGGGAGTCAATAACCGTCAAGGTGCTCACCGCACTCGGCGTGGCGTATGCCTTCGGACGTGGCACCGAGGCGGATATTGAGTTGGGATACCAGTATTTTGAGGATGCTGTAAAACTCGGCTCGGAAGAAGCCAAAGAGTATATCGGCTACATCAACTCGCCCGACTTTGAAGCCCACGAGCGGAAAAAAGAAGAACCGGACACCCCCGTGGCTCCGTTCTGGCAAGACGTGGCTGCAAAAATCAGTGATGCGGTTGCCGCTGACCTACGCGAAATTATTGGACGCATAGACGATGAGCGCATATATACTGCCGCCCTGGTCACCGACAGGTATTGCTGCTCGCTGTTTCTTGCAGTGAACACCATGGAGTACCTTGAAAGTGAGGACGAAGAGCCTGACGACGAAACCAAATGGCATCCCGACGAATGGGGATATTCCGACGGGCATGGCAGCGAACTGGTAAAGCTCAGCAAATCGCTGTGGGAAAACCACAACACTTTGCCGGGTGAAGCCTTTTTCTTCAGCGCAATGATTTCGGCGATGAAGCAGGTCAAAGATTCCGGAATCTTTGGAGAGCGCACCGATGAAATCACACTATTCATCTCGATATCAGACGATGAAGACGCCGAAAACCTCGAAGACTCGTCGGCAATGACGCTGAACAGCCCCGAGCTGGCTGCCGTTTTCTTGAATAGAAACAAGTAACATCATATTATGGCATATTATACTGTTTACTGGCCTCAGGACTGGTTGGACGAACTAAGAAAATCAAATGACACAGGGCCTATAAAAGTAGTGTTTGGCAGCATCCACTCAAGGATGCCGTCAATAGCATCTATAAAAGCGGGTGATGTCGTATTTTGCACCGGCTGCGCCGACATGCGCTCTAAGCTCAATTGGGGCGTGAGAAATTTGAACAGATAATGGAAAACCAACAAAACATTACTAACTATATGGATATGAAATTTTGTCAGAGCTGCGGAATGCCGCTCACGAATGAAGTACTCGGCACGAATGCCGACGGCACATCAAATGAGGATTACTGCATTTACTGCTACAAAGACGGCAAGTTCACGCAGGACATGACAATGGAGCAGATGATTGACCACTGCGCTCAGTTTACCGACGAGATAAACAGGAACTCGGGGCAGAATCTCACTGTCGAACAGATGAAAGAGCAGATGCGACAGTTTTTCCCGCATCTCAAACGCTGGAAAAAGTAACAGACGATTATGAGTAACGAAGTTCTATATATACTCCTGCCGGACTATGCGGCGCATGAGGCGGTGTTTCTTTCGCAGGCTATCGCCTCCGATGAATATGCTATGAAGAAAAATCCGAAGTATCTCAATAAGGTGGTCTCCCCTACGTTGGAGCCGGTGAAATCAATCGGCGGGTTCCGCACAATGCCCGATTATTCGTTTGATACGATGCCCGACGATTATGCTGCGCTGGTGCTGATTGGTGGTTTCGGGTGGAGTACGCCTGTTGCTGAACGGGTTGTGCCAATTGTCAAAAAAGCAGTTGAAGGAGGAAAGATTGTAGGTGCGATATGCAATGCAGCATCGTTTATGGCAAAGCATGGTTTTCTCAATGCGGTGAAACATACCGGCAATGGTTTGGACCAACTGAAAATTTGGGGTGGAGAGAACTACACTAATCCCGACGGGTATATCCACGCGCAAGCCGTAAGCGATGGCATCATGGTGACAGCCAACGGTTCTGCAACCCTTGAATTTGCTAAAGAGTTGCTTACGTTGCTCGAAAACGATACACCGGAACGAATTGAAATGTACTATCAGTTCAACAAGAAGGGCTTCTGCAGCCTTTTCTCAATTGAATGAATTATCGCGCAAGACCCGTTTAATATCAACGGCATTGCCGATTATCAGATTATGGAGTTTACTCCGACAATGTTTCTAAATAATGATTTGAAAAATATCCTTTCATAATGGACACTGACAGATTGATATTGAGACCTTGGCTGGAATCCGATGCCGAATCACTTTACAGATATGCGAGTGACCCCGACATCGGACCGATTGCCGGATGGTCTCCGCATGCCAGTATTAGTGATAGCCTTGGAATCATACGCACTGTTTTTGCCGCTCCCGAAGTCTACGCTGTTGTGTTGAAAGACACTAACGAGCCGGTTGGCAGTTGTGGAATCATGTTTTCCAACAGTCTTCACTCGGCCAACATGACGCAGCGTGAAGCCGAGATAGGCTACTGGATTGGCAAGCCTTATTGGGGTCAAGGTCTTATTCCCGAAGCAGTCAACGCTTTGCTTTCACGATGCTTCAATGAGCTGGGTCTTGATGCTGTGTGGTGTGGTCACTACGATGGCAACGTCAAGTCTAAACGCGTCATCGAGAAAAGTGGATTCAAGTACCATCATACTGATCATGATGTCGTTTCACCTCTCGGAGACAAGCGCACCGAACACTTTTACCGCATGACAAAAGAAGACTACAATGCCTTACATATCAATAGAAAGCGGCAAACTGACCGCTGAACAGAAATATGCCTATCCTGTCACCATCGGCGACGACTGCTGGATAGGTGGTGGCGCTATAATCTGTCCCGGAGTGACAATCGGCAATCGCTGCGTGATAGGAGCCGGAAGCGTAGTAACCAAAGATGTGGCTGACGATTCTGTCGTGGCAGGCAATCCGGCCAAAATCATCAGACAGGCTTCTGATGGTGCGGAAGAATTAGCAACATTTTAACGAAAAGAATTAATGAAAAAAGAAATTTCTTATTTAATAGATGAATTTATTAGTCTGTCTGATGAATTAAGACCGGGTTATTCCTTGAGTATTGCTAAGGATAAAGAGTCGTCTTTAATTCTCCCGGAATCATTAAATATATTGTACTCTAAAGTAAGTGGTACATACTATGAAATTGAAGATCAACGATTGATGGATTTCTTGCCCGGTTATCTTCTCATTAGGGATGCTGAATACGAAAGTTTTACGCAGTCTGTAAAGGAAATGATTCCTAATGGAGAAGATAAGTATTATCCAATCCTTGTGAATTATTCATCAGATTTTTATGCGTTGAAAGTATCGGAAGGTAAAGAAAACGGAATTTTCCTGATAGAACACGATGCTGATGGGCCAACAAAGATTCATCATTCTTTTGAGGACTTTCTTCGTACTATAATCGCTTGCTATAAGGGAAAAATCTATTTTTTGGATGATGACGGGTATCTTGATATGGACTTTGACGAAGAACAACTTATCGGCCAAAAGTATAATCCCGATATTGACTACTGGTTTGAAGATTAAGAGCAAAGTAGGTCTCTCCCAAAAAACTGATGAGAATTTATCAACCGAGAGAGTCGATGCGTCCGTAAGTGCGCTATTACCTGGTGTTGGAAAGCGATGTGGACGGTGCCCATGCCTCTCGCTTCCTTGGCAAATTACAGGATGTAATCAACGATGACGAAGGTCTGGCAAATATGCGCAACCTCGGCGAAAACATGGCATGGTTGCTAAAAACATTATCCAATGAGTGAAGTAAGAATCGTTAATTTAAATAGTCATACTTTGAAAAAGCCTATGGCTTTTTCCATTTATCTTCCCGATACATACCCACATAAGGGATTGTTGCCTGTACTATATTTCTTTCATGGTAGAAATGGTGATGAACATTTTATCGAGCAACTCAATGTAAGGGACATAGCCGATAAACTTATAAAAGAGGGAGTCATTAATCCGATGATTATAGTGTGTCCGAGAATGGATAATACACGAGGACTCAATACCTCGGATTGTTCAGCTAAAATTTTCAATGATGAAATGGCAATAGATGTCGGTAGATATGAGGATTACTTTATTTATGAAATTATCCCGTATGTCGAGGCTCACTATCCGGTATTACCTGACAGATCAGCGAGGTTTGTAGGAGGAGCATCTGCCGGTGGATATGCCTCGGTTCACTACGGACTGAAGCATCCGGAACTGTTTTCGCGTATTGGTGGACACATGCCTGCAATCGAAAAACAACTTGAACTTGCCGATCTGCCTTACTATGGAACTGAAGAAGATTTCATTTTGAACGACCCACTTAGATTCAAGCCGTTCACAAATCTACATAAAGAACAGTCATGGTATCTTGATGCTGGTGATTGTGATGAGGGGGGATTCAACGAATCTGTATGTATTCTATCTGAATTGTTAAATAGTCGCCGTATATGTTGTGAAAGTCATATTTTCAAAGGTCATCACAACATAGAATATATTGATAGCAATCTTGCAAAGTATCTTATCTTTTATGGCTCTGTTTAGAAGAAATAAATCTGATACTATCTAATTATTACAGCTTTATATCCAATGCGGTTTTGTGCATTATTTCACTGAGTAAAAATGAGCTTTGCATCTTTACATTTGCACTTGTGCCTTGTGCAGCCGGATGTAATCTGAAGTAGCTGCGAACCGGACAGGTATGGCGACCGCCATACCTGTCCGGTGAAATGTAGTTGCGGATATATCATATCTCGATTATTATTTGTAACTTCGTGGTGCAAAATTAGATGATTATCAGCGTGGAAGCAATGACTTACCCAAGGGTTTGACCCTTACCGAAAAGTTTGTATTGCTCGTAATCAGTCTTTTTGCGACTCCGGTTATGGCTAAAAAACTTGACTATGAATATTGCAAGGCGGCTCCGATGCTCGAATGGCTGGGCAACAAGTGGGCACTGGTGGTTCTTGTGAAGATTTCCGAGAACGAGCCGGTGCGCTTCAACGAACTGTACCGCAACATCCCGTCGGTCTCGGAAAAGGTGCTGTCGCAAGTGCTTCGTCAACTGACCACTGACGGCATAATCAGTCGCGAACTCTTTCCGGATGTTCCTCCCCGCACGGAATACTCTGTGACGAACTTCGGCAAAACGCTTCTGCCTCATGTCGAAGCTCTGCTCAACTGGGGACGCGATAATTTTGAACAGATAATGATGAACCGACAAAATGCAAACTGATAACTATGGCAAATAAGTTTAATTTCAATACCATCGGGCTGTTTACTACCGACAATGCCAGCATGGTGGCATTTTACCGCGACATTATGGGCTTTGAAACTGATTGGAACGGTAAGGATCCTGATGTAAGGATGCAGCTTGGCAATATGTGGCTGATAATGTTTCCACGCACAGCCTTTGAACAAATGACCGGGCGGGAATATTCTTATCCGAAAGGAATGAACGGCACGGTAGAACTGGCTTTTCATGTACCGACATTCAGCGATGTAGATGAAGAGTATGCGAGGGTGACAGCCCTTGGCGCAAAATCAGTATTTGCTCCTCAAACTATGCCTTGGGGGCAACGCACCTGCTACATTGCCGATCCCGAAGGAAATCTGATTGAAATCCACTCTTTCACCAAAGACTAAGTCAAGTGTTGTGTCCCTCTGAATTTATTGAATCCATCTGAGATATAAAACGTGACTACCCACAATGAGTATGACATTACGCCCATATCAGCCGACTGATGCTGTGATAATCACATCGTGGCTGAAAAGCGAATACCTTATGCGCCAGTGGTGTGCGGACAGGTATGAGCATTATCCGGTAACGTCTGAAGATATGAATTCATATCACGAGCGGTATATTGACGGTCAACGCTCGCGTGCTTTGACAATGACAGATGGCGATGAGATTGTAGGATACATCACATTGCGCGCTCCTGCCGACGATACGACTGAACAACGATTGGGCTTTGTCATTGTCGATGATTCAAAGCGCGGTATCGGTTTAGGGAAAGCTCTTGTCTCAATGGCGGTAAAATATGCTTTTGAAACGCTTGGAGCCACAAAAGTGTCGCTTGGTGTCTTTGAAAATAATCCGTCCGCCATCCATTGCTATGAAGTGGCGGGATTTCATCGTGTTTCACGGCAGGACACTGAGAGCTACCCATGTCTTGGTGAAACGTGGAACTGCATTGAAATGGAACAATATGCAGATGCCATAATTCGCGATATTAAGTCAGACGAGATACCTCTGCTTACCGAGTTTCTTTATGAGGCGATATTCCAACCGCAGGACGCACCGAAAGTTTCGAGAATAGTTCTTCAGGAACCGATGATATGGGCTTATGTGAATGGATTCGGATCGCGCACCGGCGATTTCTGCCGTGTGGCAATAATCGGCGGTGCCATTGTCGGTGCGGCATGGTCAAGACTTGGGTGTTCATACGGCAAAGTCGATGCCTCCATTCCGGAATTGGCAATTTCGCTATATCCGGAATATCGTGGAAGAGGTATAGGCAGCCGACTATTGGAATCCTTATTGAACACGCTTTGCGAGAATGGATATAAAAAGGTTTCACTGTCAGTCGATAAGACCAATTATGCAGTAAGTATGTACCGCAGATTCGGATTTGAGACTATCGTAGAGCGAGAGCATGATTATTTAATGGTCAAACATTTGAACCGCAAGTGAATCATGAATATAAAATCGCAACTACAGCAACTTTGTGGTGATACAGAATTTCTGCGGCTTAATGACGTAAATATTGAGCTGGAAAAGATACAGGCTATCATGATAAACGAAATTGTATCGGTTGATTAACGAATCTTGATTGAAATATGGCTATTACACCTGACGACATTCTAAAATATTGCCTTGACAACTTTGAAGGACTTGTAGAGGTAAACAGCTGGGGCGAGCGTGGGATTTTCTACAATCCCGGCGGTGTGTTGAAACGTGGCGTGTATGTATTGACAATCAAAGAAAAGGATGGCGACAATGACCGGGCTTCCCGCCTTGACCGCGATGGTGTGTGGCGTGTGAATATTGGAGTCAGAAAACAGACATTCCGCACTTTATTCGCAGAATTGCCACAACGCCCGAACAAGGGCTGTATTGTGGATATGCCGTATGACTTTACCGCAAAGGATGTCATTATGCCGCATCCGGTTTACGCGTGGATGGGATGGATTTGCGCTTTGACGCCGTCTGAGATAACATTTGAATCATTGAAGCCTTATATCCTTGAATCTTTCGAATACGCGAACGAGAAATTCGGTAAAAAAATGGGCGGGACAGTGAACCGGTTATCTGATTTAATGACAGAACCTCTGTCATTAAATCAGCGATAAAACGATATAATGATATTGTTGAAAGCAACGAGCCTTTCTGCATGAAGGATGAGGCTTGGTATATGATGGGGCTTGCCTATCAGGAACTGTTCGACTATAAAAAAGCCTTTGCTTGCTTCAAGAAAGCCGCTGCTATGAATTATGACGAAGCCTTTGTTAAGATGGGAGATGCCTATATGGAGGGGCTGGGAGTGAAGCAGAATCCGGTCTTGGCTTTCCGCTGGTATCGCAAAGGTGCCGACATGGGGGAGATAAACGCCATGCTGAAGTTGGCAGACTGTTATAAGCACGGTACAGGCTGCAAGGTCAATTATTCAAAGGCGATGGAGCAATACCTGCATTTGGCGGAACGCACCGGTCGCTATTGGCAGAGATACGCCAACGGCATAGGCACAGCGCTTTATGAAATCGGCAACATGTATCTCCAAGGGTTAGGCGTGCCGGTTGATTTGAAAAAAGCCGCCAAATATTTCCGACTTGCCGCCAAGAAAGGCAACCGGGATGCTGAATTAGGACTGTTATGACACCGAAGAATATTCTTGACATAAAGACTCGTGCCGGTTTCCGTGAATGGCTGATGAAATACCATTCGATAGAGAAAGAATGTTGGATTGCGGTAAAGCGCGGCAAGACTCCGCCTGTCGGCGCATTATGGTATCTCGATGCAGTTGAGGAGGCTCTTTGTTTCGGATGGATAGATTCCACGGTGAAGAATGTGGATGGCGTTACATTGCAGCGTTTCGGACCACGAACCCCAAGGGGGCGATGGACCGAACTGAACAAAGAGCGATGCCGCCGCCTTGATAAACTTGGATTGATGACCGACAGAGGTCAGGCAGCCTGTCCCGACCTCGATGCTGAATTTATCATCGATACTGACATTATAACAGAATTTGAAGCCAATCCTGTGGCTTGGTCAAACTTCCGGTCATTCCCAGAGTTTTACCAGCGTGTAAGAATAAATAACATACAAGCTAATAAAGCCAACAGCGCTCTTTTCATTTCTCGGCTGACAAAACTGATCAATGCAAGTGAGCATGGCGAGATGATAGGGGACTGGCACGACTGCGGCAGACTGCTCGATTATTGAACATTGATGAAGATTTATCAACCGAGAGAGGAACTGCGCCATTACGTGCGCTACTATTGGGTACTGAAAGGCGATGAGCCTTTCAGCATCCTGACCTTTCCTATCGGTTGCCCGCAGATTATTTTTCACAAGAAGACACCTCTTTATATACCGGAACTTGACACGTATCAGTCGCAATTTACGATTAGCGGTCAGGTGATTTTTCCTGCGCAGATTCAATCAGGGGGAAGACTGGAAATTATAGTGGCGGTTTTCTAATGTTTGGCGATTGCATCGAAATTGTCAAGAGCCCATTCAATGAGATTGCCAAGCAACGGCATAAGACTCTTGCCAAGATCTGTCAGCGAATACTCCACTTTAGGAGGAATCTCGGCATACAGTTTTCTTGAAATCAGCCCATCGGCTTCAAGGTTTTTCAGAGTTTCCGTTAGTACTTTGGGCGATATGTCAGGAATAGCCCTCCCTATTTCATTAAAGCGGGTTGCCTCATTCTCTGCGAGCACGCATAGTACAAGCATGGTCCACTTGCCGGAAAAACGACTTATGACGTTTCTGACAGGACACGATGCGATGCCCGTATATTTTTTCAAATTTTCTTTCAGTGGCAATGCGTTCATATTCAAAAATAGTTACCAGAATGTAAGTGCCTTACGCCTGAGTAACGTCTTGCACGACTCAAAAAAGCGACTTAACTTTGCGCTATCGAAAAGAAAGCGGCTTACTGTCGCAAAGTTAATAGTTTAATTTCAAACCAAGAAATATGAGCGAAATCAAGACTCTCAATTCCGGCGATAAATTCGCCCACGCATCCATCGGCTCTCTGGGTGGCTTCGAAGGGAAACAGTTCGTGAAGGAAGCCACAGATGCTACCTCTTGCGAAATCTCATTCGGCACTCTGCCCTCGGGCGCCGCCGTGCCATTCTTCCACAGCCACAAGGCTAACGAGGAAAACTACATAATTCTCTCCGGAGCAGGGAAATTTCAGGTCGATGACACCGTTTTTGATATAGCTGAAGGTTCTGTCGTCCGAGTGTCGACCAACTGCGACCGCAACCTCAAGTGTACATCAACAGAAGCAATGACCTATATCTGCATACAGGCAAAAGAACACAGCCTCGGCAATTATACAATGACGGATGCCGAGATAACCGAGCGTGAAAGCCTGCTCGGTTAGATGCACACTTTTGAAAAAAGAGCTTTCAACAAAAAATAGTACATTTGCGGATAGCAATCATACATTACAATCTACGTTGCATTATCAAAAGAGCAGCTACATGAACATAATAGAAGCCATAAAGGGGCGCAGGTCTGTCAGGAGCTTCAATGGCGTACCCATTTCGGAGACAGACAGAGCCGAGCTTACAAAAGCAATCAAGGGTGTGACCGACCCGTTTGGCGGCAAAGTCACCATAAGGCTTAAAGAGTTCGACATGAAGGACGGCTACAAGCCAAGCACATACGGCATGATAAAAGGTGCCACAGATTTTTTTCTGCTCGGGATATGGTCGGACGAGGCTGCGGCTCTCTCTGCCGGATTCTGTTTCGAACAGGTTGTGCTGAAAGCCCGGCAGCTTGGTCTGGGCACATGCTGGATTGCCGCGACGTTCAAGGGGTCGGCGTTCGACATGGGACAGACGTGGCCCGACGGGGAGAAACTTACTGTAATCTGCCCGGTCGGAGTTCCTGCAAAGCAGAGCATGATGGAGAAGATCACACGCTTTTCGCTCGGAAGTAAAAACCGAAAGCCGTTTGACGAGCTTTTCTTTGACGGGGATTTCAAGACTCCCCTATCTCCGGAAAGCCGTTTCGGGCTGTCGTTGCAGATGCTGCGGCTTGCGCCGTCTTCCACCAACTCCCAGCCATGGCGCGCTCTTGTGGAGGGCGACACAGTCCACTTCTACTACAAGCCGAAAAGCGAGGCTTCGGTTCTTGACTGCGGAATTGGCATGTGCCATTTCTATGAGTCTGAAAAATTTCAGTTGCGCACAGGCAGATTCTTCAAAACGACAGACGCTCCCCTACCTCCCGACAACTGGAAATACCTGTATTCCTATCGCACTGATAGATAAAGAATCTATGGCAAGGAATGGTTTTTCGGGGGATTTTTTATAGTTTTGCCCTGAAATAAACCATTATGAGCTCTATCAATTACGACCTTACCAAGATAAAAGGGATTGTGTTTGATGTGGACGGGGTGCTGTCGCCGTCCACCATACCCATGGATGCCTGCGGAATGCCTATGCGCATGGCAAATATCAAGGACGGCTATGCCCTGCAGCTCGCAGCCCGGCGGGGGGTGTGCCTTGCAATCATCACGGGCGCGGATTGCCAGGCTGTCAAAGCACGGTTTTCAGCCCTGGGCATCCGCGACATTTTTCTCAAGGCGGGCAACAAACTGCCTGTTCTGGAAAAATGGCTGAGCGACAACGGTCTGGCACCGGAAGAGGTTGCCTATGCCGGCGACGATATTCCCGACCTGCCTGCCATGCGCCATGTAGGGCTGCCGGTAGCGCCTGTCGACGCCGCTCCGGAGATAAAGGCAGCTGCCGGATACATCTCGCCCGCCGCCGGAGGCTACGGTGTGGGCAGAGACCTTGTTGAACAGATTCTCAAAGCCAAGGGGCTGTGGCTTGACAGCGAGGAGGCGTTCGGATGGTGATGGAGAAGTGTGAAGTATTTCCGCTGTCGGGACTCGGACGCTACCGTGTCATTCTTGCGAGCGGGTCACCGCGCCGCCGCGAGCTGCTTTCCATGCTTGGCGTAGACTTCGAGGTGATACCTGCACCGGTAGACAATGAGGACTACCCGCCGTCACTGCCTGCCGAAGAGATTGCAGAGTACCTCGCCGTGAAGAAAAGCGAGGCTTGCCGTTTCGGCAGCGATGCGCTCGTCATAACAGCCGACACGCTTGTCATAGCCGGCGACCGCGTTCTCGGCAAGCCGGAAAACGCCGCCCATGCCCGCGAGATGCTCGGCATTCTCAGCGGCAACACCCACAAGGTAGTGACCGGAGTGGCTGTAAGTACAGCGCAAGGCATGAGAAGTTTCCGAGCCGTTACCGAAGTGACATTCGCGCCGCTCACCGCTCAAGAGACAGAGTGGTATATATCGTCGTGCCGTCCGTTTGACAAGGCGGGTTCCTACGGCATCCAGGAGTGGATAGGCTGTATAGGAGTCACTTCCATAAACGGCAGCTACTACAATGTCATGGGGCTGCCGCTCCACCGTCTGTACACCCTCCTTAAGGAAATCTGCGACAGTCAGTTGTAGGCTCCTGCGGGAGCGGGAAACGGTGCCGGCACTCCGTACCTGTCCACGGCAGGCGCAAGGCTGTGGCTCTCTTTGACCACTTCCCTTGCAGGCGAGTCATCGCCGAGCCGATAGTCGAACAGATAGTTGTCAAGGTCGAGCATGAATCCCGGCACAGCGCCCCACACACAGTCTATGAAATTTTCATCATCACTGCCTTGTGACCCAAACAGGCAACGGGTAAAAGTGCCCTCAAATCCGGCAGAGGTTTCCGAGCCCGGCTTGTAGACAATGCAACCGAAAGCCTCGAAGCTCGCGGGCGCTCCCTCCAGCGCCGGAGCCGACGGCAGAGAAAACAGATAGTTGTTTGCCAAAGTGCAGCGTACAAGAGTGGCGCTCGCGCCGTCAAGGCTTACGAGCGCTCCGTCTGCCTCGGCAAACTCGCATCCCGCCGCTGTTAGCTCCGCGCTCTGTGCGGCAGCAATCAGCGAGCTCTTTGAGTTTGACACACGGCAGTTGACCATGCTTGCGGATGCTCCTTCAAGCAGCTCCACCCCTTCGGCGGGATTAAGAATCTCCACGAATGACGCCGACAGCGACGCCCCCTCGCCCACTGTGATGCCCCTCCACTGCCCCGGCATAATGTCGTAGGGTATGGTCGACGCCACAAAACCAGTGCGGTCGCCTCTGACTACTACCGGAGCCTCGGCGCAAGCCTCGGCTACAAGCGCGCCGTTCACGGTTATACCCGCACCGTCGTGCATCCACAGAGTAGTACCCGGCTCAAGGGTGAGAGTAGCCCCCGCCTCTACTGTCAGCTCGCCGAAAACACGGATGTCGCCGCCGAGAGTCTCAGACGAGCCGACAACACCGCCGGATATTGTAACAGGCTCCTTGACAGACGCCTTAATCGGCACAGACACCGTAACGCCGTTGGTTGTCAGTTCAATGGCGGCATCAATCTCGCCGCCATGCTCAGGACGCGCCGCAGCAAGGATGTATATGGAATCGTTGCGGAGAATCTCGACATTCGAGAACGAGGACGAACTGCCGTCCACGCTTATGCTTACGGCGTGTGCGTCGGCACCTGTCACAGCCACCGACGATATTATTATGCCTTTCGGATTTCGGTTATAAACCCTTATGGCAGCTGTGGGCGACAGCTCGCCAGCCCATATATCGCCGAGAAACAGAGTGTCGGATGAAAATTCGGGCTGATGCGCCGCCGAAGCGCTCACGCTGTCGTCAGCACATGCTCCGAGCAGAATCGGCGACATAAAAGCCAGTATGGCAGCCACGGCAAGAGATAGCCGGTTTTTTATTATGCACTGTGTGTGTATCATGACTTGATAACGTATTCATAGGGTTGTTTATTGTACCGCTCACCACCGCGGGCGGTGCAGCAGCTCCGCCGGATTGCCCGATACAGCCGGAGAGTCGTTCGTGACATAGAGAGCTATGGCGCGGGTTATGAGCATGTCGTCATGACACCCTTCGGCAGCGGCATAACTGCCGTTGGGCAGCCGCCTGTATGTCTCCAGCTCGTCGCAAGCCTGCGCGCACCGCTCCACATAGCGGTTTTCGCGCACCGCCGAAATCAGCTCGGTTATTATTTTCGCCTTGGTGCCCCGGTTGGTGTGAAAGCCGTAGCGCACCGCCGGTTCGGTTCGGTCGCGGCAATACAGACGCGGGTACACCTCGTCGAGCTGTTCGAAAATATAGCTTCCCTCGCCTGCCGTCGCCGAACACTCTATTGTGTTGCTCTCCACCACCAGCAGAGCCTCGTTGTAGAACATAGCCACAGCAGCCGCCTTCCAAGCCAGCAGGTCGTGGTCGATATGACCACGCCACTGCGCCACCACCTCGGGCACGGCTCCCGGGGTACGGTCGAGAACGGCAATCACGCTCCAGTCGGCGGCATCGCATCTGCCGCCTATATCCACCGCCGCCACATAGCATCTTCCCTGACGCGGCAGGCTCCACACCTTGAGCTGTCCGGTGCTGTCGGGCATAAACCTGACCTCCTTCACCGCTCCGGCTCCGGTCTGTGACAAACCGCACACCTCGCCGGTGAGCGGCGGTTCCGAACACCCTGCCCTCAGCCTCATCACCGCCGCTGAGGCAAACACTCCGCTGCCGGAATGGGCAAACGCCTCAGCCGCGTCGGTGGGAAACTCAGACTTCATAGCGTCGTGCGACTCCATTTCGCGCCTCTTGCAGTGGTACCAGTTTATCATTTCAAGAGTAAGCCCGCGCCGCCACAGCTCCTTCTCGTAGTCGTCCAACTCCGCCCATAGCGCCGCCGGGTCGGCCACGGGAGTGCGGTAAATCTCAATTTCGTACCACGGCACAAACACCGCTGTCTTGTCGCTCGCCCCCTGCTCTGCCCTCAGCCACTCGCGGTGAAAGAAATTGCCGGTGCCGTTGGCAGTGCTTTCCATAGCCACCAGAGTGTACGGCAGCAGGGCAATGCCGGAACACACGGCTCGGATATAGTCGGTCGAGTTGCGTGTCTTGCTGTCAGCCCAGAACGCCACCTCGCTCAGGTGAGCCATGGCGCAGTTCAGTCCGCGCGATCCCTCCTGGCTCTGCGACGAGCTGACTGTTACCGTGCAGCCCCTGCCGGCAATCTCGCGTGTGTCCACCGAACCGGGGCAAGCCTTGAACGCCGGCTTCACATCCGCCTGCCACAGCTCGGCGGGATAGTTGGCAAGCATAGTGGAGTACATGGCTCTTATTGCAGCCGAGGTGTTTTTGACATGGGCGCATATCAGGGAGTTCCACCCCTCTTTGTGCACACACTGAATCCAAGCCATATAGTTCTGAATCAGAGTAGAGCCGCCCCACTGGCGCGCCTTGAGCAAAATGAGCCTTATGGGCAGCGAAGCGAGCCTCTGCCGCTCAAGAGCCTCAAGCACTCGGCGCTGCGGAGCGTTGAGGGCAAAGGGCACAAGAGCGCCGGTGAGCTTGTGGTGAATGCGCACGCACCGCCACGCCCAGTACTCGAAGTCGTGCCGGCAGCGCAAAGCCTCTAAATCGAGGGGTGACAGCGCCGGCGAGTAGCAGGGGTCGGCAAGCATCGAAGCCGGCAAAAAGAGCTTTCTGCCCCTGTACGCCACCTCTACGCGGGTGCCGCAGCATCCGGAGCCGGACTGCGGGTCAGCGGCAGCGGGCAAAGCAGAGTTTCGTAGTGTGTTTTCAGCAAGTATTTCCTTGATATTCATAAGTATTAAGAGTATGTTTACTTTTGGCTTATGTTAAGATTTTGAGCGGATTTCAGAGTATGTTTGGAGATTGAAAGAAGGAGTTATGAGGTTCCATAATGACTGAACGAAATCTTCAAAAAGACCTGAAAGGCATCTAAAGATTTCATAAAGTTAAAAGTAAACATACTCTAAGATATAAACGGACGGTTTATGGCAAAGTCGGGCGAGGCAGAGCCTACAAGCGACACAATGGCGCGCATTTTCCTCGGGCGCGAGGCAACCCTGATGCGCAACGGCTCAGTGACAGAGCCAACTATGTCGGCACATCTGTGACAGAGCGCAGGCACGGAACTGTCGCCGCAGTCGCCAAGCAGAGTGAGCTTTCCTGAAAAGGAGTCTGCGAGCAGCGGCACAGTGAGATAGCGCGGAGCAGTGGATTTCGGCAACGTCACCTCGCTGTTGAAAGCAATGCGCCCTTGCGCGCCCACCAGGGCAAGCTCTCCGTCAGGCGCAATCCACAGCGCCTCGTCAGACTCTCCCCTGCACAACACCAGCTGCTGAGGCTCGCGGTAAGCAAGCCGCCTCGCCTCGAACGGCAGCGGAATGTAGCCGCAACTTCTCGCGCCGGTCACCCTCACCACACCTCCGAGAACCGGCACATACACCGCGTCCGGGGCGAAGATGCCTCCCGCCGGAGCGCTACGCCTGTCTATGAGAGTTGACGACACATAGCCGGCGCGCGAATTGAAACACACAGCGTGTATGCCCGACAGCGACAAGGCAATCAGATGGGTTCGCGAAAAGTCCCACGAACTCTGCGAGCGACATGCGGGAACGAGACCGGTTATGTCGCCGTCACACGCATCCACCCTGCTCACCGGCACAAGCGGGTCGGCGGCAAGCGCCGACACTATGCTGCCACAGCGGGACACCCTCACAGAAGCAGCCACGGCATCGGGTAAATCCGTAACCTCACCGGAGTCATGCCACGCCACGGCAGCACCGCCGCAAGGGGTCATTGACGCGGATATGGAAGCTCCGGTGTCGGCAAACGTAACCTTTACCGCACACACCTCCGGGTCGGGACACGAAAACTCATGCACAAACGAACGCGAAGCCCCGGACACCGTACCGGACGCGGAACAAAGCAATCCGGAATGGGTGTAAAACCCGACAGTACAGTCAAACCGCTCCTCGCCCGAAGCCAGAATCTGCGCGGGGTGCGGCGGAGTAAACGGCAGCTGCGTTATGTTACCCCAAGCCACTGTGTCGCCGCTGCGCACCGAGCAGCCAGCAGAAAAATTGAGCGGCTGAGCCTGAGCCACCCCGCCGGAGGATGCCGCATTTCTACGGGGCTGCTTTATGAGCACACGCTGCACAACAGGGCGCAACGCCACAGTGCGCGCCACCTCGAAAACCGCGTCCGTACCGGTCATGGATTCCACTTTAGCCCTGAGTTTTCTGTCAGAACCGTAATCGGCGCCGGACAGATAGGCGTGACACTCCGGGCTGTTGTCGCGCGGACGGGCAATGCGTATCGCCACCGGCTGAGCGGGGTCATAGAAGTCGACCGGCGACGATATTTCTATACGCACCGCCTCCACACCCTGCATTGAAGGGTGGGTTGACGGCGGCAGAGACACCGCCGGCTGCCACGCCACAGCCGTCAGGGTAAACGGATTTATGGTGAAATCGGTGTCGGAACGCTTTGTTACCGAAGCTGTGTGAACGGCATGGCACTGCCACAGCGGGTCGGTGCCGAGCAGCTGCGGAGGGGTGAGCATCAGAGTAGCTCCTGACGAATCGACAAAGCGGCAACGCACAAGCACCGGCTGCATGAACAGCGAAGCGTCGGAAACAGATGCCTGAAGCTCGCGGTACACATAGTCGAGTCCCGCAGTGAGCTTTTTGTGGAGTGTCGACACGGGCGAGATGCCGTCGGAAAGCGACACTCCTGACGATGACTTCACCGATATGGTGAGAAGCCGCACCACCCCTTTTCTGTCGGCGCTGAAACTCACCGGCGGCAGCTGCCTGTGAGGCGGCAGGTGGATGAACCCCGACTCGCCCGCTATTATGCGGTGACAGCCCTCGGCAGTCATGACATATATGGTGTCGCCGCTCTTTTCGGCGCACAGCGGCACAGACTTCAGGTCGGCACAAAAGAGCGACTCCGGAGCGCCACATGCGCGCAGAGTCACAGAAGAGCCGGAGGCTGTGAGAATCATGCCGGCAGTGCGCAGCAGAGCAGGCACCTCCGGAGCGGGGGGCGCCACATATCTCCCGGCAATGATGTTGGTGTTCAGAGGAGTTGTAAATCGTGTGTCCATAGCTGATATTTTTGAATTTTCTGCAAAATTACGCCCGCCGCATAGCGCTTTTCATGCGAAAATGCACTTTTGTAAAAAAAATCGCAATAATCAAAACCGATAGCTATTTTTCACTAACTTTGAGGCGATTACATACAACCCAACCTATACTCACAACAGCAATGAAACTTACTTTGACCTTACCGGTCTGCGGACTGGTTCTTGCGGCGGCGGTAGCATCGTGCGGCGGCAGAAATGCCGGAAACGGCTCCGACTCGGCTACATTTGGCGATATGCCTGTAGTGGCTGAACGCGTGCATACTCCCGACGGAGGCAGCCTTATTGTAGCACATCCCGAAAAGTCGGAAAATGTGCGCGACCTCAGACTGTCGGATTTAGCCGACAACATAAAGATTGTGCGGCTGGAAACCTCAGACGCCTCAATGACCGGAGAAGGCATGACCTGGATTACCGGCAACAGAATCATAATATTCTGTGACGGAGAGATAAAACAGTTTGACCTCGACGGCAAATACATCGGTAAAATAGGCGCACGCGGCAACGGACCGGGCGAATACTACATAGCCCCTTACGACATTTACGCCGACTCGTCGGCAGAGCGGATATACCTTGTGTCATACTCTGCAGACAATATCATATCGTACAACTATGACGGCAGCTTTGCCGGCAACATTCCCCTTGCGCAGAAAATGCAGAAGGGGTGCATAAAAGTAGACACCGAAAAGCGCATTGTAACAGCCGTAGCCATGTGCTTCGAGGGTACAAAAGCCAAAATGCAGGTATGGACTCAGGATTTTGAAGGCAACACGCTGTCAGACATATCAAAACCTTGGCTCGAAGTGCCTACCGACTTCAGCAACGAATTGTACAGCAACATAGGCGGCAACGCTGAAAATTTCAGCTACGCGCTTTTTCGCATAAGCGGAGAGCCCGACTCGCTGTATGAGTGCGACGGCTCCTCATTGCTGCCGAAATTCACCATTCCCACCGAGAAAGGCGAGATGCGCTATTACAACAAAATGGGAAGTCTGTATGTGTCGTCAGGCTTCGGCAGCCCCAGGCAGGTCAGCGAAAACTCCTATGTGATTGAACCAAAGACCCCGTTTGTTGTCGAACCGGAAAACCTGCGCGGCGGCTATTGCAGACTTATTCTTGACTGCATAGGCGATGTCGATGCCGGAACCGGCTGGATATACAGCAAGAGTCCCGAGTACTTTATATTAAACACAAGCCCCGGCACTCTGGCAGAACTGATAGAAAAATCCATAGCAGAAAGGGGTGTGAGCGGCGACGAGCTGACAAAACTTCAGGATTTTCAGTCAACCCTCAGCGAGGATGACAACAATATAGTTATTTTCGGCAGCTGGAAATAACACTCGGCTTATACTTTCAGGCGCCCGGCTGCTGTCAGCCGGGCGTTTTTTACGACAAATAGCAAAAATGTGTCAACAACTGTACACAAAGCTTAATTTATTAACAATTATTGTACTTCAGTTTGATATAAAGTTAATAAATTAGAGTATCTTTGTGCCAATTTAGCAACAGATGTGTTGACAAATTAATACTAACGTAATCACATCCCTGTATACACTTTACAACATGTATTTTCAAGGGTACCTTGTCGTGAGACACGGTGCCCTGCTTTTTTAAATGGGGAACAGCAAAAGGCGGGAGGCTCAGTCGAAGCGGACATTGTACTTGCGCAGGAGCGCGCACGGACAAAGCGCTTGCTTCGCCTGACGCAGTCCTGGGTCACCGGCGTCGTCCTCGCGGTTTTCATAAAGGAGCTGCGGGTGGCGGCTCTTCATCAGAGCCGCGAAATCGCGGCACAGCACCTCGCCGGCACCCGCCACTGAATGGTCAATCTTTTCAATGTGAACCACAAGAGTGTCGCCTGCCACCTCGCCAAACGCAAACGCCACAATGTCGGCACCGGGCAGCCTCAGCGCCGCCCCCTCGAAAGGGTACAGCTGCGGACGGGCAAGCACCTCTCGCACCATGCAGCGGTCGTACTCAGCCATGAGCGGCTTGTTGTCTGGCATGGTCATTGACTCGAAAAAGCGTGACAGCTCGCCGATATTGTCAGGAGTCACCGGCTCAAGAGTATAGCCGGGATTGTCAGCAATGAAGCGGTTGATGTGGTTGCGTTTTTTATTGAGCTTTTTGCCTGCGAAGGTAGCCAGCGAGTCAATGGAGTAAAGATAGTCTGCCCAGTCAGGCAACTCGATGACCGAGGAAGCGCCGAGAGACAGCAGAGGCTCCACATATTCCTGCGGCACAGCAGAAAACAGCAGCGGTATTCCACGACGCTTGCAATAGTCGAGCAACAGCGCCACCGAATCGGCGAGCGGCATATCGCCCACGGGCAGGGAGAATGCGGTCGAATGCATGTCGTCCTCGCTTATTCCTCTTACGAACAGAGTGTTGTCGCAGATACACATGCGGTAGCGAAACCAGTCTGCCCAAAGCACCATTCCACCGACTGTAAAATCGCAGGTACGTGTGGCGGCGCGCGGCATGAATGGCGCTATGACGGGAATGTCGGCGGGCGACATAGGCTTGAATGTCAGCGACTTCCTTACGGTGCGGTACTGAGATGGAATTCTATATCCGGTAGCTCTCATAACAAATGTCAGCGTGTTTGGTTTAGTTGGAGAAACCGGCTAAACCGGACCTCTCTGTTGAAACTGAACACAGCGGAGGGTGGGATTGTTCCGGAGAGATTATAACTTATTCTCGAAATAGCTGTCAAGCACCGTCTTAGCGGCGGCGAAAGAGGTGCGGCGGTGATCAAGCACCAGAGCCTCACCCTCGGCGAGCAACTGCTTTATGCGGGGGTTGTTGTAGAAATGTCTGTGGAGCTGCTCGTTGATGGTTTCGTACATCCAGAAACGCGACTGCTCGGCACGCTTTACGTCAAAGTAGCCGTTTGCCTTTACAAAATCGAAATAGCTGTCTATCATTTTCCACACCTCGGCAATGCCTATCTCATAGTAGCCGGAGTATGTAAGCACTTCGGGCGACCAGCCTGAGGCGGGTGTGGGAAAGAGTCTCAGGGCGCTTTTAAACTGCGCCATGGCAAGGTTTGCGCGCTCAATGTTGTCGCCGTCCGCCTTGTTGATTACAATGCCGTCTGCCATTTCCATTATGCCGCGCTTTATGCCCTGAAGCTCGTCGCCGGTGCCGGCAAGCTGTATGAGCAGAAAGAAATCGACCATGGAGTGTACGGCAGTCTCGCTCTGCCCCACCCCTACCGTCTCGACAAAAATGTTGTTGTAGCCGGCAGCCTCGCACAGCACTATTGTCTCGCGGGTTTTGCGCGCCACACCGCCGAGCGAACCCGCCGACGGGCTGGGGCGAATGAAAGCTCCGGGGTGAACCGAAAGTTTTTCCATTCGTGTCTTGTCGCCGAGAATGCTGCCCTTGGTGCGTTCGCTGGAGGGGTCAATGGCAAGCACAGCAAGTTTACCGCCGTCGCGCAGCACATGCAGCCCGAAAACATCGATAGAGGTACTTTTGCCTGCTCCGGGTACCCCTGTGATGCCTATTCGGCGCGAGTTGCCGCTGTAGGGCAGGCATTTCTCAATGACCTCCTGGGCTATAGCCTGATGCTCCGGGTTAAGGCTCTCTACAAGAGTAACGGCGCGGCTAAGCGTGGTGACATCGCCCTTTACAATGCCTTCGACCATCTCTGCGACAGACGGGAGCGGCTTGCGTCTGCGGCGCACGAGGTAGGGGTTTACGGAGGGAGGCTGCGCCACTCCGCTGTTTACTGTCAGACCGGTATAGCAGTCGTCGTTTTCAGGGTGATGCATATCCATGAGCGGTAATGTTATAATGGTTCGCCGACAATGCGTATCATCTGCACGGGGTTGTCGGGGTCATTGGTTATTATTGTGATGCGTGCGTTGAGGAGTTCCGCGCCGTCAAGCTCGCGCGGAGAAAATGTCACTTGCACCGAAGCGCTTTTGCCTTTTTTGATTTTGTCAGAGGAAAGTGAAATGGCAAGGCTGCGGTCCGGCGACGACACCTGCCTGACAATGAGAGGGTCAGTGCCGGTGTTGCGTATTTCAAAAGTAGCCTTGAGGGGGTCGGAGTCGCGCTTGAACGAGCCGAAATCGAGTGTCTTTACAGAGGGGGTTGCGTGTGGAGCCTTATTGCGTTCGCCGGGCGTGAGCCGCGAGAAATCCTCACGCACAATAACCACAGTCGAGATGTCGGCGGCAGGCGGCGCTCCCTTGTCGGGAACGAAGGCGAAACCGCCTGTCACAAAGCCCCATTCGCGGCAGCGGTCCGTAGTGGCTGTGGCGGAGATGACAAACTGTTCGCCGGGCGGCACCTGAGAGGGGCGGATGTTCACGTCAATATAGCCCGGCAGAGATTCTACCGAGGGCACTATTGTGTCGGAGGTGGCGTTGTAGCCCTTGATGAGTCCGCTGGCTACACGCCCCTTGAAAACTTCGCCGAAGGGTATCACGGTAGTGGACAGACGCGCCTGCCCCGCTTCGACGGGGTATCTTGCCGACAGAGATGTCGGCGCTCCTATTACTGTGCCTTTGACAGTAAGCGTTGTCGAGACACCGTCGCCGGTGCTGACGTACACCTTTTTGTCAAATCTGCCCGGACGCCCTTTTGCGTCGTAGGCAACCCGCACGGCAAGTGTGTCGCCGGGCTGCACGGCGCTGCGGGGGTATCCGGGACGGGTGCAGCCGCAGTTGGCTCGCGCGCTCACAACCGCCAGAGGCTCGTCTGAGGTATTTACCGCCTTGAAAGTACACCACACCAGCCCCATGTCCTCGCTGAATGCGCCGAAGTCGTGCACTGTGTCAATCCACACAAATCCTTTTGCCGCTGCCCACAACGACAACATCAGCACTACCGAGAATGACATCAGGCGTTTCATGGCAGTACAACTCCGCTGAATTTCAACGCTATGCGTTTGGGATTGCCGTTGGTGCGCACTTTAACCTCGCGGTTGAACTCTCCTTTGCGCCCCACGGGGTTGAAGGTGATTTTTATCTTGCCGGTCTTGCCGGGAGCCACCGGAGCCTTGGGAAAGGATGGTGTGGTGCAGCCGCAGCCTCCGTTGGTCACGGAAACTATGACGAGGGGGGTTGTGCCCGTGTTGGTAAACTTGTACTCGCAGCTGACCGGACCGCCGGTAGCCTTTATGTTGCCGAAATCGTGGGAAAGTGTGTCAAACTCCACGGTGGGTTCTGACGCGGCAGCCGCAAGCGGAGCCAGCATCAGCAGCAGTGTGAAAAGAAGTCCTGATACCGTTTTCATATAACTCATTTCAGTGACAGTTTTAGTTGCAGGTTTCAAAATTACAAAAGATTATCAACTAAGCAACACTACCGGGACTCGAATTGTCAGCTCAAACAGCTATTTTTTAAATTATTTTTGTGGTCATTTGTTTAGGTTCTTTGCCTCCATGCCTATGCCAAACAGGGCGTAATCGTAGAAAACAGGGTCATGCGGACGCAGGGTGACAAGGATGGCGTTAAGCTCTTCGACAGTGCGGCGGTCGTTTGCCTTGCGGCTCACAAGTCCGAGCGAGCGCGCCACATTGCCTACATGCACGTCAAGGGGTATAAAGAGCTGCGCAGGGGTGATGACATTCCACACTCCGAGGTCTACAATGCCGTCGTTTCTGACAAGCCAGCGAAGCGCCATATTGACCCGCTTGAGTGCCGTTGTGGCAAGGTTAAGAGGAAGGCAGCGGGAGTCGCCGACGCCGCCGTTGGCATCAGCAAGCACAGCATTGAGAGCCTCCACAAGGCTCCACGAGGGGTGGGGCGAGGTTGCAATGCCGGCAGCGGACGCAAAGCCCTGGAGCGAGCCGAATAAGCTGTACACGACTCTTAGCCCTCGCAGAAAGTGCTTGAAGTTTCGCCCGAAAAATGTGCGGTGTATGTTGATTTCGTCTGGAAGGTCCTCATAGCCCCGGTCCATGACATAGGCGTGGGGGTCGTTGTCCATCAGAGCAAGCATTCTGTCGCAGTCGCGGCAAATCATGCGCCGGTTGCCCCATGCTATGGAGGAGCACAACAGCGAGGCGATTTCTATGTCCGGGAGCGATTCGAAGCGCCGTGGAAACTGCACGGGGTCATCGGCTATGAATGCCTCGCTGTTTATCCGGGCCGCCTCAGAGTCAAGGAGCGATATTATTTCAGCGTCTATCATAACAATAGCATGGTGATAAAAAAAAATTGAAAGACGCAGCCTCACGGCGCATCCTTCAATAATCTAATAAAAGGGGGAAATAATGTAGCCCATAGGAGAATCGAACTCCTCTTTCAAGAATGAAAATCTTGCGTCCTAACCGATAGACGAATGGGCCCGCTATGAGTTATGGCTTAAACTTACCTCGTTATCAAGCGCTCAGCTTGTTGATGTGGCGAGCGAGCTTGCTCTTGAGGTTAGATGCCTTGTTTTTAGAGATAGTCTTTTTAGCAGCGAGTTTGTCGAGCATCTTTGTAATCTTTACAAAAGCTTCGGCAGCCTCTTTAGCGTCGGTCATCTTGCGAAGATTGCGCACGGCATTGCGAGCAGTCTTGGCATAGTAGCGGTTGCGAAGGCGACGCGACTCTGTCTGACGGATTCTCTTGATGGATGACTTATGGTTTGCCATTTTATGTCTTAAAAAGTGAGTTAGTTATTTTTAGTAGCCCATAGGAGAATCGAACTCCTCTTTCAAGAATGAAAATCTTGCGTCCTAACCGATAGACGAATGGGCCGTTGCAAAAGCGAGTGCAAATATAGGCACTTTTTTTTACTCTCACAAAATTTTTAGGCAAATCCACTGTTTTTTTTCGGAAAAACCGCAAAAAAGTGCGGTTTTCCGAAAAATTCAGTGTTTTTTGGGGTTACCAGATGACAACTCTCTCTTCAACCGGGCGCCACATTTTGTCACCTTCTTTTATTGAGAAGGCATTGAAAAATGGCTCGATGTTGCGCAGAGTGACATTAACACGGTTTGAGCCGAGTGAGTGGACGTCGCCCTGTGTGAGCGAACGCATTTCGGCTTCGCGGATGTTCTGAGCCCAGAGGTTAGCGTAGTTGAGATAGAACACCTGGATGGGGTCGAAGCCGTCGATTTTAGCGGTTTTCACATCCACTCCTTTCTTTTTCTGGGAGTCAAGGAACGCGGTCATTGCCACACGCAGACCACCCTGGTCGGCAATATTCTCGCCGAGAGTGTACTGACCGTTGGCATTCAGTCCGGGGAGAACTTCCACAGCATCGAACTGCGCCACGAGTCCTTTTGCGAGTTCAGTGAATTTTGCAGCATCCTCAGGAGTCCACCAGTCGGTCATATTGCCTTCGGCGTCGAAGTTTCTGCCCTGGTCGTCAAAGCCGTGGGTCATTTCGTGTCCGATTACAACGCCTATGCCTCCGTAATTTTCAGCATCGCTTGCCTCGGGGTCGAAGAAAGGAGCCTGAAGAATAGCCGCGGGGAAAACTATTTCGTTTGCCAAAGGATTGTAGTAGGCGTTCACTGTCTGGGGAGTCATGCCCCATTCGGTGCGGTCCACGGGCTTGCCCCATTTTGCGAGGTGCTCTTTCTGGTGCCACATGCTTGCGTTGTGCATGTTCTCGTAGTATGAGAGGGCGGGGTCTATCTCCATGGAGGAGTAGTCTTTCCATTTGTCAGGATAGCCGATTTTGACGGTGAAGGCGTTGAGCTTCTTGATAGCGTTGAGCTTTGTGTCATCGCTCATCCACGCGAGGTTGATGATGTGCTTGCCCAGTGCGGTGCGGAGATTTTCAACGAGTTCTATCATGTAGTCTTTAGACGACTGGGGAAAGTACTTCTCGACATAGAGCTGTCCGATTGCCTCGCCGAGAACACCTTCGGTTGCTCCGAGAGCGCGCTTCCAGCGGGGACGCTGCTCCTGCACGCCGCTCATAACTTTGTTGAACTCGAACGACGCGTCGGCAAAGTCATCGCTGAGCGTGCCTGCCGCCTGGCTCACATATTTCCAGAGATAGTAGTCTTTGATTTCACGCTGAGTGAGCGATGCCATCAGGTCGTTGGCTCTCTTGACCGACTTTATTTCGGTTACAATGACATTTTCGGGAGATTCGATGCCCATGGTCTCGACAAAGAAGCGATCCCAGTTTATTGCGGGGAACATTTCCTTGAGCTGAGCGAATGTGCGGGGGTTGTACATCGCGGGGATGTTGCGGCTCTCTTCGCGGGTCCATGCGCTGTCGGCGAGCGCAGTCTCGATTTTCATCACGTTTTTCACAATGCGCGCGGCGTCTTTCTTGGAATAGCCGGCATTGCGCATCTGACGGTCAACGAGTTTCTTGAACGCCTCGCGCACCTCTTTGTTGCGCGCGTCATTTTTCAGGTAGTAGTCACGGTCGCCGAGCGACATGCCGCCTCCGCCAATGTACATTGCGTAGCGTGACGAGTTAGCGAGGTCCTCCTGAATGCCTGCGCTGAAGAAGGGGCTGGCGTAGTTGCCGTGCATCCACAGGAAGAGGTCTTCCATACCTTCGGCGGGTGTTTTCTCTATTTTCGCAAGGTCGGCAAGTATGGGAGCCGCGCCTTCGGCATTGCGGCGGGCAGAGTCCATTGCCAGATTGTATACGGTAGACACTTTGAATGCCACCGAACCGGGAGCGGGGTTAGATGCTCCGAGATTCAGCACTATATCCTTTACACGCTGCTCGGAAGAGTCGTTGAGTACGTTGAACTGTCCATATCGGGCAAACTCGGCTGTGAGAGGGTGCGCCTCCTGCCAGCCTTTTGTTACATGCTGATAAAAATCTGTGCCGGCGGGCACTGTCTTGTCGAAATTCTTCGGGTCAAGACTTTTCAGGTGCTCTTGTGCCGAAGCCGCTCCTGAAGCCGAGAGGGTTACAGCCATAGCGAGAGCTAATTTAAATGATTTCATAAAATTATGTTATGATTGGTATCTATCGTGGTTTTACAGCGGTGTAGAGCGAGCACACTCCGAAAGTAAACCGGCGGCAACGCGCGTCGGCAAGCCCTGCGGCGCGCATAAGGTCGAGCATACGCTCGCCCTGCGGCACAGCCTCTATGCTTTTGGGGAGATAGGAGTATGCGCCGCTGTCGTGAGATATGAGTTTTCCCACGGCAGGAATAACACACCTTGTATATATATTATACAGCGGACGCACCAGCGCCGACTGGGGGGTTGAGAGTTCAAGCACCATGAGCAGACCTCCGGGGCGAAGCACCCGCGCCATTTCGGCATAGCCGCCGGCAAGGTTTTCGAAGTTGCGCACGCCATAAGCCACTGTCACAGCGTCGAAGCTGCCGTCAGCCATAGGCAGCGCAAGGCAATCGCCCTGCATCAGAGATATTCTGTCACCGAGTCCGCTGTCTGCAATTTTGCGACGCCCGATTTCTATCATCTTCTCTGACAGGTCTATACCGGTTACGGTAGCGTCAGCAAGCGCTCCGGCAATCTGTATGGCAAGGTCGCCGGTGCCGGTAGCCACGTCAAGGACAGAGCCCGCGCCATGCCGCCGCAGGGTTTTCACAGCGCTGCGCCGCCACAGTTTGTCTACGCCAAGCGTCATTGCCCGGTTCATGAAGTCATAAGCGGGGGCAATGTTGTCAAACATCGCTTTTACCTGCCCGCCTTTGGCTCCGGAGGCGTCACCATAGGGTGTGATTTCCTCACAGTCCGCCATCTGCGGTCAACAGCTAAGGTTTTTAAGACAGTCAAGCACGTTGACCTCAATGCGGCGCGCGAGGTCGTTTTCATTCTCCTTGACAAAGGGCTGTCCGGTAACATGCTCGTACAGCTCGATGTAGCGTGCCGATACACTGTCGCAGAACTCGGGTGTCATTTCAGGCACTTTCTGACCTGCTTTGCCCATGAAGTCGTGGTCGATAAGCCACTGGCGCACAAACTCTTTGCTAAGCTGTTTCTGGGGTTCGCCCGCCTTGAAGCGTTCTTCGTAGCCCTCTGCATAGAAATAGCGCGAAGAGTCAGGGGTGTGGATTTCGTCAATGAGTATTACCTTGCCGTCGCGTTTGCCAAATTCATATTTGGTATCAACCAGAATGAGCCCCTTTTCGGCAGCCATTTCGGTGCCGCGCTTGAAGAGACGGCGGGTGTAGTCTTCCATAACGGCGTAGTCTTCTGCCGACACTATGCCGCGGGCTATGATTTCTTCTTTGGAAATGTTTTCGTCATGACCCTCGTCTGCCTTGGTGGTCGGTGTGATAATCGGCTCTGGGAAACGCTGGTTTTCTTTCATGCCTTCGGGCAGCTTTACTCCGCATATCTCACGGCATCCGGCGGCGTAGTCGCGCCACGCGCTGCCGGTAAGGTAGCCTCGTATAATCATTTCCACTTTAAAGCCTTCCGCCTTGTAGCCTACTGTCACCATGGGGTCGGGAGTGGCGAGTCGCCAGTTAGGCACTATGCCCCGGGTAGCCTCAAGAAAGTATGTGGCTATCTGATTCAGCACCTGTCCCTTGTAGGGGATTCCTTCGGGAAGTATTACATCAAACGCCGATATACGGTCGGTTGCCACCATGACCAGGAGGTCGTCATTGATATCATACACGTCGCGTACCTTGCCGTGATACACACTTGTTTGTCCGGGAAAATTAAAGTCGGTTTTGACTAAAGTGGTTGCCATGTTGTTTTTTATGAGTAAGTTGTTTGATAGTGCGAAATTACAACTTTTTCGCAACGCGGCAAAAGAAATCAGTCGGCTACATACAAGAAATCGTCAGTGGTAAGCGCTCCGCTCAGCGAGGGACATCGCCGCGCGACAGCCATAGCCACAAATCCCATGGTATAACGCAGGTTCACCTCCACACACGGCATTACAAAGCGTTCGCCGCCGCCGGTCCGCGCCACCATCATGTCAACGCCCAACGGTCCGGTGTAGTGAGGCGCTATCACCGCGTCAAGAGCCCGCTCCACCTTACGCCGGACATCAGACAGGTCTATCCCGACAATAGCGCTCAGTTTTTCCTGCGACGCAATGACATTTCCGGAATACGCTCCCCCCGGACGGGTATCAAAACATGAAAGCCCGTGATACTCGGTTTTGCCGGCACTGCAATGAAACAGCATTGCAAAGTCACGCTCCTTCTCATACACCGGCTCCAGCATCACACTGCCCTGCCTGCGGATGCAGCCACTCACGGTATCCGCCAGCTTGGCGGGCGAAAGCGCCGATGAGTCAAACACTCCCCTGCCGCTGCTTGACCACGGAAATTTCACAAACGCGCGCCCGCCGAATCCGGCTATCGCCGCCAAAGCCTCCTGTAGCGTGTGCGCCTCAACAGGCAGCGAATGCCACCCTACAGCACGAAGCACCTCTACCGATGTACGGCGGTGGCTGAGGTTACGGTAAGAACGAAGAAGTCCGTCATCGGGCAACAGGCTTTCCGGCACTCCGGCATTGCGAAACCGCCGGCGGGCATCCTCACTCCACCCCCAGGGGAACACAGCGTCCACCTCTCTGAGCTTGTCTGCCGTGAATATCTCGCCTGACAGCCCGTATTCGTCTCTTAGGCGCAACGCGCTCGCCTCCAACTCCGGAGGCGCCATAATCAGGTCGCCTTCCGAGGCAAACCACAAGGGCAACAATGCACCGCGACTGCGAAGCCTCACTGCTGCCGGCGGCGGTGTGTAACAAGCCATATCCGCCGCGAGCGCAAGGTCATTTTCAGGATTGAAAAGGTGGAGTACAGCCATTATCTGTCAGCCCGGTATTCTCTGATGATGCTGTGTGTCAGAAATTCGTATATACGGCTCTGTTCGGCAGTCATAACCTGCCGGTGGCGTTGCATTACCACAGTGTCGCCTCTGCGCGCCGGACCGGTCTGAGCGTCGCGCGGCGACATTGACAGCGCTTTCGACAGAGTTTCCCTGATAAGCGGTTCAAGCACTGACAGACCGCAGCCACCGGCTTTCAGAATGTCATCGGCGTTTGTCCACATGAAATTCACGAAATTGCATGCAAACACGGCTGCCGCATGGAGTCTCAGCCTCATCGCCGAGTCGGCATGGTAGACATGTCCGCTGATTTTTTCAGCAAGCTCTTTAATTTTTTCTTCTACACAGGGGGTACAGCCTTCGACAAACAAAGGCACTTGAGCCATTTCAACCTCGCGTTTTTTAGAGAATGTCTGAAGCGGATAAAGCACTCCGTAACCGGTCGCCGCCGGTTCAAGCACTTCGGCGCCCACCCCTCCGGAGGTGTGGCACCAAAGCCCTCCGGTACCGGTCATGGCTGTTGCTACAGGTTCTATTGCATTGTCGCTCAGAGCTACCACATAAAGCTCCGCGTCACGGCACACACTGTCCAGGCTATCCACAGCCTGCGCGCCGGCAAGAACATCGGCAAGACTGCGGGAATTTGCAATAGAGCGGCTATAGACCTGCCGCACATGCAGCCCCGCTTCTTCCAGCGCGGGTGCAAGAGCGCACGCCACATTTCCCGAGCCGAATACAACACAGCCGCTGCGCGCTACCTCGCTCATTCCTCAGCTTTCCAGGTGCCTATGTGAACCTTTTCCCAAAGAAGTTTTGAAGTGTCCACCGGCTTGCGCTCCTCGGCTTTGTTGCCGAATGTGAGGATGCACACAACGGGACACTGTTCGGGAATGCCGAGCAGTTCCTGAACATACTCCTCGCTCGGCAGCCCGTCGGCGGTAAAGCGTCCGCGCACCTGAATCCAGCAGGAGCCGAGCCCGAGGTCCTGCGCCTGAAGCTGCATGTACGAGGCAGCCACCGAGGCATCCTCTATCCAGGGGTCGCTTTGGGTCTGATCCACCGCCACTACCACTGCAAGGGCACACCCCGCAATAGGAGCAGCACCGGCAGGCTTGCACTGCGCAAGGCGTTCAAGCATGTTTTTGTCATCGACAGCAACAAACTGCCACGGGCGTGCGCTTTTGGATGTAGGCGCAAGGAGCCCCGCCTCAAGTATGAGCCTCACCTGGTCGGGTGTAAGCGGCTCGTCGGTGTAACGGCGTATGCTGCGCCGGTTCACGAGCAGTTCATGCAAATCTTTCATATAATGCGTGGAATAAGGAGTTTTTTTATTTGCGGTACACCCATGCGTCAGGGTGGCGCCGGTTGAAATCGGCATTGCCTTTGAGCTTCATAGCCTCTTCGAGCGTAGCTCCGGTAGCCGCCACAATTCTAAAGCGGCGGTCGCTCTCAAGCACGGTAAGACTCTCGTTCGGACGCGCCGCCACATAAGCGCTTGCCTCAGCTCTGTTGACATGAGATGACACTATAAGGTAAAACTCATGCGCAGGCACAGCCACCGGTTTCATTGTGTCGGTAGCCACAGAAGCGTCCGGTACCGGGATAAACATGGTTGTGTCGGCAGGGTAGGCAAGCGGAAGCACTACCGGCTTCGCTGCCGAAACCGAGGGAGCAGGCACAGAGGCGTATGACGCAGCCGCCCTGTCGACCGTAACCGGTGTTGACAAAGTTGCTCCGAGCGCCAGCAGCACAGCTGCTGCAGCGGCACCGCGTGCAAAGGCGCGTAGCCCGCCAATACGCGCCACTTTCTCTCCGGCGGTCAATGACGAACCGGAAGCGCTTGCCACCTCCATGACAGGCAGTCCGGAAAAAGCGATGTTGGCAATAGACCTTGATGCAGACTCGGGCACAAATGTCATTGCGCCGTCGCCACTGCGCCGGAAAGTGCCGATGCGCGGCAATGCAAGAAATCCGGCAATGTCGTACAGGTTACGCAGATGCTCTACCGCGTTTTCCACTGCCACCTGCGCGGCTGCATACGATATGCCCTCGCGCCTTGCTACACTGCTGGCAAGCATGCCGTCGCTGTAGTTGACATCCGGATTGAAGCCAAGCTCACGCACCGGAGGGTAAAGCACCCCTTCCGACACACATGCCGGAATGTGGCGCGCCACTATAGCTCCCCAGCCGGGAAGAATGACACAGTCATGGCTTACTACCAGATATTTAATATGTGGAATGAGGTCTATCACAAGTGCAAATTTAATAATTTTTTCGGAAATTTTATCGTATCACCGCCTGTCATGAAAACATTTTTGCCAGCTCTTCGGTTGAGATGAGACTCACAACCAGCTGTCCGTCAGGCGTAAAATTAGGAGCGGAGAGTTTAAACAAATCACTTATAAGGCGCTCCATCTCATCAGGGGTAAGCGGCTGTCCGTACTTGACCGCTCCTGCCCGCGCCATTGCGAGCGCGGCACGTCTCTGCATTGCCACCTCTGCGGTGTCGCCTCCTTCTGTTTCCTCCTCCACTATTTTAAGCAGGGTATCCACCGGCGAATTTTCCATTGAAGGAGCGCCATTGACGCTCCATGTAAAGTCGCCCAAATAAGATATATCGAAGCCGAGCCCGGTTACCACCGGCACAATCAGTTCAAGAACAGCGTTTTGCGACGCCGAAAGAGTGACAATCTCAGGGAAGAGCAGGCGCTGGCTCTCAAGCCTGCCCGACGACACCATATTAATATAACGTTCGTAAAGAACCTTGACGTGCGCCCTGTGCTGGTCTATTACCATTACTCCCGATTTTGACGGCGAAAGTATGTAACGACCCTTTGCCTGAATGCAATTATAGGCGGTAACGCCTTCGGTGGTCGCGTCAAATATCGACTCTTGCCCGGATGTAGGTTCTTCGTTGTCAACAACTATATCCGCGTTGAGCGAACTTGCCCGCACCCCTTCCGAGATGCTTTCAGAGCGTTCGGAATTAAACTCTTCATACAGCCGCTCCCAGTCACTGCCCACAGCGCGCAAGGCATTGCCCGGACGAGAGCCCGCTCCATACGACCGTCCCGCCTGACGTGGCTCAGCCTCATCTGTCTGCTGGGCAAAGGGGTTGTACGTAGTGTCTATGTCCAAGCCGTGCGCTGCATTGGTGTCAGGCGAAAAAAACGGTATCTCCGGCGCGTCAACCCTGTCAAAATCAATTGCTTCAGCTGCATTGAAACGTCCGAGCGATTCTTTTACTGCCGCTACAAGTATCTGCCATATGGCCGGCTCGTCCTCAAACTTTATTTCGTTTTTGGTCGGGTGGATATTCACGTCTATGCTCGCAGGGTCAACCTTGAAATCGAGGAAGTAATTGGGCTGCTCATCTGCCGGAATGAGGTTTTCATAGCAATGCATTATAGCCTTGTGAAAATACGGGTGGCGCATGTTGCGACCGTTAACCATAAGGTACTGCAACGCATTGCGGCGGCGGGCAAACTGCGGCAGAGACACAAAACCGCTCACCGAGACTATAGAGGTGGAAGTTTCTACCGGAATAATCTGTTTGTCAAGGCTTTTGCCGAACAAATCGACAATTCGCTGCTTGAAAGAGCCGCGCATGAGTTTGTGCAGCACAGAGTCATTGTGCACAAGAGTAAACTCCACCGAGGGGTTCACAAGCGCCAGCCTCTCGAACTCACGCATTATATTGGCAAGCTCTACAGAGTCCTTTTTCAGAAACTTGCGACGTGCCGGCACATTGAAAAACAGATTTTTAACCATCAGGTTGCTGCCGGGGCTACATGTTTCCGACTCCTGACTCTCCACCTGACTGCCGTTTATTATAAGCCTTGTGCCAACAGTGGCGCCGTGGAGCATGGTGCGCAAATCTACCCGCGACACAGCCGCTATGGAGGCGAGAGCCTCGCCGCGAAACCCCATTGTGTGCAGGCTGAACAGGTCGGCTGCAGCGGCAATCTTGGATGTGGCGTGGCGCTCGAATGCAAGGCGGGCATCGGTATCACTCATGCCGCTGCCGTCATCCACCACCTGTATCAGAGTGCGTCCGGCATCCTTTATTATGATTTCTATTGATTTGGCGCCGGCATCTACTGCGTTCTCCACCAGCTCCTTGACAACAGACGCGGGGCGCTGTATAACCTCGCCCGCAGCAATCTGGTTTGCCACCGAATCCGGAAGTAGACGTATAATGTCGCTCATAGGGTTAAAAATATTCTCAATGTGGGGAGGGCGCGCAACAAAAAAAACACACCCTCTTATTTTCGACCAACAAAATTACGACAAACCCCTACCCTACCCAAATAGAGTTTTCTACAGAGTGTAGATAACTTGTTTTAAAACTTCGCCGGCGATACGCTACTGCTCTGACCGAGCGGCAGTTTCATCCTCGGGTTCAGATGATTCCTCTTGCTGCTCCTCCTCTTCCGCGCTTTCGGCTACTGCTGCGGCTGATTTGTCGGAATTCTCCGGCGGCTCACCCTCCGGGGTCGAGCGCCTGACAGGCGCTGTGCGCTTCACTACAGTAGCCGGAGGCGCCGAGTTGATAAGGTCTATCATCTGCTGCGGCACAACAAACACATCTTCGGGCGATGTGGGGCGTATGCCGTCGTACCACGCGAACTTCTGGAGAAAATAGCTGCCCTTCTTGGCAAGATAGAGCGGCACAACCTTTGCCGTGGTTTCGGGAGTGAACAAAATCCGCTCAATGTCGTTGTTCAAAAACCATGCGTCCATTATGCTGCTCTCCACATAGGCGTACTTGTTGTATGTGGAGTCGTTCTCCATGGGAAACATTATCAGCATGACATTGCCTTCGACAAAGAGGTGGCGTATGGTGGAGTCGTTGAACCACGCCGTCATTTTCAGACCGCTCATCTGCTGGAAACAGTCTTCCCCGACATGCTCCGCCATAAATCCGAATTCGGGCAGCTTCGCCCAGTCGGCGGTGGAGTCATTGAAATGCACATGAATCACATTGCCGAATATCTGCCTGTCGCCGCTCCACAACACCGGGTGGCGGTACATGTACATCATAGAGTCGCGCTCGGTTGCGCTCAGCGAGTCACACAGTCCCTGGAGGTCAGACCGGTAGAACCGCACTTTGTGGTACACATTCATCACACGGGTGGTGTCGGCGGGGTCAATATACGCAAAGATAGTGTCGCCGTGCAGATACAGGGTATCGTTTTTTGAATACTCTTTCGCAAGAGCGCGCCCGGTGACAAAAGCGCTGTCAACACGGTCGTTGTAAAAGCCGTAGTCGCCAAACATGGCGCAGCTGCGGGCAGAGTCGGTGAGCACCATGTTGCCAAACGCCTCGCCGATGCCGAGGTCTCTGTTGTAGAACAGGGTGTCGCCGGTAAGGGTATTGCCCCGGTTTGTTACAACGAGAGAGCGCTTGTACAAATCCGCTAGTCCGCTTTCGGTATTGTATGTGCCGGAGGTAGAGCGTATCTCGCCGTCCTTGCTTATTATGCGGGTAGCGGCTACGAGTGTTGCCACATGGGTTTCGGTATTGTACTGCAGCGAGTCGGTAAACATGCGCAGCGTGTCGCTGTTGTTGAGACTGTTAAGCTCTACGTTAAAGTAAAAGAAGGCATCTTTGGTGTCGGGGTGATACTCGCCTTCAAGCGAGGTCAGGGTGTTCTGAAGGTCGCTCAGCACACCGCCCACATTATAATAGCCCACCTCGCCGGGAATGTCATAGTTGAAAACATCGGTTTCCAGCTTCACGTCGCGGTTTATCAGCCTCACCTTCTTGCCGGCGTCGGCATAGAGGACAGCCATTTCTGTAGCGCCGTCGTAGTTCAGCTCATCGGCGTAGACAAACAGGGTGTCGCCCTGCTCCATCCTGACATTGCCAAACGCGTCAAACGAATTGCTCACATCATAGAAATGGGCGCTGTCGCAGTACATGAACATGTCGTTTTTGCGAAACACAACCGACCCCACAAGGAGCTGATACTGCTCCTCGGCAGCCACGCCGGGCTGCTCCTTGTAGCTCCACACATCCGCATGTTCGAGAAACACCTTTCCCTCCTGATAGCGGCTGGCACCGGGTATCACCGGCTTGATGTTCTGCCGGCTGTCATCCACCGGGCGCGAGGTGGCTGTCCATGCGGGGAGCGCAAGAACGGCAAACACCCCGACAGCGACAAGCCCCGGGGCATAACGCCTAAGAAAGCACAGCATCCTGACAAGATGAAGCATCATGCCCGTCAGTCGGCTGCCGCCTCAGATGATTTTTCTTTAATCCAGCCCTTGTGGGTAAACTCGCAGTTGCGCCAGTTTTCATCTATGCGCACATAAGTTTCGTTTATTTTGTTTTCCAGCCATTCGGTGAGAATCTGCTGGCGGCGGCTGTTTTCATACATGCTTTTGATAACCTGATAGTCATCGGCGATGTTGGCGTTGTGACCCTCGATGCGGCGGTGCAGACGCACCACAGCCACCACCTCGCGGTTGAGCTTGGGGTCCATCATCACAAAAGCCTCGGATATGTCTCCCGGCTGCATTCCGGCAATCTTCTGAGCCACTTCCTGAGGCAGCTCTGCCATAGTGAAGCGGGTAGAGCCGGCGCGGTCGCTCTCGCGGTCGCTGTTCACCATCATGCCACGGTTGGCTCTTGTAGCCTTGTCCTGCGACACAAGACCCACTACATCGTTAAAGTCAACCAGTCCCTTGACAATATCCGAGCGCAGCGAGTCAAGACGCACGCGAGCTTCATTGAGGTCATTTTCAGACACTTTGGGCCGTAGCAGAATGTGGCGCACATTGATTCGGTCGCCACGCTTTTCGATGAGCTGGATAATATGGAAACCGAATTCGGTCTCGACAATCTTGCTCACCTTCTTGGGGTCGTTGAGATTGAACGCCACCGCCGCAAACTCAGGGTCGAGGGTACCCTTGCCGCTGAATCCGAGCTCGCCGCCGCGCATACTGCTGCCGGGGGCTTCGGAATACAGAATGGCAAGTGTGGAAAACTCGCTCTCGCCTTTTGTCACGCGGTCCGAATAGTCTCTCAGACGCGCTTTTACATCCTCAATCTCCTGACGCGGCACAACCGGATTGATTGTGATAATCTGCGCCTCTACCTGAAGAGGTATGAAAGGCACGCTGTCAGGCGACAGGTTCTGGAAATATTTTCTGATGTCGTTGGGGGTCGATGTAATGTCTGATGTGAGGCTGCTCTGCACCTGACGCACACGGTAGCTGTTGCGCACCGATTCGGTCATCTCCGACCTGATTTCAGACATCGGCTTGCGGTAGTATTCCTCCATCTTTTCCTTGGTCTGGAAAAGGTTTATGAAATAGTTGATACGGCTGTCTACCTCAGCCATCACCATTGCGTCGCTCACTTCCACAGTGTCCATGTCTGCCTGGTGAAGATACAGTTTTTCAACCGCAAGCATTTCAGGCACAACGCAATAGGGGTCGCCTTGCAGATTGGCGTTGTCACGCATCAGGTTGAGATACTGCGCCTCAATCTCCGACTTCCATATCGGCTGGTCGCCCACTACCCATGCAACTTCCTCTACAACATTGTTTTGCGCTGACACTCCGAAGGCACACAGTGCCATAAGTGCGGCGAATATGATGCTTTTTGCTTTCACTCTTTTTATTTTTTGAAAATTTTGGCTCAAATTTAGTCATTTTTCCTCACGCGCGCACTCCCCTCACATGTAAAAATCGCTAAAAGCGTCATTCTCACCGCCTATTGCGCTTTTTATACCACTTCGGAGCCTCATGACAGCGACACTGCCCCCTGCCCGGAGTGCAAGGGGTACGGACTGTGCCGACACCCGCACCGAAAAGGCAGGGAGCAGTGTAACAGCGGCTGTGACCAACCGCTTACTGATGCGAAGCGCTGTAGTTGGGAGCTTCGCTTGTTATGGCTACATCGTGGGGATGACTCTCTGCCACACCCGCGTTGGTAATTCTTGTGAACTTGGCTTTGTGGAGCTGCTCTATGTCGGCGGCGCCGCAATAGCCCATGCCGGCACGCAGACCGCCGAGCATCTGGTAGGTCACTTCGTAAAGAGAGCCTTTGAACGGCACGCGCGCGGCGATTCCTTCAGGCACAAGCTTCTTCACATCGCTTTCTCCCGACTGGAAGTAACGGTCCTTGGAGCCTTTTTCCATAGCCTCCAGCGAACCCATGCCACGGTATGCCTTGTACTTTCTGCCGTTATATATTATTGTGTCGCCGGGACTCTCCTCTACTCCGGCAAGCATGCCGCCGAGCATAACGCTGTAGGCTCCTGCCGCAAGCGCCTTGACAATATCGCCCGAGTAACGGATGCCGCCATCGGCAATCAGAGGCACTCCGGTGCCTTCAAGAGTCTTTGCCACGTCGTACACGGCGCTGAGCTGAGGCACTCCGACTCCGGCAATGACGCGTGTTGTGCAGATTGAACCGGGACCTATGCCCACTTTCACACCGTCGGCACCGTTCTCTACAAGATACCTGGCAGCATCGCCGGTAGCTATGTTGCCTACCACAACATCAATCTGCGGATATTTTTCCTTGACCGCACGCAGCACGGAGATAACCCCCTTGCTGTGTCCGTGGGCGGTGTCAATGACTATAGCGTCCACCCCAGCCTCTACAAGAGCGTCCACACGCTCCATGCTGTCGGCGGTAACGCCTACGCCTGCCGCCACTCTGAGCCTGCCGCGGCTGTCCTTGCACGCATGGGGCTTGTCTTTAGCCTTGGTTATGTCCTTGTATGTCACAAGACCGATAAGATGACCATCGCTGTCTACAACGGGAAGTTTCTCTATCTTATGCTCCTGGAGAATCTGGGCTGCCTCCTCAAGATTGGTGCTCTGACGGGTGGTGACCATATTTTCCGAGGTCATCACTTCGTCAACGGGGCGTTTAAGGTCGCGTTCAAAACGGAGGTCTCGATTGGTGACTATGCCCACGAGCTTGCGGTTGTCGTCCACAACAGGAATACCCCCGATGTGAAACTCCTCCATCATTGCAAGGGCATCGGCTACAGTGCTTCCGCGCTTTATGGTGACAGGGTCGTAAATCATGCCGTTTTCAGCGCGCTTCACCGCATGAACCTGACGAGCCTGCTCGGATATGGGCATGTTCTTGTGAATCACACCTATGCCTCCCTCGCGGGCAATGGCAATGGCAAGCTGAGCCTCTGTGACGGTGTCCATGGCCGCCGACACCAAAGGCACATTAAGCTCGATGTTGCGTGAAAACTTGGTTTTGAGATTTACTTCACGAGGCAATACCTCGGAATAGGCGGGTATCAGAAGGACATCATCGAATGTCAGCCCGTCCATTTTTACGCGATCTGCAATAAACGACATATACCTGTTTGTCTTTAGAATTTATTGCACGCAAAGATAATGTTTTTTTTTGAAACACGCGCAATCAAAAAGCCCTCTTGATGCGCCCCGCGCCAAATTATTGCAATTACGCCGGCCCCTATATATAATTAAGGTGTTGCAATTGATGCAATGTCCACTTCCCCGCAACCTCCATACCGGCTTCTCCCTACAGAAACAGCACATGCAGTTTTCGTCAATAACTGCCTTTCATTAACATTACACAACGCTATAAGATGCAAATATAGTTAATTTTGTTTAAAATGGGGGGGGGCGGTAGTTAAATATAGTTTATGTAGTTTCATTACCTTTAATTACCTTTGAACCGGATAAGGCAAGTACACTGACATATTTTGAACAAAATTCCTCCCTTGTACAGGGTGAGGAAAACAACCAATCAACCTTAAATAATAACCCAATCATTTAATCATGTATCACTATTTTCGTAACGTGAGTAAAAGATTTACGGCATTTCCCGTATACCTTCTCACACTGTGCTTACTGACCGGATGGGCGTTCAGCGCATCTGCGTCACCCGCGCCGGATGCGGATACCGCTACCGGCATAGTGAAGGACGAAACAGGCGAAACTCTCGTAGGAGTTTCTGTTCTCGTTGTAGGAACCACCAACGGTGGCACCACCAACATCGACGGTGAATTCACTATCAAAAATGTAAAACCCGGAGCCACATTGCGTTTCAGCTATGTAGGCTGCAAGACAACCGACCTCAAATGGGAAGGAACCCCACTTGATGTAACACTCGAAGAGCTTTCCAGCGCTCTTGACGAAGTCGTTGTCGTGGGCTACGGCACCCAGAAAAAAGTAAATGTCACCGGTGCTGTCTCAATGGTAGGCTCCGAGACATTCGAGTCGCGCCCGGTTGCAAACGTGCAGCAGGCTCTCCAGGGTGCTATCCCCGGTCTTAACCTCAGTGTCACCACCGCCGGCGGCGAGCTCAACTCATCCATGAGCATGAACATCCGCGGTACCGGCACTATCGGTAACGGCTCCGTGGCAAATCCCCTCGTACTCATCGACGGTATCGAAGGTTCTATCAACTCCTTGAACCCCAACGACATCGAAAGCGTGTCGGTTCTTAAAGACGCCGCCGCTTCTTCTATCTACGGTTCACGCGCTTCTTTCGGTGTTATTCTCGTCACCACAAAGAGCGGTCAGAAAGGAGCTGTAAAAATCAACTACTCGGGCGATGTACGCTTCAGCACCGCAACCCAGCTGCCGAAAATGGTAAACTCTCTTGACTTTGCCAACTACTGGAACGCCGCACAGTACAACGACGACGGCAGCAAGCAATTCTCCGACGAGGTTATGGAAAACATCGTCAAATACATGAACGGCGAGTTTACCGACCCCAGCCAGCCTGAATACTACGGCACCACTGCCGGCACCAACGGCAAATGGAACAATTATACCTCAGCTTTCGCAAACACCGACTGGTTTGCCGAACACTACAAAAAGAATGTTCCCTCTACCCAGCACAACCTCAGCCTTAGCGGCGGCAACGACCGCATGACATGGCTCATCAGCGGAAGCTACCTCCTCCAGAACGGTCTCATCCGTCACGGTCATGACGAGCAGAACCGCTACACAACCAACGCAAAAATCGGCGCATGGCTCGCAGACTGGGCTCGTGTGGACTACAACATCAAATGGACACGCACCGACTACACCCGTCCCTTCTACCTCGACGGTCACTTCTACCACAACATCGCCCGCCGCTGGCCGACCTGTCCGGTCATCGACCCCAACGGACACTACATGAACGAAATGGAAATAGCAGAGCTTGAAGACATGGGCACCTATGACACAGCCCAGGACCTCTTCACCCAGCAGCTGCGCTTCACTTTCACCCCGCTTGCCGGATGGAACATAGTTGCAGACGGCGCCATGCGCAACTCCACAGCCAAGACAGCCTACAGCATGACCCCCGTATACTATTACGATGTAAATGACGAGCCGTTCATACGCGATTCAGACTACGGCACAACATCTTATGTCTATGACGGCTACTCTCGCCAGAACTACTACGCCCTCAACATTTTCACCGACTACACCCGCTCATTCGGGCTGAACAACTTCAAGGTACTCGTAGGTATGAACTACGAGCTGTACAAGAACGACGCCCTTTACGGCTACGGTGAAAACCTCACAAACCCTGACAAAATATTCATCAACCAGGCTCAGGACGGCTTCGAAACCTCTGACACCTACAACCACCGCTCTACCGCCGGCTACTTCGGTCGTCTGAACTACGACTACGACGGACGCTACATGCTTGAAGCCAACATCCGTTACGACGGTTCATCACGATTCCTTGCCAACCGCCGCTGGAAATGGTTCCCCTCATTCTCCGCAGGCTGGAACATTGCCAAAGAAGCATTCTTCCACGAAAACATCTCAAAGATAAGCACCCTGAAACTTCGTGCATCATGGGGTCAGCTCGGCAACACCAGCTCCGAATATAACTCATTCTGGGACTGGTATCCCTTCTACCAGCAGCAGTCTTTCGGCGCAAACAACAGCGCATGGCTTGTAAACGGCGCCCAGATGAACACAGCTTCACTTCCCGCAATCATCAACGGTCTCATGACATGGGAAACCATTGAATCATGGAACATAGGTCTTGACTTCGCCGCATTGAACAACCGCCTCACCGGTAGCTTCGACTGGTTCACCCGCACTACCAAGGACATGATTGGTCCGGCTATGATTATGGGCGGTGTTCTCGGCACAGACGCTCCCAGAACCAACAACTGCGACATGCGCACATCAGGCTGGGAATTTGAAATCGGCTGGCGCGACCGCATAGGCAAAGTGTCTTACGAAGCACGTTTCAACATCTCGGACAACACAAGCAAAATCCTCTCTTATCCCTACGAGGGCGAATTCAGCGCACAGAGCGTAACCGGCAACTATAACGGAAAGAAACTCGGCGAACAGTGGGGCTATACCACAGAAGGCATCGCCCAGACCGACGAGCAGATGGCTGCTTGGCTGGAAAACAACAAACCCAACTGGGGTAGCAACTGGCAGGCAGGCGACATCATGTACCGCGACCTCAACGGAGACGGAGAAGTGACCTCAGGCAGCGGAACTCTTGAAAACCATGGCGACCTCACAGTAATAGGCAACATCACCCCCCGTTACAGATTCGGTCTTAACCTCGGCGCCCAGTGGAACGGTTTCGACGCATCGTTCTTCTTCCAGGGAGTCATGAAGCGCGACTGGTTCTTCGGCGGAGGCGACCCCTACTTCTGGGGTGCAGCAGGCCGTGTATGGCAGAGCGCGGCTTTTGAGGAGCATATGGACTACTGGACAGAGGACAACCCCAACGCCTACTATCCCCGTCCTTACTTCAACACCGACAAAAACCGGCAGGTACAGAGCCGATACAAACAGGACGCGTCTTATCTCCGCTGCAAAAACTTCCAGTTCGGCTACACTCTCCCCGCAAATGTAATCCGTCATGCCGGGCTCAGCAACTGCCGCCTTTATGTTTCCTGCGACAACCTGTTCACAATCACTTCAATGTCGAGCGTATTCGACCCCGAAGCTCTTAGCGGCGGCTGGGGTTCCGGTAAGCTCTATCCGCTGCAGCGCACATGGTCGGTAGGTCTAAACCTCAGCTTCTAACTTTAATATATAACAGAACAAAAACATGAAACCATATATCAAATCATTAGGATTCGGACTGTTCGCAGGCGTAGCCGTGATGTTCTCTTCATGTAACGACTCCCTTGACCTCGGTCCTGTGACTCAGATTACACCAGAGGACTACTACAAGTCGGCAGATCAGTTGCAGGCTTATGTCAACAACTACATCAACGATCACCTCAACAATCCTTTCTCCGGAGCGATGTTCCACACCGCCAGCTACAACAGCGGCATGAACCGCTCTGACGTAAACACTGACATCTGCCTGCCTCTCAGCGGCAGCACAACCTATTTCGGCGAAGGCTACTGGCTCACTCCCACAGGCAAGGCTCTTCAGGGCTATTACGGCAACATCCGTGTGTGGAACTACTTCATCAACAAGGTGGAGGAGAACGTTGAAAAAGGAGAAGTGACCGGCAGCGCCACTGACATCGACCACTATCTCGGCGAGGCTTACTTTTTCCGCGCCCTCAACTACTACAGGGCTCTCGCCATGTACGGCGACCTCCCCATTGTAACCGAAGTTCTCGAAGTGGACGACGACGCTATTGTCGAGGCTTCAAAACGCGCACCCCGCAACGAAGTGGCACGCTTCATCATTTCCGACCTCAAGACGGCCGCAGCAAAAATGTATGACCGCGACCACTGGAACGGACAGCGCATAAGCAGCGAAGTGGCAAATCTGCTTCTTTCGCGTGTGGCTCTGTTCGAAGCTACCTTTGAAAAATATCACAAAGGCTCCGGACGTGTGCCCGGCGACGCTAACTGGCCCGGCAAAGACATGAGCTACAACGCCGGCAAGACATTCCAGATTGACAGCGAGATAGAGTACTTCCTTGACGAAGCCATGGCTGCCGCCAAAGCTGCGGTAGGCAACCGTCAGCTCACCCCCAACAACAAGGTTCTCGAACCCGCATACGGTCAGATAACCGGCTGGAACCCCTATTTTGAAATGTACAGCCAGGCTTCTCTCGCCAACTGCGAGGAGGTGCTTCTGTGGAAAGAGTACAATGCAGGTCTTAATGTGAAACACAACGCCGCATACCGCTCTATTATCGGTGACGGTACCGGCATGACCCGCAATTTCGTCGACGGGTTCCTCATGACCGACGGCCTCCCCTACTACGCAAGCAGCCTTTATCAAGGCGACAAAATGGTTGATGATGTCAAGGCTAACCGCGACTACCGTCTCCAGCTCTTCGTATGGGGCGAAAGCACCACTCAGGTTACCGACCCCGCATTCGGTGAATCCCTCAAAAACAAAAAGTACGGCTACGGCACAATCATTGACCCGCTGACCGAATGCCGCAACCCGACCGGCTACCAGGCTCGCAAATATGTGACCTACGACCAGTCTCAGACTTGGCACGACCAGATTCTCTGCGTAAACGCATGCCCTATATTCCGTATCGCCGAAGCCATGCTCAACTACATGGAGGCTTCATGTGAAAAGAACGGCGGCACTTCTATTGACGCTACCGCACAGGATTACTGGAAGAGACTGCGCCAGCGCGCCGGTGTCGATGACGACTTCACCAAAACCATCGCCGCCACTGACCTTTCTCAGGAAAGCCAGCTGAGCGTTTACTCCGGCACAACTCAGGTATCGCCGATGCTCTTCAACATCCGCCGCGAACGCGTTGCCGAAACCTTCAACGAGGGTCTCCGCATGGCTGACCTTATCCGTTGGCGTTCTTTCGACCGCATGCTCACCGAAAAGTGGATTCCCGAAGGACGTAACTTCTGGGACGAACTCTACGACTACTCTGAGACCGACAACAGCGGCAATACCGTAAAGACTTTTGAAAACATCGTCACCGACGGCTCCTCTTCGGCAATGCTTTCCGGTAAGAACCTCAGCAAATATCTCCGTCCCTACCAGATTAACATGACTTCTACCAACGTACTGCGCAACGGCCTCGGATGGACAGAAGCATACTACCTGTACCCGTTGGGCAACGGTGATATAACCACAGCATCCTCCGACCGTCTCGAAGAGACATCCAACATGTACCAGAACCCCAACTGGCCTACCACCGGAGGTGCCAAGGCGTTGAAATAAAGCACCATGAAACAACAAATTGAGTCAGTTTGATGACTCTACCACAAAAGCTCCGTCCTGCGTCATAAATCATAATCAACGCATACAATGGATTAGGTCAACAGACATTCACTGACGCAGGCGGAGCTTTTACTTTTTCCTTATATGCACAGAGAAGGCGCGCATTCCGGAGTATCCGGTGTGCGCGCCTTCCTTTATGTGATATGTCTTACGGCTGTCAGTTGATTTCTATCTCGTCAACAAAGACAAAGCCGGGCTTTCCTGCGCCGGGATGCCATGAGGGTATCTGAGCCGGTTTTACAGTTACACGCACATAGCGGGCGTCTACTGAAGCAAATTTCAGTGTATGGGTGAATATTTCGTTGGAGCTTGTTGTCATTGCCGGATATGTCTCCGAAGCCACGACTTTGAAATTTTTACCGTCGGTGCTTACAGCCACCTCGAAAGCGCTTGCGTCAAACACCCAGTCGCCGGTAGCCACACATGTGCGCACAGCCACCTCGCTCACCTGCTCGTCGGCACCGAGGTCCACTACAGCCACAAGGTCGTTGCCTGCAAAGCCAATCCAGTCGCCGTTACCATAGCCGTTGGTGCCGAACTTGCCGTCTACGAGAGTTACGCCGCCGGCAGCCTTGTAGCGCGGGTGCGGTTCGGTAAGGAGTGTAACCTCGCGCGCTGTAGCCTTGTTGAAGGTTATGCTGTCGGTAAACACATTGCTGTTTCCGGAAGGACGCACTGCCACAGCCTTGATTGTAGCGGTTTCATTCAGAGTAACGGGGGCGGTGTAGAGCGGAGAAGATTCACCGGGTTCGGTGCCGTCGGTGGTGTAGTGTATGGGAGCGTCGTCGACTGTAGACAGTTCAAGGGTTACGGCATGGTTTTCCATGTCGGTGGTGAGTTTGCCTGCCACGCTAAACATGTGTGTGGCGTAGTTGTAGCCGTTTGCATCGTAGTGGTTGAACATCTGAGGCATACGTGAGCTGAAAACCTTGTAGTCCTTGGGCGCCTTGCTCCACTGCACCTCTGCGAGGGCAGCCATGCGGGGCAGCTCCATGTACTGCACCTGCGCGAATGTGGGTATGTACTCTGTCCAGAGGTTTGCCTGCACTCCAATGATATGCTTCGCCTCCTCGTCGGTCAGCGCCTCGGGCTTGGGCTCATAGCTGTACACTCTCTGCACCGACACATATCCGCCGATGGCCTCGGGCTCATTCTCGCGGTCAAGGCTCTGGTAGTAGTCGAAGTACATGTAGTTGTTGGGAGTCATGATTACATCGTGACCACGCTTTGCAGCCTCAATGCCGCCGGCTTCGCCGCGCCAGCTCATCACAATGGCTCCGGGTGCGAGACCGCCTTCAAGCGTCTCGTCCCAGCCAATCATCTTGCGACCCTTTGACGCGAGGAAATCGCTTGCGTGGTGTATGATATGGCTCTGTAACTTCTCCTCGACAGTGCCGTGAGAGTCGGCCTTCAATCCGAGCGCCTTGGCTTTTGCCTGGCACTTGGCGCACTCTTTCCAGCGGGTCTTGGGGCATTCGTCGCCGCCCACATGGATGTACTCGCTGGGGAAAAGCTCCACTATCTCGCCGAGAACAGTGTCGATGAACTTGTAGGTGGAGTCATTGCCGGCGCACAGCACATCATCGCTCACGCCCCATATCTGCCACACGTCATACGGACCGCCGGTGCAGCCGAGGTTGGGATAGGCGGTAAGGGCTCCGAGCATGTGACCGGGAAGGTCTATTTCGGGGATAACGGTTATGTGACGGTCGGCGGCGTAGGCTATGATGTCACGAGCCTCGTCCTGGGTGTAGAAACCGCCATAAGGTATGCTGTCGTACACCCCGGTGTTGTGACCTATCACAGTGCCTTTGCGCTTTGAGCCTATTTCGGTGAGTTCGGGAAGGCTCTTGATTTCAATGCGCCAGCCCTGGTCGTCGGTCAGGTGCCAGTGAAGGGTGTTGATGTTGTGAAGCGCGAGCATGTCGATGAAGCTCTTCACAGAGTCGGCGGGGAAGAAGTGGCGCGACACATCGAAGTGAGCGCCGCGGTAAGAGAAGCGGGGTTCGTCAGTGATCGTCACAGCCGGAAAAACGACATTGTTCTTGCCTGCCTCGGGGATAGCCTTGCGCAGGGTCTGCACACCGTAGAATGTGCCTGCGGGGGTGGCGCCGTCAATGGATATGCCCTCGGGAGTGACTGTAAGCTGATACGCCTCGGCGTTTTCGCTCTGCAATCCGGCGGCGAGCGCAATGACACCCTTTGCGTCGGTTTCGGTAGTCAGTTCCGGATTCAGACCGGTCATCTGACCGATATACTGCGCAAGGAGCTCGGCGTCGCGCATAAGCGCGCTGTCGCCTTCGGGGTAAGCGATTCTGGTGCCGGAGTCAAGCACAAAGCCTTCGCCTTCGCCGGCAGTAATCTGCTGCGGAAGGGGCACCACACTGTAGTTCGCGGTCACTTCGCCACGGGGCGAGCAACCCACAGCCGCGACACACAGTGCTGCAGCTGCCATTAGTTTCAATTTTCTCATGAACCGGGTAATGGTATTTAATTTAAATGGTAAAAAACAATTATTTAGCGCAAATATACGAAGAATATCCGACTAATACCGACTGCATTCCGGTACAGGTCGACAAAAAAGAGGGTGAACCGAAAAAAATCCGGTCCACCCTGCTTGTGAAAAGAGATTATAAACCTAATCTTTAACCATTATCTGAAGTTAAAACCCGAGATACAGCCCTGACCGCCGTCGATAGGCCAGCCCGGATTCTGATATATCACGGTTGTTGAGATGTCGCCGTCAACAGCCTCAGCGTTCACAAAAGCTTCGTGACCGATAGGGCTGAGATAGTGAGCCTTGTTGAATGTGTAGCCGTTCCACACATAGTTGTTTTCCTGGCTTATCTGGTAGGGACGCACATAGGCGCTGAGTGTGGGAGAACTCATGTTGCCGGTGCCGTCGGTAGCTACGGTAGCCTCCATTTTGGTGCCGGAATAAGAGGTCAGACACATGTCGCTTTCAAGGTCGGCATACACTGTGCCCCAGTACTTCATACCCTCAATCTGATAGGGGTTGTCAATCAGCTGGTCGAGAGCAGCCCAACGGCGGAGGTCGTTAAGGCGGAAGCCTTCTGCCACAAGCTCATTGCGGCGTTCGCGGCGCACATTGTACAGCAGCGGGCTCACAAACTGGTTGTTCGAGTAAGCGCCCCAGTCACCTTTGGCTTCCTCAGCCATATTGGTGGCATTGACTGTAATCATGTAGTCGGTGTCGACTTTCGCACGGTTGCGGATAGCGCGCCAGTAAACGTCGGCAGCACCGTCAACATTTCCGTTGCGTTCAACACTTGCCTCGATGTAGTTGAGCAGAGCCTCTACAGCACGGAACACAATAGCGCCGGTTTCTGAACGGAGGTTAGCCGAACCCTGGTTGAAGTCGTAGCCCTGACCTTTCTTGATTGCGAAACCGGTAACAGAGCTTGTGGATTCGATACCGTCAAGGAGCCAGCCCATACGCCAGTAGGCGGGGGTCACACCGTCGACACCGTAGCTTATTATAGAGTTGTCGCCCTTCATGAAGATTTTGATACGGGAGTCGCGGTCCTTAATTGTTGCGCTGATACCGTCGTTTTCCCATGCGGGGTCATAGCCTGAACCGGCTGCATAGATAGGCAGACCGTTGCGCATCACATAGCTCTGCACAAGACCACGGGTGTAGCCACAGCCGCCGCCGTTGCCCTGGAACTGGTTCTGAATCTGGCTCACCTGACCCAGGCTGAAGTTGTAGCGCTTGTAAAGAAGCACTTCGTCAAAGCCGTTCATGTCTATGGCGCAGAACATGCAGTAGTAGGGGTTGATTTCCTCCAGACCGGGAGCCATGCCCTCGTCGGTGTCGGTGTTTCTGGTAAGATTGCTTGCAAATTTGTCAGCCACTGCCTTGGAATCGGTCATTGCCTCGCCAAGGAAATAGTTGATTTCAGAGTCAATGTCAAAGCTGCCGAGCAGAGAAGCATCGCCGGGCCAGTTGGGTCCGCCGGGCACAAGCGCGGTGCCTTTGTGATATTTGAGCCATGTGCCTTCAAAGAGAGCCACACGGCTGCGGAGCAGGCGCGCGCAGTCTTTGTTCAGACCGTTGTTGCCGTAAGGGCTTGTCTCGGGCAGATAGTTGATGGCAGCTGTGAGGTCGTCAAGGATATGACGGGCAACCTGGTTGCGCGGATAGCGTTTGCTCTTTTCGATGAGCAGGTCGCGGTCAGATTCGGGCAGAACCTCGTCGATAATGGGATAGTCACCGACCGACACATAGTAACGGTAGTACTCGTATGCGCGGAAGAAGTAAGCCTCGCCCATTGCCTGGCTGGTAGTATTTGGGTCGCCGGTAATTTGCTTATTTTCAAGTTTTTCAGTAGCGTTCTGAATGAAAAAGTTCAGAGAACGGATGTTGCCGAAGCCCCAGTTGTCTGTGCCGGTTCCTACACGCCATTCGCCGGGAGCCCATCTTGAGGATGCGGTATAGGCAGCGACATTGTCGGTACCGTTGTCGGAAGTGAATGTGCCGAGACTATATGCGCTCATGCTGTGGTTGGGGAGCACTGTATAGAAGTTCAAGGTGTATGCCTTGAGGTTTTCGGCATCAGTGAAGAAATTTTCGGGGATGATTTTGTCCACCGGCTCCTCTGAGAGGAAATCGTTGCACGCGGTGAGTCCCGCAAACGATGCGCCGAGCAGCAGCCCCATTATATATTTATTCATAATTGCGTCTGATTTAGAATGTTACATTAAGACCTACTGAGAATACACGCTGCAGGGGATATACCTTGCCGAAACCATAGGAGCTGTTGTAGGCTTCGATGAGTTCGGGGTCGCCGTTTTTAGTGAAGCTGGTCATCTGCGCGAGGTTTTCACCGGAGAAGAACACACGGAGGTTCTCGATGTAAGCCTTGCGGGTGATAGCCTGAGGCAGTGTGTAGCCCACAGTCACATTCTTGAGGCTGCAGTATGCAGCGTTCTGCAGGTAACGGGTCTGAGTCTGGATGTTTTTGCTTGTGCCCCAGTTTGCGCGGGGATAGTAAGCGTCGAGGTTGGGACCGAAGGGGCTTGTGGTGTCTTCGGGACGGAAGTAGTCGAGGTGTTCCTCAAGGCAGAGAGCCTGCCACATGCCCATGCCTGTAGCACCCCAGAAAGGAGCGCCGCTTGCCCAGTAGTCGCGCTTGCCTACGCCCTGGAAGAATACCTTCACGTCAAAGCCTTTCCACTGAGCGTCGAGGTTGAGACCGAAGCTGTAGCGGGGAGTGCTGTTGCCAATGATAGAATAGTCGCCGTGGTCGCTGAGGGTGTACTGACCGTAGTTGATGACACCGTCGCCGTTTAGGTCGGCATACATTATGTCACCGGCACCCCAGTTTGTACCGAGGAAGTTCTGACCTGCGCGGCGTGTGGCAGGATATTCACCGTGTGTCGCCTTATAGTTTTCGTCAAGACGGTCGAGGTGGGCGTCCATCTCAGCCTGCGATTTTGCTATGCCTATTGTGGTGTAACCCCATATCTCACCGAGCTTTCTGCCGTTGTAGTACTGACCGAGAGCATAGTTTTCGTTGGGATATTCGTCAACAGTGATAGTGTGGTCGTAGAGGTTTGCGGTGATGCCGTAGCTGAAGTCCTGGATGCGGTCGCGCCAGCTTACTGTGAGCTCCCAGCCTCTGGCTGTCATTGACAGGTTGTTGGTGTTGGGCGATGAAGCACCGAGAACGTTAGGCATTGTCTTGCCGGGTCCTACCATGTCCATTGTCTTGCGGTTGTAGTAGTCGATTGTACCGGTGAAGCGGTTGTTGAACAGACCCCAGTCAAGACCTATGTCCCATGTGCGGTTCTTTTCCCATGTAAGAGTCGAGGATATGAGTCCCGGCATGCTTGCTATTGTGCCGTGGGCTCCATTGACGAGCCATGCGCTTGAAGCCACGCTGTAGCCCATGTTTGAGTATGTGGGATACCAGTTGTCTGTGTCCTGGTTGCCCAGCTTACCCCATGAGTAGCGGAGCTTGAGGGTGTTGAGAGTGCCGCGTGCGCTTTCCATGAAGTTTTCGCGGGCTACGTTCCAACCGAGAGAGAAAGAGGGGCTTGTTACCCAGCGGCTTCCGCGACGGAAACGTGAAGATCCGTCATAGCGGATGTTGCCTTCAACCATGTAGCGGCCGTCGTAGTCGTAGTTGATACGTCCGAACCAGCCGGCGGTACTCCATGTGGCTTCGCCGCCGGAAACAGATTTGTCATCCTTGCCGGATGTCATGCTCAGGTAAGGCAGACGGTTCACGATACCGCTGTTTGCTGCGCTGAAATTCTCATAGTTATACCATTCGCTCTGGAAACCTGCGGTGAGCTTGAAGTTGTGCACATCGTTGAAAGTGCGGCTGTAGTCACCGTAGATGTTGGGGTTGAAGTAGTTTGAGCGGTAGTTGTACATATAGAGGTATGAGCCTTCACCGCCCGCGGCGTAAGGATAGCCGTTGGGGTTTTCAGGATAGGGAGTGCCGTCGGGCTTGTAGCTGTAAGCCTGCTGGATTGCACGCTTGGTGTTGGTGTGGGTTGAGCGGTAGTTGAATTCCGCGTTGATGTTCAGACCTTCGAGGGGGTTGAAACGGAATGCGAACTGCTGGTCGAGTTTGTCTTCCCAGTTATTGAATCGGCCGCCGTTCTGCATGGCATCGATGAACGATTCCTTGACGGGGTTGCCGTTAGGGTCGTAAGCGGGGAAGTTGGGCCAGTAGCGCATGATGTTGTGGTAAAGCTCAGCGCTCGCGTACTGGCTCACGAAAGAGGGAGCGTCGTACTTGCCGCGATACCAGCGGGCGCTGTAGCCGAACTTCATCCATTTGGTGAGGTTGACATTGACTTTGGCGTTGATGGTGTAGCGTTGCTGGCTGTCATCACCGTAGCGGAGAATACCGTCCTGGCTCAGGAGGTTGCCGCTGAAGTAGAAGTCGTATTTGTCGTTACCGCCGTTCATGCTTATGTTGTGCTCCTGGCTGAAACCGGTCTTGCCGAAGTGGAGGTCAAGCCAGTCGGTGTTGCCGAGCGGCATGATAGAGGGGTCTTCAGCCCACACAGCCCACATACCGTTCTGCGGGTTGACAAACATCTCGCCGGTGGGGTTTTTGAGTTTGTCGATATACTCTTGGGTCATCCAGATTCTGCCGGCAGCCTCGGCGCTCTCCTCCATATAGTTTGCCCACTGCCATGAGCTTGCCATTTTGGGCATGCGGGTTACATGGCTCCAGCGGAAAGAGTCGCTGTAGTTCACGGTCACTTTGCCTTCTTTGCCTGAGCGGGTTGTGACAAGAATCACACCGCCTGCGGCGCGGCTACCGTAGATTGAAGAAGCGGCAGCGTCCTTAAGAATGGAGATGTTTTCAACATCGGCGGGGTTGAGCTGGTTGATGTCGCCTTCCATGCCGTCGATGAGCACAAGGGGGCTTACAGAAGAGCCTGAGCCGATAGAGCCTGTACCGCGGATGTTCATGGAGCGCGCTGCGCCGAGCTGTCCGCCACGGGAAGCGCCAAGCACATCAAGACCTGCAGCCATGCCCTGGAGAGCGTCAGCCACAGTGTTGACCGGACGAGCCGAAATCTCTTTGCCGCTTACGGTAGACACCGCGCCGGTAAGGTTTACTTTCTTCTGAACACCGAAGCCCACCACGACAACTTCGTCAAGCGACTCGATGTCGTCTTCAAGCTTTACGGTAAGAGGAGTGCCCTCCCATTTTACGGTCACGGGCTTGCAGCCTACATAAGAAATGCGGATAGAGGCACCTGTCTTGACGTTTGCAAGCGAAAACTTGCCGTCGATGTCGGTAGAAGTGCCGTTCGTTGTGCCAAGCACCATAACAGAGGCACCTGCCATAGGCTCGTCGTCCTGGTCAAGTACCACACCTGTTGCGGTGGTTGCATCAGGCGCCGGAGCAGCGGAAGCTGTAAAGCTCCACCCGGTCAGCGCACACAGAGTGAGCAGCAGCATGGGAAGTGTTGCCAGTCTGGTGCTCCAATTGCGTAGTTGATGAAACATACTGTGTATAAGTTAGTTAGTAAATAAGGTTAACTACAAATGCGTTGTATTCCGTTAACAGCGGATAAAACACATTCACATTAGTTTAGCCAAAATTAATACACAGATGCCAAATACCCCCCCCCCCGTTTGTGAATATTTGTTAAATATGTTTTATAACATAAAATCCAAGAGTATGTTTTCCAGCATCTGAGACGGATTCAGACCCAAAATCGGGTGAATCCACCGCGGATTCAGACAATTCATCGGTTCGAGCACAAATCGGCGCTCGTGCATGCGCGGGTGTGGTATCTGAAGCTCGGCAACATCCACTACAAGACTGTCCACAGCTATTATGTCTATGTCGATAAGCCGGTCGGCATACGAGCCGTCGGCATTGCGGTGCGGCGCAGGGCTGATTGCCCGCTCAATGTCGCGCACCGCTCCAAGAAGCTCCAGCGGCGACAGCTCCGTGCGAAGAGCCACACCTATATTAATATAAGGGTTGGGCGAAGAATAGCCCCACGGCTCGCTCTCCACCTCGGCAGACACTGCGGCGCCGGCATCAAGCCGCTCCTTTATGGCAGCGACCGCCGCTGCAATATTGCCGCGACGGTCACCGATATTGGAGCCTATGTTCAGATAGGCGGTATGCATGTTTTCTGACAGGGTCAGAGGGTTTTCTTGACTTCGACTTCCTCGAACGCCTCTATCATGTCGCCCTCGCGGATGTCGTTGTAGCCTGCGATTGACAGACCGCAGTCGTAGCCGCTCACAACCTCTTTGACATCATCCTTGAAGCGCTTGAGCGAACCGAGGTCGCCGGTATATCTCACAATACCGTCGCGAATCAGGCGCACCTTGCACGAACGCTTGATACGACCCTCGCGCACAATACAGCCAGCGATTGTGCCAACCTTGGAGATGTGATATGCCTGAAGCACCTCGGCGGTACCGGTAACCTCCTCCTTGATTTCGGGAGCAAGCATACCCTCCATTGCGTCCTTCACCTCCTCTATCGCCTGATAGATTACAGAGTAGAGGCGTATTTCCACGCCCTCCTTCTCTGCGGCGCGGCGTGCAGCCACGCTCGGACGCACCTGGAAGCCGATGATTATGGCATCGGAAGCGGCGGCGAGTGTGACATCGCTTTCGGAGATGGCACCTACTGCCTTGTGAAGCACATTCACCTGTATTTCAGGTGTCGAGAGCTTGATGAGCGAGTCGGAAAGCGCCTCGATTGAGCCGTCCACGTCGCCTTTTACAATTATATTCAGCTCCTGGAAGTTGCCGATTGCGCGGCGTCTGCCTATATCGTCGAGTGTGAGTATCTTCTTGGTACGCAGACCCAGCTCGCGCTGAAGTTGCTCGCGCTTGGTGGCGATTTCGCGCGCCTCCTGCTCAGACGACATCACATTGAATGTATCGCCCGCTGTCGGTGCGCCGTTAAGACCTAAGATAAGCGCCGGCGCGGCGGGACCCGCCTCGGTAATGCGCTGGTTGCGTTCATTGAACATTGCCTTGACCTTGCCGAAGTGTGTGCCGGCGAGAATGGTGTCGCCCACACGCAGGGTGCCGTTCTGCACAAGCACTGTGGCTATGTAGCCCCTGCCCTTGTCAAGCGACGACTCTATTATTGAGCCCACAGCGTTGCGGTTCGGATTGGCTTTCAGGTCAAGCATCTCGGCTTCAAGAAGCACCTTTTCCATAAGCTCTTCCACACCGATGCCCTTCTTGGCGGAAATGTCCTGGCTCTGGTACTTGCCGCCCCACTCCTCTACGAGATAGTTCATGTTGGCAAGCTCCTCCTTAACCTTGTCGGGATTGGCGGCGGGCTTGTCTATCTTGTTTATGGCAAAGACGATAGGCACACCGGCTGCAGAGGCATGGTTGATAGCCTCCACTGTCTGCGGCATCACATTGTCGTCTGCCGCAACTATGATGATACACAGGTCGGTAACCTTGGCTCCGCGGGCACGCATCGCGGTAAACGCCTCGTGACCCGGAGTGTCAAGGAATGTGATTCGTCTGCCGTCGGACAGCTTCACATTATACGCGCCGATATGCTGCGTGATGCCGCCTGCCTCGCCGGCAATTACATTCGCGTTGCGGATATAGTCGAGAAGCGAGGTTTTGCCGTGGTCGACATGACCCATCACGGTGACAATAGGCGGGCGCGATTCGAGCATACTTTCGTCATCGTCCTCCTGAGATATAGCCTCGACCACTTCGGCGCTGACATACTCGGTCTGGAATCCGAACTCCTCTGCAACGATATTGATAGTCTCCGCGTCGAGACGCTGGTTGATGCTCACCATCACACCGAGGCTCATACATGTGGCTATGACGTTGTTGATAGGCACATTCATCATCGAGGCAAGGTCATTGGCGGTAACGAACTCCGTGAGCTTGAGCACCTTGCTTTCAGCTGCCTCCAGCTCCTGGGCCTCGCGCTCGCGGTTTGCCACAGCCTCGCGTTTTTCCTTGCGCCATTTAACACCTTTTTTCTGTCCCTTGTCCTTGCTGGTGAGGCGTGCGAGTGTCTCCTTGACCTGCTTCTGCACATCCTCTTCGCTCACCTCTACATGAGGCTGGTGACGGTTTCTGTCTCTGCCTCCACCGCGTGAGTTTCCACGGCGGTCATCGCCACCGTTGCGTCCGCCGCCGGATGCGCCGCGCTGGGCGGGAGCCACCTGCTGACCGGGGTTCTCTATATCTATCTTTTCCTTGCCGCCGATGCGTTTGCGCTTCTTGCGGTCGCCTGCGCCGGCTGCTCCGGGGGTGCCGGGTTTTGCTGCGCCGCGGCGCTCATCCTTGCCCTTTTTCTTGGGGCGGGTCGACTGGTTCAGGGTCGAAAGGTCTATCTTGCCGATTACATTTATCTGCGGGCCCACCTTGGGTACTCCGAGAGTAAACACCTCCGGTTCCGTGCTTTTGGCTGCGGGTTCGGGTTTTGCTTCAGCAGCAGCCTCGGGTTTCGGCGCCGGCGCGGCAGGTGCCTTGGGTGCGGCGGGCGCTTCCGCTTTTACAGCGGGTACGGCAGGCTTTGGTGCCTCCGCCTTGGGTGCCTCTGCTTTTGGAGCCTCAGCCTTGGACGCTTCCGGTTTCTTAACCTCGGCGGCAGGAGCAGCAGGTGCCGGTGCCGGCGCAGCTTTTTCCACAGCCGGAGCGGCAGGCTTCTGCACAGGTGCGGCAGGCGCGGGAGCGGGTGCGGGCGCCGCTGCCTTTGCCTCCGGAGCCTTCGCTGCCGTATTGGCGGGCTTGCCGGTTGACAGGTCTATTTTGCCGACCACCTTGGGACCCTTGGGCGCCTCTGCGGGCGCGGTCTTGATTTCTTCGCTACGAGGAGCGGACACTGTTTTCGCTTTTGCAGCCTGGCGGTCTACCTTCTGCTGCTCGCTCTGTGTCTTCAGAGTGCGGTCGGGCTTGTATTCCTTGACAAGAATGTCATACACATCCTCGTCAATCCTTGCATTCGGACTGTCGTCGACTGTGATTCCTTTTTTGCGCAGAAACTCGATGATTGTCGGCACTGCCACATTGAGGTCTGTCGCTGCTTTACTTATTTTGGTTCTCGGCATGTAGGATTTTTTAGTTTTTTAGTTGTTTGTTGGCAGACTGGTATCACTCGGCGGGTTCTGCCTCGTTCTCGTCGCCGGCTTCTTCCTGAGCCTCGGGCTCTTCCTCGAACTCGGCGCGGAGCACAGCCAAGATATTGTCCACCGTTGTCTCTTCAAGGTCCGCTTTCTCTATCATCATCTCGCGGGGCGCGTTCAGCACTGCCTTCGCGGTGACAAGTCCGAGGTTCTTGAGGGCATCGATTATCCACGGTTCGATTTCGTCCTTGAACTCATCGAGATAGATATCCTCCTCAAACGACTCCTCGTTGTCGCGGTACACATCGATGACATAGCCGGTAAGCATCGAGGCGAGCTTGATGTTCAGACCTCCCTTGCCGATTGCAAGCGAAACCTCTTCGGGGCGCAGGAATACCTCGGCTTTCTTCTCCTCCTCGTCTATGCGTATCGACGATACTTTTGCCGGACTGAGGGCGCGCTGTATAAACAGCGACGGGTTGGATGTATAGTTGATTACATCTATGTTTTCATTGCGGAGCTCACGCACTATTCCGTGAATACGGCTGCCCTTCACTCCGACGCAGGCGCCTACCGGGTCTATGCGGTCGTCATAGCTCTCCACGGCAATCTTGGCTCTTTCGCCCGGTATGCGGGCAACGGCGCGGATGTTGATAAGACCGTCGTGAATCTCAGGCACCTCCAGTTCAAACAGGCGGCGCAGGAAGTTTTCGCTTGTGCGCGAAACAGTGATTTTCGGGTTGTTGTTCTTGTTGTCGACATTCTCCACAACCGCGCGCACTGTCTCGCCCTTGCGGAAATAGTCGCCCGGTATGCTTTCGCTCTTGGGCAGCAGAAGCTCTATCTTGTCATCGTCGAGCAGAAGAGTCTCGCGGCTCCATGTCTGGTACACCTCGCCGGTCACTATCTCGCCCTGAAGCTCGGAGAACTTGGCGTAGATAGCCTCTTTCTGCAAGTCGAGAATCTTGCTCTGGAGTGTCTGGCGAAGATTCAGTATGGCGCGGCGGCCGAAATCGGCAAATATGATTTCACGGGTGTGCTCGTCGCCAATCTCCGCGTCAGGGTCCTGGTCGGCGCGCGCATCCGAAAGGCTTATCTGAAGATTCGGGTCGGTCACTTCGCCGTCAGGCACAACCTCCAGATTCTGGAAAATCTGCACGTCGCCCTTGTCGGGGTTCATAATCACATCGAGGTTCTCGTCTGTGCCGAACATCTTGGCAAGCACATTGCGAAACGATTCCTCGAGCACACTTATCATTGTGGTCTTGTCGATGTTCTTAAGCTCTTTGAACTCGGCAAACCGCTCCACCATATTGGGAGCTTCTTCTTTCTTGGCCATGAATTATATGGTGTATGTTTTTTTATTTGAAATCTATGTAATATCTCACATCCTTGGTGTCGTCCACAGCTATTGTCTCGTCCTCATCCTTCATGACAGGACGCTTCATGCCCGGCTCCTTCACCTTTTTCGTCACGGTCAGCACAAACTCGCCGGCTTCGGCGTTGAACGCCTTCAGCACACCGCGTAGCTTACGCCCGTCGCGGGTCAGCACCTCAACCGGGTTGCCCACATTCTTCAGATACTGACCTGCTACCTTGAACGGAGCCGTCAGCCCGGCGGAACCCACCTCAAGGGCGTAATCCTCCACATCGCGGTCAAACACACTCTCGATTTTTCGGGTAATCTCAACACAATCGTCAAGGTCTACCCCGGTAGGGCTGTCAAGGGCCACTGCTATCGAGTTGTCGGCGCTCACCGTGATGTCAACTATAAAGGCATCCGTTCCGGATATAGCCGCCTCTACAGTCTCATATAGTTTCTGCTTGTCTATCATATTATATATAAAAGGAGGAAGCTGCTCGCCTCCTCCGTGACTTATTCTCTGCAAAGTTACAAATTCTTTTCACACCGCCACCCGAAGCAACGGCTATTCCGCACTTGCCAGTGCAATATTTAACATTTCGTTTGATTTATTTATCTTTATTTAGCAACTTTTCCGCAATTTTACGAATTTCCGGGTCGGCAAGAAGCCCCTTGAGTGTTGCCGCGGCATCGCGGAGGGCAACTCCGCTGTTCGTGTTTTCCATAATACTTTTCAGCTCTATCACTCCAAGCCCTATCGCTCCGACAGTCGTAAACAGCGGAAACGGAGGTATGTTCCAGTCGGTAAACTCTCTCAAAAACATCACCGCCGCAACAAGCATAGCATCAATGGCAGTCATGGCGAAAAGAGTCAGATAATAGCGGCACGCTTTGTCCACCGTTGAGCGGAAGCCCCGCGAAGTGAGCGGCTGCGACAGGCGCTTCGCCTTGGCTACACCGCTGCGCAGGTCGGCGAGCAAAGCCACAAACACACCGGCGTAATCCACCGCAAGCAGCCCGGCGAGCATAGCGCCGGACCTCACAATCTCGTGTGTCAATGTCATAGTCATAATTTCATTCATAAAGGTTGGTTTCTATTCTTACCGCAAAGTTACACCGCCGCACAGACCGATTCATGCGAAATCGCACCTTTGCACCGTTTGCCTTTTACACCGAAATAAACTACATTTGCACCCGATACACCCCGCCGTTCCGACAATGCGGCGCTAACAAACAAAGACCCCTACACAAAAACCATGTTTTCCGGAATAGTAGAAGAAGCGGCAACAGTCATCGCCGCCACAAGACAGGGAGGCAATCTGCAGCTCAGAGTAAAATGCTCTTTTGCCGACGAACTCACAATTGACCAGTCCGTCGCTCACAACGGCGTGTGCCTCACAGTAGTGGAACTCCACGGCGACAGCACATACACCGTCACCGCAATCGCCGAAACACTTGACCGCTCAAACCTCGGCTCGCTCAAAGAAGGAGACCTTATAAACCTCGAACGAAGCATGAAACTCGACGGACGCCTTGACGGACACATTGTGCAGGGACACGTTGACACAACCGCACTCTGCCAAAGCGTTGAAGAGGTAGACGGAAGCACATACTTCAAATTTGTCTACAACGAAGACCTCGCGCTCAAACGCAAAGGCTATGTGACCGTAGAAAAAGGCAGCGTGACCGTAAACGGTGTCAGCCTCACAGTATGCGACAGCGAGCCTGGCAGCTTCCGCGTGGCTATCATCCCCTACACCTTTGAAAACACAAACTTCTGCCGCATCGCCCCCGGCGACAAAGTCAACCTTGAGTTCGACATCATCGGCAAATACATCGCACGCATGATTGAGCCTCAGCTATGAGAATTTTCACCGCCACTCTCGCCGCAGGAGCAATAGCCCTTGCGGGATGCGCCCAGACCGGCACAACCGCTGCCTCTCCTTCCCGCACTACACCCACTGCCGCTGCAACAACCGCGCCGCTCCCCGAAAAACCGGCTCAACTGCCGCTGCCGCAGATTCCCGCTCACATCACCGTACCCGAACAGCGAGCCGCCTACATTGTGACCCACTTCTGGGACAGCATGGACTTCGCCGACACAACGCTAAGCCACGACACAGCTTTCATTGAACAGAATTTCGCGAACTTCGCCAGCCTGTTCCCCCTAATCGACACCCGCACCACCCTTTCCGGCGCAGCGGCGGCTCTCATGAAAAAAGCCGAAGCTGACCGCACTGCCTACAACCTGCTCGCTGAAACAGCCGACAAATACCTGTACGACCCCGAATCGCCGATGCTCTCCGAAGAAGCATATATTCCTTTCCTCGAAGCTATTACAGGCCACCCCTTCATTGACAACGCGCTGAGAGCCAGATACACCGCCCAGCTCGAAGACGCCTGCAAAAACCGACAGGGCACAACAGCCGTCGACTTCGACATGATAACCCGCGCCGGCAAAAAAACAACACTGCTCAAAGAATGCGCCGGAGCCACCGCAGTGATACTCATGTTCTACGACCCCGAATGCGACAAATGCTCCCGCATCATAAGCCACATGGACAACGACGGCGCACTGCACGCCGCCCTTACCTCAGGTCGTGTCAGAATAATAGCTGTATACCCCGACGGCGACGAAGACATGTACGCCACCGCTGCAGGCAAAATCCCCGGCAAATGGATTGATGCCATAAATCCCGGAGGCAAAATCACCGAGCAGGAGCTATACAGTCTCCGCGCCATACCCAGCATATATCTCCTTGACGGCAAAGGCACTGTGATAATGAAAGATGCCGACGCCGCGGGCGCGATAGCAGCCGCGCTCGCAATGTAGCAATGCAGCGTGTAGCGCCCCCTCCCGACATTTTTACACAACGCCATACAATAATATGGCACTGCCGGGCGTTATACTACCGATGAAACCTCGGAAGAAACCCATTACAGACCGACAACAGCCACAGCCAAGCGACAAAACCTTAGGTATCCTGAGGCAATTTGCCCGCTGCTGCAACGCCGACCGCCGTCTGCCCAAACCCCTCCGCTTCATCAGCCCCAACTGACCGCCACCTTATTATATATAGGTTCTGTACATTAGGTGCATCATATATATGTGCCATACATTAGGCGCGTCCCCCTTCCACAACACTCACAACCAAGCTCTTGCGCACGCACGGTTGCGTATTTGAAAAATTATGCTTACCTTTGCGGCGCTTTTGGTACATAGTGCACCTAAAGCACACTTAATCAATTAAATCATTAACAAAACATGAAGTACGAAACCGTTTTCATTTTAACTCCCGTTTTGTCTGACGCCCAGATGAAGGAAGCGGTAGAAAAGTTTGCGACTGTACTCACCGACAACGGTGCGACTATTGCAAACCAGGAGCTTTGGGGCCTGCGCAAGCTCGCCTATCCCATCGAAAAGAAGTCTACAGGCTTCTACTCCCTCATCGAATTTGACGGCGACCCCTCAATCATCAGAAAACTTGAGACCGCTTATCGCCGCGACGAGCGTGTGATTCGCTTCCTCACTTTCCGTCTCGACAAATATGCCGCTCAGTACGCCGAAAAGCGTCGCAGCATTCGCGCCGGAAAAGCCGCTACTAAAGAAGAAGTTGTAACCGAAACTAAGGAGAACTAACCAATGGCACAAGCTCAATCTGAAATCCGCTACCTCACTCCCCTGTCGGTAGACGTTAAGAAAAAGAAATATTGCCGTTTCAAACGTAGCGGCATCAAATATATCGACTACAAGGATCCCGAATTCCTCAAAAAATTCCTCAACGAGCAGGGCAAAATTCTGCCCCGCCGCATCACCGGAACTTCTCTCAAGTTCCAGCGTCGTGTAGCTCAGGCTGTCAAGCGTGCACGCCACCTTGCACTCCTGCCCTATGTAACCGACCTGATGAAATAAATTAACCCCCACTCACTAAACAACCAAGGAATTATGAAGATCATTCTTAAGGAAGATATACCCTCCCTCGGCTACAAGGACGACGTGGTGGAAGTTAAAAACGGCTACGGCCGCAACTACCTCATCCCCCAGGGCAAAGCAATCATCGCAAGCGAAAGCGCCCTGAAGGTACTCGCCGAAAACCAGCGCCAGCGCGCCCACAAGCTCGCCAAACTCAAAGCCGACGCAGAAGCCGTTGCTGAACAGCTCAAAGGCATCAGCCTCACCATCGGCGCCAAGACAAGCTCTACAGGCACAATATTCGGCTCTGTAAACAACATCCAGATTGCTGAAGCCCTTGAAAAACTCGGTCACAACATCGACCGCAAGATTATCGTTATCAAGGACACCGTCAAAGAAATCGGCAAATACAACGCAATCGTAAAACTTCACAAGGAAGTCAGCGTAGACATCCCCTTCGAAGTAGTTTCAGAATAACTCCGGCTGTATAATCAGCATACTGATAGAGAGCATCTGCGATTCATTTCGCGGATGCTCCTCTTTTATGCACCTGTAAACGTTTATTGTGCAATTATTAGGACAATATGACACTTCTTGCTAACTTAGCCGCCATTAACGGCTCACAATGGCACAGTTTGAAGCGTTTCTGAACACACCGTGGGTCTACTGGACCCTGTTCGTAGCCTATCTGGGTACTATCCTCAGCATCATAGGCATCATACTGTCCGAAAACAGAAACCCGCTGAAATCCCTCGCCTGGATTACAGTGCTGATGCTGTTTCCGGTCGGAGGCATCATTCTGTACATATTCTTCGGCAGAAGCATCAAAAACACCCACATGATATCGCGCCGCAACCGAAGGCGACTGCGCGAACTCACCGTGCCGGAGCACAAAGAACCCGACACAACAGGGCTGTCTGACGAAACCCGGCAGCACATAATGCTCGCACGAGCACTCACCGGAGCGCCGTACCACACCGGAAACAAAGTACTCATATTTGACTCCGGAAAACAGAAATTCGATACTCTGCTCGCTGACATAGCATCGGCTCGAAGCTACATAAACCTGCAATACTACATCTTTCAGGACGATGCCATCGGCACCCGCATAGCCGACGCGCTGATTGAACGGGCACGCGCCGGAGTCAAAGTCAGAGTCATCTACGACCACATCGGCAGCATACATGTAAAAAATCGGTTCTTCAGACGAATGACAGACGCCGGCATAGAAGCATACCCCTTCTTCAGAGTGGCATTCCCGCCATTCGCAACACGCATCAACTGGCGAAACCACCGCAAACTCGTTGTAATAGACGGCAAAACCGGCTACATCGGCGGAATGAACATCGCCGACAGATACATTGACGGAGGCAGATTCGACACCTGGCGCGACACCCACATACGCCTGCAGGGCCCCGCCGTCGGAGCGCTACAGTACTCATTTGCCGTCGACTGGCGCTTCATGGGGCGCGAACTCCTTGAAGAGACAGTGCCGGCAGACACCGCAGGAACCGCAGGAATGCACATGCTCACCTGCGGACCCACAAGCGAATGGAGCAACATCGCCCTCATGCTGCTCAAAGCCATAGGCAACGCAAAAAAACGCGTGCTAATACAGACCCCCTACTTCCTGCCCACCGAAAGCCTGCTCAAAACCCTACAGGCAACCGCGTTGAGCCGCGTCGACGTACGAGTGATGATACCACGCAAAAGCGACTCGTTCATACTCACTTACGCCTCCCGAAGCTACATAAACGAATGTCTCAGGGCAGGCATCAAAATATATCTGTACGAAGCAGGCATGCTGCACAGCAAAACCGTGGTTATCGACGACGACTTCTGCTCTATCGGCAGCGCAAACATCGATTTCCGCAGCTTTGAGCACAACTTCGAGGCAAACATGTTCATATACTCCCGCGAAGTCAACGCGCAGATGAAACACCGCTTCGCCGAAGACATGCGCCACTCCGTACGCATAAAACTCGCCCACTGGCGCAAACGCCCTCTCGTCCACCGCATTTTCGAAAGCATCCTGCGCCTGCTAAGCCCCGTTCTCTGACCCCATCCCTTTTGGCTCAGGCACACAACCACCTACTTGTCAGCACATTGCACCGCGCGCAGGGTCAAATCCGGACCCTCCGGCATTCACTTTTAACACAAAATCACTTAATTGCACTTCCACATTTCAAAATTAAATCACTACTTTTGTAAAAATTTGGAACAAGTATGGTCGGCAAACTCAGGCAAAGACTCGACAGAATTGAGAGCAAGGCGCAACTACTTGTCTCACTTCACTCAAAATTCTTAGAGACCAGGCGAGCCGACACACAACGCATTGAAGACCTTGTCGCCAAGGAAAAACAACAGAACGCGGAGATTGCAAGACTCCGCACTGAGGTGGAATTTCTCACCGTATCCCATTCGGTGGTTCCGAACCGCGATGACATAGCTTCAAGCCGCGCAATGCTTGCCGAATTGGTGCGGGAAATCGACCGATGCATCGCCGACATAGGAGAATGATGCGATGAAAAATAAAATTGACATAACCCTACGCATAGCCGATGTTGCCCTGAGCCTCACCGTTAAGCCGGAAGAGGAACAGCTGCTTAGAGAAGCGGCAAAAGGCATCAACGACGCCTGGAGCTCCTGGAGAAGCAGATTCGCCGACAAAACGCCGGCAGAAGTGCTTGCAATGGTAACACTCCTCTTCGCTAAAAGCTACCTGAGCCTCAGAGCGCAGGCAGAACGAGCCGAAGAAGTGCTTGACCGCCTCGAGGCAACAATAGACTCCCTGCTTCTTGACCCGGCAGCCGACGCCGGCAAAGAGAACGGACGATGACAACCCGGTTGACACCGACAGTACAAAATGTGAAACCGTCAATCCTGCACAATGAGTGTTTTGGCTACGCCGAGCACAAATTGATGCAGTTTTTTTATAACCATAAATACAGTATCCATAGATGGAAACCATTGTTTACCTGATAATTACAGCTATAATAGCCCTTGTGGCAGGAGCTGCCGCCGCCATAGTGGTTCAGAGAAACCTCGCGCAAAGCCGCGCGAAAACCATTATTGCCGAAGCCGGCAAAGAAGCGGAAGTAATCAAGAAAAACAAACTGCTTGAAGCACGCGAAGAGGAAATACGCATAAAAGCCGAAGCAGAAAAAGCGGCAAACCAGCGCCTCGCCAAGGTTCAGAGCGCCGAAAGCAAAATAAAGCAGCGCGAAATTCAGCTCAACCAGCAGCAGAGCGACAACCAGCGCGAACGCAACAGCATCGAGCAGACAAAAGCACGGCTTGACGAACAGTTTGCCGGTGTAGAGGCGAAGAAAGCCGAGCTCGACGCCCTCAGACGCAAAGCTCAGGAAGAGCTTGAGCATGTCAGCGGCCTCTCCAGCGAGGAAGCTAAAGAAAAACTCATCGAATCGCTCAAGGACGAAGCCAAGACAGCCGCCGCAAGCTACATCAACGACATCATGGACGATGCCAAGATGACCGCCAACAAGGAAGCGAAACGCATCGTGGTGCAGAGCATACAGCGCGTGGCTACCGAAACTGCCATTGAAAACTCCGTGACAGTATTCCACATCGACTCCGACGAGATAAAAGGCCGCATCATCGGGCGCGAAGGCCGCAACATCCGCGCTCTCGAAGCAGCCACCGGCATAGAAATCATTGTCGACGACACCCCCGAGGCGATAGTGCTCTCCGGATTCGACCCCGTGCGCCGCGAAATAGCTCGCCTCGCGCTACACCAGCTCGTGGCAGACGGCCGCATACACCCCGCCCGAATAGAAGAAGTCGTTGCCAAAGTGCGCAAGCAGATTGAAGAGGAAATCATCGAAACCGGCAAACGCACCGCTATTGACCTCGGCATACACGGACTCCACCCCGACCTCATACGCCTCGTCGGCAAAATGAAATACCGCTCAAGCTACGGTCAGAACCTGCTCCAGCACTCTCGCGAAACCGCCAACCTCTGCGCCGTCATGGCAAGCGAACTCGGGCTTAACCCCAAGAAAGCTCGCCGCGCAGGTCTGCTTCACGACATAGGCAAAGTGCCCGACGAGGAGCCCGAACTCCCTCACGCACTGCTCGGCATGAAACTCGCCGAAAAGTACAAGGAGAAACCCGAGATATGCAACGCCATCGGCGCCCACCACGACGAAATAGAACAGACAAGCCTGCTTGCCCCGATAGTACAGGTGTGCGACGCCATCTCAGGCGCGAGACCCGGCGCAAGACGCGAAATTGTCGAAGCCTACATCAAACGCCTCAACGACCTTGAGCAGCTCGCACTCTCCTACCCCGGCGTGATAAAGACATACGCCATACAGGCAGGCCGCGAACTCCGCGTGATAGTTGGTGCCGACAAAATCGATGACATAGAAACAGAAAAACTGTCGGCTGAAATCGCCAAGAGAATCCAGGACGAAATGACATATCCCGGACAGGTCAAAATAACCGTTATCCGCGAAACACGTTCGGTCAGCTTCGCGAAATAAATAAACCCGAAGCGCAATGAACAAGGATTCACAAAGCGAACAGGCTCCGGAAAAAAAATGCTGCGGACGCTGCGGCGGAGCCTGTGAGGCTCCCCGAGGAAAGCTGCATTGCTTCGACTGGCTCGCCGATGTGCCGGGAGGCAAAGCCCACAGCGACCTGGTGGAGGTGCAGTTCAAAAACACCCGCAAGGGATTTTTCCGCAACACCATAGGTCTGGACCTGGCGATAGGCGACATGGTAGCTGTAGAGGCTTCACCCGGACATGACATAGGACAGGTGACCCTCACCGGTCAGCTTGTAGCCCTGCAAATGAAAAAAGCGGGCGTGAAACAAGGCACCGAACTCAAACGAGTGTTCCGCAAAGCCAAGCCCGGCGACATTGACAAGTACAATGAAGCCAAGTCTCGCGAGAACGACACTATGATACGGGCTCGCAAAATAGCCGAGGACCTCCACCTCAACATGAAAATCGGAGACGTGGAGTACCAAGGCGACGGCAACAAAGCCATATTCTACTATATCGCCGACGAACGCGTCGACTTCCGCCAGCTCATAAAAGTGCTCGCCGAGACATTCAAGGTGCGCATCGAAATGAAACAGATCGGAGCGCGTCAGGAAGCGGGACGCATCGGGGGCATAGGTCCCTGCGGGCGTCCGCTGTGCTGCGCAAGCTGGATGACCAACTTCGTGTCTGTAGGCACAGCCGCCGCACGGTTTCAGGACATTTCGCTCAACCCCCAGAAGCTCGCCGGACAGTGCGCCAAGCTCAAATGCTGCATAAACTTCGAGGTAGACACCTACGTCGAGAGCGTCAAGAGAATGCCCTCCAAAGAAATCAGACTCGAAACCGCCGACGCCACATACTACCACTTCAAATACGATGTGTTCAAACGCGAGATAACCTACTCCACTGACAAAAACATCGCTGCAAACCTCGTAACCATCGATGCCGACAGAGCATTCGAGGTCATTGCACTGAACAAGCGCGGAGAAAAACCGCTCTCGCTCATGCGCGAAGGTCAGGAGAAACCGCAGGACAAGAAAACCTACAACGATATTCTCGGTCAGGACATCACCCGTTTCGACAAGAAAAAGAAGAAAAAGAAACCCAAGGGTCATGGCAACGGCAACTCCGGCAACAGGCAAGGCGCCCAGGAGCAACAGCAGCCCGGAAAGGAGCAGCAGCCGCAGAAGCCCCAGGGAGAAAACCGCCGGCACGACCGCCAACAGCGCAAGGACCGCAACCGGCGCCTCAAACCGGGTGACAAACCCGACAACACCGCGCCCGGCGAAGGCAGAAACGCCCGGCAGGATGTAGCTCCCGCCATGTCTCCGTCCAAGAGAATGCTAAACCAGAACGGCGACAATGGCAATTAAGGCACTGTGCCTGTGCGTGCTGCTCACCGCACTCGCCTCGTGCGAGCTTCGCGGCAGCTACAGCGGCTTTGACAAAGTGCCGGAAGAGGGCTGGGCTTACGGCGACACTATCTCTTTCACCGCCGACAGTTGCGTGCGGGCTCCGATGATGATAGCACTGCGCCACAACAACTCCTACCCCTACCGCAACCTGTGGATAGAAATATCCGACTCAACCCGCCGCGACACAGTCAACATAGAGCTATGCGACGTGTACGGTCGCTGGCACGGCACCGGAGTGGGAAACTCATACCAGACCGCCGCGCCGATGCCATTCGCGCCCAAGCCGGGTCACAGACTCTGCCTGCGCCATGTAATGCGCGCCGACACAGTCAGAGGCATCGAGCAAATAGGCATTATACCCGCTGACACAAAATTGCCATGACACAGTTCGACTCACTGATATTTGACATGGACGGCACCCTTTGGGATGCCGTAGACAGCTATGTAGCCGTCTGGGACGCGACATTCGCCGAATTCGGCATGCCCACAGGCGCAGTGATCCGCGAACAGCTGATAGAGTGCATGGGCATGCCCATAAACGAAATATACAGCAGCCTTGTAGGCGACCCCGCCGGAGCCGACGGGTTTCTGAAGAGACTCGCCGAAAACGAGGACAGGCTGATGATTTCACTCGGCGGCACGCTGTATCCGGGAGTAAAAGAACAGATTCCCCGGCTCGCCTCACGCTACCGCCTTTTCATGCTCAGCAACTGCAGTGCGCTCGGGCTACCCAACTTCCTTGCGTACACCGGTCTCGGAGAGCACTTCACCGACACCATATCCTACGGAGTGAACCTACAGCAAAAAGACCATAACATACGGCTGCTCATGCAGCGGCACAACCTGACCGCCCCGCTGTACATCGGCGACACCGAAGGCGACTGCCGCAGCGCACACTCCGCAGGAATACCCATGCTGCTGGCTCGATACGGATTCGGCGACGCTCCCGACGCCGAGTACAGCGCAGACTCCTTCGGACAGCTTGCGCAAATGCTGCTTGAATAACACCGACACTAAAAGAAAAAACGACCAATGACACCCCTCATACTTCTGCCGGAAGATGAATACGCCCTCCGGATGTCGCGCCTGCGCGACGCTCTATGCGGCTCTGATGCCGACGCACTGCTTGTCAGTGACAACGCCAACATATACTACCTCACCGGCAGAGTCTTCGCCGGATACATTTATATACCGGCAGCCGCTCCCGAAATATTTTTTGTCAGGCGTCCGGTAGGTCTGGAAGGAGACGGCACAGTGTATATACGCAAGCCGGAACAGATTGCCCAGAGCATTGGGCTAAACCAGCCCCAGACACTCGCGCTCGAACTGGATGTGACAAGCTGGAGCGATGTCAGCAGAATCAGCGCCGTGTTTCCCGGAACCGAAATTGTCAACGCCACTCCGCTGCTTAGAAAACTCCGTTCGGTAAAGACAGCCTTCGAAATTGAAAAAATGAAGACTTCGGGGCTGAAGCAGATGCGTGTGTACCGCCTCATCCCCCGCCTGTACCGCGCCGGCATGACCGACCTTGAGCTGCAGGTTGAGATAGAGCGCGCAAGCCGCCTCGAAGGGTGTCTCGGTCAGTTCCGCATCAGCGGCGACTCGATGGAGCTGTATATGGGCAACATCCTGACAGGTGACAATGCCGACACCCCTACCCCCTACGACTTTGCCATGGGAGGAGGCGGGCTGGACCCGTCACTGCCGGTAGGGTGCAACGGAAGCCTGATAAAACCGGGAGACACTGTCATGGTGGATGTGAACGGCAACTTCACCGGCTACATGACCGACATGACCAGGACCTTTGCCGCTACAGACACCGACAGCCTCGCCGCAAAAGCCCACACATGCTCTATTGAAATATGCAAGGCGATAGCTGCGGCAGGCACTCCCGGCACAGAGGCGAAAACCCTTTACGCCATAGCCGAAAAGAAAGCCGAGGAGGCAGGGCTGGACAAATACTTCATGGGACACCGGCAGAAAGCCGGTTTTGTGGGTCACGGCGTTGGCATTGAAATCAACGAAATGCCGGTAATCGCACCCCGCAGCCGAGACATTCTCGCTGAAAACAACACAATAGCCTTGGAGCCTAAGTTCGTAATACCGGGCGTGGGGGCTGTGGGCATTGAAAACACATACGTTGTCACCGCCTCAGGCATGGAGTGCATCACCAACGCCCCCGAACAGATTATAAGTTTGAGCAAATGAAAGTAGACGCGATAGACACCCCGGAAGTGAGGCTCGTAGGCGCGGCTGCCGACAGCATCGGGCGCGAATGCTACGCTGTCGGAGGCTATGTGCGCGACATTTTTCTCGGCAGGCACTCCAAGGACATAGATTTTGTGACAATCGGTTCCGGCATCGAGGTTGCCGAAGCTGTCGCCGCCACCCTGGGCAAAGGCACCAGCCTGAACGTGTTCAGAAACTTCGGCACGGCGCAGGTGAAACGCGGCGCCACCGAGCTGGAATTTGTGGGCGCGCGCAAGGAGTCGTACTCGCGCGACAGCCGCAAGCCGATTGTAGAAGACGGCACGCTTGAAGAGGATTTGTCGCGCCGCGATTTTACAATCAACGCTCTGGCTGTGCGGGTAAACCACTCTCATTTCGGCGAGCTTACCGACCTTTTCGGCGGCATTGCCGACATGAAAGCCGGCATCATACGCACTCCGCTCGACCCCGACGTCACATTCAGCGACGATCCGCTGAGAATGATGCGCGCCATACGATTCGCCACACAGCTTGACTTTAAGATATTTCCCGACACATTCGAAGCCATACGCCGCAACGCTGAGCGCATATCCATAATATCGCGCGAGCGCATTGCCGACGAACTGACAAAAATTATGAAATCGGCAACCCCCTCCACCGGATGGAGACTGCTTGCCGACTGCGGTCTGCTGAAACTGATATTTCCCGAGCTCGCCGCCATGCGCGGAGTAGAGGTAGTAAAAGGCAGGGGACACAAAGACAACTTCCAGCACACCCTCGAAGTGCTTGACAAAGTTGCAGCCAAAAGCGATGACGTGTGGCTACGGTGGGCAGCGCTGCTCCATGACATAGCCAAACCGGTGACAAAACGCTGGGATGACAGCATCGGCTGGACATTTCACAACCACAATTTTGTCGGCGGCAAAATGGTACCGCGCATATTCCGGGCGATGAAACTGCCTATGAACGACAAAATGAAGTTCGTGGCAAAGATGGTGGACCTGCACATGCGCCCCATAGCTCTTGTGGAAGATGAAGTTACCGACAGCGCCGTAAGACGACTGATAAGCGATGCCGGCGACGACATCAATTCGCTCATGACACTTTGCGAGGCGGACATCACCTCAAAAAACACCGAGAAGGTAAAGCGACATCTGGAAAACTTCGCCCATGTGCGCGAAAAAATGACCGAGCTGGAGGAGCGTGACCATATACGCAACTTCCAGCCCCCGGTAAACGGTCAGGAAATCATGGAGATGTTCGGTCTTGAACCCACACGCGAGGTAGGTATGCTCAAAGCGGCGGTGAAGGAAGCCATTCTTGACGGCATAATACCCAACGAGCGTGAAGCCGCGTTGAAATTTGTCATAGAGAAAGCGGCTGAATCAGGGCTGCATCCGGTAGGCTAACCGGCAAAGCTCCCCTTGACCTTTGAGGTGATGGCGACAAAATTTATCGCCGTTACAGCAACCATTACAGCAACGCCGGTACCTATTGCCGCCAGCGGAGAGGCTCCGGACATGCCGAGAGCGTCAAGCGGCGCCCGCCACAGAACCGACACCGACAGCATCACCAGCACGGCGCCGACAAGCACCACAAAGTTGACCGCACCGACAATTATGAAATAATAGCGGCTGACAGAGGCGGGAGTATAGCCCAGCAGCATGAGGCTGTGCAGCTTGTCGCGGTTTTTCTGAAGCAGAAGCCACACACTCAGCATCAGTATGCCGAATGCGAGCAGACATATCACCGCGCCTATACCTGCCACAACGGCGGTGGACACCGACAGAAAGTAGGCTGCCTTGCCCGAAGCGCCTTTGTCGCCCGCCGCCTCATAACCGTGCGATTTCAGAAAATCCTCAATCTTGGGATTTCCGGGCGACACTGTCTCTATAATCAGCCGCCCCGGATTCATGGGTTTTCCCTCGCCGAATTGAGAGTTTGCCCAGTCCATGAACCGGTCAGGCACAGCAATTGTATTGAGCCGCGACGAAAATCCCACAACCCTTGCCTTGAGCCATTTCTGTTTTCCGTTGCCGCTCACCGACAGGCGTATCGGCACCATGCCCACAACACCCTCGCTTATCTGCGGAACCCCTGCCGAAGCGGCATAGCCGTAATTGTACAGAGTAAGGTAATCCTTGCTTATTATTATGGGCACGGCGTTGTCAGATTCAGGGTCAAAAGACCAACCGGAGGGGGTGATTTCAAAAAACTCGTCCGGCACCGATTCGAGAAACAGCGAAGTGGACATGCCCCTGCCACCCATGTCAAGCGACGCGCTGACATTGAAATCGGCGGATGTAAACTCGCCCACACGCCGCGACCACGGCTGCCCGGCTATTTCCGAAATCTCGTCCGGGGAGAAGCCGTTGTCGGCTCCGAGTAGCCCTCCTATGCCGGACACCTTTTTTGAAATAACTATATAGTCGCGGGTAACATACGGGTCCTCACCCTGCTCTCCGGAGCGGACATCGCAATAAAACTTCAAAGCGCACAACACAATAGACAGCCCAACGAAATTTGCCAGAGCATAGCCGGCGGTCTGCCACACACTTATGTTGCGTCTCAGCAGACGCCATACCATATCCCTACTCATAGCTTTATAATCTGATTATAGTCCATGTCAAGGTGATTGCCTACCGAAGTGACAATAACACCGGCTCCACATGCGGTTGCCTCGCGCTCGACAAGCTCCGCCACCACAGAGTTGTTGCGGCTGTCAAGATGACTCACCGGCTCGTCAAGGAGCAGAAAGTCAAAAGGCTGGCACAATGCCCTTATTATCGCCACCCTCTGCTGTTGCCCCACCGACATTCTTCCGGCTGCCACATGCGCCTTGTCGGCTATGCCAAGAGCCTCGAAGGCTCCGGCTATCCACGAGGCAGACCTATGGCTGGTGAGACGGTTCTTTATAACCACATTTTCCATGGCGGTCAGCTCCGGAAACAGCGACAGTTCCTGCGGCAGCAGAGCCAGCGAGAATGTCCGCAGAGAGCACCACTCCCCCACAGAAAAGCTCCGCACGTCGCGACCGTCAAAATGTATTGCGCCCATATAGTCAGAGCGCCGCCCATAAAGAAAACTTACAAGCGACGACTTGCCGGTGCCGCTTTCAGCCGACACCAGCACTCGACATCCGCGTGTCAGCTCCAGATTTCGCAGCCACACCTGCGACTGCGCAACCGTTGTTTCCTGCTCCATGCCGGCAAACACCGACGGCAGCACCTCCCGGAGCGCTATGGTTCCAATACCTTTCATAATGACAATTCGCTAAGCAGGGCCTGTAAAAACGGACAATCATACTGCGGCAGGGAAAGACTCACCTCAACGCCGGTGTAGCTGACATCTGCAACAACCTCCAATGCGCTGCGCTGTATGAGCATATCTTCGGGCACGCTAAGTCTTACCACGCCGACACTCTCCGGCGAAAAACCGCCGGCAAAACCGCCTTGCGGATTGCCGTTTACAACACACAGCATATCGCCGCGCGCGAAAACATTGAGCTGCAACCCGTTCTGATTCACCGAAAAGCCTTTTGACAAAGGCGCTATTGAAAACATCATGCGGGCAAGATAAGCCCGCAGAGCCTCCACCGCCTTCAAGGCATCTGCCTCGGGCATCTGGGCTACAAAGACAAAATTCCAGCCGGAGAAACCCAAGTCGCTCCACGCACCGGCATCACGAGGCTGAGCCGCAAACGCCACCGTACCTTCCGTTTTTTCAAGAAACGGCACAATGCTCTCTATCATGCCCATGGTCTGGAATCCACCTGCCAGACCGCCCGCAGCCACAAGACCGCTCCAGTCAAGATTGCCGTTAAGCCCAACAGCCGCGAGCAGCGGCGTGTTTGCCGGAAGCAAGCGCAAAACCGACGGATTCAACGCGCGCAAGGCTCTGTTGCGCACCACCTCGCCATCTGAGGTCATGCGCTTTGTATGCAGCAAAAGAGCTTTGCCCGACTGACGTGCGTCCACACATATCCATTCATCGGCGGCAGACTGAACACCGATGCCCGACACCGGCGCAGCCACGCTCAACAGCCCGTTGCCGTCAAGAAACTCCGCCACAGCTCCAAAACTGCTGCGCACACTGCCTTTGCGTGCATCAGCAAGAAGTTCTTTGGGCGAGATTGCATCATCCTCACCTGTGAGCCAGCACTGATTTTCGTCTAAATAACAGCATAGTCCTTTGCCGGCATACACTTCGAAGCCGTCTTTAGATTCGGACTTCGCCATGCCGTAAGCCAACAGGGCAGACTCCGTAGCCTGTCGGTCATGAACCCTGAAGGTCGCATACATGTCATTCTGTGCCGTAGCGGCAATTACCACCCGAGTCATGTCGGCAGCCTGACCGAGTGACGCAAACAGTTTCAGCTTAGTCCTCAGACCGTTTCTCAGCCGCACACCCTGAGGCAATTCTACCTTTCCGTCAGCCACTGAACAGCCCATGCCGCCAAGCAGCGAGTCCACATTTACTACGGCGACACCCCGGCTGTCTGCCGGCACAGTCGACAAAATCTCTCCGCTACGCGAGCATGACGACACCACCGCCATAATCGCCACAGCAAATAGCCACAGAATTTTTTGTTTCATAACAGTATATTTGCTGCAAATATAACAATTTTAGAGTATGTTGGTCTGCTCTTTTAACGGTCATGCCCTGAGATTGCGTTTTTTCTTCGCGGCAAACGGAGCAAGGTATGCCACCCATTTCTCGCGGGTGACAACAGTGCCTGTAGCAAGTTCGCGCGCCACGGCGCTGAAACGACGGTAGATTTCTGCCTGAAGCCGTGCCGGGGTGGGCAGTTCCTCGGAGGGATGCTCGCGCCACCAAGCGGCTACCTGCAAGGCAAGCTCCATGAGCAGCGGTTTGTGGTACATCCTCAGATTTTTCACGGAGGAGTTGTTTACAACCGTTGCAACAACTTCATTAGCCTGCACAAGCTCTTCGAGGTTTTCGGGCGCTTTCTCAGGCAGGTAGCCGGGCACAGGAGCTTTTTTGGCGCGGCGCTCGGCAGCCTTGCGGCTGCGCTCCTCGGCGCGGGCGTCAATATCTTTTTTGATGTCCATAAACATCTCGGCTGCGTCAATGTTGTTAAACTTTGTTACGGTACCGTCTGTCAGATAGGCGATTACGGCATTCATTACATCGAGCTGCAGCGATGTGATGAGGGTGGCTATGGTTTCAATCCATTCAATGCGGAGGGTGATTTGTTTTTTCTTTCTCATGTTTGTGTGTTTTTAAATTGTTTGTGTGAGCGCAAAGTTACGACGCGAAAATGGCGGATGTTGTCTTAATTTTCACACTCGTAAATGTTAAAATCGCAACCACTTATACTCCAGCTATTTGACCGCCGCAATTCTTCCATTTGTTAAAATCTGCGGCTCCAAGTGTTAAAATCTCGGCAGTGCCTGTGTTGCAGCTCCCGTAGCGCGTGTAAATATATTTTTGCTATCTTTGCAGATATTCAACACCAAAACTCCTTATTTCTAAAATGAACATTATTTCATCACGATTGCTTTATGGAGGCGCAGCTGCCGCCATTGCACTCAATGCACTTCCGGCTTCTGCCGCAAAAAAAGCCAAACAGCCGCAGACCCGCCCGAATATCCTATATATAATGTGTGACGACATGGGCTACGGCGACCTCGGATGCTACGGACAGAAATACATCTCGACTCCCAACATCGACTCTCTTGCTCGCCAGGGCATTCGCTTCACCCAGGCATACGCCGGAAGCCCCGTGAGCGCCCCCTCAAGAGCCTCGCTCATGACCGGACAGCACAGCGGACACTGCGAAGTGCGCGGCAACAAAGAGTACTGGAGCCCCAAAGACACCGTGATGTACGGCAACAACATTGACTTTGCGGTAGTGGGTCAGCATCCATACGACCCCGACCATGTGATACTGCCGGAAATAATGAAGGACAACGGCTACACAACAGGCATGTTCGGAAAATGGGCTGGAGGCTACGAAGGCTCAGTGTCTACCCCCGACAAACGTGGCGTAGACGAGTTTTACGGCTATATATGTCAGTTCCAGGCTCATCTGTACTACCCCAACTTCCTCAACCGCTACAGCAAGTCGGCAGGCGACACAGCCGTTGTGCGCGTGGTTATGGACGAAAACATAAAATACCCCATGTTTGGCGACGACTATTTCAAACGCACACAGTACTCAGCCGACATGATTCACGAACAGGCTATGCAATGGCTTGACCGCCAGAGCGCCGACCAGCCGTTTTTCGGTCTTCTGACATATACACTGCCCCACGCCGAGCTTGCCCAGCCCAACGACTCGCTGCTTGCCGGCTACAAACGCAAATTTTTCAACGACCGCACATGGGGCGGACAGGAGGGTTCGCGTTACAATCCTTCCGTACACACCCATGCACAGTTTGCCGCAATGATATCGCGCCTTGACGCTTATGTAGGCGAAATAATGGCGAAGCTCGATGAAAAAGGGCTTGCCGACAACACCATAGTGGTATTTACCAGCGACAACGGCCCTCACGAAGAGGGTGGAGCCGACCCGACATTCTTCGGTCGCGACGGCAAGCTCAAAGGGCTCAAGCGCTCATGCCATGAAGGCGGCATAAGAGTGCCGTTCATTGTGCGCTGGGGCGACAAAATCAAAACCCCGGGCGAAAACGACAGCCAGATTGTTTTCTACGACGTGATGCCCACTGTGTGCGAGATATTAGGCACCGACATGAAAAAATATGCCAACAAGAAAAAGGCTGTGGACTACTTCGACGGCATTTCTTTCGCCCCCATACTCACCGGCAAAGGCGACCTCAGGCGCCACGACTTCCTGTTTTGGGAATTCAACGAAACCGACCAGATGGCAGTGCGTCAGGGCGACTGGAAACTGATTGTAAAGCGCGGCAAGCCGGAACTCTACAACCTTGCCGAAGATATCCACGAAGACAACAACATTGCAGCCTCACACCCCGAAAAGGTTGCCGAACTCGTGGCTATCGCCCGCTCGCAGCACACACCCAACCCTCATTTCTCAGTGACACTCCCCTGAGCCTTTTTCAGGACACAGCATAGCGGCGGCAATAGCACATCCGCCGTGACCGGTAAGCCTCACGCTCGCACCCACAAGGCGCAGCGTGAGCTTTTTTTTGAGGGTCTTGGCACGGGCAAGCGCCTTGGATTCTATGCGCCGTGCATCCTCCGCATTGCCCTCCCGGCGGGCAAGCGCACCCAGAACCATGCGTCTGGCATCGGTCCATTCAAGGTCGGCACATCTGCCGGCTGCCGCCAGCGAAGCCTCGGCAGCCTCTATGGCGCGCTCCATAGCCGTAGCGCCGGCGGCAAAACCCACCGAACTTATAGAGTTGTCCGAACGGTGTATCACCACCCCGGGGTCGCCATGCACAAACGCCGTCGACCCGGAGTGCAGCAGCAACCTCACTCCAAATTCAAAATCGTTCCATACCGGCAGCTCCTCGTTCCACCCTCCGGCAGCGCGCACAAGCTCCGTGGCGGCGGCGTAGCGCTGCGTGGCAAATGAACAATGGAGAATGTGACCGCGCATGACATTGCTGTCGGTCACCACCCTCGGCTCAGTCCAGCCGTCAGAATCCATCTCCACGGCATCAAAGCCCAGGAGGTCCACACCCGGATTAGCCTCAAAGAAATCTGCAATCCTCTGCGTGTGTCCGGGCAGCATTTCGTCATCAGAGTCGAAAAACATGACATAGGGGGTGGTCACAGCCGCCAGCCCGCGGTTGCGGGCAGCGCACACACCGGGGCTGTCCTCGCCGAGCAGCAGCGCGTCTATACCGGTTGCCGCAACAGCGTCGCACCACTTGCGGGCGGTTTCAGCCGTAGAGTCGGTCGAGCCGTTGTCTACAATCACCACCTTCAGCGGTCTGAGTTTCTGAGCCGCCACCGACCTCAGCGTACGTTCAAATATCTCTGCCCGGTTTTTAACCGGAATTACAATAGTGAGCTTGCTGTCTCCCATGTCCGAATGTATAAAAAAAGCGGCAAATCCACGCTTGTACGCGTTGTTTTGCCGCCCACGAATTTATGAGAAATTTTATTACTTGTCGTCTGCAACCTTGTTGTAGCGAGCGTTGAGCCCGTCAATCACCTCCTGGGTAATGTCCAGAGCCGGATTGAAGTAAGCGCCTGCCGCTTTGTAAAGGATTGCGTCATAGCCCTTCTGCGCGTTGTAGGAAGTGATGAACGACTCGATTGAATCGTTGAGCTGCTGCTGCTGGGCGGCAAGCTCCTGCTCGCTGTTGCGCTGAAGGTTGGCAAGATACGACTGGGCGTCCTGCTGCATCTTGTTGAATTTTGCCACATCAGCCTCGTAGGTTGCCTGCGAAAGGTAGCCGTTGTTCTTCATCTTGTCCTCAATCTGCTGACCGAAGCGCTGTATCTCTGCCGCTTTGCTCTGCTGCGCGTTTTCAATCTTGCTTACGGCGCGGAGCGTCATTTCACGGAAATCTTTTGCAAGATTATAGTGTGTGCCCACAGAGTCAAGGTCTATATAGCGGATATTGAGAGTAGCCGAAGCCGAAGCGACATTGTTGGCATCTGCCGCCGGAGCCGTGCCGGCACCGGAATTGCCGTTTGAACAGGATGCGGCTGCAATGCCGAGGAGAAGCACTAATGATAATGCTGGTTTTTTCATGTGGATTGTCAGTATGTTTGTTATTCTAATAATCTATTTGAGCTTTCGCGTACAGTCTATTCCTCTGGAGCGCAGAGCCGGTATGTCCGAAACATGACCGGAAGGAAACCTGCCGCCCCTGACAAACAGCGCTCTGACACCTAAAAGAAGCAGAGCAGCGGCAACAAGAACCATAGCTGTTATCACTGTTGTCATTGCGTGAATGCTGATTTGCGATTGCAAATATATGAAACGAATACTAATTTTTTGCCATGACTCAATTTTATTTTGTAACTTAGTCAGCGCTTAAGCTATTTTTTAACAATATTTTTACAATCAGCTTCAGTATAACCATTATAACACCTTATATAATTATGACTGTAAAGGAACTTGAACCCAAACGCGTGTTTGAAATTTTCGATGAAATCACGCAGGTGCCGCGACCCTCGAAAAAAGAGGAGAAAATACGCGCCTACCTTCTTGACTTTGCCAAAAAGCACAACCTCGCCAGCCGCACAGACAAAGTTGGCAACGTTGTCATAAGCATCCCCGCCACTCCGGGACACGAAAACGCTCCTACCGTGATTTTGCAGGGACACATGGACATGGTGTGCGAAAGCAACGACAAGTCTTTTGACTTCGAAAACACCCCGATAACCACTGTAGTAGACGGCGAATGGGTAAAGGCGAAAGGCACCACTCTCGGAGCCGACAACGGTATCGGCATGGCGGCTTCGCTCGCCGTACTCACCGAACCCGACCTTGTGCACGGACCGGTTGAAGCGCTGTTTACCGTAGATGAGGAAACCGGCATGACCGGAGCTTTCGGCATTGGCGACGGCATGATAAACGGCGACATATTGCTGAACCTCGACTCGGAAGACGATGCTGAGATATTTGTAGGATGCGCAGGCGGCGTTGACACCGTGTGCACCTTCTCCTACAACCGCTCTTTCGCGCCCAAAGACTTCTCCTACTTCAAGATAGACATCAGCAAAGGACAGGGCGGACACTCCGGAGGCGACATTCACCTCGGCAGAGCCAACGCCAACAAGCTCCTTGCCCGCTTCCTGTTCAACCTGTCGAAAGACTTCGAAATAGCTATTGCCGAGATTGACGGCGGCAACCTGCGCAACGCCATTCCCCGCGCGGCTCACGCCGTAATAGGTGTGCACACCTCCAACAAAGAGAAAGTGAGAGTGGCGCTGAACAACTACATCGCCACTATAGAAAACGAATATGCCGGACTCGAACCCACCCTTGAAATCGGCATGGAAACCGTAGAGGCTCCCGAATACTGTGTTGACTCAGCCACTACCACCAACCTTGTGCGCGCAATATACAGCGCACCCCACGGAGTAGTGTCCATGAGCCGCGAGCTCGAAGGGCTTGTGGAAACATCCACCAACCTCGCTTCGGTGAAAATGCAGCCCGACAACAAGATTGTCGTGACCACAAGCCAGCGAAGCTCTGTCGACTCACGCAAATGGGACATTGCCTATCAGGTAGAGGCGCTGTTCGCACTCGCCGGAGCCGAAGTGACCCACGGCGAAGGCTACCCCGGCTGGCAGCCCAACATGCAGAGCCCCATCATGAAAATCGCATCTGAAGCCTACAAGGAGCTATACGGCATCACCCCTGCCATAAAGGCTATACACGCCGGGCTTGAATGCGGTCTTTTCCTCCAGAAGTATCCCCACCTCGACATGGTTTCTTTCGGTCCGACACTGCGCGGCGTTCACTCACCCAGCGAAATGATGCACATTCCCGCTGTGGAACGCTTCTACGAGCAGCTCAAACTCACGCTCACCAAAGTTGCCAATCTAAAGAAATAAGACCACGCCAGCAGGCGCACAATACACGGAAACGGCTTCATTTTTTGGCGCCGTTTCCGTTTTTTTACATCTATGTCTCAGACTTTTCGACCGCCGCAGGTGTTTTATCTGAACAAACTACTACTAAAGACACACACACTATGAACGCCAACAGACTCCACCCGCACGACAACGTGAGAATTGAACTGCTTTTCGACGACAGAATCGAAGACGCGTACCAAGGTTCAGGCTACCACAACATCGGCGAGGCTATTCTCGCAGCCTTCAACGGCAATCCCCGCAAATACCTCAACATTGAAGACTACGTTTTTGCCGTAACCGACCTCACCACCGGCACATCCGGACGCTACAGAGTGAACGCCGGCGGCAACATCACCCACCTCAGCTGACCGCCCCGCTCAATCCTTGAATAGACAGAGCCCGCACAGCACACGCCACACCGCCGCCGCTATGACTCAGCCACTTCGGCTATGAGCGTGGCGGCGGTCGCGTCTTTTACAACCACTGTGACAAAGTCGCCCGGCTTGTGACCCGCCCGGTCAAACACCACAGTCTTGTTTGTGTCGGTACGCCCCACAAGCTGCTCCCTGCTGCGCTTGGAAATACCGTCGGCAAGCACTACAAACCGTTTTCCCACATCACGGCGGTTTGACTCAAGCGACAGCCTGCCCTGAAGGGCTATCATGCGGTTAAGCCGCTCTATCTTCACATCCTCAGGCACATTGTCGGGCATACACCGCGACGCAAGGGTGCCGGGACGCTCCGAGTACTTGAACATGAACGACGAGTCAAAGCCAACCTCCTCCATGAGCGACAGAGTCTGGAGAAAGTCCTCCTCTGTCTCGCCGGAAAACCCGGTGAACAGGTCAGACGAAATGCCGCACCCCGGAATAATCCTCTTTATGGCTGCAATACGGTCGAGATACCACTCCCTGGTGTACTTTCTGTTCATTGCCTTGAGCACAGCGCTGCTGCCGCTCTGCACAGGCAGGTGGATGTGGTTGCAGATATTGTCGCGCGACGCTATTGCCTCAAGAGTGGCGTCGGTCATGTCCTTAGGGTGCGAGGTTGTAAATCTCACACGCATGTCGCCGGCGGCATCCGCCACCTTGAGCAGCAACGCCGTAAAGTCGGTCACCTCGCCGGTTTCGGGATTTTCGTAACGGTACGAGTTGACATTCTGCCCGAGCAGAGTCACTTCACGGAAACCCTGCACCCTAAGATTTTCCACCTCCGCGAGAATGCTTGAATCCTCGCGCGAACGCTCGCGGCCCCTGGTGTAAGGTACTATGCAGTATGAGCAGAAATTGTTGCAACCGCGCATAATGCTCACAAAGCCCGATATGCGGTTAGAGCCTATACGCAAAGGCATCACGTCGCGATATGTCTCCGTGGTGCTGAGCTCTATGTTTATAGCCTTTTCGCCCGCCTCGGCGGCGCCGAACAGAGCCGGCAGGTCGTTGTACGAATCGGGACCGGCAACAATATCCACCCCGTGTTCGTTGATAAGAGCGTCCTTGACGCGCTCTGCCATACAGCCGATGACACCCACAATAAGAGGACGCTTGCGCTTTATGGCCCTGAGATGCTGCAACCGCGCCACAATCTTCTGCTCGGCGTTGTCGCGTATGGAACAGGTGTTGAGCAGCACAGCGTCGGCGCTTTCAATGTCGTCGGCAGGCTCATAGCCTGCAGTTTTCATCACCGCGGCGACAACCTCGCTGTCAGCCACATTCATCTGACACCCGTAAGTCTCTATCAAAAGATGTCGCGCCGAGTCCGCGTACGCGGACACTTCCTTGTTTTTTGACATAAAATATTATGTTATGGGGCATAACCCCTTGATTTTACTTCAGGAAAAATGTAAATTTGCACAAAATTACGAAACGAGTGCAGATGGAGCAAATAATAGTTGCCATTTTAGTCATGATTTTCAGCGGAATCATAGCCGCTGCAAAAGACCGTGCTAAAAAGAAAAACAACATTCCCGTGGTGCCCGACTTCCTCTCTTCGACCGAAACACGCGCCACTCCCCCGCCACCTGCCCGTATTGACATTCCCGCAGTTCCGGCTCCCGTGCAAAAGGCAAGAGCCGCTGTTCTGCCCGAAGAAGGCGTGCGTGTTACCCGCGACTGCTCAGCCCCGTCCGAGGCAGACATTGCCGAACAGCAACGCCAGGAAGCAGCCGCTGCCGTCCGCGAACGCTGGCGCAGGGCTATCATAGACTCGGAGATTATCACACCTAAATTCTGAATCCAATTATACAATAACTGAAATATGGCATTTCCAATTCTCTCGGCAAAGGAAGCAGCCGCCCAGATTCCCCACAACGCAAACCTCGGACTCTCCGGATTCACAGCCTCGGGCTCGCCCAAGGTGATAACCGAAGCCATAGCCGAAAAAGCGGTAAAGGAACACGAGGCAGGCAGACCCTACAAAGTCAACATCTTTACCGGCGCTTCCACGAACAATCACGCCGACGGCGCGCTTGCAAGAGCAAATGCAATTGGCCGTCGTACTCCCTATCAGAATACCCCAGACCTGCGCAAGCGTATCAACTCGCACGATGCCCACTATTTTGACCTGCATCTCTCCGAACTCGCACAGAAATTTCGCTACGGCACATACGGTGACCTCGACTTCGCGATAATCGAGGTTGCGAAGGTTTTCGACAACGGCGAGGTTGTGCTCGGCACAGGCGTCGGCAACGTGCCCACATACGCCAGATACGCCAAGAAAATTTTTCTGGAGCTGAACAACACCCTTCCAGAAGGGCTCTACGGACTCCATGACATCTACATGCCCCTTGACCCGCCCAACCGTCGGGAAATACCCATCTACAAGCCCAGCGACCGTATCGGCACCCCCACTGTCAAGATTGACCCCGCCAAAATAGCCGGAATAGTACACTCCGACGCCTACGACGGCATAAAGGGTTTTACAGAGCTTGACGATGTTACCCTGCAGATAGGAGCCAATGTGTGCAACTTCCTGCTTTCAGAAGTCAAAGCCGGACGCATACCCTCCTCATTCCTCCCCATACAGAGCGGTGTCGGCAATGTGGCGAACGCAGTGCTTTTCGGACTCGGAAACGCCAAAGAGCTGCCCCCCTTTGAAATGTACACCGAAGTTGTGCAGGATGCCGTAATCGAACTGATGAAAATGGGCAGATGCCGCTTCGGCAGCACTTGCTCGCTCACACTCTCCGACAAAACAGAAGCGGAAGTGCTTTCAAACATCGACTTTTTCCGCGACAAGATAGTGCTTCGTCCCGCAGAAATATCCAACAGCCCGGAAATCATACGCCGCCTCGGCGTGATAGCCATGAACACCGCCCTTGAAGCAGACATCTTCGGCAACATCAACTCCACCCATGTGGTAGGCACCAAGATGATGAACGGCATAGGCGGTTCCGGCGACTTCACCCGCAACGGCTACCTGTCGATATTCAGCTGCCCCTCGGTGACCAAGGGCGGACTCATAAGCAACATAGTGCCAATGGTATCGCATGTAGACCATTCGGAACACTCCGTCGACATCCTCATCACCGACCAGGGAGTGGCAGACCTGCGCGGAAAAGACCCCGTACAGCGCGCCGAAACAATAATAGACAACTGCGCGCACCCCATGTACCGCGAGCTTCTGCGCGACTATCTGCGCATGGGCAAAGGCGGACAGACCCCCCACTCGCTCCACGCTTCGCTTGCTTTCCACACAGCATTTCTCGAAACAGGCGACATGCGCAACACCGACTGGGCAAAATTTGCCTGAAAACATACCCGCACATAACAACAGCGACGCCCGGACAATCTGCCCGGGCGTCGCTGTTTATCTCATCAGTTCTTTTTCAGCGAAATTATGTCCATGCCAAGAAAACCGTGGCGTATATCGACTGCCACACTGCGCCTGCGCGAAAGATGCCTGTAACGCTCCGCAGTTATGTCAAGGGTCTTTTCCCTTCCGTCAGGAATACGCACCCTGACATGATAACGCCAGTACGGCGACCCCTTGACATACACATTCTTGCGCACTCGCCTCGTATGGTAGTGCTTGGTGCTGTACGCGTTCACCACAGCCGCCTTGACCTCCACGGCAGGGACGCTTTGCAGCCTGACGAAATTAAGCCCCGTGATTCCGGCAAACATCACGCCCACAGACACAACCATGCCGACTGCGACATTTGCCACACCGGAACGAATGCCGGTAAAGCGCCGCCACATGCCCGCAGTCCAGAACATAAGCGCCGCAGACAGAGCCACCGCACACCCTACAGGAACCCATACAGGCGCAAGCACCGAGTTAAACATGCCGAGCGCCCCGCCATAACTCACCATGGCAACAATAATCATTACAATCCATGGCGTTGCAGATGATTTATCTTTCATAGGGCACAAAGTTATCAATTTCGCGGCACATATCAGCGGGCTACATAATGCCGATTGTAATTAACCGGGGTTATTAATACCTTTGCAGCGTCTTAGAATCTCCGGACAGATGAACAGAACCATAGCATTTTTCATAGCAGCGGCGGCAGCGACCGCTACAGCCGGCGCACAAGACTACGACAGCGCCATGCGCGAGGCAGGCATGGTAGACGCCGCCACTGTAAGCCCCGGCATTGTGGTGGAGCTGATGTACGCCTCGCCACACAACTTTGTCGGTCAGGACATGTACGGAAGCCTGCGCAAAGCCTACCTGCATCCGGAAGCCGCCGCCGGGCTGGAAAAAGCCGGGAAAAAGCTTGAAGAGGAGCACCCGGGCTACCGCCTGAAGATTTGCGACGCGGCAAGACCCATGAGCGTACAGAAACGGATGTTTGACAAGGTGAAGGGTACCTCCAAATCCAATTATGTGAGCAATCCGGCGCGCGGCGGTGGGCTGCACAACTACGGGCTGGCTGTAGACATTACAATTGTGGACAGCGAGGGCAAGGAGCTGCCTATGGGCACCCCGGTTGACCACCTCGGTCCGGAAAGCAACATAGACAACGAGCAGGCTTTGGTGGACCGGGGAGCAATCACCACCGAAGAGCGCCGCAACCGCCAGCTTCTGCGCAGAGTGATGCGCGCCGGCGGGTTCATGACACTGCGCAGCGAGTGGTGGCACTTCAATTTCCGCTCGCGCGCCGTTGCCAAAGCCCGCTACAAGCGCCTTGATTTCTAACCCGCCATAATAAAAAGCTCTCCCCGCGCGCGTTATGCGGCGGGGAGAGAAGTGTTATGCAAGAGGTGTTGTCTTTTTATTTTTCAGCCTCGGGGCGTGTATAGCCGTCCTTCGTGGCACGTTCGCTCATGTGCTTGATGCGTTTTGCTGTTTCGGGGTGTGAGCTGAACATTTTTTCTACGGTGCTTGCCTTTGTGCCGCCTTCCATACCCTGAAGTTTCTCAAAAGCCATTACCATGCCCCAGGGGTTGATGCCGTTCTTGACAAGGAAGTCATAGCCGCTGTCGTCGGCTTCCGACTCCTGTTTCTGCGAGTACTTGGCGTTTATGAGGCTTTCGCCGAGGGTGCCGAGCTGCGATTCGGTGAGCTGGGCAGCCACACCGCCGGTAGATGACACAGCGTCTTTGAGCGCTCCTGTGAGAAGCTGCTGCTTGAATGCGTTTTTGCTGTGGCGCTTTGTAACATGACCGATTTCGTGACCAATCACTCCGAGAAGCTCTTCGTCAGACATTATGTCCATGAGCGATGAGAACACACGCACGCTGCCGTCGGGACATGCGAATGCGTTGACATCGATTACGTCGTACACCTTGAAATTCAAGGGAATGCCGTCGGCATCCTTGAGGTTTGCCGTGAGCTTGCGCAGACGTATTGTATAGGGGTTGTTCTCATCGGGCACCGGGTTGTTCTTGTCCATCCAGTCAACGGATTCCTTGACATAAGCCGCCATCTGTGCATCGGTAAGAGTAAGAGCCTGAGCGCTTTTTGCTGCCGCGCTCACCGCTTTTGAAATTTTAAACTGGGCGTTTACAGGAGCTGTTGCGATAAGCAACGCAATCACTGCAAAGATTTTAGTTGCAATACTTTTCATTACTGTATTAATTTATTCGGGCACAAAATTAGTAAAAATAACCGTCGGTTATGCCGGACACCCGCAAAAAAAGACCCGTCACCCACAGGCGACAGGTCTTTCCGGTATCTATATTGAGTTATGCTTATTCAGCTTCTTCAATAGTAACGGCACGGTCAAGCTGAACAGCTTTTTCACCGAGGTCGGTGAGGTTGCCGTTGTTGACAGTAGCGTTGAGTTTAGATTCGTCAACACCGAAACGAACGAGCTGACGCTGAACGCCGTTAACACGGGCGTGACGGAGACGGTCGTTGAAAGACTCGGTGCCGGTGTAGTTGTCAGCCCAGCCGGTGAGGGTGTAGTTCTTGCCGCTTTCCTTCATGACAGAAGCCACAGCGCGGAGTACATTGACTTCACGTGTAGAGAGGCTTGACTTGTTGATGGGATAGTAGATAGTAGCAAGGGGGAGCTTAGCGCAGGGAGCTTTCTCAACGGGACGGTTGAGGCAGTCCTGAAGCTGACGCTCGAGGTCGGCGATGCGAGCGTTAGCAGCCTGAAGACGAGCTTCGATAGCGCTGCAGTCGGGTACTTCGGGGCAAACAGGAACCACGGGAGCATCCCATGTGCGCTTGTTGAAGTTGTAGGTAACACCTACATAAGCCTGAAGGTCGCCGCAAGTTTTCTTCTGAATCTCGACGCGGTCGCGGGGGTTGTCGAGAGTGCTGTAACGGATGTCAAGGAAGAGCTGAACGCTTTTGCTTACATTGAAAGCGTTGATCCAGCCTGCACGGAGTGAAGTGTTGAAGTTGTGTGCATTTTCCCAGTCACCGCCTTTGGCGTCGTTGCGAGCCACTGTCCAGTAAGCGCCGCCGCCGAAGTAAACAGAAGAGTTGTAGATACGGCCGGGACGGTATCCGCACCACCAGTTGGTGAGGTTGATCATCACGTCACCTACAGCACCGAATTCGTTGAAGTACTGTTTGTAGTAGCCGTTTACTTTGGGAGCGCCGTTTGTCCAGACGTTAACCTGGCTGAGGCTCTTTGCGCCCATGTAGTTGGCACCGATACGGAGACCGATGATGGGAGAGAACCATTTGCCCACATAAACAGAGGCTGCGGGAGCGAAACGGTCAGAAAGTTTACGGTGCTGGTCGAACTGGCTCATGAGGAGGCTTGCACCGCCTTCACCTGTGATAAACCAGTTGTCTGCAAAACGATTGAGGAGATAACCCTGAGAAGGATCGGGGGTTGTCACAACCTCCTGAGAGTTCTGGGCAAATGCTGATACTCCGAGGAACATCGCGCATGCCAGACCAAGGATACTTCTTTTAATCATAGCAAGAATATTAGTTAAAACGTATCTGTGATAAATGAGCGACAAAGGTACACATTTATCTTTAATTTTCATTATATTTTTTAATAATTTTATTTAATAGCCTTAATGAGCGGTCAAACCCGGTGGCGGCTACTGTCACTCCCCGATAAAGGCGCGCACCTTTTCAAGCACTGCGGCGGGGGTGAATCCGAATTTTTCGTCAAGCACCTTGTAGGGAGCGCTCGCTCCAAAGCGGTCGAGACCGAAAATCTCTGCACGTGAACCTACAACCTCACGGAGTGTGGAGGGCAAGCCGGCTGTGAGACCGAATACCGGAGTTGACGCGGGGATAACGCTCTGACGATACTCTTCGTCCTGGTCAAGGAAGAGACCTATCGAGGGCACTGACACAACGCGGGCGGGAATGCCTTCTGCCTCAAGCAGCGTTGCGACATCGCACAGCAGCGACACTTCCGAGCCGTTTCCGACGAGTGTAACATGGGCAGAGGGTGAGTCAAGCACCACATAACCGCCGCGACGGGTGCCGAGCGCCTCTTCGTAGCGCGAGCCGGTGGGCGAAGGGAGGTCGCGGACATCCTGACGTGTGAGTATGAGCGCAGTAGGTGTGCTGCTGTTGTTCATTGCCATTTCCCACGCTATGGTTGTTTCGGCGCTGTCGGCGGGGCGGAGCACCAGCATTGAACGCTGTCCGGAGAGGTTTCTCACCTGCTCGAGGAGTCTTATCTGCGCTTCCTGCTCAATCGGCTCGTGGGTGGGGCCGTCCTCGCCTACACGGAATGCGTCGTGAGTCCATACATATTTTACGGGGAGCTGCATCAGAGCCGCCATGCGCACTGCGGGCTTCATGTAGTCGGAGAACACGAAGAATGTGCCGCATGCCGCCATCATGGCTCCGTGGAGCACTATACCGTTCATTATCGCAGCCATTGTAAGTTCTGCCACACCTGCGTGGAGGAATGCTCCGGAGAAGTCGCCGGGTACAAGGGCACCGGTTTTTTTGAGGAATGCCTCTGTCTTGTCGGAGTTGGCGAGGTCGGCAGACGACACAATCATGTTGCCGATTTTCTCTCCGAGCACCGAGAGCACGTTTGCCGAAGCGGAGCGTGTGGCAATGTCGGCTTTATGTACAATAGCGCGGTAGTCTATTTCGGGGAGCACACCGTTTATATAGTTTTTGAGCTGAAGAGCTTTTTCGGGGTTCTCGTCAGCCCATTTCTTCTCTTCGGCGCGGCGGTCGGCTACAATCTGCCTCAGAGCCTCGCGGCGTGCGGCGTAAAGCTCCGCCACTTCGGGACGTATTGCCCAGGGGTTGTCGGGGTTTCCGCCGAGGTTGGCAATAGTCTTTGCCACATCGGCGCCGCTTTTGCTGAGAGGCTGTCCGTGTGTGCTGCATTTGCCTTCAAAGCATTCGCCTTCGGGGGTGACACATCCGCGACCCATGACGGTGTTGCCGATAATGAGTGTGGGCTTGTGTTTTTCCTGACGGGCACGGTCGAGGGCGTCGGCAATCTGCACGGGGTCGCATCCGTCGATTTCTATGACGTTCCAGTGCCAGGCGCGGTATTTTGCGGCATAGTCCTCGTTGTCCACTTCATTGACATCTGTGGAGAGCTGCACCTTGTTGCTGTCAAAGAACATTATGAGGTTGCTGAGTCCGAGGTAGCCTGCAATGCGTCCGGCACCCTGGCTGATTTCTTCCTGAATGCCGCCGTCGGATATGAAAGCGTATGTCTTGTGTGAAATCCAGTCGCCGAAACGAGTTGCGAGGAATCGTTCGGCAATCGCCGCACCGACAGCCATAGTGTGACCCTGTCCGAGGGGACCGGATGTGTTTTCCACACCGTGGGCGGGGTCAAGCTCGGGATGACCGGGGGTTATGCTGCCCCACTGGCGGAACTGCTGCAGTTCGTCGAGAGTGTAGTAGCCGCAGAGAGCGAGGACGCTGTATAGCATCGGCGACATGTGACCGGGGTCGAGGAAAAACCTGTCGCGGGCAATCCATGTGGGGTCATCGGGGTCTGTGACAAGGTAGCTTGAGTAAAGCACGTTCACGAAGTCAGCGGCTCCCATGGCTCCGCCGGGGTGTCCTGAATTGGCTTTTTCAACCATAGCGGCAACGAGCACACGAATATTGTCAGCTGCCGAATCCATTATTTTTTTATCCATAGTGAGTATTGGTGCGAGTGAAGGATTTCACAGTGCAAAAGTAGTCAATAGCCTTAAAATGTGCAAATGTGCGGTAAGCCAAAAGTAAACATACTCTAAAAGAGGGAAGCCTCTTGAGTACAAGAGGCTTCCCGAAAATATCAATTGCTACGTTGCGTTGTAAAAATCACGCTGTCTGCATCATACGCCTGCCACAGGGATGTCCTTGTTGACATTCTTGGAGCCTATGAGGGCGTAGAAGAGGATGTAGACGGCACATGCAAGAGGCACAAAGTAGCTTATCATGTAGCTTGCGGTGAGGTCTGCGACCCATGCCTGTATAGCCACCATGACGGCGCAGCCGAACACCATTGTCATGAATGCGCCGGATGCAATAGCGGTGTATTTGCCGAGACCTTCTACAGCCATGTTGAAGATGCCGCCCCACATCACAGAGGTGCAGAGACCTACGAGGATGAACGCAAAGATGCCTACAGGCACTTCAGCCCAGATGACTTTGAGGTCTGCCCAGTCAATGCCGGGAATGTTGACAGTCATTGTCTGGGGAGCGAACATGCCGAAGAGGATGAGCACTATGCTTGCCACCGACACGGCTGTAATCATCTGACGTGAGGATACCTTGCCGCCAATCATGCCGCCGACAAAACGACCGATGAGCATCATGAGCCAGTACACTGCCACAATGAGACCGACGATGTTTGCGTCCATCGCAAGACCGGGAGTAGTGGCGTCGGTAGCGGCTGTGAGGTACTGGAGGATGTAGGTGGGCACACCTACCTCAATGCCCATATAAAGGAATATGGCGAGGATGCCGAGCTTGAAGTGACGGAAAGAGAATGCGCTGTATTTTTTCTCCTGTGCGGGAGTAGCGACCTTTGCGTGCTCGCGCTGTTCGATTTTACGGAGGTCGGCACGTTCGGGTTCGTCAATTTTTGTGAAGAGGATTACGATGAACGCCACGATGAAAATGCCGAGTGCGATGAAGAGCGCGGGGGTGGCGTCGCTGACGGTTGCTTTGGTGGCCTCGCCGATGAGCGCGCCCATGATGATGTACACCGCCACGGCAGCAGCGCTGTTGAACACACCGCCTATCTGGATGAGCTGGTTGCCTTTGTTGCCGCCGCCTCCGAGGATATTAAGCATGGGGTTTACAACGGTGTTGAGCATACACATGCAGAGACCGCCGATGAAAGCGCCCACAAGATAAACCCAAAATGCGCATGAGGACATGCTTTCAAGACCACTCATGTACTGGATTACAATAGCGACGATGCCCACGACAAGAGCCATGAGCGCTGTTGTCTTGTAGCCGAATTTCTTGATGAGCATGCCTGCGGGGATACCCATTACGAGGTAGGCGATGAAGTTGCCGTAGTTGCCTATCTGTGACTGCAGGTTGGATGCTCCGAACTGATTTTTAACAATGACAGCCATGGGTGAGCAGAGGTTTGTCACGAAGGCAATCATTGCAAAGAGGGCTATCATGACGATAATCGCGCCCCATTGTTTTGACTGGTTACTCATAATTAGTATTTGGTATTGATTTATGTTATCTGCGTGTAAAGTTAGGCAATTTTTCGGAAAAATGCCTTAGAGGGCTAAAAATATTGTCGTTCGCCGAATATATCGCTTCCGATGCGCACCATGTTGCTGCCGTGGGCGACAGCAATGTGCCAGTCGCCGCTCATGCCCATGCTTATGACGGAAAACTCGGGGCGTGAGGCAAAGGCTCCAGAGGAGAGAGCGTCGAAGCAGGCGCGGATTGCGTCGAAGTCGGCTTCGATGCGGGCGGTGTTGTCGGTGTTTGACGCCATGCCCATTATTCCGGTGACTCTCGCGCCTGTCATGGCTGCCGCCTCGGGGGCTATGGCGAGGAGTTCGTCGGGAGTGAAGCCGAATTTGGTTTCTTCCGCCGCCACATGAACCTGCAAAAGCACGTTTACCGTGCGTGCCGTCCTTGCCGCCTCGGCGTCGACGGCTCTGAGGAGGCGCAGCGAATCGATGCTCTGGATTGTGTGGGCAATCGGCACAACGGTCTTGACCTTGTTGGTCTGCAGGTGACCTATGAAGTGCCATTGGATGTCGGGCGGAAGAGCGGGAGCTTTAGCGGCGAGTTCCTGGGCCCGGCTTTCGCCGAATACCCGCTGCCCTGCCGAGTAAGCGCTGAGTATCGCCTCGACGGGGTGGAATTTCGACACCGCCACAAGAGTCACGCCGCCGGTGAGGCGGCGTGACAGCTCTTCTATGCGTTGTGCGGGTGATGCGTTCATTCCGCAGCCGGGGTTACTGTGCGCCCTTCAAGGTTTGCCTTGTACACATCCATGAGCGGAGTCTCGGCGATGCTCTGTATCTCGAAGTCGCCCATGGTGCCCTGCATGCCCTGCATGAAGTTGTCGTAGGCACCTTTGAGGTCGTTGGCGGCAGTGAGTATGAGAGTTGAAGTTTTCTTTTCAGCGGCAGTTTTTTCGTCAATAGTGATGAACGCCACTTTTACGAGCCACCATTTGTCGGCGGAGTCGTCCCAGAATATTTCAGATATTTTGGTGCGTTTCACAGCGCTTACGCTGAATTCTCCAGATATGAAGGGGCGCTGCTCCTCGATGATTCGCGATTCAGCCTCAGTGAAAGAGAGGGCGTCTACAAGATAGGGTTCGTTGACTTTTTTAACGAGACCGTTTTCCATCATTTTGTCGTAGCGCACTTTACATTCAAACCAGTTTGCCATTTTTGTTATGTATTTTCTTTATTATAAATATGTGTTGTGTGAGTTTATTCGATTATGATGCTACGGCTTTCGGGAGTGCCGTCGGCGGCTTCGACTTTCAGCACATAGACTCCGCCGGAAAGTCCTGCGGTGGAGAGGGTTGCTTCGTCGCCGGAGGTGTGTGCGGAAGCCGCGAGGGCACCGGACACAGAGTAGAGGCGCGCCGCAACCACGGAAGAGCCTGCCACTTTCGCAGCGACAGAGCCGGGGTAGCGGGTGACAGAGAGGCGACGGGCAGTATCGGCATTCACGCCGTTTATTGCGCTGGGCTTGCCGAGCAGCTTGAGCATTGCGTCCTGAATATTCACGGCTCCGGCTCCCCACTGGGCCTGCTCGGCATCAGTGCGTCCGGTGCGTTTCATTGAGGTTTCGGAGAGGAGTGTTCTCACCTTGTCGACTGTCAGCGTGGGGTCGGCTTCAAGAAGAAGAGCAACGGAGCCTGCCACATAGGGGGTAGCCATGGAGGTGCCTGCCTCTATGCCCCATGTGTTGGTGCGCGAGGTTGTGCCTACGGGGGCGTTTTCGGTAGTGGTTGCCCTTGCGCTCAGTTGTTCCTCTTTCACGGCGCAGTACTGGCTATAGCTTGATATGACACCCATGCCGGGAGCACAGAAATCGGGCAGAGACCGTCCCGAGGGTGATGTGCCGTAGGATGTGAATGCCGCCACATGACCGACATCTGCATCGTCATAGCCGTTATACCCGTAAGAGTTACCGTCAAGCGAGGGGTAAACCAGGCGGTCGAGATAAGCCCCGACGCATATTATGTTGTCTGCCATCGCGAGGTTGTTGATGCTCTGCGAGGGGTTTCCGGCGGTGTATCCCGCCGCGGGGGCATTGCCGGTAAGGGTGTTGCCGAAACCGAGTCCGGCAACGCTCTGTGAGTAGGCGTTCATTTTGCCTGCCGTGCCGCTTATAGTCAGCACCGGCACCAGAGATGAGCCTGAGAGCGGGGTGAGGTCAAACTGCAGCTGCGCCATGTAGCGGTTGTTGACGGCATTTGTCTCTGTTGTGGCATAGACATTTGAAGATGAGGAGAATGCCTTGTCAAAGACAGTGTTGTGGGTCGCCCCCTGGGTGTTGTCGGAAGAGTTGCTGATGTACAGCACCTTGTTCGTGGGGATGCGCACGCTCCAGGCAACCGCACCGGTAGCAGAGTTGACAAATTCAAGAGAGATGTCGAAGGCAGTGGCGTCGGAGTTCCACACCTCCACCACACCGTTCCACGCGATGTCGCTGCGTGTGAGCACGGTTTTTATCTGCGGGGTTGTAGCAAAGTCGTTTTGCAAAGACACGGGGCTGTTGCCGTCGTTTCCTGCCGCTATGCATATAATCATTTCCTTGCCCAGCTCGCTCATGTAGCGGTTGTAGGCGTCAGTGCCGTCGTGGGGTCCGATGACAGAGCCAACAGACAGGTTGAACACGCAGGGCTTTCCGGCAGCCTTGGCGCGCTGCGCCACATTTTCAGCCGCAAGGGTAATGTTTTCTTCGTACAGGTCGCCCGCGCAGAGGTTCATTTCGGCATAGGGAGCCACACCGTAGAAAGGGACACGTCGAGTATCAAGACCCGTCAGTGTTGCACTTGTCGCTACAGTAGCGGTGCGGTTGTAGCCGCCGCCCATAATGCCTGCCACATGGGTGGCGTGAGTGCTCTGCGGGTTTTCGGTAGAGAATGCGAGTATCTCCGACGGAGTCTTGTACTCTGTCAAGCGACCGCTTGTGCCGTATATCGTAGCCATCCAGGTAATGCGGTTTGCCGACAGGTCCTGATTGTAGAAATTTATGTGGTTGGGGTCGAGCCCTGAGTCCATCATACCGAGTATCACACCCTCGCCGCGGTATGTCCTGTCAAAGCCTGTGCCCTGCAGAACGGGCTCTACATAAGAAGCCTTGCGCGCCTCGTTCATCAGCGGCATAGCCTCTTTGCCGAAGGATATCGACCTGACCTGCGGCAGGGCGGCAAGCTCTTCGGTTTTGTCTATCGGAAACCGCACAAGGGCAAGCGTGCCTCGCTCGGCTACAATCTCGGTTCCGGGCAGCAGGTCAGCCGAAGCGGCGGCGTTTCTGTCAAGGTCGACAATGGCAAGCACAGTTGCCTGAGCCTCCGAGCGCGAAGGAGAGTTCATCGCCCGGTGGAGCATAAACCTCGCGGACGGTGAGATTTGCGCCTGCGCCCATGCCGAAGCCGCGCCAAGCAGCAGAACTGCAATAAAGTAGAATGTTTTCATGTGGGTGTGGTACGTTATTTTGTGCGTGTAAAATTAGTAAAACAAATTTATAAATCATACGCGGTTGCTGAAATTTAGCATCCTGTATCGCCTTATAAAACAACAGGAGCGGACGCTGTCAGCGCCCGCTCCCGAGGTATTGTATGATCAGTTTATCAGAACTGCAGAGGTGCAGCTGAGACAAACTTGCGGTTTTTCTTTGCGTCTTTTGATTTCTTGACGGGGAAACCGTTTGTACCGGCAAATGAAGCCACTTTCACAGCGGGGGCGCTGAGCGACTGGGTGCCGAGACCGGGTTCGTCGTCATCGTCGGCGGGAACCGGTTTGAGGATTTCCGCTTTCACATCATTAAGCACATGGTAAGTCCAACCGGTGTCTGTAAAGCCTCTGAAGAAGCCGAACGATTCGGCAGGCATTGTAAGAGTGTTGTCTTTCCATGTGCCCCACATGCCGGCGCTTGCCACATCGGCATCTGTAGACTCTCCGTCATTTTTCATGAGATACGACTCGGAAACAACGGTGAGAGCAGAATAGGAAACGACAGAGGGCAGAATCATTGCTTTGTCGGGGTCGGTGACATCAAGATAGATGTAGTAGTGACCGCGTTCAATCTCCTCGGGTTCGAGACCGGGACATGCGCCATAAGGCTTGACAATTCTGAGATAGCCGGGTTTTTCATCGTTTTGCTGCACCTCAACTTCCCATGACAAGGGTTTGTTGAATACCAGATAGTCGGTATAAATCATCTTGCCGAGAGATGTCCATCCTTCGTTCCAGTCTTTCATCTGGATTTCGTAGTAGAAGTGGTAGGACTGAACACCGATAGGCTGACCCATAGCGTCGTAGGTAACAGCCACAAGGGTCTGGTCGCCGTCTTCGGCAATGGGGAATGTGTAGTCACCGCCGTCGTAGTAAAGGGTTACATTTTCGTCTTCCTTGATTTTGTCTGCAACCTTTTCAATCTGCGCATCGCTGAGGTAGCCCGGCACGAGCTTGAGGGCGAAACCGTTTACATCAGAGCCTTTGGCTATTGTCAGCACAGCGAGTTCTTCGCCCTGTTCGGTAATCTGAGTGCCGTTGTTTGCGAAGTACATGCTGTAGTCGGGGTAGCCGGGGAGCTGAAGGAACTCGGTTGCAAACGGGTAATTATATACTTTTCCGTCTTGTACAAAATAGAACACAACATTCAGAGTAATCATTCCGGTTTCCGGATCGATAGAAGATATATAATCATTTGCATCGTACTTATCGGTGCTTACAATTTCTGTAAGGAATGTATAGACATCGGTAAGAGTCAGCTTAGTTCCCTGATATGTCATGGCATCAGGCTGCGGCGGATTGATTCTGATATCATTGGTGGTAGTGTTCCAGTTCAATATAACCGACTTCTCGTAAATGCCGTATTTACCATAGGAAGAGTCATCCTCTCCAACAATCATAATCTGTTTTTGTGTGGGATCCAAAAGATTGGAACGTTCCCTTATGACACAATCATAAGTACCATCGTAGAACAAGCCGAAAGTGTAAGCTGCAAGCTCGTTATTGAGTTTCCATTCACTCCAGGGAGCGTATGATATTGAGAAGGTCTGCATTCTTTTGCCATAAGGAGTCTGGGCAGCATCTTCTATAGACATAGTCAAAGAATACTGTTTATTAGCTTCTATATTTGAAAAATCAAGATTTACAGAAACTATAGCTACGTCAGAACCGTCAGCAAAAGTTACATCGCCGGGGACGCTGAAAATATTTATCGGTTCGCCATCCAAAGTCTGAGAAGAAGACATAGCCACAGTAATTGCGCCGGATGTGTTGGCACGATATATGGGAATGTTTATCACATTCTGGTCGTTCTCAAGAGCTACCGTTGTCGGAGTGGCAGCGGCAAAGTATACCTCGGCATTAGCTTCGGGCTGCGCGGGGTCGTACTTCACCTCATCGGAGCAGGCACCTAACCCGAAGAGGGTCAGGGCGAGCGCCGGAAGAGAGAGAATTTTATTGAATTTCATAATCATTTTAATTAAGCTGTATTAATACTTGGCAGGAGTGTATTTGTTGGATGGGTCAGGATTGTTCCATTCAGCAATAGCGGCATTGTTAGTACCCTCATTAAGCACTATACAATAATTCATCCAAGCGGGACGGCCGTTTGTATTGAACTGAGCTGTAGCTTTGAAGTTTGTGCCGGGATAGCCACGGGTCACATTCATGTTGAGACGTTTAATATCAAAGAAGCTCTGACCTTCGCCCCAGAGTTCCACTCTCTTCTGGAATACTATTTCCTCTATAACACCATCTTTGTCTGTCGGACGACAGGTGTAAGTAGCGTAACGGTAGTTCTTCATAAACTCCTCTACAAGAGCTTTGCCCTGTGCGGGAGCTGTGTGAGCCACAGCCTCAGCCTCGATGAAGTACATTTCCTCGATACGCATCAGCGGGAGCGCGGTGGCAGAACCCACATTGAAGTCGGCGACATTGCCGTTGCCGGGACGGAATTTGAATGAGCTATACGCAGGAAGCTGCGCAGCAAAAGCCTCATCAATAACAGGTTCCTGACCTGCGAGACCGGAGCCTTCGGGAGCCTTGTAAGAGAGCTTGCGGAAGTCGCGGTCGTTCATGCGGTCGTACATGCTTTTGTCAATCATATTGTACGGACCGGCTGAAGCATAGCCATACTGAGCTTCATTACTTGCCCACGATGTCCAGTTCAGGATACCGCTCTGCACTGCACCATCTTCCTTGACAGCCTGAGCACCCCACATCCAGGATTCATTAAATTCATTGAATCCGGAAGTTGTGCTGAGCCACTGCTCTCTTGTGAGCGGTCTGTAGGCGTTTGAATCAATTGCCTTGCGGGCATACTCAGCTGCTTTGGGATAGTTTTCAACCCACATGTAAGCGCGAGCCTTAAGACCCCAGATAACGGTTATGTCAATAAGGGTTTTCTCAACGCGGGAAGCTCCTTTGAGGTACTCTTCCGCTCTGTCAAGGTCGCCCATTATAAAATCAAACATTTCCTGACGCGGACGACGCGGATTGTTACGGGCTTCTTCCTCTGTGGTTTTTTCTGTGACAATAGGCACAGTGAGACCGAGGACATCGTTACCTTCAGCATTCACTGAAGAAGTTGCCTCATTGGGAAGGAATTCATACAGACGAGCCATGTCAAGATATGTTGATGCGCGGAATCCCAGTCCCATGCCAAGATAGGCAAGATTTGTGGGGCTTGCGGTCTCGGGGTCTATAGCACGGATACAGTTGTTTGTACAAAGCACCTGCTTATTGTAGAATGTCCATATCCATTGTGTGCTCAGATAATTCGGACCGATATTGCGCACCAGCTGCCAAGACTGATAGTGGTCGTATCCACTTGCGGGGATAGCCATGTCTGCCGTCATAACGTCGCGTATGTGCATCAGAGAACCATAGCCCCAGTCATAATCCGCTCCCTCTGTATCCAGGATGCGGTATGAATTGAAGTATGCCGGCATTGCCCATACGAGCGCCTCGGTAGCTTTAGAGGAAGAGGAGAGCTGATCTTGTGTCGCTCCGGTTGTAGGGAATGTCTCTTCCACGCATCCGGTAAAGACCGGTGCGGCAACGAGAGCGGCTATCAATGATTTATATATGGTTTTCATACTTTGATATGCGTATTTATTAGGTTAGAAAGAAACCGAAAAACCGCCGGAAATTGTGCGGATAGGAGCGTAGTATGTGTTGTTGACGCTGCCGCTGATGCTCTGACGGGGGTCGATACCCTGACGCTTTGTCCAGAGCCACACGTTGTCACAAGAGAGGTAAACACGGAGTTTTGTGAGATACATCTTGCGCACAATGTTCTGGGGAAGAGTGTAGCCGAAGTTGATGTTCTGCAGGCTCAGGTAGTTGGCGCTTGTGAGGAAACGGTCTGAAGTTGCATTGTTATACTGTTCATCAAAACGGAAACGCGGGATATTGCTTGTGGGGTTTTCGGGAGTCCATGACTTCAGAATATCAGCATGGAAATTGTAGCCGATCCGTGAGGCAGTGGGAGAACCCATGTACAGAGCGTACTGACCGTCATATACCTGACCGCCGAGAGAGTAGCCGAAATCAAGCGACAGGTCAAAACCGAAAGCGCGCACCGAGGTGCCGAAACCGCCATAGGTAGTTGGGAGCGCTGAGCCGCAAAGGAAGTAGTCGTTATTGCTGAGGCTTGCATAAGGCACAGCTTCGAGTTCGCCAACTGCTTTTCCAGGATATATTTCATTTTTAACTTCCGCAGCGGTAACGCGGTGCCAGTACAGAGCTTCTCCGTTTTCCTTGTTTGTGCCAGCGTATTTACGCAGGCGGTAGGTGTAGAGAGGCTGACCCTCGCCGTAGAAATAGTTGCCGCTTGAATAGCCGCGCACACCATCCATTTCCATAGTCTTACGTTCTTCGGGAAGATAAGAGAGGGTGTTTTTGTACCATGTGAGGTTAGCGTTTACAGACCAGGTGATGTCTCTGGTGTTTACTATGGTAGCGTTGAGGTCGATTTCAACACCGGCGTTTGTCATGTCGCCGATATTGTCCCAGTAGCCGGTATAGCCGAAGCTCGGAGGAAGGGGGAACCAGGATAGCATGTCGGTGGTTTTTCTCCAGAAGCCTTCCACACTACCGCCGAGACGGCTGTTGAAGAGGTCAAACTCCACACCTGCGTTGAAGTTGCCGTTCTTTTCCCAGCTGATGTTGGGGTTGCCCATTGTTGCGGGTGTAGCTGCAGGATGACCTGAACCGTTAACGATGTTATAGGTATTTACATAGAGATAGTCGCTGATGTTGTCATTGCCCTGCTCTCCGTAAGAAGCCTTGACTTTGAGCATGTCAACCCAATAGGGGGCGAACCAGCTTTCTTTTGAGATGATCCATGCGCCGCCGGCACTCCAGAAGTTGCCCCAGCGGTGGTCGGGGTGGAAGCGTGATGATGCGTCGCGACGGAAAGATGCGGATGCGAAGTACTTGTTGTCGTAGTTGTACTGACCGCGGAACAGCCAGCCTTCGTTGTTGTACGAAGAGGAGTATGAACCGCTTCCTCCGGCAGTTACCGCACCGTCAAGTTCAAGATTCGAAGGATCGAACATATTTGAACGTTCGGCAGACAGATAATAATATTTGCTCCAGTAGTTTTCGTGACCGGCAAGAACAGAAACTTCGTGCAAGCCGAACTTGTGGTTCCAGTTCAAAAGCTGCTGGAATGTGTAGGACATGCGGCGTGTGTGTGCCTTAGAAACCAGACCGTTTGAGTTGGCGTAGGCACCGTAATAAGGGTTGGTAAAACCTGTTGAACGGCGCTCGTCGATGTTTACGGTGTTGTTAGAGGTAAACTTGAAGTCTTTGAGGAAACGCACTTCAAAGAAGCCTGTTCCATTGAATGCGTTACCGTTGTTTTTGTTCACGTCGAGAATAGCGCTTGAGATAGCGTTGCTCTGACCGAACACGGGGCGCTGAAGACCGGCGTTTGCACCGTCGCCATAGTCGTAACGGGTAATGCCGTTGATGTCAGTCATGATATTTCCCTGACCGTCACGCATAAAGAGCGGGAATATGGGAGCTACTTCGGTAGCCGCTGCAAAGATATTGCCGGAACTTGAGCTTGAACCGTCATCGCTCATCATACGGGCGCTGTAGTGGGTGTAAGAGAGGTCGGCACCCATTTTCAGCCATGATTTTGCCTGAGTGTCGGCGCTGAGGCGACCGGTGAAGCGTTCATAGCCTGAATTGGGGGTGATACCCTCATTGTTGAGATAGCCGGCAGACATGAAGAAAGAGGTCTGGTCGGTACCGTTTGAAACAGAAATGTTGTACTCCTGACGGAGGCTGTTTTTATATGAGTTGTCAAGCCAGTTGTCGGGACGGAGCATATATTCCTGACCTCTGTAGGTGCGCAGATAGCCTTCAGTCGCATTGGGATTAAATTTGCCGTTGCGACCAATAAGGTATTGACCGGCGGGGGCGGTAAATGTCTGATATTTCAAGCCATATGCGCCATTCGGAGCTACCATTGCGTCGTTAGCCCATACATACGCAGCGTCGGGAGACATGCCTTGTGCGACAGCGTAGTTGTTGAGAGCGCTATAGTAAAGCTCATAGTACTGGCGGGGATCCTTGATGTAGTCGTAGTCCTGAGTGGCGCGTGTGTTGCCGCCCCATTTCATGTCTACATTCACGGTAGCGCCCGAACCGAGCTGACCTTTCTTGGTAGTGATGAGGATGACACCGTTTGCACCGCGTGCGCCATAAAGGGCGTTTGAAGCGGCGTCCTTGAGCACTGTCATGCTTTCGATGTCGTTGGTGTTGATGGTGTTGATGTCACCGCTGAAGGGGGCACCGTTCACAATTACCAGAGGAGCATTGCCTGCGTTGAGCGAGGAGATACCACGGATGCGGATTGTGGGGGTTGTCTGACCGGGCTGACCTGTTGAGTTGGTCAGCTGCACGCCGGCGACCTTGCCTGTAATGGCGTTAAGGGCGTTAGACACCTGCGCATTCTCAATCTGAGAAGCGTCTACCACTGCGGCAGAACCGGTAAATGCCGACTTAGTAGCAGTACCGTATGCCACAACCATAACCTCTTCAATAGCAATGTCAGATGCTGTCATCTTGATAAGGAGGGGTTTGCCGGTGATTTCCACTTCCATGGGGTGCATGCCAATGTAAGTAACCTTAAGCTTCTTTACATTGTCATTTACTTTGAGTGTGAACTCACCCTCAAAGTTTGTCGATGTGCCCATGCCACCGCCTATGGGCATAACGCTCGCGCCAATCATTGGCTCGTCGTCTGCCGCATAAACGACCTTACCGGTCACGGTGCGCGTCTGTGCAGAAGCGATCGTGAATGTGGCCACGGTCAATAGCAAAAAAAACAACTTTTTCATACTAAAAAAATAATTAGACTTATAGTGAATTTACTTCAATTCGTCTTTTCAGGTACAACTGTGGGATTGACAAACAAAGCCACAGCCGCAAAACTTAATTACTATGCATTATCCCTATGCCTCAGGCTAATGAGACTTATCAGGATTTTGCAAAGATATTAATATTTTTTCGCATATCAACAATTTAAAAGACATTTTTCTATTATTTAACCCTGCCAGACCGGAGCTGTGTTTGTTAACAGGCTGATTTAGCGACAATTGCGCCCTTGAACCCATATTCATAGGTTAATAATCCAAAATCTAAAGTTAACACCCGGTTTTACGCGCGCGCGTAATATTAAATAGGAGTAGCCGCCATGACCTTTGCGCCGGGAGAATCCACGCACTGCGGCACAAACCTAAAAAATGTGTGCATATATTTGGTTTTTGGGATTTTAGGGGCTATTTTTGCGGTAATATCATAGCATGGTTTTCATTTAGTACTGTTTGCACCTGTGGTGCAGAACCAACGCCAGACCATTGATATACCGGATTTTTTAAGAATGTCATAATGGAAGATTTCAAACACAGGCTGCGCAGCTGCGCCAGCACGGCAGGTCGCCGCATGGCTGGGGCAAGAGCTCTGTGGCGTGCCAACGGCATGAAAGAAGAGCAGCTCGGCAAGCCTATCATAGCGATAGTCAATTCGTTCACCCAGTTTGTGCCGGGTCATACCCACCTGCACGAAATAGGTCAGATTGTAAAAAAGGAGATTGAGAAACTCGGCTGCTTCGCCGCCGAATTCAACACAATAGCCATTGACGACGGCATTGCAATGGGACACGACGGCATGCTGTACTCACTCCCCTCGCGCGACCTCATAGCCGATTCTGTAGAGTATATGGTCAACGCCCACAAGGCAGACGCTATGGTGTGCATTTCCAACTGCGACAAGGTGACACCGGGCATACTCATGGCAGCCATGAGGCTCAACATACCCGCGATATTCGTCAGCGGCGGTCCCATGGAGGCGGGCAAGCTCGGCGACAGAGCGCTTGACCTGATAGACATTATGGTAGACGCCGCCGACGAAAGCGTGAGCGACGAGGATGTGGCTCTGCTTGAAAAGCACGGCTGCCCCACCTGCGGCTCATGCTCCGGCATGTTCACCGCCAATTCCATGAATTCGCTCAACGAGGCGATAGGGCTTGCGCTGCCCGGCAACGGCACCGTGGTCGCCACCCACATAAACCGCCTGCAGCTGTTCAGGAAAGCGGCAGCAAAAATTGTAGAAAACACTTACAGATACTACCGCGACGGCGACGAAAGTGTGTTGCCGCGCTCAATAGCCTCACGCCGCGCCATGCTCAACGCCATGACTCTGGACATAGCCATGGGCGGAAGCACAAACACAGTGCTGCACCTGCTCGCCATTGCCCACGAGGCGGAAGCCGATTTCAGCATGGCGGACATAGACGAGCTGAGCCGACACACTCCGGTGCTGTGCAAGGTGGCGCCCAACTCCAGCTACCATATCCAGGATGTGAACCGCGCCGGCGGCATTCTCTCCATAATGAAGATTCTTGCCGACAACGGACTGGTAGACACCTCGGTGCGGCGAGCCGATGGGCTTGCGCTCGGCGAGGCGATAGACCGCTGGGCTATCGGCGGCAAAGACTATACCGACGAGGCTGACGAGCTGTGGCGCAGCGCCCCCGGCGGCAGACACACAACCGAGCTGGGCGCACAGATGAGCTATTACGGCTCTCTTGACACCGACCGCGCCGCAGGGTGTATTCGCGACTTCGACCACGCATACGTGAGAGACGGCGGTCTTGCAGTGCTCAGAGGAAACATTGCGGCAGACGGATGTGTTGTAAAGACAGCGGGTGTTGACGAAAGCATTTTCCGGTTCAGCGGACCCGCCAGAGTGTTCACCTCTCAGGAAGAGGCTGTTGACGGAATTCTGCGCGACAAAGTCAAGGCAGGCGACGTTGTGGTCATAACCTACGAAGGACCCAAAGGCGGCCCCGGAATGCAGGAGATGCTCTACCCCACGAGCTACATAAAGAGCAAGCACCTCGGCAAAAAGTGCGCGCTCATAACCGACGGACGCTTCAGCGGAGGCACTTCCGGGCTGTCTATCGGACACATCTCGCCCGAAGCCGCCGCAGGCGGAGCTATCGGGCTGGTTCGCGACGGCGACATCATAGACATTGACATTCCCGGTCGCAGCATAAGCGTGAGGCTCTCCGACAAAGAGCTCGCCGCAAGACGCTCCGAGGAGGAGGCGCGCGGCAAGGAAGCCTTTACCCCCGCCGGGCGCGACAGGGTTATCTCCAAGGCGCTGAAAGCATACGCGGCAGGTGTTGCCTCTGCCGACAAAGGCGGTGTAAGATTCTGACACAATTTACGTTACAGCTAAAACACCATATATGAGTGAGAAAATATCAGGAGCCGAAGTGATGATACGGGGGCTTGTAGCCGAAGGGGTCGACCGGGTATTCGGTTATCCCGGAGGCGCCATAATACCGGTCTACGACAAGCTCTACGACTATACCGACAGCATAACACATGTGCTGACACGGCACGAACAGGGAGCAATACATGCGGCACAGGGCTATGCCAGGGTGAGCGGGCGCACCGGAGTGGTCATTGTCACTTCGGGACCGGCAGCCACAAATGTAATTACCGGACTCAGCGACGCCATGATGGACAGCACTCCCCTTGTTGTCATCACCGGACAGGTATTTTCATCGCTGCTCGGCAGCGATGCCTTTCAGGAAACCGATGTCGTGGGCATAACACAGCCTATCACCAAATGGGCTTACCAGATACGCAGCGCCGCCGAAATAGAGGAGGCGCTCGCAAGAGCATTCTATATAGCCAACACAGGTCGCCCGGGACCGGTTGTTCTCGACTTCGCAAAAAACGCGCAGAACGAACTCACTGAATGGCAACCATATCGCCGCTGCAATTTTATCCGCTCGTACATCCCCTCGCCGGAAATCCCCGAAGCCGACCTGCGCAGGGTAGCCGACCTGATAAACGCCTCCAGAAAGCCTATGATTCTTGCCGGACACGGCGTGATGATTTCAGGAGCCGAAAAAGCTCTCGCACAGCTCGCAGAGAAAGCGGAGATTCCGGTGGCAGCGACTCTCCTCGGGCTGTCGGCGATGCCTTCAGACCATCCGCTCTACAAAGGTATGCTCGGAATGCACGGCAACATAGGTCCCAACTACAACACTAACCAGGCGGACCTGATAATAGCCGTAGGCATGAGATTTGACGACCGCGTGACCGGCGAACCGGACAAATATGCACCCAAGGCAAAAATAGTGCATATAGACATCGACGCATCGGAGTTTGACAAAAACATACGCACCGACGCGACAATACACGGCGACGCCCGCAAGGCGCTCGAAGGACTGCTGCCTATGGTGCGCGAGACATCCCGCACCGAATGGCTGGAGAGCTTTGACATTGCGGCGCGGATAGAGGAGGAAACCGTAATCAAGGACGCTGTCGGAGGCACCGACCCCATGGCTCCGCCCCACATGGGCGAAGTGGCGCGCAAAGTGTCGCTCGCGGCGGGAGCAGACCCGGTTCTCGTTACCGATGTGGGGCAGAACCAGATGCTCTCGGCAAGATATTTCCGCTACTCCTCGCCTAGAAGCATAATTACCAGCGGCGGACTCGGCACAATGGGTTTCGGACTCCCCGCCGCCATAGGAGCCAAGATGGGGGCCCCCGAACGCACTGTGTGCTACTTTGCCGGCGACGGCGGCTTTCAGATGACAATGCAGGAGCTCGGCACAATAATGCAGTACGGCACAGCGGTGAAAATGATTGTGCTCAACAACGACTACCTCGGCAATGTGCGCCAGTGGCAGGCGATGTTCTACAACAACCGCTTCAGCCAGACCCCCATGATTAACCCCGACTTCAACGCCATTGCCGACGCTTACGACATTGCCAACGAGAGCGTTGCCCACAGATGCGAGCTCGACGCCGCGATAAAACGCATGACTGAATATCCCGGAGCTTACCTGCTGAACGTGCGCATCGACGAACGCGACATGGTGTTTCCGATGACCCCCAACGGCTCCGCCGTCGACCATATTATTCTCAACGAAGACAACGACATCTTCACTATGCCCGAAAATGGAAAATAACAAAACTCTTTTCACCATAGCCGTATTCGCGGAAAACCACGTCGGACTGCTCAACCAGCTGTCGATTATCTTCACCCGCCGATGCCTCAACATTGAAAGCGTGAGCGCCAGCCGATGCTCGATTCCCGGCGTGCACAAAACCACCATGACCTGCTACAGCGACAGGGTCACGATGGAAAAGGTCATAAAAATCATAGAAAAGCGCATCGATGTGCTGAAAGCCTTTCTGTACACCGACGATGAAATCGTGTACCAGGAGGTGGCTCTGTACAAGGTGCCGACCGCAAGACTCATCGACGAGGAGGCTCTGGAGGACATCATCAGACGCCACAACGCACGCATCCTCGAAATTTCGCGCGACAACACAATCATAGAAAAAACCGGGCACAACGACGAAACCGAAGCCCTGTTTGAAGAGCTGAAGCACTACGACATACGCCAGTTTGTTCGCAGTGGCAGAGTGGCTATAACAAAAAGCCCGAACGAGCTTGTCGACAAATTTCTTGCCGAACAGGAGGAGCGCCGCATGAGAATCACCGACTGAAAATCATGAAACTGCTCTCTGAAACCAAAACTCTCACCGCCGCTGCCTGCAACGCGCAGATGGAGCTGCCGCTGCAATCGCTCGTGCGCGAGATTATTGATGCAGCCACCGACCACGCCAACGCCCTCGGGTTCGGCTACGACAGACTCCTTGCCAACGGCAACGCATGGGTGCTGAGCCGCCTTTGTGTTGAAATGCAGCGGTTTCCGGCGGTGGGCGACACCTACACTCTCACCACATGGATTGAAGCCACCAACAGGCATTTTTCCACACGCAACTTCGAGATTACAGACAGCAACGGCACAACGCTCGGACACTCGCGCACCGTATGGGCTGGCATTGACATAAAAACACGCAGGTCTGTAGACCTTACCGGTCTGCAATCGCTCGTTGACATGAGCCTTGACCGCCAATGCCCTGTAGCGCCGCCCGCCCGGCTGCGCTTTGCGTCCAGGAACCCGACTGTCACCCCCTACACCGTGCAGGTAAGCGACATTGACTCAAACCGCCACCTCACCACCGCGAGATATGTGGAACTTGCCGTCAACTGCCTCTCGCTTGACGACTATGACCGCTGCTTTCCCGGCAGGTTTGACATTTCGTTCATGAAAGAGTGCCGGTTTGGCGAGGCGCTTGACATTTCGCACTCTCTTGACGGCTCCACACTTGATGTAGCCATAGCCAACAGCGCGGGCGAAACATGCTGCGATGCAAGAATTATTTTGACAGAACGGTAAATAAATCCCTGTCGCGATTTCAGATTATAAGCAAAACGCACTATCTTTGCATAAAACTATTACAAAACAAGCAACATATCATGGCAAAATTAAACTTCGGCGGTGTTGAAGAAACCGTCATCACCCGCGAGGAATTTCCCTTGGAAAAAGCCCGCGAGATACTCAAGGACGAAACAATAGCCGTCATAGGCTACGGCGTGCAGGGACCCGGTCAGAGCATGAATCTGCGCGACAACGGATTCAATGTCATTGTGGGACAGCGCCCCGGCAAGACTTTTGACAAAGCGGTAGCCGACGGATGGGTGCCCGGAGAAACCCTCTTCGGCATAGAGGAAGCCTGCGACAAAGCCACTATCGTCATGTGTCTGCTCAGCGACGCGGCGGTAATGTCTGTATGGCCCGACATAAAAAAATACCTCACCGCAGGGAAAGCCCTCTACTTTTCTCACGGATTCGCCATTACCTGGAGCGACCGCACAGGCGTTGTGCCCCCCGCCGACATAGATGTCATTATGGTGGCACCCAAAGGCTCCGGCACCTCGCTGCGCACCATGTTCCTCGAAGGCAGAGGGCTCAACTCAAGTTTCGCCATATATCAGGACTATACCGGCAAGGCGATGGACCGCACAATAGCCCTCGGCATAGGCATAGGCTCCGGCTACCTCTTCGAAACGACATTCCAGCGCGAGGCGACTTCCGACCTCACTGGCGAGCGCGGCTCACTCATGGGCGCAATACAGGGGCTGCTCCTCGCTCAGTACGAGGTGCTGCGCGAAAACGGACACACCCCCTCTGAAGCGTTCAACGAAACCGTTGAGGAACTCACTCAGTCGCTCATGCCGCTCTTTGCAGAGAAAGGCATGGACTGGATGTATGCCAACTGCTCGACAACCGCACAGAGAGGCGCTCTCGACTGGATGGGTCCTTTCCACGATGCAATAAAGCCCGTGGTGCAGAAACTGTACGACAGCGTGAAATGCGGCAATGAAGCCCAGATTTCAATCGACTCCAACTCTCAGCCCGATTACCGCGAAAAACTTGAAAAAGAGCTTCGCGACATGAGAGAAAGCGAAATGTGGCAGACTGCCGTAACCGTACGCAAGCTCCGCCCGGAAAACAACTGGTAAAAATTTTTTCTTTTCATGTTTTTTCGGAGCCGGGCTCGTGATGAGTCCGGCTCCTTTTTACCCATAATCCCGATTTTTTATTGTAATTTTGCAAATCACGATTTCAAGCGTTATCTCATGAGAAAAGGTTTTTGTTATATTCTGAGCATTCTGACTCTCGTACTGACCCTCCCCGTGCCGACCGGAGCGCAAAACATCGATTGGCTCCGCGCCCCCAAAAAAAGCGCGGTCAGAGCCACCGAGTGCGACACTATGGTGATACTGCCCTGGTTTGACGAAGAACTTGCAAATGACGTGTGCGTGCTCGACTCCATGAACATAGAGCCGGACACCGTGATAACCGAACCGCTCAGACCGATGTACCCCATTCCCCTCGCCACTTTCGGGCCGCCGCTGATTTTCGACAGCTGGCAGTACCTCGACAGCATAGAGATGACACCCAAACACCGCGACCCTATAGCCGGCAGTGCTTTCGACTGGATTGACGACCTCAATTTCGGCTACCTTGTGTACAACCACACCCGCCAGAACTACATGATCAACAATCCGGACAAAATCAAGCTCAATGTACGCGACCTTCCGGAGCCACCCGCCCACTACAACGCGTTTGTCGACCCCGTCACAACCCGCATAGTCCTTGAAGAAACCGTTAATACAAGCGGCTCATCGATAAACGGGCTGCTTGACATTCAGCACATAAACTGGATTCAAAACTTTACCGCCTCGGCGCAGTTCAGCCAGGCGTATGTGTCGCCTAACTGGTACCAGGGCGGCAACCGCTCGCTCATAGCAATCGTAAACCTCATCTACAACGTAAAACTCAACCAGAAGCTACACCCCAAGCTGCTGTTCGAGACAACCGTGTCATACAAGCTCGGTGCCAACAGCGCCCCCGACGACACAGTGCGCTCATACAACATCAGCGAGGATCTGTTTCAGATAAACAGCACATTCGGCTACAAAGCGTTCAAAAGATGGTACTACTCTACCAACCTGCAGTTCAAGACCCAGCTGCTCAACAGCTACAAATCAAATTCAGACAACCTGAAATCCGCGTTCATGTCGCCCGCCGAGCTTAATGTCGGCGTCGGTATGACATACGACTTCACCAACAAACGCAAGACATTCAGCTTCAACGCTTCGCTCGCACCCCTGTCCTGGCAGCTGCGCACATGCTTCAACAGACACATGGACGAAACCGCGTACGACATCAAGCCGGGGCGCCATGCGGTGAGCAAATTCGGTAGCAGCGCGGAGTACAACATGTTCTGGAGAGTGACATACAACATCGACTACAAGTCGCGCATGTTCCTGTTCACCGACTACGACCTGTTTCAAGGCGACTGGGAACACACTGTGTCATTCAACATAAACCGCTACCTCTCCACCCAGATTTTCGCCCACATGCGCTACGACTCCTCCACTCCCCGCGCATCACAGAAATGGCACAAGTTCCAGTTCAAGGAAATTTTCAGCCTCGGTGTGACCTACAAATTCGGTAACGCCTGATTACAGCGACCATGCGGATTCTGCTCTCCCTCCTCTGCGCTCTGTGCGCCATTACAGCTCTATGCGACGACAACCTGAGGCTGCCGCCAATATCTGCCACGCCGCTTGACGGCTATTGCGACATCAACGCCGTAAAGAAAAGACTCGCCGAGTCGGGGCCGCACAGAATAGAAGGCGTGTGGCAGTTTCCACAAAACGGCACCACAGTAGCCATAGAGCGCCACAACAGCGCCGGCAGCCTGCCCGGCTCGCTGTTCTACCGCATGACAGTGGTGCGAAGCGCAAACCGCGCCATTCGCCCCGGCACAGTGATGGGTGTTCTATGCCCCAGCGCCGGAAGCAATGTCTACGACGCCCGCATATACACCTCATCGCGGTTAGCCGGAAAACTCGACTCACCGAAACACTTCACGCTCACATTGACCGAGACCGACACCCACCTGGTGTTCAAGCCGGTAAAAAGCAAATACTCATTCAACTTATGGCGCATGCTGCCTTACATGTTCCGCTACAGCGTGCGCACAAACACCAATACCGGCGAAGCGCCGCGCGGATGCGTCAGGCTGTTTCCAGAGCCAGAAATACCACTTGCCCCAAGATACCTGTGAAAACCGTTCTTGTCATAGCATTGCTGCTCACCGCATTAAGCGCATCGGCAGACAAAACCACCCGCAAAAACCTTAAGGTAAGGCGCATAGAGCCGACCGAAGCCACTGTAGCCGCCGATACCGTAACGCTGTCGCCGGGCATGGTGGCTCTTTCCGGCTACGACAAGCCGTTGCGCTCAAACAAAGAGAGTCTGTATGTGACAAACGCCACCCGCCGCCACCTGCTCTATGTCGAAATAGAGATTACATATTTTGACGAGTCGGGCAGACAGCTGCACAAACGCACTGCAAAACAAAATGTTGACATACCGGCGGGAGAAACCCGCCAGCTCACTTTCCCCTCATGGGACAAACAGCGAAACATGTACTACACCCTCAGCGGCAAGCCCCGCACCAGCAACGGCACTCCATACACTGTCAAGGCAGTTGCCGGAAAAGCCTGCTACAGAGAGGGCAGATAGCCCCGCCCGCTACTGCACCACACCGTCAGCGGTTCTTATAGCCCTTACCCGCAGCTTTTGAGTGCGCAGTGTGCGCCCGCCATTCGGGTAGTCGGATGAGTCAGAATAATCCTGATTGTTGCTGGATGCAGAATTTCCTCCCTGTCCACCGCTTTCTACAGTCTGGTTGTTTCTTATTGTAGTGGCTCTCGCACGCCACATGTTTTCCCTCTCTTCGGATATAGACCAGCCATTATTTGGATTTTTTGCTGCCGAAGATGACCAATAGAAGTTTTCGGCAAACGACGGAAACTGATTGTAATAGGCTGTCAGCATTGCTTCAAGCTCTGAAATGCCCGGAAGAAACCAGTATAGATTCTCCACCGACCCGTCAGCCCGACGCTTGTTGAAGGCACACGCATACTGCACCGCGCTTGAAGGCGACCGGTCGCTATATATTTTTCTATCGGCTATCGGTTCTACTCCCTCTATAGCACGTGTGTTGTATGTATCGTAATTGAACAGATACCTGACCATCTGCAGACCGTTGGCTGTAGTTGTATTAAACGGTTTCCATTCACTTCTTGGAGGGAATAGTGTTCCTACGATATAACTTGATGTTCCTATCTCATACACCGCAAGAGTTGAGCCTTCGGCGGCGTATGGCAGCCCTTCGGGCTGATACCACGGAGTGGCACTGAACGGGTCAAGCGGGTCGTAGTGTTCGGTGTACTCCTCAACCGTTTCCATATAGTAGGTGTTGCCGCCATACGTAAACGGCAGCAGACCGTACTGGTCAAGCTCAAGAGTGTCGGTGTAAGACTCCGAATCCGATTCATACTTCACCTCGACAAACGCTGTGCGCGGGCGGGTAGACGCGTTTTCATCCACATAAAAATATATTCGGTCGCGCGACCGGTTCACCTGCGCCGTTGTAGCGGTGACCACGTTTTGCAGCATATCGTCAGTGAAATAGTCGCGACACCCCCAGCCGGGCTTGAAATCAGACTCTCCCATGCCCTCCGAGCTGACATGCTCAAGGCGCACCCAGTCTGCCGCATCGCCGAGAATTGTCACCGTACACCGCGATGAAGCGTCAGACTTGTCAAGGAAATACACATCCATAGGCAGCACGCACCAGTGGGCGTCAAGAAACCGCTCGTTGACAACAGAAAGGTGCATAGCGTTGAATGTAGTCACATTCACACGCGCGTCAAACATAAACACATTGTCGGTCGATGACACATAGTCAAGTCCGCCTATGACAATATTGTTCTTATAGCAATGGTTTCGCCTCACCTCGAAATTGTCTATCACATCACTGCCAAGATACACGCTGAACCGCGCGTCATAGCTCATGCCCTGATGGTCGACATACAGCCCCCGCATCACAATGGCGCTGGCATTGTCCGGAGCCACCAGCGGTTTCCAACGCTGCCGCACATCCTCCCCGCTGTTTTTCACCTCCTCGGGATATATCTCCATGGGGTTGCGGGTGCGCTGCTTGATGTTCTCGTATGTGTAGTATGTAAACAGGGTGGCCTCCTGACCGTCTACAAGCTCGCGGTCGTCCACCGTCACAGTTTTTTCGGCACGCATGTCTGTCTGCGGCAGATCTGTGGTCTCCACAGCGCTGAACGGCACACACAGCGGCATATTTCTCACACCGTACTCTGTTACCCTGAGGGTGGGCAGCAGCCGGTCTCTGCTGGTTTGCTTCGCCTCAAGGCGCACCTTGACATCCACCCTCGCCATAAGCGCTCTGAGGTCAATGCTTATCTGCCCGCTGTGACCGAGCGCGCAGTCTCCGGCAGGCGCTTTGTAGTGAGCCACCATAGGCATGCCACCCGCCGGCAGTTCTGTTATGTCCTGACGCTCGGCTGGACGGTAATACCACGCCAGCAGGTCATCAAGGCAAGTTATTGTCGTTTCGGCATCGGGGTCGCCGGAATCGCCATGGCATATATCGCCGTCGGGGCTATACCCCTCCACGCGGAACATACAGCCGGAGTGATTACACGCGGGGTCGTCGCATATAGGGTTTGCAACGGCAAAAATACTTACACCCTCAAGAGTCTGCTGCCCTGTAAAGGCATCTTTCGGCACCTCTACACCGTCAAGTTCCGCTGAGGTCATGTCTATCACGGTGTACGCCTTGAAATCCGCCTCGCAATCGGGATTTTCTTTCAAAAAATTGCCGTCTTTGTCAAAGAAAAACAGGTGCAGCCTGTTTATTTTCTTTTCGGCTGCGGTCTTAGGTTCCTCATCCGAGCGCGCGGCAACCACCTCAGGCAGCATCTCCACCACTTTCGGAGTCAGCATGATTCTTGCGCCGGTATCTTCAGGAGGCACAGCCATGCCTTCGGAGGCGCATCCGTAGCCCGCCGCGATAAAGACTGCGGTGGCAATGCCGGAGAGTATATGGTAAATTTTCATGAACGAATCAGTTTATGAATATGTTGTTGTCCGAACCGCTCTGCCAGTACTCCACATTGTCGGCTGTGAACATGAGAACGATACGGTCGCCGTAAAAATTTATGTTGAGAGTGTAGTTCACACCTGGTTGCGGCACCCTGCCGAAATCAAAATTGTCGCCCTCGCGAGGTATCTTTATGTCGATAGTCTGCCCCTCGAATTCAAATGAGCCGACAATGGTTTTCCGCGCTCCGAGGTAAGAGCCGTTTGTGCCCGCTGAGTTTGCGAGTATTAGATATGTGGACGGAGCCGTTAAAGCAGCGTCGTGCGGCACCGTCAGCGGTTCGCTGACAAAAGGCAGCTGCGCGTGTGTCATGGAGGAGTTGACCTTGACAGCAGGGTCCGGCTCGGAAAAGTCTATTGACGCTTCCGAATAGAAATCGCCTTCCATTACAAGGCTGTTTATAACAATGTCGCTTGACGCGCTATAGTTGTTAAACTTGACACTCACCGCGCTCAGAATATGATGAAACACAAGGTCAACCGCACCTCTGTCGCGCATGTGGTCGGTGACGAATGCGTACATGGCATCCTCCTTGCAGGGGTACTCCACTGTGTAGTGAAGTGTCGGAGCGCCCACCGAGCCGGCAGTTTCTGTACGGAACCGGTCGGACGCCGGGCAAAATGCCATGAACGAATATTTGAACGCCGACGGGTCGGTTCCGGGCGCCGAGGCCACAACCGTACTCTGAGGAGTGTACCACAACCCCGGCTCGCCTTTGTAATAGCACCCGTAGGCATCTACCTCAAGACGCGCCCCGTCAAGAACATCGGGCACAATGAGACTCTTCTTGGCATTCCAGCCTTTTTCGCCGCTTTTGGCATCATAGTCGGTAGTTGCCGCGTAGTCAGACAGAAGAGGGATGCAGTAGCCGTACACTTCCAGTTCGGTTGCCTCCGGCAGAGAGCCGGACACAAGGTTTGCCCTCGAGCCGGACTGCTGCAACACCACAGGTGTCGAGAACTGTATAATGTTCTCTTTCGCCACAGGCTCGTCGGGGGTGTCGCCGGAGCACGCCGGCAAAACCGGAAACAGAAAAGCCGACAACAAAGCCGGGGCATAACGCCTGAGAACGGTATCTAAGAGAGAAATCTTCATCAGGGAAGTATTATGTCAAAATCACCGTTGTTTATAGGAGCTGAAATCCAGTCGTCAACAGTGGGAGTGTCAAAGAATATATGAGTGTTTATGCTGAATGAGTAGGAATAGCTTTTTCCGGGCAGCCATGCGCCTGATATGCGCGCCACCGCATGCTGCACTCCGAGGTCGCCCCGCGTGTACTCATAGTCTATATCCACAAGCAGCTCGGTAAAGGTCTGAGGAATAGCCAATATAGCGTTGTCGCCGGAGAAAAATCCTGTAGGGGTGTTGCCGAGGGCAATGCCGCCTTCGGGTATCACAGCAACATACTCGCCCGCCGCGCCCACAGCCTCCCATTCGCCGGATGAAAAGCCGTCTGCCTTGTAAGAGGCACCGTTCCAGTTGCCCCTGTCTGCTATACCGGAAACCTTCAGCGACAATATATTAATGCCGCGCAGCCCGTCATCAGGCTTGCCGTCTGCGCCGAGATAGCGGTCGTCAGTCTTACCGAAAAAATTCACTCTACAGAGAAGGTGTCGAAATTTCAGGTCAACAAAAGCAGGGACTTCCTCGTCGGAAAGCACCATTTTACGGTCGGATGCCGCCATAAGGTCGGTGCCGTCTGCCACAAATCCGGTTACCGACAGCGACGATGTGGCACCATTGCCGACATTGAAGTGAGCCGACGAGCCGTCCGCAAGGTCTGCGGGGTACAATGCTCTGAAATCGTAAGTGAAACCGGGCATCCAATACTCCTCCTTGTCGTAGGTCCAGCCATCTTCAGTGCGTGTCACTTCCCTGCCGTCGAAAACCTGCACTACTCCGGCTTTGGTAGGGTCGTAAAACACACCCCACACCCGGAAAGCAGTGCCGGGTTTCTCAAAAACGGCATTTGACGCGGCAGCCCTTGAGTCTGCCGACACCGCCTTGAATGTAACCGGATTTTTTTTATTTACCGGGTCCGGCTCATCCACATGCGTGGACGAGCAGCCGCCGACCGCTGTCAGCAGCACGACAGCAGTCCACACGGCAATGTGCCGGATGTAGCGATACCGGTTCATGCGTCAGTTTTTGAAAGACTGGTCAAATGTAAAGTTGGCATTGCCTGCACCGGGCACCCAGCCGTCATCGGCAGCACCTTCGTCAGGTACAATAGAAGCAGTGAAGCGTATGGGGTCCATGCCGGTAGCGCTGCCGGAAAGGGTTATCACGTTGTTTATGCTCTGCCCTTTTATCCAGTTTGGCTGCCATGTCGCGGTTATGTGGCTGCCCATCACGTCCATAAGGTTGCCGTTTGTGTCGGGCGCCTGGATGTCAAAGTCAAATTCTATGCGCACATTGGCGTACTGGTACTGGAAAGGTATCATGAAAACGGCATCGGTAGACACATCTGTGCGCGCGGGTCCGCCGGCACCCGGTTTCTGAAGCACGCCGTCCGCGCTTGACAGGGTCAGGGGCATAGATGGCGACTCGGGGTTGCGCTCTGGCTCCTGCCATGCTTCAGTGCTGCCGAGAAATGTACCCACGTTGCGGTAGTTGGAAATCTGCAAATTGCTGATTTTCACAGTGTAGTTTTCGCCGGGAATAAGGCTTTTGAATGTAAATTTCAGACGTGTGAGAATGTGCTTGAAAGCAAACGCCACCGGGCTTGAGGTGCCTCCGGCAGTGGTTGACGGACGGCTCTGCTCCTTTGACGAAGCAAACACGAGGTCATGTGAGGCATGATCCTGGTTTATAGTGTAGTTCACAAGGTTGAGCACTCTGCCGTTCAGGTTGGCGTTGCCTGTGATGCCTGTCTGGACCTGAGTGTTCTCGCAGCTGTACGCATAAAAGTCATAGGTGCCCTGCGGGTTCCAGTAACGGTCGTTTGTATAGGTCCAGTTGCCGTCGGCATTTTTTGTCACACGGTCGCCCATGAACACCTGCACTGGCTGCGAGGATGTCGACACCACATAAGTGCCGTAGACAAAGAAATTGTTGAAATTGCTATTGTCGAGCGCCCGCGAGTTTTTATACATGTGAGTATTGAAGCCTATTCTGGCAGCTTCGCTTTTGCTCACATCGTCAATAACCTCGGAGCTTGAACATCCTGCTGTTGCGATGCACAGCGCCGGCAGAACATAGCGTATTAGTTTCATCTGTATATCTGTTATTCGTTTATTATAATCATATCATTGTACTTCTATGGAGGGCAGTTCCACGTCAACCCACTCGCCCCAGTCATCGACAGTGACATCGAAGCCGGAATCCACCTGATGGTCTTCGTCTATCAGGTAAAGCCCGCGCATGGTAAGTACTCCGCCACGCGGCTGACGGCGCACCTGGGTAGTGACATCCTGGCTGAATGTCTTTATGGAGCCGTCTGAACACAGCACCTCAAGGTTGAGCATGAAATCCAGCGACGGATCCACCTCGCTGCCTTCGCGCCCGTAATGGTCGCCGGGGAAGGAGGGCACGCCGAATGTCTTTACCACCGCGAGCACTCCCCATGAAGTCACCTCGCAGTCAAACAGCACGGTAGCAGACTCCGGAGCTGTAGCTCCGTTGTGGAGATAAACTTTTTCAGCCATGCCGGCGAGAGCTCCGCGAGCCAGGCGCACAAACTCCACCCCTTCGTCAAACACATAGCGTATCACATAGGTGTACACCAGCGGATGCATGGTCACAGCCATTGGTGTCGTAGCATGAACCGAAGGCTCAGGCACCTCGTTAATATATGCCCCGTACAGAACATCAGGGGGGCTTACTGTTCTTTCCCCTACATGCATCGGCTCAAGTGTAGAGCGTGAGCGGGTGGTTGTGGTGGCAGACACCTGCGGCAGCGATGCCGACTCCTCTATCACCACATACTCCGTGTCGTTATTGTAAAATAGTATGTCCGACTGCCCCGCGCCGAGGTCAGCCTCGCCGCCGTCTCTTCCAAGGAAATAGAGCGACGGCAGCGAATCGTTTTCGGGATACACAACCATGCTCACCGACTCGGGGAGTCCGGGTCGCAGTTCGTCATAGGAGCTGCCGCAGTCTTCGGCGTTCCAGCCGCCAAGCAGACCTTCGCCATAATCGCGCTCCCACTCCCGCTCATAGTCCAGAGTAATGGCGGAACGGCGGTAGTGGTCATAGCACAGCTCCTCGCGGCATGAGGACGCAGCCACCGCCACAAGGGCACACATTATTATATAATAGTAACGTCGAATCATTTTGCGGCAGTTTGTTTTTTGCCGGCCTTACGCGCCCACGGGTGCCATACAAGAGCGAGCTTGACCTTAAGAGGACCGAAATAACCGGTGTCTTTTGTGCGGTGATACACATGGTGTCCGTCTACCGGCTCATAGTCCTTGTAGCGCAGATTGAGGTAACCCACACCAAGCCCTGCCTCAAAAGAGAGCTTGTCGGTCAACGGGCGCACAAAGCCGAAACTTACGCCTCCGAACACACCGTGTCCGCGGTGTCCGGTGCCGCCGTTTTCAAAGTCGTACCATGCAAAGCCGGGGAACGCACCTATATAATAGCCCGATGCCGGAGTGGGAGACTTGAACCACCAGCGCACTTCCGGAGACACTTCCGCCACTTCAAAAGTCTTGTTCTTGCCTTTATTCTTCCACCAGCCCATCTCATATTCGATATTGAAGCTCCACTGCGGTGAGAAATGGTACTCGATTTCAATGGAGGGTGTAAGGATGAAGTCATAAACCAGATTGGTCTTGAACGCCCATTTGCCGTAGTCGACCGGTTCGGTATCGGCGGCGACATAGACAATTTTTGTCTGCGGCTCTGCCTGAGGTGTTTCGGAGCATCCGCAGTCAACACAACCGTCAACTTTGTAGCTCCAGGCAATGTCCGAGCCAAGATTACGGTCTGCCCGCCGGGCATCAGCAAGAACTGCGGGCTGCCCTACACGAACCAGTATATTGTTTCTAAGCAAAGGAAAAATATTGTCATGCATATAGGCATATGTCCTGCCTTTGTCAATTTTTTTCAGCCTCACAACTCTGGCATACGGGTCGCCTTTGATAATTCTGAGCACCTCATCGCGATGCTTCATATCGGGCATAGAATTTACAATGCGATACAGCTCAGCCCATCCGTCTCCGCCATCTGTGACAATGAACGCAGAATCAGACAGCGATACATGAGACAGCAAATCTGCTTTCAGGAGTTCCGACCGATTTTGCCCGATGCCTTTGTTTATGTAGTTGCCGGCTCCGGGAGCAGAAAAGTATGTCACCTCAACGGCAACATCCTCGCCGGCAGCCCGGCGCTTTGCCACTTCGCGCACTATATCGTTGTAAGCCTTGCGGTTGGCGAGCTGCGTCATGTCCGGAGAGTTTTGACCGATTCGGTAGCCGAGGCGCATTGTGCCCGCCGGTGCTATGGTTTCATCAGGAGTGTTTGCCCGAACCGGCATAAAGGATGCCAGCACCAGCAATATATAGCAAAACTTTTTCATCTGACGGTTTTAATCGTAACTACAGCTATCTGTCTATAGCCGCATTCAGTTGTTTGAGCGCAAATTTAGCAAATAATTGTTTACTGGTGCATCTTTTGTCAATATATCGCAACAGAAAGTCACTCTCATTCATAAAAACAGCGCCGCCGGAGTGTTTTTCTCCAAGCGGCGCCGCTCTATTCTATAGCTTTATGAATCAGTCTATTCCAAGGTCTTTCTTGATGATTTCAATCTTGGCGTCTGCCGCCGCTGTGGCTGCATCATAGTCTGCCGCGCACGACATGTTGCCGCGCACTTCCACATAGAACTTTATTTTGGGCTCTGTTCCGCTGGGACGAACTGAAATCTTTGTGCCGTCTTCTGTAAAGTACTGAAGCACATTGGAGGTAACGGGCATGTCGATTTTTTCAGTCTTTCCGGCTGCTACATCTGTCAGAACCAGTGTGTCATAATCCTTTATCGTTGCCACTTTGCTGCCACCTATTGTCTTGGGAGGATTGGTCCGGTAGTTCTTCATAATCTGCTGGATCTCCTCCGCGCCTTTCTTGCCCTGGCGCACAAGAGAGATGCCTGCCTCGCGCGAGAAGCCGTACTTGATGTATATGTCCTGCAACATCTGCATGAAGTTCATGCCCTTTTCTTTTGCCCAGGCGGCTGCCTCGGCAAGGAGCGACACAGCAGAAACAGCGTCTTTGTCGCGGGCGAAATCCTCGGCAAGGAAACCGTAGCTCTCCTCACCTCCGCCAAGGTAGCGGGCGGTGCTTTCGTTGTCGCGAATCACGGCTGCAATCCACTTGAAACCGGTGTAGCAGTCAAACATGCGTATGTTGTTCTTGTCTGCTATGCTCTTGATAGTCTCAGTGGTCACGATTGTCTTTACAATGTATTCGTTGCCGGTAAGGCGTCCCAGCTCGGCGTTGCGGGTCATGATGTAGTTGAGCAGTATCATGACAATCTGATTGCCGTTGAGCAGCACATACTCACCTGCCGCGTTGCGGGTTACAGCGCCGATTCGGTCGGCATCGGGGTCTGACGCCATCACAAGGTCCGCGCCCACCTCTTTAGCCTTGGCGATAGCCATTGCCATTGCCGAAGGTACCTCGGGGTTTGGAGACGCCACTGTGGGGAAGTTGCCGTCTGTGATGTCCTGCTCAGGCACATGGATGATGTTTTTGAAACCATAGTTTGCGAGAGATTCAGGTATAAGGGTCACACCAGTGCCGTGGATGGGAGTGTAGACAATCTTCATATCGGCATTGCGCTGAACAGCCTCAGGACTCAGCTGCAGCCCCTTGATTGCGGCGAGGAAAGCATCGTCAACCTCTTTGCCTATGATTGTGATTTTTGACTTGTCGCCTTTGAAGCGGATTTCCTCAACGCCTTTGATACGGCTCACGTTGTCAATGATGTTGGTGTCGTGGGGAGCGATTATCTGCGCTCCGTCTGCCCAGTATGCCTTGTAGCCGTTGTACTCCTTGGGGTTGTGGCTCGCGGTGATGTTGACGCCGCTCTGACATCCGAGGTGACGGATAGCAAAAGAGAGTTCGGGGGTGGGACGGAAACTGTCAAAAAGATACACCTTTATGCCGTTTGCAGAGAACACGTCGGCAACAATCTCCGCAAAAAGACGGCTGTTGTTGCGCACATCGTGCCCTACGGCTACAGATATTTCAGGGAGGTCTGCGAACGCTTCCTTAAGGTAGTTTGCAAGCCCCTGGGTGGCAGCGCCTACAGTATAGATATTCATTCTGTTGGAGCCTACGCCCATAATGCCGCGCAGACCGCCGGTGCCGAATTCAAGATCCTTGTAGAAAGCCTCTATAAGCTCTGTCTTGTCATCCGATTCAAACATGCGGCTGACCTCTTTACGGGTTTCCTCGTCATAACCCGCACCGAGCCACACCTGGGCTTTTGCCACTACTGCGTCAAGCAGTTCCTTGTTATTTTCCATATAAGTAAAGTTTTTTAGAATAATGTCAGATTTATGGTATGTCACAAATTTACAGCAAAATCGCGGAATATCAAGCACAACTGCAAATAAAAAATGACAAAAAAAGAGTCTCCGCCATTTCTGACGGAGACCCCGGGTGTCATTTATTTAATAGTTCTTACGAGATTTCTCGTTTTTGACAGAGAGGCGCTTAAGGCTGAGCGAAGATTACGATACGGTTCCAGTTGTTTTCATCGTAAGGCTGAACATCGCTGCCGTTAGCCTGGATTGTGAGGCGAGAAGAATCGATGCCGTAGTTTACAAGGGCGTCAACAACTGCCTGACCGCGACGCTGAGAGAGCTCCATGTTGTAGGCTGCAGTGCCGGTGTCTTTGTCGGCGTAGCCCTGTACAACCACATTCACGTTGGGGTTGGCTTTCATCCATTCAGCCATGTTGTAGACATTGACCATTTCTTCGTCAGAAATAACAGAGCTGTCGATTTTGAAGCGTACTGTGGTGAGCATCGGAGACTGTACAACCACTTCCTGGGCAACCACTTCGGGGCACGGGAGCTGAGCTTCTGCCGCTGCAAGAGCCGCTGCTGTTGTAGCGAGTTCGCCACGGAGGCTGTTCACCTGATTGTTGAGGTTGTTGATATAGCCGAGGTATTCACAGGGATTGTATGCGCTGTACTTGCGACCGCCGATGTTGAAGAGGAAACCACCGTAGACATTGACATTGGCTTCGATAGGATCGCCTGAGGCAACGTTGTTGAAGTTGTCGCCGTAGAAGTTCACGCGGCCTTCAGCAAAGAAGTCGACATATTTGCACAGACGCAGACGGAGCTGGATACCGGCAGACACGGGGAGTGTCCATTCTTTGGTTTTGCGGTGACCTTCGCCGTCGGGAATCGAAGCGAGGGCGGGGTCAAATCCCCATGTATATGTGCCGCCTACACCTACGAAAGGAATGATGCTGAACACACGGTCGGCTTTGGGACCGGCGATGGAATTGAACATATCCCACATAAGGTCCGCGTTTGCATTCACCATATTGGCGCTTGTGGTCTTGCCCCAGTCAAGGTGCATCTTGCCGTAATAGCCGGTGATACGGAAACCGAGATAAGGACTGAACCAGTGACCGAAGCCCGCGTTGTACAAAGCTGTGATGTGGCGTTTGTCCTTGCCGTAGTTGAGATAGTGGTCGCCATAAGGAATCTGGATACCTGCACCCAACTGAATGAACCAGTTGTCTTTCCAAGACGTGCTGTACTGTGTTTTGCACTCTACAGGAACTTCGGTGACAACAGTTTCTTCAACGACAACCGTTTCCTGAGCTTTTGCAGTGTTTGCCGAAAGCAGCATTGCGCCGCATCCTGCGATTGCGAAAAGAAGATTCTTTTTCATTTCTCTCGTAAATTTTTAATGAAACTTTTATTTTAAATTTTATTCTCCTGACGTGCCACGGTGGAAAAACCTTGGTAACCAGTCCGTGGGCGTCGTTTTGATTTAATAACATAGCCTCACGTTTTTTTGTTCGAAAAGCCATAAACTTTTTTTGTTTTTACGGTATTTTACCCTCCGTTTGGAGTTTTCTGACTAAATTTGCACCTTAATAAATAGAGACATACGATAGTCGCAATGCAAAAAAAACATATAGCCGTAATAGGCAGCACCGGCTCCATAGGCACCCAGACGCTCGACATAGTGGCGCAGCGCCCCGACCGCTTCGGGGTGAGCGTGCTTGCCGCCGGGAGCAATGTCAGCAAGCTCACGGAGCAGGCTCTCGCCCACCGGCCGGAGCTTGCAATCATAGCCGACGAGTCAAAACTGCCTGCCCTGAAAGAGGCGCTTGAACCCCACGGCATAGCCACAGCGGCGGGGAGCAAGGCGCTCGCGGATGCCATGGAACTTGACTCATTCTCCACCGTTGTGACCGCGACAGTGGGCTACAGCGGGCTCGAGCCGACAATTCGCGCCATTCGCGCCGGCAAGGACATAGCCCTCGCCAACAAGGAGACACTTGTGGTGGCAGGCGAGCTGATTACAAGAATGCTCAGCACATCCACATCGTCAATACTGCCTGTCGACTCCGAACACTCCGCCATATACCAGTGTCTGGTGGGCGAAATTCCGGAAACGGTCGACAGGCTGATAATAACCGCATCGGGCGGTCCGTTCCGCACACGCTCGCCCAAAGAGCTGCAAAATGTCACGGTAGCCGACGCCCTCAACCACCCCAACTGGAACATGGGCAACAAAATAACCATCGACTCCGCCACTATGCTCAACAAAGCATTTGAAATAATAGAGGCGCGGTGGCTTTTCGGCATTCCGGCTGAGCGCATCGAGGCTGTGGTGCATCCGCAGAGCATAGTCCACTCCATGGTGCAGTTTCGTGACGGAGCGGTGAAAGCCCAGCTCGGCATTCCCGACATGCACCTGCCGATACGTTACGCTCTGGGAGATGCCACCCGCATAGACGCGCCGGAAAGACGCCTCGGCATTGCCGACTACGCCACTCTCACTTTCGAGCGCCCCGACACCGAACGGTTTCCCTGCCTGAACCTCGCGTATCGCGCTCTTGCCGAGGGCGGCACAATTGCCTGCGCCGTCAATGCCGCCAACGAGGTGGCAGTGGCGAGTTTCCTTGCCGGCGAAATAAGGTTTCTCGACATATACCGCGTAATAGAAAAAACTCTGGACACAACCTCATTCATAGCCACCCCGACTTACGACGATTATGTGGCTATAAACGCCGAGGCACGCGCAAAAGCAGCCGAAGCTATAAAAACATTAAATTAATCGCTTATGGAAACTTTTCTCATAAAAGCCGCCCAGCTTGTAGTGGCATTGGCTTTTCTGGTAATAATACACGAATTCGGACACTACATAATTGCCCGGGCGTTCGGCATAAAAGTTGAAAAATTTTATCTGTTTTTCAACCCCTGGTTCTCACTCGCCAAATGGAAACCGAAGAAAAAAAGTATCAGATTTGACAAAAACGGCAACGAAAAGGCTTCGTGGCGCGACACCGAGTACGGAATAGGCTGGCTGCCGCTCGGAGGCTATGTGAAAATTGCCGGAATGATAGACGAGAGCATGGACAAGGAGCAGCTCGCCAAGCCGGCACAGCCCTGGGAATTCAGGTCAAAGGAGGCTTACAAGCGCCTTCTCGTGATGCTCGGCGGAGTGATTTTCAATTTTATTCTCGCCATAATCATATATGCGGGCATAGCGTGGCACTGGGGCAACAAATACATACCGTTTGACAAGGCTTACGAGGGAATGGATTTTGTGCCGGCGGCTCAGGAAATCGGATTCCGCAACGGCGACATACCCCTCACCGCCGACGTCGAGAAGATTGATGCGTCTAATGCCGACTTCATGTACCACATGGCTGCCGCCAAAGAGGTCAAGGTGCTGCGAAACCACACAGACACAGTGACGATAAATGTGCCGAAAGAATTCATATTGAAGCTCAACGAGAGCGAAGAGTTCCTGTCATACCGCATACCGGCGTTCATAGCACGCCTGCAGCCGGGCGAAGCCGCCGAAAAAGCCGGCATGAAAGAGGGCGACCGCATTGTTGCCGTGGGCAACACCCCTACCCCTTCTTTCACCGAACTTACTCCGGCTCTGCTTGAACACGCCGGCAAGGAATGCGACATAACGGTTATGCGCGACGGCAAGACTCTCACACTTGCCGCAACTCCGTCGGAAACAGGCAAACTCGGATTTCAGATAATGCCCCTGACCGAAATATACCCCACGGTCTCTGTGCGCTACAACATTATAGAATCAGTGCCGCAGGGGTGGGCTTTAGGCACCGGCACCCTGACAAACTACGTCAACTCGATGAAATATGTGTTCACGTCCGACGGGGCGAAAAGCATCGGCGGGTTCGGAGCCATCGGCAACATGTTTCCGGAAAAATGGAACTGGTACAGTTTCTGGCAGATAACCGCATTTCTGTCGGTAGCGCTCGCTTTCATGAACATAATCCCGATTCCGGGTCTTGACGGCGGACACGTCATGTTCCTGCTCTATGAAGTGATTACCCGGCGCAAACCGAGCGACAAGGTTCTGGAGTATGCCCAATACGCCGGCATGGCATTCCTGCTGCTCCTGCTCCTGTATGCCAACGGCATGGACATAATCAGAGCTGTGCTCTAAGAAACATTTAACAACTACAACAATGAGCGACAAAACCATACGCCTTCGCAAAGGCAAAGAAGAGTCTCTTGAAAGATTTCATCCGTGGGTATTCTCCGGAGCCATTGAATCTATGCCGGAAGACATAGACGAGGGTGACATAGTCAATGTGGTGTCCCATTCCGGCGCCTTGCTCGGAAAAGGACACTACCAGATCGGGAGCATAGCAGTAAGAATGCTCACATCCGACAACACTCCGGTTGACGAGGCTTTCTACACCTCTAGACTCGAACACGCATGGTCATTGCGCCGCAACCTCGGGCTTATCAACGGCAAAGAGAGCGCGTTTAGGCTTGTTCATGGCGAAGGCGATTTCCTGCCCGGACTTGTAATTGACATCTACGGAAAAACCGCCGTAATGCAGGCTCACTCTCCGGGAATGCACTTTGCCCGCAACATTATTGCAAAGGCACTCACCGCCATAGAAAACGGACGTATAAAGAATGTCTATTACAAATCTGAAACCACCCTGCCTTACAAAGCGAGTCTCGACCCGCAAAACCAATATATAATAGGTGGATTCGACACCGATGTGGCAGAAGAGAACGGACTCAAGTTTCGAGTGGACTGGCTCAAAGGTCAGAAAACCGGTTTTTTTGTCGACCAGCGCGACAACCGGTCTATGCTCGAGCGTTTCAGCAAAGGAAGAAAAGTGCTGAACATGTTCTGCTACACCGGTGGATTTTCTGTATACGCCATGAGAGGCGGTGCCGAAAAAGTCGTATCGGTAGACAGCTCTGAAAAAGCGATAAGCCTCACAGAAGCCAATATAGCGCTGAACTTCCCCGGCGACACCCGCCACGAAGCGGTTGCCGAAGACGCGTTCAAATACCTGTCGGCAATGCCTGCCGGAAGTTTCGACCTCATTGTACTTGACCCGCCTGCGTTTGCAAAGCACCGCTCGGCTATCCGCAACGCATTGCGGGGCTACCAGAGACTCAACGCCAAGGCTATCGAAAAAATAGCCCCCGGCGGCATACTGTTCACCTTCTCATGCTCTCAGGCGATAACAAAAGAACAGTTCCGCCTTGCGGTATTCTCGGCATGTGCCCAGACAAGGCGCAAAGTGAGGATCCTGCACCAGCTCACCCAGCCGGCAGACCACCCGGTAAACATATACCACCCCGAAGGTGAGTACCTCAAAGGACTAATATTATACATAGAATAAACATCATGACATCACTTTTACTGAGAACCGCGGCTGCCCTTGCAGTCATCGGCTCTTCATCAGCTATGGCAAAAGACAACAACGACTTCGACTACACTGTCGACCGGTTCGCCGACATAGAGGTACTCCGCTACCGTGTGCCCGGATTCGAGGAACTGCCCCTCCAGCAGAAAAAACTCGTGTACTATCTCACCGAAGCGGCTCTCTACGGCAGAGACATCCTCTGGGATCAGAACAACAAATACAATCTGCAGCTGCGCGATTTGCTCGAAAACATATACAAATCGTATGACGGCGACAAAAACAACCCGCAGTTCAAGGCTTTTGAAACATACCTCAAACAGGTTGAGTTCGGCAACGGCATCCACCACCATTACTCAATGGACAAATTCACCCCGGCTTTTACCCGTGAATTCTTTGCCGACCGAGTGTCCCGACTGCCTAAAGACAAACAGCCGGAAAACGCCGACATCCTCACAAAACTAATTTTCGACCCCGCCTTCATGGCAAAGAAAGTAAATCAGGCTGAAGGTGAGGATCTGATTATGACATCTGCCAACAACCTCTACGAAGGTGTGACACAGGCAGAGGTCGAGGCATACTTCGCCGCGATAAAAGACACCACCGACACCACACCGGTGATGTACGGACTAAACACCCGCGTGACAAAGGATGACGACGGCAACGTCATTGAACAGCAGTACAAGGTTGGAGGTCTCTACTCAGATGCCATAGTAAAGATTGTCGAAAACCTTGAAAAGGCTTCCGCCCTCGCCGAAAATCAGGCTCAGCGCGCAGCCATAGACAAACTCATACAATACTACAAATCGGGCGACCTCAAAGACTTTGACGAATACTCCATACTGTGGACTGCCGACACAGGCTCGCGCGTAGACTTCATAAACGGCTTCATAGAAAGCTACGATGACCCGTTGGGCATGACCGGCTCATGGGAATCCATTGTCAACTTCAAGAACCTCGAAGCATCTCACCGCACAGAAATTATCAGCGACAACGCACAGTGGTTCGAGTCTCACTCACCCGTTGACCCGCGCTTCCGCAAAGACGAGGTGAAAGGAGTTACAGCCAAGGTAATCACTGCCGCAATACTTGCCGGCGACTCCTACCCCGCCACCCCGATTGGCATCAACCTGCCAAACTCCAACTGGATTCGCGCCGCCCACGGCTCAAAAAGCGTCACTATCGAAAACATAACGCAGGCGTATGACGAAGCGTCACACGGCAACGGTTTCAACGAAGAGTTTGTCGACGACCCGGCTATGAGAGACATGATGGACAAATACCTCTTCATCACCGACAACCTGCACACCGACCTGCACGAATGTCTCGGTCACGCGTCCGGCAAACTGCTGCCCGGCGTTGACCCCGACGCACTAAAAGCCCATGGCTCAACACTTGAGGAAGCCCGCGCCGACCTGTTTGCCCTCTACTATATCGCTGACCCCAAACTCGTTGAACTCGGACTGATTGACAATCCCGATGCATACAAGCCCCAGTACTACAAATATCTTCTTAACGGACTCATGACACAGCTCATGCGCATAGAGCCGGGCAAGGATGTGGAGGAAGCGCACATGCGCAACCGCAAACTAATCTCGGAATGGGTTCTGGAGCAAGGAGCGGCAAACAACGTGGTATCTCTTGAAAACAAAAACGGCAAAACGTATGTCAGAGTCAACGACTACCCTGCCCTGAGAAACCTTTTCGGACAGCTCCTCGCTGAAATACAGCGCATCAAGAGCGAAGGCGACTACGAAACAGGCGCCGCACTTGTGGAAAAATACGGCGTGAAGGTAGACCCCGCGCTGCACCGCGAAGTACTCGACCGCTACGCAAACCTATCCATAGCACCTTACAAAGGCTTTGTAAACCCCGTTTATACCCCTGTGACAGACAACAACGGCAATATAACCGACATAACAGTGTCTTATTCGGAAGACTACCTGCCGCAGATGTTCCGCTATTCGGAAAACTACGGCACTCTCGGCAAATAACCAACCGTCCGGCAAAAAACAAGGGCTGTCATCACGACAGCCCTTTTGTTTTTAACCTTAAATCTAATACCATGAAAAAACACAGTGCAAATATAGTAATTACACTATCTAAACACCCTAGCGGCATTGCAGTTCACCAAATATCAATCACTTAACATAATTTAACCATATTCTCCCCTTAACTTTTGTAATTTTACAGCCTAAACAGTATAATCAGCACACCACAATACAAATATACCCCTGCTCGTGATGAGAAAAAAAATATTGGTCATCGATGACGAAGAAGCGCTTTGCGAGATTCTTAAATTCAACCTCCAGAAGGACGGCTACGAAGTTGACTGCTGCTACAGCGCCGAGGAAGCTCTCGCAAAAGACCTGTCAGGCTACTCGCTGATGCTCGTGGACATCATGATGGAGCGCATAAGCGGCTTTGATTTCGCAACAAGAGTACGAAACAACTCCGCAACCGAAGAAATACCCATAATATTCTGCTCCGCGCTCTCCGGCGAGGACGACACTGTTACCGGGCTGAACATCGGCGCCGACGACTACATAACAAAACCCTTTGTCATAAGCGAAGTGCTCGCCCGCGTCCGTGCCGTGCTCAGGCGTAGCAACCCGTCAAAACAATGGTCAATGTCATCCGAGCCCGATGAATATGAACCCGACGTGACTTTTGAAAGCCTGAGGATAGACCGTAATGAAAAGCTCTGCTACCTCAACGGAGTGGAGGTAAACCTTACAAAAACCGAATTTGACATACTCCTGTACCTGCTCACACACAGAAACCGCATTTTCTCGCGCGAGGAGCTGCTCAAAAAGGTGTGGGACAGCGACGTTGTGGTCACAAACCGCACTATTGACACAAACATTGCCCGACTTAGAAAAAAAATCGGACCTTACGGCAACAACATAGTCACACGCCTCGGCTTCGGTTATGGTTTCAAAGAGACGGTTTAGTTACAGGTGGCGGTTGTTCATCCCCATGACCGGGATTTTGTGGGCAATCGTCGCTGTGCTGGTGATATACCAGTACAAACGCGAGGTTAACTACCGCACCGAAGCGCTGAAAAGCCAGCTTGACGTTATCAGCAAGCGCCTCATTGACGCTTACGACCGAAACATCGACATGAGGCAGTTCATGAACTTTGTCAACACCTACTTTGACAACGAACTCCTCTCGGAAGCATCCGTTTGCGTATACGACAGCCAGACAGGTCGGCTCGAATACTCCGCAGGACTTCCTGTGCTCCACGACTTCTCCGAAGCCGCACTCAGACCCGAATTCAACGAAGCCGCCGAATCGGGCGTCGGAGAAACACTGAGCGAAGACAAAGACGGCACCCTGTTCTACTACAAGGCGCTGAAAAGCGATGACGGAAAAATATATGTGCACACATTTGCCCCCTACACGGTAGACATTACTGACGCTATCGCCACCGAACCCGATTTCTGGCTGATTATCGCAACCATGATAATCATAGTCACCTTTCTCGGCTACCTCTCGACAAGCTATCTCACCAGAAACGTAACCCTGCTGCGCGACTTTGCCAACAAAGCCGCCGAAGGCAAGGTTGAAGCCGACACTTCGCGATTTCCCCACGACGAACTCGGCGACATTTCACGCCAGATTGTAAAACTATATATAGAAAAAGACGAAGCGGTGGAGCGTAGCGAGCGCGAACACCAGATTGCCCTCCACGCAATCGAAGACAAAGCCCGCACAAAAAAACAGCTCACAAACAACATAAACCACGAGCTGAAAACCCCGATTGGCGTCATAAAAGGCTACATAGACACTATAATGTCCAACCCCGACATGGACGAAGACACCAGAAACCGGTTCATGACCCGCACCCAGGAAAACGTAGAGCGTCTGTGCAGCCTCCTTAACGATGTCAGCGAAATAACCCGCCTCGAGGACGGCGCCGGCAACATTCCCCTTACAGAAGTCGACTTCCACGACCTTGTATTTACAATTGAGAGCGACCTCAGGGCTACAGGCATCGCAGGAAACATGAAGTTCACCTACGACCTGCCGTTTGACTGCACCGTAAAAGGAAACGCCGGGCTGCTGTCCGGTCTGGTTTCAAACCTTATCAAAAACGCCGTGCAGCACTCGCGCGGCACAGAAATGGGGCTGCGCATGGTTGTTGAATCCGAAAAATACTACACATTCAGCTTCTACGACAACGGAACCGGTGTCGATGCCGAACACCTGCCCCACCTCTTCGAACGATTCTACCGCATTGACGCCGGGCGCTCCCGAAAAGTCGGGGGCACAGGACTCGGTTTGCCAATCGTCAAAAGCACAGTCGAAGCCTTAGGCGGCAGCATTTCCGTACACAACCGCACCGGGGGCGGACTTGAGTTCGTTTTCACCCTGAAAAAATGGAATTAACATTCCCAAAAGTGTTAAAAAACGGTGCCTCTACTCGCTGTAACTAAATTGTAACCCGATTGAAACTCCCGGGTAACATAGTGCCATTATCTTTGCATCATCAACAAGAAAAAATCTCGCTTAGATAATAAGATATAGAATCTATACCTTACAATCAGAAAAAACATTATCGCATAATAGTAATTAAGAGTATACAAAAAACCTTGCGCGCGGAATGTCGACCGACATCACCGCGCGAACTTTTTAAAAGCACCACGGTTATTACTACTCTACAATTACACTGCGTTCGCCATACATCATGACCAAGATTCGCCAAATAGAACTGCTGGCTCCGGCAAAGAACGCCGACATTGCCATCGAAGCTATTCGCCACGGAGCCGACGCCGTTTACATCGGAGCCCCGACAAACGGAGCCAGAGCCGCCGCCGCAAACAGCATTGACGACATTGCCCGGGTCACCGACTTCGCCCACCTTTACAACGCCCGCGTGTACGCGACTGTCAACACTGTCGTATACGAACACGAGCTCAGGCAAGTGGAGCGCATGATACGCTCTCTATATAATATAGGTGTAGACGCAATAATTGCTCAGGACCTCGGCATACTGCGCATGGACATCCCCCCTATCGCCATGCACGCCAGCACACAATGCGACACCCGCACCCCGGAAAAAGCCAGATTTCTTGAAGCATGCGGTTTCAGCCAGATTGTTCCCGCACGAGAACTGACCATTGAGGAAACCGCCGATATATGCGCTGCAGTAAACATACCTGTGGAAGTATTTGTACACGGCGCGCTGTGCGTCAGCTACAGCGGAGACTGCTACGCCAGCTTTGCCGCTACCGACAGAAGCGCAAACCGCGGAGAATGTGCGCAGATATGTCGCCTCCCCTACTCGCTTTACGACCGCAACGGCAACACCCTCATAGCCGACAAGCACCTCCTATCCCTCAAGGATTTGAACCGGTCGGCTCACCTTGCCCGGCTGCTCGATGCCGGTGTCACTTCCTTCAAAATCGAAGGGCGGCTTAAAGACTCGTCGTATGTTAAAAACGTCGTAGCAGCCTACCGCAAAGCTCTTGACACCATAATCGATTCTCACCCGGACGCTTACACCCGCTCAAGCTCAGGCTGCCCGGAACTCTCATTCACCCCCGCACTTGAAAAAAGTTTCAACCGTGGTTTCACCACCTACTTCACCGCCGGGGCTCAGCCCGAAAGCAAAATTGCCTCATTTGACTCTCCCAAGTGGACCGGCGAGCCGATAGCCAAGGTGACTCGAATCGGCAACGGGTGGATAGACATTGACACCGACCGACCCGTGGCTAACGGAGACGGACTCGGCTACTTTGACAAAGAAGGCAGATTCTGCGGCTTCAGAGTCAACCGCGCGGAAGGCTCAAGAATTTTCCCTGCCAAGAACATTGAAGTGACCCGCGGCACACAGCTGTACAGAAACAATGACAAAATATGGGAAGACACCCTCGCAAGACCCACGGCAACCCGCACCATAGACATAGTCATGACACTGCGCGCAACACCCTCCTGCGTAACGCTTGACATAGAAGACTCCGACTCAAACACCCTGACCGTGGCTGAGCCTTGCGAACTTTCACCCGCAAAAGTGTCACAGACAGAAAAACGCCGCGAAATCCTCGCCCGCACAGGCGATACAATATACAAAGCCACTCATATCAGCGACCTTGCAGGCAACCTGTTTGTCCCCGCATCCACACTCACAAGGCTGCGCCGCGACGCGCTCACGGCACTCGACTCGCTCAGACGCACGCGCCACAAATACATCTACCGCAGCCCGATGAAGCCCGACATGTGCCAACTGCCCGGCAACAAGCATCTGACCTACGAGGAAAACATCGCCAACTCGCTCGCCCGCGAGGTGTACACAGCCGCCGGAGCCACTAAAATAGACCCCGCGCTCGAATGTCGCCGCTCACCGGTGGAGAACGGCACACGCGTCATGACCACCCGCTACTGCCTGCGCCGCGAGTGCGGCAGATGTCTCCGCACCCCGGAAGGCTCTAAATGGGTCGGTCCGCTTACTCTCAAATCAGGCAACTGCACTTTTAGCCTTGATTTCGACTGCAAAGAATGCAGGATGCACTTGAATTATTGCAAAAACCGCGAATAATCTTTACTTTTGCAAGTAGTTAACATAAAGCATACGCTTAAATCAACCGAATATGAAAAAAGATAGGATTCTCGTAACAGGAGGAACCGGCTATATCGGCTCTCACACAGTTGTCGAACTCCAGAACAGCGGCTACTCGGTCGTTATCATCGACAACCTCTCAAACTCAAACATCGAGGTGCTTGACGGCATCGAGAAAATCTCAGGCGTTCGCCCTGATTTCGTTCAGGCAGACTGCACCGACATCAACGCGCTCAAAAGCCTTTTCACAAAATACCCCGACATAAAAGGCATCATCAACTTTGCCGCAAGCAAAGCCGTGGGCGAATCTGTTGAAAAACCGATACTCTACTACCGCAACAACCTCGCCACTCTCCTCAACCTCCTTGACCTCATGGGGCCCAACGGAGTGAAAGGCATCGTATTCTCATCGTCATGCACCGTATACGGCGAACCCGATGTAAATCCCGTAACCGAACAGTCGCCAATCAAAAAAGCAACATCCCCCTACGGCAACACAAAACAGATTTCTGAAGAAATAATCACCGACGTAATTAACGCCGGAGCGCCTTTCAAGAGCGTTATCCTCAGATACTTCAACCCCGTGGGTGCGCATCCGAGCGCCGAAATCGGCGAACTGCCCAACGGAGTGCCGCAGAACCTCATTCCCTACATCACGCAGACAGCTATCGGCATCCGCAAGGAACTCAGCGTATTCGGCAACGACTACCCCACACCCGACGGCTCCTGCATACGCGACTTCATCAACGTCGTAGACCTCGCGAAAGCCCATGTGAAAGCCATGGACCGTATGCTTGAAAACCCCGATGCCGCTCCGATTGAAATCTACAACCTCGGCACCGGAAACGGCGTGAGCGTACTCGAACTTATCAACACCTTCGAAAGCGCCACAGGCGTAAAAGTACCCTACAAGATAGTGGGACGCAGACAGGGCGACATCGAAAAGGTCTGGGGCGACCCCTCTCTGGCAAACGAAGTGCTGGGCTGGAAAGCCGACACTCCCCTTGCCGACACTATGCGCTCCGCGTGGGCATGGCAGTGCAAGCTCCGCGAACGCGGCATAATGTAAACGGCTTGCAGCGCAATGAATGTTTTCAAAAAAATAATATCGCTCGTGGCGGCAGTGTGCATAGCATTGCCGCCATGCGCTTTTGCGCAGGACTCGGTCGCCACTCCGGAAGTGCCTGTGGTGTGCCTGCTCACTTGCGCGCCGGGGCAGCAGATTTATGAGCTTGAGGGACACTCCGCCCTGCGCATCAAATCCTCCACATCCGACATTGTGGTAAACTGGGGCTTGTTTGACTTCGAGGCGCCCAACTTTGTATACCGCTTCGTAAAAGGCGAATGCGACTACATGGCAGGAGCCGTGCCTACTGACATTTTCCTGCACCATTACGCCGCAAACGGACGCACCGTAACCGAGCAGACCCTCAACCTCACACCCTCCGAGACATTCAGGCTCACCAATGCCATACAGACCAACCTTCTGCCCGAAAACCGCACCTACCGCTACAACTATGTCAAAGACAACTGCGCCACAAGAATTCTTGACCTGCTTGAATCTTGCGCGGACGACTCCCTGACCCTGCAGCCGGTTCATGCGCCCATTGTCGGAGAAAACCCCACCTTCAGGTCGGTAATGCGCCACTACCACTCGTCGTACCCCTGGTACCAGTTTGGCATTGACCTCGCGCTCGGCAGCGGCATAGACTATCCCGTCACCACAGCAGAAACCGCATTCGCCCCCGTGCTGATGATGCCACTGCTTGAAAAAGCCTCAATCGGAAACCGTCCTCTGGTTTCCGGCACAAGAACACTGTCCGAAAGCCCGGATGCCACCCTTCCGCCCACTCCGTGGTACCTCACTCCGTGGGCGGTATTCTCCCTACTGTTTGTCGTAGCGGCATTCATTACATGGGTTGACCTTCTCCGCCGGAAAGTATCACGGTGGTTTGACACTGTGCTGTACTCGGCTTTCGGCATTGCGGGATGCATCATCGCGTTTCTCGTGTTCATATCATCCCATGAGGCTACAAGCCCCAACCTTTTGGTTTTGTGGCTCAACCCCCTGTGCCTTCTTGTACCCCTTTGCATCTGGGTTCGGAAAGGCAGACGCTTTCTCATATCATATCAAATTCTTAACTTTGCAGCGATTTGCCTGATGATTATTTTGCTGCCTGTAATGAACCAAACAGTCAATTTGGCAATTATACCCTTGGTGGCAACCGATATGATACGATTATTAAGCTACATCTATATCACCCGATGCGAAAGAAAAAGGAAAAATCTATATCGAATAAGATTTTCGGAATAATACTTGTGTCGCTGTTCTCCATGACGGCAGAGGCGCAGACTGCGCCGCAACGTCCGCGCATGGTGGTGGGCATTATGGTGGAAGGGCTGAACTCCGACTACCTCTCCCTGCTTGACAGCTACTTCGGGCAAGACGGATTCAAGCGGCTCATGCGCGAAGGCACCTGCATTGCAGATGTCGACTACGGCACCCTTCTCGACCCGGCTGCCGCCACCGCCATGATTTATACCGGCACCACCCCCTCGGTCAACGGCATCCCCGCATCCAGAATATACAACCCTGAGTCAAAAAGGGTTACACCCGCCCTGCTCGACCCCTCCAAAATAGGCAACTACACAGACGAGACATACTCGCCGGCACCGGTTCTGGTATCCACACTCGGCGACGAAGTGAGACTCGACGCTCTCGGCACAGGCTGGGTGTACAGCATAGCCCCTTCCGCCGACATGGCTATCATAATGGCGGGACATGCCGGAAACAGCGCATTCTGGATTGACGACAAAAACGAACGGTGGGCTACAACGACATACTACAAGGACGTACCCACACCTGTAAATACCCGCAACTACCGCTTTCCGCTCGCCTCTCGCCTTGACACAATGTCCTGGGAGCCTGCGCTGAAAGCCACCGTTTATCCGGATGTGCCCGACTACAAGGCGCAGTACCCCTACCGCCACACATTCTCGCGCAAGGATGTCGACCGCATAACCCGCTTCAAGGCATCTCCGAAAGCCAACGCCGAAGTCACCTCTCTGGCGTGCGACTACCTCAACTCCATGCAGTTCGGCGGCCGCGGACCCATCGACATGCTTAACATAGCGTACACCGTTGCCCCATACCCCTACTCTCACGACTCCGACAACAGGCTTGAGACACTCGACTCTTACATCAGGCTCGACAGGGAACTCGCCACACTCTTCGCCACACTGGACCGCAAGGCTGGCGCCGGCAACTCGCTTGTATTCCTTGTAGGACACCCCGCTCAGCCCACATCCAGGCGCGATGACGAAAAATGGGGAGTGCCTACCGGAGTATTCTCTCCCCGCAAAGCTATCTCCCTGCTCAACGCCTACCTTATGGCTCTGCACGGAAACGGCGAGTGGGTAAGCGGATACTACAACCGAAACTTCTACCTCAACCAGCGCACAATAAAGGACGCTCACATAGATATGTCAGAACTGCGCAGCGAAGCCGCAGAATTTCTCGAACGCATGAGCGGTGTGAGCCAGGTATTTACCATTGACGACATAATCGCCTCACGCGCGGGCGACAACGCCGCCGCGATGAAACGCAACACCTCTGTAAAGCACTCCGGCGACCTTATCGTAAACATAACCCCTGGATGGGAAATCGTCGACGATTTCAACCTTCCCGGAGTAAGTTCAAACTCTATAGTCCACCGCGACAACTTCGTTTCATCACCCGCATTTCTCATGGGGCCCGGGGTTCCTGCCGCCACTAAAATAACAGTGCCCGCAGACGCTCGCGCAATAGCCCCCACAGTAGCCCGGCTGCTGCGCATACGCTCGCCCAACGGAGCATCAGTTCCCGCGTTATCCCTTTAACGCCACGCAGTAAATACAGGAGAAAAAATAAATTTCAACCGGCTTACTGTAAGTTTATAAGGCTCCGACTGTCTTATATTTCAGCTATTTAAACTATCTTTGCATTTGATTTTTCAGCGTCCGCGTGACGCTGGATGCAGCCAAATTGTAAACAATTAAAATTCACCATATTACATGTCACTAAATTCATTCTTAAGCAAAATATTCGGCAACAAGTCCCAAAGAGACCTAAAGGAAATCCGACCTATTGTAAACGCTATAATAGCACTCGGGCCCGAAATGGAGCTACTGTCAAATGACGGACTCCGCGACAAAATCACATCCGTGCGCAACGACATCAAGGAGGCAATCAGCGCGGACGAATCAGCGATAAAAGACAAAAAAACCGAGATAGAGACTCTGCCGTTCGACCAGCGCCAGCCGTTGTGGGACGAGATTGACCGCCACGAGAAAAACATAATCGACACTCTCGAAAACAAACTCAACGAACATCTGCCGGTAGTATTCGCCGCACTGCGCGAAACCGCCGCCCGTTTCTCAAAAAACGACACCATAGAAGTGACCGCGACCCAGATGGACCGCGACCTCGCAGCGCAGGGACGCGACTTTGTGTCTATCGAAGGCGACAAGGCTATCTACAAAAATCGCTGGATTGCCGGCGGCAATGAAATCAAATGGGACATGACCCACTATGAGGTACAGCTCATCGGCGGCGTGGTTCTGCATCAGGGCAAAATCGCCGAAATGGCTACCGGCGAGGGCAAAACCCTTGTGGCAACCCTGCCCGTGTTCCTGCGTTCGCTCTCCGGCAAGGGCGTTCATGTAGTGACCGTCAACGACTACCTCTCAAAGCGCGACAGCGAGTGGATGGGCCCGTTGTACATGTTCCACGGCTCTACAGTAGACTGTATCGACAAGCACCAGCCGAACACCTCCGCCCGCCGTGCCGCCTACAACTGCGACATAACATTCGGCACAAACAACGAATTTGGCTTCGACTACCTCCGCGACAACATGGCAATGTCGCCCGACGACATGGTGCAGCGCAAACACTACTACGCTATTGTCGACGAGGTTGACTCCGTGCTTATCGACGATGCCCGTACCCCCCTCATAATATCAGGTCCGGTGCCCAAAGGCGATGACCAGATGTTCAACGAATATCGCCCGAACGTGGAAAAAGTGGTGGCGGCGCAGCGCAAACTTGTCACACAACTGCTCAGCGACGCCAAGACAAAACTCGCGTCAGAGGACAAAGACGAGCGCAAGGAAGGAGCTTTGCTGCTGTTCCGCGCCTTCAAGGGTCTGCCTAAAAACGGTGCGCTTATAAAATTCCTGTCGCAGGAAGGCATAAAGAACATACTGCTCGAAACCGAGGCATACTACCTTCAGGACAACGCCCGCGAAATGCCCAAAGCCACAGAGCCGCTATATTTCGTGATAGACGAGAAAAACCGCAGCGTGGAGCTTACCGACAAGGGCATTGACCTTCTCACCGGCACCAGCAACGACCCCGAATTCTTTGTACTGCCCGACATTGCCGCACAGCTCTCCGAGGCAGAGACCATGGAGTCGGCAGAAGAGCGCCGTAGCAAAAAAGACGAGCTGATGCAGAACTACGCTATAAAGGCAGAGCGCGTACACACCGTAACCCAGCTGCTCAAGGCGTACACCCTCTTTGAAAAAGATGTCGAATATGTCATAGACGACAACAAAATCAAGATTGTCGACGAACAGACAGGACGTATCATGGAAGGCAGACGCTACTCCGACGGTCTGCACCAGGCTATAGAGGCGAAAGAGGGTGTCAAGGTAGAGGCAGCTACCCAGACATTCGCCACAATCACGCTTCAGAATTACTTCCGCATGTACCACAAGCTCGCAGGCATGACCGGTACCGCCGAAACCGAAGCAGGCGAGCTTTGGGACATCTACAAGCTCGATGTGGTGACCATCCCCACAAACCGTCCCATAGCGCGCATAGACATGGACGACCGTGTCTACAAAACCAAAAAAGAAAAATACGCCGCCGTCATCGACGAGATACAACGCCTTGTCGGCGAAGGCCGTCCGGTGCTTGTCGGCACTACATCAGTTGAAATCTCCGAACTCCTGAGCCGTATGCTCACCATGCGGCGCATACCTCACAATGTGCTGAACGCCAAGCTGCACCAGAAAGAAGCCGACATTGTTGCCCAGGCAGGTAAGGCAGGCACTGTGACCATTGCCACAAACATGGCGGGGCGCGGTACCGACATCAAACTGCCTGAAGAAGTTAAAAACGCCGGAGGTCTTGCAATCATAGGCACTGAACGCCATGAAAGCCGCCGTGTGGACAGACAGCTGCGCGGACGTTCCGGACGTCAGGGCGACCCGGGTTCATCAGTGTTCTATGTGTCGTTCGAAGACCAGCTCATGCGCCTGTTCGCCACCGACAGGGTTATGAAAATGCTTGACAGACTCGGCTTCAAGGAAGGCGAGATGATTGAGAGCAGCATGGTGACACGCGCCATAGAAAACGCACAGAAACGGGTAGAGGAAAACAACTTCGGCATACGCAAACGTCTCCTTGAGTACGACGACGTTATGAACAAGCAGCGCACATACATCTACTCGCGCCGCCACCATGCCCTGCTCGGCGAAAGATTAGGCATTGACATTGCAAACATGTTCTACGATGTCATTGAAAACCTTGTAAACACCTACTCTGCCGCATCCGACTACCAGGACCTTTCACTCGAACTGTTCAGAATACTCACCATAGAAGCCCCGTTCTCGGAAGAGGAATTCCGCTCGATGAGCAAGGAAGATGCCATAGAAAGGATTCACACCGCCGCCATGGAGGCTTTCGACCGCAAGAGCGAGAAGATTGCCGAAGTTGCAATGCCTGTCATAAAGGACTGTGTTGAAAACCGTGGCATGAACTCCATGATAATAGTGCCCATGACCGAAGGCAAACGCATCTTCAACCTGCCGGTAGACATCATGGCTGCCTACAACACTGAAGGCAAAGCTATTGTCAAGGAATGGCACAAGGCTATAATGCTCGTTACCATTGATGAACTGTGGAAAGAGCATCTGCGCGAGCTTGACCAGCTCAGACAGAGCGTGCAGAATGTAAGCTACGAGCAGAAAGACCCCCTCGTGATATACAAGGTAGAGTCGTTCCATCTTTTCGAACAGATGCTGAACAACCTGAACGTCAAAGTCATTTCAGCTCTGATGCGAGGCTCCATATTCGTGCAGCAGCGCCCTGCATCCAATCCGGAAGCCGCGCAGGAAGCGCAGCCTGAAGTAAAACGTCCCATGCCCAGACAGGCGGCTCCTGCCTACCGCGAAAGCCGAGAGTCATTGCCCGGAGCTGAAAACCGCGCTGCGGCATCGGCACAGCAGGACGAAAAACAGCGCCCCATGCCGGTTCAGGCAGGGCCGCGTATAGGTCGCAACGACCCGTGCCCCTGCGGAAGCGGCAAAAAATACAAAAACTGCCACGGACGCGGTCTGTAATGATAATCACTTTTGCTATTCATCATATTAACAAATGATTCATGGATATAAAGAAGTCTAAAATTATGTGGGTCGCCCTCGCGCTGGTTATCCTTCTTGTGGCAGCGCTCGCGGTGAGCCTGTTTCAGGTAACCTCGCTGAAAATGAAGGTAGACTCGACAATAGCTGAGAACGAGCAGCTGCAACTCACCAACGACCAGCTGCAGCTTGCCAATGAATACGAGGCGATAAACTCGCAGTTCGCACGATACGAGGACCAGGCTATGCAGATGGGTGGCGACACTATTCTTGCAAAATACAACGCTGCAAAAACCAAAATCGAGCAGCTGCTTGAAGAGCTTAATTCCGAGAAAAAGAAGAGCCAGAAGCGTATTTCACAGCTCCAGAACGAAATATCCACCTTGCGCGGTCTTCTGCGCCATTATGTGGCACAGGTTGACTCTCTCGGCAGAGAGAACGCGGGTCTGAGAGCTGAAAACGAAGAAATCAGAAACCAGAACCAGCAGCTCAACTCACGGGTGCGCGAGGTTTCCAAAGCCAATGAGGACCTGAGCGAGCGCATGACTCTCGCCGAAAAGCTCAATGTCACCGGGCTCAGCATCACCCCGCTGAAAAAGAATGGCAAAAAGGAAAAGAATGTCACCAAAGCCTACCAGCTGATGGTAACTTTCACCATTCCCCAGAACAACTCCACTCCGGTTGGAAACAAAACCATCTATCTGCGCATAACCAGCCCTGAAGGCTCGCTGCTCGGCAACGCCGGCACCTTCTCGTTCGAAGGCTCCTCGATACCCTGCACCGCCAAGAAAACCATCGAGTACTCAGGCGAGGAAATTCCCGGTGTCACGATATACTGGGATGTCAACACCGCGCTCACTCCCGGCGACTATACCGTTGAACTGTTTGCCGACAACTATCGGCTGACATCGCGCCACTTCACCCTCAAGAAGTAAGAATGACAGATATTTTCAGCGAAATATACAACTCGATAAACGCAGTGGAGGTCACAACAGCCTCCACTGTGTTTAAATTATGCCTGAGCATGTTGCTCGGGTGCTGCGTCGGTGTGGAACGCAAACGCAAGGGACAGATTGCCGGAATACGCACATTCGCCCTCATATCCATGGGCGCCACCCTTGCAATGATACTGTCAATCTATGTGCCGCAGGAGTATCTCGGGCTTAAAAACGGCGACCCCGGACGCATAGCCGCGCAGGTGATAACCGGCATCGGTTTCCTCGGCGCCGGAGCCATTATACAGATGAAAGGCTCGGTTCGCGGTCTCACAACTGCGGCAAGCATCTGGATGGTGGCTACTATCGGCATGTCGGTTGGAGTGGGCATGTACATTGTGTCGGTTGCCGCAACCGCCCTCATACTTGTGGTGCTGCTGTTTATCGAGGCAATAGAACGCCGGGTGCATGTAGGCTGGGAAACACGCATCATACGGATTCGTGTACACGGCATTGTGGAGGATATCGACTCTTACCGCAGCACTCTGTCGGCATTTCACATATCGCTGACAAATGTTTACGCGGAATACGACTACGAAGCAGGCATAACACGCCTTAACCTTGTAGTGCTGGTGAAAAGCACAACAGAGTACATATCGCTTTTTGCCGCTCTACGCAACATCAACGACACTCAGGGCATTTCGCTCGCCAATCAGGTCAGCATATGATTTTTGCCGCAGTAGAAACCGCAGGCTCCGCTCTGCCGGTAGAGGGGCTGATAAAAGACCTCGCTTTCATTCTCATTCTGGCTGCCGCCACAACCGTACTGTTCAAATGGATGAAGCAGCCGGTGGTGCTCGGCTACATAGTGGCGGGTTTTCTCGCAAGCCCGAATTTCACATACCTGCCGTCGGTCACCACCCAAGAAAACATCGAGTTCTGGGCACAGCTGGGCATTGTGGTGCTACTGTTCTCGCTCGGGCTTGAATTCAGTTTCAAAAAGCTGGTAAATGCCGGAGGCTCGGCGGTTGTCACCGCACTTATAATCGTGAGCGGAATGATGTGTGCCGGCTTTCTTATAGGGCATCTGCTCGGTTTTTCCAATATCAACAGCCTGTTTCTCGGAGGCATGCTGTCAATGTCTTCCACAACTATTATAATAAAGGCGTTCACCGACCTTGGCATACAGCACAAGAAGTTTGCGGGGCTTGTGTTCGCGGTACTGATTGTGGAGGATTTGTTTGCGGTGCTCATGATGGTCATTCTGTCGTCCATAGCCATAAACGACAGTGTTGCCGGCGGAGAGATGCTGTACAGTGTCACCAAGCTCGCCTTTTTTCTTGTGATGTGGTTTGCCGTCGGGGTGTTTGTACTGCCGAGTGTTCTCAATGCCACACGCCGGTTTCTCAATTCAGAGACTCTGCTCATCATAGGCATGGGGCTTTGCCTGGGCATGGCGGTGTTTTCTGTTTACTGCGGCTTTTCACTGGCATTGGGCGCATTCGTGATGGGTTCGATACTTGCCGGCACCAGCTTTGCCGAACGGATTGAGAAGGTGGTCACACCGGTCAAGGATTTGTTTGGCTCGGTGTTTTTCATTTCGGTAGGAATGATGGTGAACCCGGGTGTCATATCCCACTACTGGGTACCGATACTCATATTGTCGGGGGTAGTGATATTCGGCATGATTCTGTTCGGCACTTCGGGGATGCTTGTGACCGGACAGACCCTTAAGGTGGCAATAGAGGCGGGATTCTCACTCACGCAGATAGGCGAATTCGCATTCATCATAGCCACGCTCGGCATGAGTCTGGGTGTTCTTGACCAGACAATATACCCTATTGTGGTGGCTGTGTCTGTACTCACCACCTTTACAACTCCGTATTTCATCAGGATGGCAGACCCGGTGTACTCAGTGATAGAGCGGATATTGCCGGGCAGGCTGCATTTTCTTATTGACCGTTACAGCGACCGCGCGTCATCGGAAAGCGAAACAGGGCTGCTATGGAAAACGGTGCTGCACCGCTATATATGGCGAATGATGCTGTATGTAGTGATTCTTGTCACAATCTGCCTTGTGTCAACCAACTGGCTTCTGCCATGGCTCAAGGGGTTCAGCAGCGGCTGGGGGCGTTTCATATGCGCGGTAGCGACACTCACAGTAATGGGACCGTTTCTGCTGGCTCTGTCGATGCCTGCGTCTAAAAAAACGGAACGGCAGAGACTTATTGCCGCAAACGCCCGCTTTGATGTGCCTCTCGTAGTCATGACTTTGTTCAGGATGTTCATAGCCTTGATTTTTGTCATTTATATTCTTGCGAGGATTTACTCGGCGTGGGTTGGGTGTGTGTTCGGATTCGTGGTGTTCGCTGTGCTGATATTCGGATTCTCGAAACAGCTGAAAAGAAGGATGCGCCGCATCGAGACCCGCTTCATGGAGAATCTCAACGAAAGAGAGCTGCGCAGAAGCGGCAAAAACAACAATATTGTGAGCAATCTGCACCTCGCCTACATGACTGTAGGGTACGCGTGCCCGTTTGTAGGCGAACGCCTACAGGACAGCGGGCTGCGCAACAGGCTTGGCGTGAGCATCGCCACTATACAGCGCGGGGCAACTGTTATTGCCGCGCCGGCGGGTGATACCCGCATTTTCCCGGGGGATGTATTAGGCGTGATAGGCACAGACGAGCAGATTCAGGAGACACTGGGCGTTGTGGAACGCGAAAACGAGACTTCAGGGGAACAGGTGTCCGGAGACTTCAAACTCACCACAGTGCAGCTTTCAGAATCATCGCCGCTGATAGGCAAGAGTGTTGCGCAGAGCCGGCTCGCATCGGAGTACTCGACTCTGCTTGTGAGTGTGGGCAGAGGCGAAGAGTTTATTACGCCGTCGCCGGATACGGTTTTCGCTGCTCACGATATTCTGTGGGTTGTAGCCAACCCGAAGACTCTCGCCGCTCTCCGGTAATCCCAGTATTCGCACACCCCGACAGGGGTGACGAGATAACACTCCTTGTCGACATTGGCAGCCAGGTCTATTACCGGCACTCCGGGAGCGCCATCACGAGTGCCGGAGCAGGAGGAGAGAAGGAGAGAAGGAGAACGGTTGCAAAAAGGGCGATAGACTGTTTCATCCGGTTACATCTTCTGAATGTCCTTGCCGATATTAGTCAACTGGCTCGCCGGAATATTACCGGAAAAGACGATGAATTTACCTTTGTCGGATGCAGTACTTGTAAAAAGAACTATCTTCTTATATATTTTTTCGGTGCTGTTGCTATTAATCTTCACTTGCGACAGCTCGCCGTAAACGTATGTGCTTTCCTTATCATTAGTGAGTGTAATAAGGCTTTCGGCATTCTTGTTGTACCAGAAATAGCCTTCGATTATCTTGCGGGCATTATCGACCGCGTCATTGCTGCGTAGGGTAAAAATATCTATGGACTCAAGCCCTTTCACCGTATCCAGATACGGCACCTTTTCACGGACTTCTGACGACACCATGCCGAGCATAGTTTTGGTAACCTTGACCTCGGAAACATTCTTTTCTTTGCCAAGTTGTCTCAAAAGAGACAAGAAGTAGCTATTCTGTGCATAATTGTCATCGGCATTGGCGGTGTATGCGCCGCAGGTTATTATCGCCATTATCAGCGTTACGAGTATCTTTTTCATTTCAATGCTGTATTAAGTGATTTATCAAGTTCTTCAAATTGCGCCGCAACTTCTCCTGCCTGACGGCCAGCCTCGTTGATTTTATCGAAGAGAAGCGCAATCGACGCCTCCCCTTCGAGGAGAGCTGCGGCAGCTTCGGCTTGCTGCGAGGAGCTCACCCTCTTCGGGGCTTTGGCCTTGACCGGCTGCGGAGGCTGCACCTGCTGCACGGGGCACGGCAACGAGACTGATGATGGAGTAAAGGTGTCACCTGTCTCGACAACCTGCGCCAGGAGAAGCGGGGCGTCATCGGCAGCGGGCGCCATAAATCTTACCGCCAGAACGGCAATCAACACAAACGCAGCGGCTATGCCTACAACAGCCCTCCAGGCAGTGACTCCCGGACGCTTTCTGCCGCTCTGCGCGGCGATAGCCGCACGGATATCGCTCTCAAGATGCTCCGGCACTTCAACATCATCAATGCCTGATAGAGCGGAGAATATCCGTCGGTCCGCCTCAAGTTCGGCGGGAGTATCGGCGGCGGAAGCGAAATAGCTCTTTATCTGCCTGATTTCTTCCGGGGAAGCGTTGCCACAGTAATAGCGGTCCAGCAAATGTCGGATGTTTTCAGTCATGCTCATATTATATCGCTTTTTGATAAGAGTTGTTTTAGTTTTTTGCGTCCACGGCTCAATATCGCTCTCACGTTGACTTCGGTCAGCCCAGTTGCCTCGGCTATCTCCGAATTTGACAACGCTCCGAAAGCGCTCAACTCCATGACCCGGCGCTGGGTGTCCGGCATGGCTTCTATTGCTCCGGTGACAATACGGAGGGACTCTCTTCGCTCCATAGCCGAGTGCTGGTCATCATCGGCGCGCTGCCCAAACAGAGAGTCTATACCGGCGCATTGCTGCGTGCGGTTCATGCGTGTGACGCATTCGTTGCGCACCGCGTTGATTGCATAGCCGCTGAGAGAAGAAACGGAGTCAAGAGCGTGGCGGTTGTTCCACAGCCTGACCATAATATCCTGCACAACATCGGCGGCATCGTCGGCAGAGCCGAGGATAGCGACCGCCTCGCGGTACATCGCTGCGTGCATCGGTATTATCTCGTTGTTGAATCTTCTCTCAGTCATCTGCTGTTTTTCCTATGCTCTCACTACTATGACTCAGTTTGGCGCCGACTGTGACAAAAGCTGCGCTTTTTTATTGACAATAACATTGTAGCTTAAATAATATATGCCACAAAAATAGTTTTATCTTTTTGAATTACACAATTTTAAAAGAAAAAAGGGCAGAGATGCAAAATGCAACTCTGCCCTTTTGACTTAGATGTATTAGGCTAACAAGCAGGTTATTCGCCCGCGCGCCTGTCGTTTCTTTCTATAGCTTCTGCTTCTTCGTATATTCTTGCCATGTCATCTTTGCCGCCAACTACAAGTCTGTCGTATTCGCGCAGACCGGTACCAGCCGGGATGAGGTGACCGCATATAACATTTTCTTTCATGCCTTCGAGGGTGTCGGTCTTGCCGTTTATTGCGGCTTCGTTAAGAACCTTTGTTGTTTCCTGGAAGGATGCTGCCGACATGAAGCTTGTTGTCTGCAGAGCGGCGCGGGTTATACCCTGAAGTATCTGCTCGGATGTAGCGGGAACGGCTTCGCGCACCTGAATGAGCTTGAGGTCGCGGCGCTTGAGCGCTGAATTCTCGTCACGCAGTCTGCGCGCGGTAATAATCATACCGGGTTTGACTGTTTCCGAGTCGCCGGCATCGGTGACAACTTTTTTGCCCCAGATGCGGTCGTTTTCATCCATAAACGCGCGTTTGTCGACAATCTGCTGTTCGAGGAAGCATGTGTCACCGGGGTCAAGGATGTTGACCTTGCGCATCATCTGGCGCACGATAACCTCAAAGTGCTTGTCATTGATTTTCACACCCTGCATACGGTACACGTCCTGAACTTCATTGACGATGTACTCCTGCACGGCTGTGGGTCCCATGATGTTGAGGATGTCGGCGGGTGTCACGGCTCCGTCAGAGAGCGGTGTGCCGGCACGAACATAGTCGTTTTCCTGAACAAGTATCTGTTTTGACAGGGGCACGAGATATTTCTTGACTTCGCCGAGACGTGAGGTAACGGTGATTTCGCGATTGCCGCGTTTAACCTTGCCGAAGTTCACCTCGCCGTCTATTTCCGCCACAATAGCGGGGTTAGAGGGGTTGCGCGCCTCGAAGAGTTCGGTAACACGGGGCAGACCACCGGTGATGTCACCTGCGCTACCGGTAGCGCGGGGTATCTTCACGAATATTTCACCGGGCTTGAGAACGGCGCCTTCGTCCACCATAAGGTGTGCGCCCACAGGCAGAGCATAGGTCTTGACAACCTGTCCGTTCTTGTCAAGGATATTGGCTTCGGGGACTTTGCCACGGTCCTTAGACTCGATTATGACTTTTTCGCGGAGACCGGTCTGCTCGTCAGAGTCGACGCGGTAGGTGATGTTTTCAGTAAGGTTGACGTACTCGACCTTACCGCCGGCTTCGCTGACGATTACGGCATTGAAGGGGTCCCATTCGCAGATTACATCGCCTTTCTTGATTGTGGCTCCGTTGTCGAAGTAGAGTTTCGAACCGTAGGGGATGTTTGCGTTTGTGAGCATCATCTTTGTATTGGGGTCGACAATGCGCATTTCGGCAAGACGTCCGATAACAACGTCTACCTGGCGTCCGGTTGCGTCTTTTTCATCGGTTTTTACCGTGCGGAGCTCGTCGATTTCGAGAACACCGTCGTAACGCGATGTCACTGAAGATACGGCTGCGATGTTGCTTGCCACACCACCGACGTGGAATGTACGGAGGGTGAGCTGGGTACCGGGTTCACCGATAGACTGCGCGGCGATGACTCCGACAGCCTCGCCTTTCTGAACGAGACGGTTGTTTGCAAGATTTCTGCCGTAGCACTTGGCGCAAACGCCTTTCTTGGACTCACAGGTGAGTACTGAACGGATTTCAACCGATTCAATAGGAGAAGCGTTGATGCGGTCGGCTGCCACGTCGTTGATTTCTTCGCCTGCGGCTACGATGATTTCGCCGGTTATGGGGTCAATCACATCGTGTACGCTGACACGACCGAGGATTCTCTCGCCGAGCGAAGCTACAACCTCGTCGTTGTTCTTAATCTCGGTGCATACGAGTCCGCGGAGGGTGCCGCAGTCTTCTTCGTGTATAATCACGTCGTGGGCAACGTCAACAAGACGACGGGTGAGGTATCCTGCGTCGGCGGTCTTAAGCGCGGTGTCGGCAAGACCCTTACGGGCACCGTGGGTAGAAATGAAGTACTCGAGCACCGACAGACCTTCCTTAAAGTTTGCAAGAATCGGGTTTTCGATAATCTGACCACCTTCGGCACCGCTCTTCTGGGGTTTCGCCATAAGACCACGCATGCCGGAGAGCTGACGAATCTGGTCCTTAGAACCACGGGCACCGGAATCAAGCATCATGTACACGGGGTTGAAGCCCTGCTGGTCAGCAGAAATCTGCTTCATGAGGGTGTCGGCGAGACGAGCGTTGACATGTGTCCAGATGTCGATAATCTGGTTGTAGCGTTCGTTGTTGGTGATGAAGCCCATTGAGTAGTTGTTCATCACTTCCTGAACCTGTTCGTAGCCTTCGCGCACATATTCTTCTTTTTCAGCAGGAATAAGCACGTCGCCAAGGTTGAACGACAGACCTCCCTTGAACGCCATTTTGTAACCGAGGTTCTTGATGTCGTCAAGGAACTGCGCCGAGCGGGGGATACCGCATTTTTTGATTACCTTGCTGATGATGGTACGCAGAGATTTCTTGGAAAGGATTTCGTTGACGTAACCGATTTCGCGGGGAACGAACTGGTTGACGAGCACACGACCTACAGAGGTGTTTTCTATGAGCCGTTTCACGGGGTTGCCGTCTTCGTCAATGTCGTCGACAACAACTGAAACGGGAGCATGGAGGGTCACTTTGCCTTCGTTGTACGCAATCTCGGCTTCTTCAGGTCCATAGAACTTAAGACCTTCGCCTTTGTCGCCTTTACGGAGCTTGGTGATGTAGTACAGACCAAGTACCATGTCCTGGGAGGGGACAGTGATAGGCGCACCGTTTGCGGGGTTGAGGATGTTGTGAGCTCCGAGCATGAGCATCTGAGCCTCGAGTACGGCTTCGTTGCCGAGAGGGAGGTGAACAGCCATCTGGTCACCATCGAAGTCGGCGTTGAACGCGGTACATGCAAGGGGGTGAAGCTGAATGGCCTTTCCTTCAATCATCTTGGGCTGGAAAGCCTGTATGCCGAGACGGTGAAGTGTCGGGGCACGGTTCAGGAGTACGGGGTGACCTTTCATTACGTATTCGAGGATGTCCCATACCACCGGTTCCTTGCGGTCCACAATCTTTTTGGCGCTCTTGACGGTCTTTACAATGCCGCGTTCGATGAGTTTGCGAATTACGAACGGTTTGTAAAGCTCAGCCGCCATATTTTTGGGGAGACCGCATTCGTGCATCTTGAGTTCGGGACCTACGACGATAACCGAACGCGCGGAGTAGTCGACACGCTTACCGAGAAGGTTCTGACGGAAACGACCCTGCTTGCCTTTGAGGCTGTCGGAAAGCGACTTGAGAGGACGGTTTGCCTCGGTTTTCACCGCAGAGGATTTGCGGGAGTTGTCGAGGAGCGAGTCAACCGCTTCCTGAAGCATACGCTTTTCGTTGCGCAAAATAACTTCGGGCGCTTTGATTTCGATAAGTCGTTTCAGGCGGTTGTTGCGAATGATTACACGTCTGTAAAGGTCGTTAAGGTCGGATGTGGCGAAACGGCCGCCGTCCAGGGGTACGAGGGGACGGAGTTCAGGCGGAATAACGGGAACTGCCTGAAGTACCATCCATTCGGGTTTGTTGCGACCGCGTGAAGCGCGGAAGCTTTCAACAACCTGAAGGCGCTTGAGCGCTTCGGTTTTGCGCTGCTGCGAGCCGTCGGTGTCTGCCTGATGACGAAGTTTGTAAGAGAGGTCGTCAAGGTCAATGCGCTGGAGGAGGTCATAAACAGCCTCCGCACCCATCTTTGCAATGAACTTGTTGGGGTCTGTGTCATCGAGCATCTGGTTTTCGCGCGGCAGACGGTCGAGCATGTCAAAGTATTCCTCCTCTGTGAGCAGTTCAAGCTCCTTGAGCCCTTCCGAGCGCCCCTGAAGAACGATGTCGGCGGCAGCGCCGGGCTGAATCACGACATATTTCTCGTAGTATATAACTGCGTCGAGTTTTTTTGAAGGGAGTCCGAGAAGGTAACCGATTTTATTGGGGAGTGAGCGGAAGTACCAGATGTGGGCAACGGGGACAACCAGTTTGATGTGTCCCATGCGCTCACGGCGTACTTTTTTCTCGGTCACTTCGACACCGCAACGGTCGCACACAATGCCTTTGTAGCGTATGCGCTTGTACTTTCCGCAATGGCATTCGTAGTCCTTGACAGGACCGAAAATGCGCTCGCAGAAGAGGCCGTCGCGCTCAGGCTTGTAGGTGCGGTAGTTAATGGTTTCGGGTTTGAGAACCTCACCGCTGGATTTCTCAAGAATCTCTTCGGGCGAAGCGAGCCCGATGGTGATTTTCGAGAATCCGGTTTTTATTTTGTTGTCTTTTCTAAAAGCCATATTGATATTGGATGAGAGTCTTAATAAAATTGGTTACTGCTCAAGGTTGATGCTTAGACCGAGACCGCGCAGCTCGTGCAGGAGCACGTTGAGCGATTCGGGGATGCCAGCCTGGGGCATGGGGTCGCCCTTGACAATAGCTTCGTAAGCCTTGCTGCGTCCGGTAACGTCGTCACTCTTGATTGTGAGGATTTCCTGAAGGATGTGGGCTGCGCCGAATGCTTCGAGCGCCCACACTTCCATCTCACCGAAACGCTGTCCACCGAACTGCGCCTTACCACCGAGCGGCTGCTGGGTAATGAGTGAGTACGGACCGATGCTTCTGGCGTGCATCTTGTCTTCAACCATGTGGCCGAGCTTGAGCATGTATATGACACCTACAGTAGCGGGCTGGTCAAAGCGTTCGCCTGTACCGCCGTCGTAGAGGTATGTCTTGCCGTAGCGGGGCACACCAGCCTTGTCGGTCCAAGAGTTCAGGTCGTCAAGAGTAGCTCCGTCGAAGATGGGGGTTGCGAATTTTTCGCCGAGTTCTCTACCCGCCCATCCGAGTACGGTTTCGAAAATCTGACCGAGGTTCATACGCGAGGGCACACCGAGGGGGTTCAGAACGATGTCCACGGGAGTACCGTCTGCAAGGAACGGCATGTCTTCCTGGCGCACGATGCGGGAAACGATACCTTTGTTACCGTGACGACCCGCCATTTTGTCGCCTACGCTGATTTTACGTTTTTTAGCGACATATACCTTAGCCATCTGCATGATGCCTGAGGGGAGCTCGTCGCCTATGGATATGTCGAACTTCTTACGGCGCAGCTCGGCGTCAATCTCTTTTGATTTGCGGAGATAGTTGACGATAGTTGCACGAATAAGGTCGTTTTTGTGAGAATCGGCAGTCCATTTGCTCAGGTTGATAGTGTCGAAGTCTATCTCGCGGAGTTTTGCGGCAGAGAATGAGTCGCCTTTTGGAATGACGTCTGAACCGAGGAAGTCTTTGACACCCTGGGATGTCTTGCCTTCGGTAAGGGTCATGAGTTTGCTTACAAGCAGATCCTTGAGGTCGCTGAGCTTCTCTTCGTACTCTTCGTCGAGTTTGGGAAGCACGGCGTTAGCGCTCTTGGAGCGTTTTTTCTTGGCAGCCTTGCTGAAGAGGTTTGTGCCGATGATAACGCCCTTGAGGGAGGGAGTGGCTTTAAGAGAGGCGTCTTTCACATCGCCTGCCTTGTCGCCGAATATGGCACGGAGGAGTTTTTCTTCAGGGGTGGGGTCGCTTTCGCCCTTGGGGGTGATTTTACCAATAAGGATGTCACCGGGAACAACATGCGCACCCACACGGATTATGCCGCGCTCGTCAAGGTCCTTTGTAGCGTCTTCGCTGACATTGGGTATGTCGGAAGTGAGTTCCTCAAGACCGCGTTTTGTCTCGCGGACTTCAAGGGAGTATTCGTCGACATGCACGGATGTAAGGATGTCTTCACGCACAACGCGTTCGTTGAGCACAATAGCATCCTCGTAGTTGTAACCTTTCCAGGGCATGAAGGCAACTTTCAGGTTTCTGCCGAGCGCGAGCTCGCCGTTTTCTGTTGAATATCCTTCAGTAAGAATCATGCCTTTGTGCACGCGCTGACCTTTTGTGCAGATAGGACGGAGGTCGATAGTAGTGCTCTGGTTTGTTTTGCGGAATTTGGGGATGCGGTACTCTTTCACAGCGTCCTCGAATGCCACAAATTCTTCGTCTTCGGTGCGGTCGTAGCGGATGCGTATCACTTTCGCGTCGACAAATTCGATAGTACCGTCGCCTTCGGCAGTAATCTGTGTGCGGGAGTCGCGGATGAGCTGTCCTTCAAGTCCGGTTCCCACAATCGGGCTTTCGCTGCGCAGCAGAGGCACAGCCTGACGCATCATGTTCGAGCCCATGAGCGCGCGGTTGGCGTCGTCATGTTCAAGGAACGGGATGAGTGATGCGGCTATAGAAGCAATCTGCGTGGGCGACACGTCCATAAGCTCTACCTCGGCAGGCGGCACAATCGGGAAATCGGCGTCGAGACGTGCTTTAACTCTGTCGCGGACGAATGAGCCGTCATTGTTTACAGGAGCATTGCCCTGCGCGATAACCTTGCCTTCTTCGATTTCGGCAGTGAGATATACTACTTCGTCGTTGTTGAGGTTTACTTTGGAGTTTTCTACTTTGCGGTAGGGAGTTTCAATGAATCCGAGGTCATTGATTTTCGCATATACGCAAAGCGATGAGATAAGACCGATGTTGGGGCCTTCAGGGGTTTCGATAGGACACAGACGGCCGTAGTGGGTGTAGTGAACGTCTCGCACCTCGAAGCCTGCGCGCTCGCGGGACAGACCGCCGGGACCGAGAGCCGACATACGGCGTTTGTGGGTCATCTCGGCAAGGGGGTTTGTCTGGTCCATGAACTGGGACAGAGCGTTTGTGCCGAAGAATGTGTTGATGACCGAAGATATTGTCTTTGCGTTTATGAGGTCAATGGGGGTGAACACCTCGTTGTCGCGCACATTCATGCGCTCGCGGATAGTGCGGCTCATGCGCGCGAGACCTACTCCGAACTGGTTGTAGAGCTGCTCGCCCACTGTGCGCACACGGCGGTTGCTGAGGTGGTCGATATCGTCAACATCGGTTTTCGAGTTTATAAGTTCGATGAGGTACTTGATGATGGCGATTATGTCTTCTTTGGTCAGGACTTTGACATCCATGGAGGTGCCAAGGTCGAGCTTTTTGTTTATGCGGTAGCGACCAACCTCGCCGAGGTCATATCTCTTTTCAGAGAAGAAAAGGTTTGTAATGACTTCGCGCGCGCTCGCATCATCCGGCGGCTCGGCGTTGCGGAGCTGTCGGTAGATGTATTGAATGGCCTCTTTTTCGGTGTTGGTGGGGTCTTTCTGAAGAGTGTTGAAGATAATCGAATAGTCGCTTGTGTTGACATCCTCCTTGTGGAGCAGGATTGTCTGCGCGCCGGAGTCGAGAATCTCCTGAATGTGGCTTTCCTCAAGCACAGTCTCACGGTCTATGATGACATCGTTGCGCTCGATTGACACAACCTCGCCGGTATCTTCGTCGACAAAGTCTTCGACCCATGTTTTGAGAAGACGAGCGGCGAGTTTTCTGCCAACAGCCTTTTTGAGGTTTGTCTTGTTTACTTTGAGTTCCTCGGCGAGTCCGAAAATTTCAATGATGTCTTTGTCGCTTTCGAGACCGATAGCCCTGAGCAGGGTTGTCACGGGCAATTTCTTTTTACGGTCGATGTAGGCGTACATGACATTGTTGATGTCTGTGGCAAATTCAATCCATGAACCACGGAAAGGAATTATACGCGCCGAATAGAGCTTGGTGCCGTTGGCATGAGTGCTCTGCCCGAAGAATACGCCGGGGGAACGGTGGAGCTGTGACACAACCACACGTTCTGCACCGTTTATGACGAATGTTCCTTTCTCAGTCATGTAAGGAATCTGACCGAGATACACATCCTGTATCACGGTAGCGAAATCCTCATGATCGGGGTCGGTGCAGTAAAGCTTGAGTTTCGCCTTGAGGGGCACGCTGTAAGTTAGTCCGCGCTCGAGACACTCGTCGATAGTGTAGCGCGGGGGGTCTATATAGTAGTCGAGAAATTCAAGCACGAAGTTATTGCGGGTATCTGCAATAGGGAAGTTCTCGGCGAAAACTTTATACAGCCCTTCGTTATTTCTTTTTTCGGGAGGGGTGTCAAGCTGCAGGAAGTCCTGGAAAGATTTCAGCTGAACCTCGAGAAAGTCGGGATAAGGAAGCGGGTTCTTGACCGACGCGAAATTTACACGGGGTTTATCTATTGAAACTGACATCTAAAAAACGTTAAAGGAACTCAAATTAAATATTAACACAAAAAGGTTAAGTATCCGCCCTGCGGGCGATACTTAACCTATATACCTGAAAATCAGGCGTTATTATTTAAGTTCAACTTGAGCGCCAGCTTCTTCGAGTTCTTTCTTAAGACCTTCGGCGTCAGCTTTGGGGAGACCTTCCTTAACTACGCTGGGAGCGCCGTCAACGAGTTCCTTAGCTTCCTTAAGTCCGAGACCTGTCTGAGCTTTAACAACTTTAACAACGTTAAGTTTGTTGGCACCTGCGTCTTTGAGGACAACGTCAAAAGAGGTTTTCTCTTCAGCGGCGGGAGCACCGGCAGCGGGACCTGCAGCAACTGCTACAGCGGCAGCAGCGGGTTCGATACCATATTCCTCTTTAAGGATCTGAGCAAGTTCGTTTACTTCTTTTACTGAGAGGTTAACAAGTTGTTCTGCAAAAGCTTTTAAATCTGCCATTTTTGTATGATTTTATTTGTTTATTTTTTACTGTTGGATTAATCTTGTTTGTTGGAGAGTGTTTCAAGGATGCCATGGAGCTTGGTGCCGCCTGAAGTAAGAGCGGAAACAACATTCTTGGCAGGAGACTGCAGGAGGGCGATAACATCAGCGATGAGTTCGTTCTTGCTCTTGATAGTTGCAAGGGTGTCGAGCTGGTCTGCACCGAAGTAAACGGTTTCCTCAACGTAAGCAGCCTTGAGGCGGGGAAGAACATCGTCTTTCTTGACAAAGTCCTTGAGGAGCTTTGCGGGTGCGTTTGCAACGGTGGTGCACATCAGCGATGTGGGACCGTGGAACGCATCGTAGAGCTCGCTGAAGTCGCCCTCCATGCTTTCGAGCGCCTTGTGAAGAAGTGTATTCTTCACAACGACGAGCTTGATGTCGTTCTTGAAGCATGCACGACGGAGTTCGCTTGTTTTTTCAGCGTTGAGTCCGGCGGTTTCTACAAGATAGAAGTTCGGATATTCCTTGAGAAGTTCGGCAATCTGGCCTATTATAGCGTTTTTATCTTCCTTTTTCATTTTCTTAGCTATTTTAAGAGGTTAGGCATCAACTGTCTTGGCATCTACCTGGATACCGGGACTCATGGTGCTTGAAAGATAAATGCTCTTGATATAGGTGCCTTTAGCAGCCGAAGGTTTGAGTTTTACAAGGGTGTTGATAAACTCACGCGCGTTGTCTTTCATCTGCTCGGGAGTGAAGCTCATCTTGCCGATAGAAGAGTGCACGATGCCGTTTTTGTCAACCTTGAAGTCAATCTTACCCTTTTTAACCTCTTCCACAGCCTTAGCAACATCGTTTGTCACAGTGCCGCTCTTGGGGTTGGGCATAAGTCCGCGGGGACCGAGCACTCTACCGAGGGCACCGATTTTACCCATGATTGCGGGCTGTGTGATGATAACGTCGATGTCGGTCCAGCCACCCTTGATTTTCTCAATGTATTCGTCAAGACCTACATAGTCGGCGCCAGCAGCCTTAGCGGCAGCTTCGGCGTCGGCGTTGCAGAGCACGAGGACGCGCACCTGCTTGCCGGTTCCGTGGGGAAGTGTAACGACGCCACGCACCATCTGGTTTGCTTTACGGGGGTCAACGCCAAGACGCACATCGATGTCGAGTGAAGCGTCAAATTTGGCATAGTTGACTTCCTTAACCTTTTCGGTTGCTTCTGCGAGAGAATAGGCCTTCCCAGCTTCAATCTTCTCTAAGGCTAACTTTTGGTTTTTAGTCAGTTTACTCATTGTTCAATTGAAGTTTATCAGTTATTTTCAGGGAATGCGCCCTTTACGGTGATACCCATGCTTCTGGCCGTACCTGCAACCATGCGCATTGCCGATTCAACAGTGAAGCAGTTCAAATCGGGCATTTTGTCTTCTGCAATTGCTTTTACCTGCTCCCAGGTCACTTCGCCAACTTTGTTACGGTTGGGCTGAGCTGAACCGCTCTTGAGCTTTGTAGCTTCAAGGAGCTGGATAGCTACCGGAGGAGTCTTGACTACGAAGTCAAAGCTCTTGTCGGAGTAATATGTTATTACTACGGGAAGAACTTTTCCGGCTTTGTCCTGAGTGCGGGCATTGAATTGCTTGCAGAACTCCATGATGTTTATGCCCTTGGAGCCCAGAGCGGGACCTACAGGAGGTGAAGGATTTGCTGCTCCACCCTTAATCTGCAATTTGATCTGTCCAGCAATTTCTTTAGCCATTTTAATCTGAATTTTAGATATTGGTGTTTATTTGCTTGTCTTGTTCCTTAGCCCATACCGATTCGTAACCATCGCTGTGAGCCGGGGCGCTCAGACTCGCTCTACTTGTGAATTTTCCAGTTCAAGGGGTGTCTTTCTGCCAAAAATCTTGACCATAACTTTGAGCTTCTTTCTCTCGCGGTCCACATCTTCGATTTCGCCTGTGAATCCGCTGAAGGGTCCGAAATTCACTTTCACAGTTTCACCGACCATGTAGTCGTTGAGACCATCTTCAGACACTTCGGCGAGAGCGTCGGCAGTGCCAAGCATTCTCATTACCTCGCTCTGGCGAAGAGGTTCCGGCGCAACGCCTTTGCCTTTCGCACCAAGAAAGTCTATTACATTGGTGGTGTTTCTGAGTTCATGAATTACCTCACCCTGAAGATTGGCTTCGATAAACACATAGCCGGAATAAAGATTGCGTTCCTTGACAGTCTTTTTTCCGTTGCGCACCGTAAGCACTTTCTCGGTAGGGATCAAAACCTGAAAAACATTTTTGCCAAGGTCAGTGTTGCGGATAGCTGCATCCAGCACTTCTTTAACCTTGGCTTCTTTTCCTGATATGGCACGCAGTACGTACCACGCTCTTTTTCCTTCAGCCATTGACTCTTGCCGTTTAATGTGAAAGTGACTACTTATCTAAGACCGTAGATAAAGTGCATCAAGTTATCGACTACCTGATCCATGCAGTAAATTATCGCGGCGATAATAATGGAAGCAATCATCACGATAATCGCGCTTTTAATCAGTTGACCCTTGGTAGGCCAAGAGGTCTTGTACCGCAGTTCGGTATAAGACTCCTCGATATCCGTCAGTAGTTTCAGTTTTTTCATTATTCTATCTTTAGCACAGGACGAGAGGCTCGAACTCCCGACACCCGGTTTTGGAGACCGGTGCTCTACCAAC